>PPYE01413260.1_pt1 | contig 53866 bp, 58 predicted proteins | sample 1559881 | NCBI WGS metagenome assembly PPYE01 (sample SAMN08240022, study PRJNA423297) | Human gut metagenome, whole genome shotgun sequencing project.
TTTGGGGCAAGAAGATAGGACGGATGTCAGGTTTTATACTGCTGTTTTGGTATTGGTGGTGGATAGTAGTTCTGCCCGGCAACTTTCTCCTGATTAACAGTGTACCGCAATGGTCGTCCTTACATCTTGGCTATTTAGGTGCAATGTTTTTGCTTATTTTTGTATTTATTCTTGCACGATACAGGAAAGCTCGTGTACAGGCATTGTTGAACCACTACCGCCGCTCTAAGCATGTCAGCACAATACAGGCATGTTTTCTGTACCTACTGCCCTTTGTACTTTTCTTCTTAGAAACATGGCTGTTCGATGAATGGGGTTGGACGGATTGCGTGAGGTGGAACGAATGATATGTCATTCATATATAAAACATCAAATATGGAACAACGGATTATATCATTTTCATTGTATCAATGACTGTCGGGAATATAATCCTATATATAAGGTATATTGTTTATTTATAAAGAAGTAGAGAATGAAAGCAAAGTTAAAATACCCGATATTCAGTTTTGTCCCCAAAGGCAACATGATATACGTGTTTCGCAAGGAAAAATTAGACCTATGAAAATAAAAGATTACGATACGGACGAGCTACTGATGATAGCCAACAATGTAACCGGTGAATATACCGACAAGCAGGTGCGGCAGGCAAAGCTGGAACTGTACAACCGAGGCGTGGACGACAAGGTGATCGCCGACATCATGGAAGAGAAGGAGGAAGCCTTCATGCGACGGCTGGATGCCGCCGTACGTGCGGAGAAAGCCCGCATGGACAAACAGAACGAGAAGAACAGGAATGTCAGTTACCAATGGTGGGAAATGCTCGTCATATTTATGTTTGCACCGTTCTATCTGTGCAGGCGGTACTATCTGCCCGGCGACTTCTTCCCCAAACTGAAACAGCTGAAAGCGGAAAAGTATGATTTGAAATTCAGGCAACGGATCATCTGTCTGCTTGCCGGAGATATGGTCTGGATTTTCATCTACTGGGTGTATTATTCCTTTGTAAAGAATTAGAGAGCGAGGTGGGATTTTTAATTCCACTTCCAGACACGGAAGCATTTCCGGCGAAAAACGGAAGCGGTTACCGGTCTATGGCGGTTATCTTTGCAGGATTTCATACATTACCGATTTATCCATTAAAAACGCATTATCATGGAAACGAAGTTTATCGAACAGCTGGTGATGACCGTACCGGAGTCACTGAGAGAAACAACCCTTGCCCTCCAAGCGGAAGTGGAGGAACTGCTGAAGGCGAAAAGCACGAAAAAATTCCTTGTGCTGGAACCCTATTCCCGGAACACGGAACTGTGCCGCCATGTCCTGCGGCGTATGGAAGAGCTGCCGGAACTGCCTTCCGTGTCGTGCAAAGAGTACCGGGCATTGCTGATGCTGCTCTCCCTCTCCAAAGAGGTGGAGATACAGAACGACCTGCTGCACCATTTCGTCGAGCCTTACCGGAAAGCGTACCGCACGCCGGAGATGCTCTATCTGTGCGAGGTGCTGTACCATACCGGCACTCCACAACCCCTGTACAACATGTGTAATGAGGTATGCGACTATTTCTTCGTGGAACGGCGCAAACAGATCAGCCGTCAGTCCACACCGCTTACCGAGCTGGACTTCCAGTTTGCCGAGAAACGGCTGAAGCCCCTGTATGCCGCCGTGTTCCGGATGAAGGTGAACCGCTACAGCTACCGGACGCACAGCGTGGAGGAACTCGCCGGAATGTTCTGCATGAGCGTTTCGACCTTCCGTGACAAGCTCCGCAAGATCTACCACCGCCCGGCCAACAGATGGCTCCAGGAACAACGCATCGGACAGATACGGCGGGACTTGAAATATTACTATGACCGTCCGCTAATGGAAATAGCCGAGAAGAACGGATTCGCATCGGCCAACCGTTTCTGGGAGTTCTGTACGGAACAGATGAAGCAAAGTCCGAGCGAGCTGCACAAGGATCTGTACGATGAGCTGTGCAAGGAACGCCGTAAGTTCTATCTGGGTGAATAGACACCGGCACTTTCGGCGAAAAGCGGAACAGGCATGTCGGGCAAAGCGCTTACATTGAAGCCATTTTCATACTTAAACGAAAAAACATTATGAAACTATTCAATGTTACCCCTTATCTCCTGTTGCTGGGACAAGAGAACAGCAACGAGGAAACACTGTCGAAAGCCAATGCCGAGTTCGTAAAGGAAGTGTACGAGCTGCAACGTGCGGAGAGCGACATCACCATTGTCCTTTTCCAACTGCAATACCTGAGTTGCAGGCTGGTCATCCTGCGCGAGCATTACCGCACGGCACAGAAGGAACATCTGATCTGCTACTCCTATATCATCGGCACTCTGACCTATCTGGAAGGGATGCAAGCCCACTGCAAGTTCGCCTATGAGATACATCCGGCGGGTGCGGATGTTTCCACCGTACCGGCCGGAACCCCTCCGGTCATCTGGACATCGGAAGTGATAAACCTGATAGAGTTGCTGTACGCCTGCCACGAGCTGAAGCTGTTCAACAGCGGTGATGTCACGCTGAAACGTGTGGTGGAATACGTGTGCGGGCTGCTGGGACTGGACGTGAAAAGCGCATCGAGCTACTACGCACGGATACGCAGGCGAAAGGCGGACGAACGTACCTATTTCATTGACCGCCTGCGTGAAGTGCTGCTCAAACGGATGGAAGAAGATGACGAGAAACATTACCATAGAAGGTAATCCGATTCCCGGAACGGATAGAATCCCCTGCAAGCCGTAGCCGTTTACAGGGGATTTTCCGTTCGGCGCATCGTCATTTGTTCAGTTCCAGGAGGTGCTTGAGGGCGGGATCGCTGGCGATGCGCTCCAGCTCGTCGGCCACGATCCGTTTGACATCCTCCTTGATCCGGTTGTAGTTCTCCTGTACCATTTCCTTCATGTGATCCACTCCGTCATCGTCCACGAAGCCGGTGATAACGGGTATCTTCTGATATGCCTTCTCCTCTTCGGCTATTTTCCCGGCATCGACGACAATCTCGCAGTGGAAGATTTTCTGCTCAATCCTCTCCCCGAAATTGTCGGCTACGGAGCCGACGAACATCCCCTGTGTCAGCCCGCTGATCTTGCTGGGTGGAATGAGGCTGTCCATTTGGGTGGATATGGAGGTGGAAACGTCCTGCCGGTTGATGGAGATGGAGTGGCGTTTCTGAAGTATCTTGCCGAACCTCTCGCTGAGGGTTTTGGCCGTTTCCCCCGTAACCTGCCCGGAGAAGATATTGCCGACAGTGTTGATGATCACCTTCGCCTCCTTGTCGGTATAGTCACGGATAAGCTGGCTGAAATCCTGAAAGCCGAGCAGTACGGCGACCTTGTTGCTGCGTGCGGTTGCTATCAGGTTGTCCAGTCCCTTGATGAAAATGGTGGGCAGCTCGTCGATGATGATGGAGCTTTTCAGCCTGCCCTTCTTATTGACAATCTTTACAATGCGGCTGTTGTACAGTCCGAGCGCAGCACCGTATATCGCCTGCCGGTCGGGATTGTTGCCTATGCAGAGGATTTTCGGCTCGTCGGGATTGTTGATGTCCAAAGAGAACTCGTCGGCGGACATCACCCAATAGAGTGCCGGCGAGATCATACGGGACAGGGGTATCTTCGCACTGGCGATCTGCCCCATGAGCTGGTCGGCGGCTCCCGCCAGCCACGCATCGAGGAAAGGACTGAGGTAGTTCTCCAGTTCGGGATAGGAGGACATGATGGGAAAGATCTGCTCGTAAGGCTTATTGAGGAACTCGACGGCATGGGGGAAGGTGCAATACCTGCCGTCCTTGTACACCCGCAGAAACCAGATGATGGCGGCAAATAGAATGGTGGGCGACTCAACGAAGAAATCACCCTGCTTCGCCGCCCACGACCGGTTGAGATTGAGCATGATGCTGTACGAACTCTCGTAAGCATCGGAAATGTCGGTCATGAACTTCGGGTTGAGGGGATTGCAGCGGTGGCTGCGTGAGGGATCGTCGAAGTTTATGACATAGAACTTCGGCGGCACTTTGTACCCCTCCAAATGGTTGAGCAGGTGGTTGTAAGCAATGGTGGAGAGGTCGGGAAACTTGAAATCGTAGATATAGGCGGCATAGCCTTTCTCTATCTGCTGCTTGATGTAGGAGTTCACCACCGCAAAGGACTTTCCCGAACCGGGCGTTCCCAGTACGATGGAGGCACGGAAGGGGTTCACGACATTGATCCAGCCGTCGTTCCACTTCTTGCCATAATAGAACCGTGTCGGCAGATTTACAGAATATTCGTTTTCGATAAGCCTTGTTTCCTGCATGAAACTCTCGTTCTCGTTGTTGAACACATCGTCCATGAGGTTCTGTCTGAGCAGACGGGAGATCCATACACCGGCGGCGAGCAGGCAGAGGTAGCCGACGGCAAGAGTGAATATATAAAAGGCGGTGCGTGCCATTAACGGTACGGGCAGGCTGAGCAGCCACCAGTTGAAAAAGAAGAGGACGACACCTGTGAAAAGGGCTGTCCATATATGCACCCATTTGATTTTTTCCTCCTTTACACCCTTCGTGCCCAGACACGAGAGGGCAAGGAAGGTAACGGAGAAAAGCTTTGTCCAAAGGATGGAGCCGAACAACCCGATCGTGCGCTGGAAGTTCAGCAGAATCCTGTCCACCACTCCGATACTGACATTCCACTCCCGGATGGCCGGATAGCAGAACCAATAGATATTGACAACTACGAACAACACACTGAGGGCACGCATAAAGTCCATGACTTTCGCCAGTCCCCTGAGATCATCTTCTTGTGACATAATACTGAATTTTAAAAAGTTTTCGTCTTGATAATTATGTAACACGGGGTCAGTCCTGACGCCCGTAACGTCGACGGCGTTTCTTCTTGTCGGGCTTCAGCAGCCTGGGATGCCGGGGGACATAGTTCAGCTCCGGCTCCATGCCGGAAAGCAACCCTCCCAAAATTTTTTCCCCGTTTCCGGAAACCGCAGCGGACGGAACGGGCGGCAGAAGTGGCGGCAGGGAATCTTGCGGCCGCTCCTGAAAGCGTCCGTTGAGCGTGTTTGCCGAAAACTCCTTGCCCAGACGTGAGCCGTTGAGCACGGTGCGGCTGCGGTGGTCTATAAAGGTAACGCCGTAAATCCTGCCGGTTCCGTTGCGGCGGAGAACCAAGTCTATCTGTTCTTTCGCCAGCCGGTCACGGAAATCCCGTTCGTCCACGGACCGGCGCAAAGCTTCGGCCACTAACGGCCGAAGCCGTTCACGGCACGGATCGGACTTGATTCTTGCGGCAGCTTCCCGCATCTTCCTATCCAACTGCTGTGCACCGGCCGTTCTGCCCAGCCGGGAGGACTTTATGGGAGTGGCCGCCGTTTCGCCGTTGCCGTCCAAAGCGGTATAGAGTATGCCGTGGTAGGTGCGTCCGCCAATTTCCCCCTTCACTTCTTCCACACCTATATTATACAGGGAAAGCAGGGCACGGAGTTCGCCCATTGTGCGGAAGCTGTAAAGCTTGAGCAGGGGTTTGAGGGTACAGGCGATCTGCCGTTTGATGTCCCCTTTGGCAACATCTACCGGCTTCAGCTGCCACTCTTCGCCTTTCTTCCGGCCTTCCGCCGGATGCAGTCCGTATTTCTGCTCCAGAAATTCGGTAATCTCCTTGCTGCGGCGGTATTCGAACTTGTCGGAAACCTTCCTTCCCTCACTGTCGACACGCAGGGAAACGATGTGGATATGATGCCGGCCGATGTCCTCGTGCTTGAAGACAAGATAGGGCTGGTTACCGTAACCGAGCCGCTGCATGTATTCCCTGCCGATTTCCGCCAGCTGCCCGTCGGTCAGCATGTCGTCGGGATGCGGATTGAGGGAGATGTGTATGACCGGCTTCTCGGTGCGGTAATGGTTCGGCATCCATTCGAGAAACTGCCGCACGGATTCATCCGGACGGAAACGCCCGTCTTCGGGATAACGAAGGAGATGTGCCGAAAGGACTTTCGCCCCGCCTTCATCGACCTTGTTCTGGTTGTAGGCCAGTGCGCCGTACAAGTTCTTACCCACGCTGATCCTGGCTACCATGTGAGGCGAGTTTTTGGGAAAGTTCGACAATCCGGCGGTTCAGCTCCACGAGTTCAAGGGTGAGCTTTTCAAGTCTGTAAAGCAGTGCCAACGCTTTCTTTTCGGTGAAATGGATGTGCAATTCCTTGACTGCCTGATTGTAATTCACTCCTATGGCACGGAACTGCCGGAACAGTTCCGTGAGCTTGGCCACATACTCCATTGTGGCACGGTCTGTCCGGATCACCCTGAACTCCTCGTTAAAGATCCGTGCGGCGATGAACTTGGATTTGGACAACAGGCCGGACTGCTCAAACATGGTGAGAAACCGTGCATGGCCGGCTTCGTCCAGATTGACGGTTTCACGGCGGACGGCCGGGTTCGACTTGGGCAACCTGCCCCCTTTTCCCCGTGTGTGGGGACGCTTTTTCTCGTTGTTCATATATACGTTTTTTATGTGGTACAATTCCACCGGGTGGAATTGCCGCCGTCAGCTCCCCCTCCCACAATTTGCGACTTCGGAGCAAATTGCAGCCCCCTGCAAGGGCAAGCGTTTTTTGCTGCAAAACGGAGTGGTGCTGCAAAAAACACAGCTTGCTATGTTCGGGCGAACATAAATCTTTCCTCTTTGGAGAGGAAAGAGCGCTTTCGGGGAAAGCGGGGATTGGCGACCGACGGAAGGCAAACTGCCCATTCCCCGGTTGGATGGCGCAAAGTTAGGAAGTGATATAATCAGTTGTATATCACCAATATTAGCCACATTATGCCAAATAGAAGCCACTTGCACACACGGGAGGAACAAGAGGATAAACGGGCGGTCGATGATGGCTGAACCAACGGTTGAGGATGTGCCTGAATGTGATGCGTAATGACGGACTGAATGACCAACCGGTCAGATAACCAACCAGACGGTCAGCCGTTGCAACGTTGGTGCGGTCATCCGGCTGACCAGCCAACCAAGCGGATAAAAGGCTGTCTGTCCGGCGGGATGATTAGGCAACCGACTATCTTCCTGTTTGTCCGACAGGCTATGCAGTCCGCCGGATTGTGTCATGTATGGTCAGACCGTCGGTCGGCCAATCAGACGGACAATACTTCGGTCGGTCGGCTGTTCAGTCAGCCATTCCACGTCAGGAGCCGGCCACTCGAACCCCGCCGTTCCCCAACCATGAATTTCCCTTCTTTTTCCTTCTTTATTTGCGGCGTTGATTCAAAAGTATCATTTGTAAACAAACTGCATCATGGAAAAAGAAACACTCTTTATCGCCTTTTCCACGCAAAAAGGCGGAGCGGGAAAAACAACGCTGACCGTGCTGGTGGCAAGTTACCTGCACTATGTGAAAGGGATGAATGTGGCGGTGGTGGATTGCGACTACCCGCAACACAGCATTGCCGAGATGAGAAAACGTGACCTGAAAACGGTCATGGAGGACGAGCATTACAAACTGATGGCGTACAGGCAACTGCAACGGATACGGAAGAAAGCCTATCCGATAGCGGAAAGTACGGCTGAGGATGCTGTCACGAAGGCGGACGAGCTGCTGGAAAAGATGCCGGAAACTGACATCGTGTTCTTCGACCTGCCGGGCACGGTAAACAGTACGGGCGTGTTGAACACGCTGGCGAACATGGACTATGTCTTTTCCCCCATTGCCGCCGACAGGGTGGTGATGGAAAGCACACTCCGCTTTGCGAGCCGGCTGAATGACACGCTGATCGCTACGGGCAAGACGAATATCAAAGGGCTGTACCTTCTGTGGAACATGGTGGACGGCCGGGAGAAATCGGAACTGTACAAGGTGTACGAACAGGTGATCGGCGAGCTGGGACTGAAAGTGCTGAATACCTTCCTGCCGGACAGCAAACGGTTCCGCCGTGAGCTGACGGGGGAACATAAGGCATTGTTCCGTTCCACGCTGTTCCCTGCGGACGGCACGCTGGTCAAAGGCAGCAACCTGAAAGAGATTACGGAAGAACTGTTGTCCATTATCAGGAAGTAGGCTATGGGAAACGAACGGAAAAAAATAAATCTGACGGACATTGACGAGGACTCCATAGTCGCCTCGTTCAAGGAAGGCCGGCCGGCGGACGGGCAGGCGCAAGCAGCCGGGAACAAGGAACAGTCCGGTGAAGAGAGCGGATATGTCCGTCTGTTCATCCACGAGTCACCGGTCTGCGCACGGCTTGGCAAGACAATCTACCTTCGTAAGGAGTTCCATGAACGGATTCAGAAGATTGTCCAGACAATCGGGAACAACGAGATGTCCATTTTCAGCTATGTGGACAACGTGCTGGAACAGCACTTTGCCGCCTATCAGGACGAGATCACGAAGGAATACAGAAAACGAAGTACCGAACTGTTTTAAACCCCGGAAACCATGTCAGCAATCTTATTCTTACTTATCGGCAGCTATCTGTTGTGGATAGCCGCCTACTTCTGTTACGAGCGGAGCAACCGAAGGAAGAGAGCGGAAAAAGCCGGGCAGATCCTTACCCGGATGGCGGTGGACGTGAGCGAGATTTTAGGCAAAAGCACATTTTCCCTTAGCCACTCCACGCCACAAACACCCGAAAAAATTGAAAACGAAAAATCTGTAAGTGAAGCAGATACTTTTGCACCGGAGAAAGAAAAGTACCCGAAAACAGTTTCCGCCGAGGAACTGGACAAGCTGTTTGCAGAAGGGAGTCCGCTGCCGGAAGAACTGGAACTGATGGAAGATATGGATGTTCCGTTGGAGTTCCGGAAAGAACCGACGGATGACAATCCTCCGATAGACGATGACGAGCAGGACAAACGCCTGCCGGGATGCACGCCGCAAGCCACGGGCATCCGCTTCGAGGACATGGGACTGGCGGTGCGTGTGGCGGTCAGCGGTGAAGCGGCCAGTGAGGAGGAAAGGCTTCAGGCCGGAAAGACGCTGGCGGAACTTCGCAATACCCCGATGTTCGAACAGCTGGGCTCCGGCGATGCGGAACGTGGGGAACGGATCGGCTCGCTGATCGAGCTGCACCTTGCGGCGTACCGCAAGCGTAAACAGCCGGACAGTGAAGCGGCGGCAGAAACCATACCGGACACTTTCTCCATAAGTGATATTGTCTAACGAATAAAGTAAAGCGTACATGAAAGAAAGAGATTACGGATAGCTGCCGGTTCATTCTTACCAGTAGAAATCCAGACAAATTTAATTAACAACCGGATACGGCGGACTCTTCCCTCCGTCGTGTCCAATATTCAAAATCCGATAAATTTATGAACACGAAACAACTTGTATTCGTGGCGGTCATGCTAATCGCCACAGGCTCGCTCCATGCGCAGGGAAACGGCTCGGCCGGTATCGCAGAGGCGACGAAAATGGTAACAAGCTACTTTGATCCGGGAACGAAGCTGTGCTACGCAATCGGAGCCGTGATCGGCTTGGTTGGCGGGATTAAAGTGTACAATAAGTTCAGTTCCGGCGATCCGGATGTGAGCAAAGTGGCATCCTCCTGGTTCGGTGCGTGCATCTTTCTGATTGTCGCCGCCACTATCCTGCGTTCGTTCTTCCTCTAAGGGACAGATTCACCTATATATAATAATGTATATGGACTATGAACTGAACAAGGGGATCGGCGAGAGTGCGGAGTTCAAGGGACTCAAGGCGCAATACCTTTTTATTTTCGCCGGCGGGCTGCTGGCTCTGTTCGTGCTGTTTGTCATTCTCTATATGGCCGGTGTCGGCCAATGGATCTGCATCGCTTTCGGTGTAACCTCCGCATCCGCACTGGTCTGGCTGACATTCCACCTGAACGGCAAGTTCGGAGAACACGGGCTGATGAAACTGCTGGCCAGAAAACAGCACCCCCGCTACCTGATCAACCGGATCAGTCCCCGAAAATTATTCACGGTTAAAAAGAAGAATGTATGCGGAACACACTAAAGGCCGCCACATTGGAAAGCAAGTTCCCGCTTCTCGCCGTCGAAGCGGACTGTATCATCTCCAAAGATGCGGACATCACCGCTGTCTTTGAGGTGGATCTGCCCGAACTCTTCACGGTGACGGCAGCTGAATACGAGGCTATCCATGCGGCATGGGCAAAGGCAATCAAGGTGTTGCCCAATTATACGGTGGTACATAAGCAGGACTGGTTTATCCGGGAGGATTACCGTAGCCAGACGGACAAGGAGAATCTAAGTTTCCTTTCCCGGAGCTACGAGATGCACTTCAACGAGCGTCCTTTCCTGAACCATAAATGCTATCTGTACCTGACCAAGACGACGAAAGAGCGCATGAGGATGCAGAGCAACTTCTCTTCGCTGTGCAGGGGATTCATCATCCCCAAGGAGGTGGACAAGGATACCACCGCCCATTTTCTGGATACGGTGGGACAATTCGCCCGTATCGTGAACGATACGGGGCTGGTGCGCCTAAGACGGCTCGGCGGTGATGAGATTACCGGCACGGAGGATAAGGCCGGACTGGTGGAGAAATATTTCTGTCTGTCAATGGAAAATACGACTGCGCTGGAAGACATCGAACTTGGAGATGACGGCCTGCGTGTCGGCGACAAGCATGTTTCGGTGCATATGCTCTCGGAACTGGATGCGTTGCCCAACAAGGTGGGTACGGACTGCCGGTATGAAAGGCTGTCAACGGACAAAAGCGACTGCAAGCTGTCATTCGCCAGTCCGGTAGGCCTGCTGCTCTCGTGCAACCACCTGTACAACCAGTATATCTTTCTGGATGACAGCGGCGAGAACCTGCAACGTTTTGAGAAGAGCGCACGCAACATGCAGTCGCTCTCGAAGTACTCACGGAGCAATCAGATCAACAAGGAGTGGATCGACCTGTACCTGAATGACGCACACTCGTTCGGGCTTACCTCGGTACGTGCCCACTGCAACATCATCGCATGGACGGACAACCCGATGGAGGTGAAGAACATGCGCAATGACGTGGGCAGCCAGATCGCCATGATGGAGTGCAAGCCACGCCATAATACGGTGGACGCCGCCACGCTGTACTGGGCGGCGATGCCGGGGAACGGCGCTGACTTCCCGGCAGAGGAGAGCTTCTACACGTTCATCGAACAGGCTCTCTGCTTCTGGGCGGAAGAAACGAACTACCGCAGCTCCGTTTCACCTTTCGGACTGAAGATGTCAGACCGTATCAGCGGGAAACCGCTGCACGTGGACATTTCCGACCTGCCGATGAAGCGTGGCGTGACCACCAACCGCAACAAATTCGTATTGGGCGGCTCCGGTAGCGGCAAGTCATTCTTTATGAATCATTTGGCGAGGCAGTATTATGAACAGGGCACGCACGTGGTATTGATCGACACGGGGAACAGCTATCAGGGGCTTTGCTCGCTGATACACCAGAAGACCGGCGGCAAGGACGGCATCTATTTCACTTATACGGACGAAAGCCCGATAGCGTTCAACCCTTTTTTCACGGATGATAAGGTTTTCGACATTGAGAAACGAGAGAGTATCAAGACACTGATCCTCACACTCTGGAAAAAGGACAACGAACCGGCGACACGTTCGGAAGAAGTGGCGCTGTCCAATGCGGTGGCCCTGTATATCAGGCGCATCAAGGAGGATGAGAATGTCGTTCCCTCGTTCAACACTTTCTACGAGTTCGTGAAAACGGACTACCGGAGGATACTGGAAGAGAAGGAAGTCCGGGAAAAGGATTTCGACCTTGCGGGTTTCCTGAACGTGCTGGAACCTTATTACCGTGGCGGAGAATATGATTTCCTGCTTAACTCGGACAAGCAGCTTGACCTGCTCGGCAAGCGGTTTATCGTATTCGAAATCGATCAGATCAAAGACCACCCCATTCTTTTCCCGGTAACGACTATCATCATCATGGAGCTGTTTATCAACAAGATGCGCCGTCTGAAAGGGGTGCGCAAGATGATCATCATAGAGGAAGCGTGGAAGGCTATCGCCAAGGAAGGGATGGCGGACTACATCCGCTATCTGTTCAAGACTGTCCGCAAATTTTACGGAGAGGCGGTTGTGGTGACGCAGGAAGTCGATGACATCATTTCCTCGCCTGTCGTAAAGGAGTCCATTGTGAACAACAGCGACTGCAAGATCCTGCTTGACCAGCGGAAGTACCTTAACAAGTTCTCGCAGATACAGTCCCTGCTGGGACTGACGAACAAGGAAAAGGCGCAGATTTTGTCGGTGAACATGTCCAACGATCCGAAGCGCAAATACAAGGAGGTCTGGTTCGGATTGGGGGGCGTGCAGTCAACGGTGTACGCCACGGAGGTATCGCCTGAAGAATATTTGTGCTACACGACCGAAGAGAGCGAGAAGGTGGAAGTGGAACAACTGGCGAAACAGCTGGACGGCAATATCGAGCTGGCTATCAAGAGGCTTGCGGAAAAGAAACGAAATCCAAACAATGAAATACCGTAAATGCCTATGGAGTATGAAACCCTGTTTCCGCTCTACTGGATATGCGGGGAGTGGAAAAGCAACCGCAAGTCGCCGCCCGTTACCGTATTCCGTGACGGTGGCGCATACAAGATTGCCCTGACCTATCACCTTGATGCGGTGGTGGTCGGCACGATCCACCAAAGCGGCGGCATCATCTGGGCAGACCTGCTGGGAAGGGTGCAGCTCGCTTATGACCGGGAGGAAGACCGTCTGGTGCTGGCTACCGAAGGGATCTATGTACGTGCGGAATAATTATTAACGGATAAGGTAAACAATGGAAAAAATAGAAATATTCGTGATTGATGCCCCGTGGGAACAACGCAAGGGGGGACTCCGTAAGATACGGAAGCATCAGGGGCGTGAGCTTGATTATGAAACGATTTCCGTACCCGGCATTTTCGGCCTCCTGGAGAGGGATATTTTTCCGCTTGCAGAAAGTAACCATTGTATATTCATGTGGACGACAGAGCGATATTTGTCCGAATGCGAGGCGGAAATGTCCAAACGTGGATACAGACGCCATTGCAGGATGGTGTGGAACAAGCTGAACGGGGTGGCTCCGGCTTTTACCGTCAGGTTTGCGCATGAATACCTGCTATGGTTTTACAAGGAAAAGCTCCTGCCGATAGCCCGTAGCGAGAGGGGCAGGTTCACTACCGTGCTGACGGAAAAAGGCAGGGAACACAGCCGCAAGCCGGAAGTGAGCTATCGGATGATAGAGGCACTGTATCCTGTGCACAGAAAAATGGATGTCTTTTCAAGGGAGTACCGGAAAGGATGGCTCCAGTACGGTGATCAAGTAAATCATTTCAATATTAAAACAAATAAGAATTTATGAGAGCAAAAATGATGATTGTATGCTGCCTGTTCCTGTTGGGGACAGGTATGGCGAAAGCGCAATGGGTAACGTTCGATCCCTCGAACCTTGCACAAAGCATCGTGAATACAACCCGTAACGTGGTGCAGACCACGACGACGGCAGAAAATATGGTGAAGAATTTTCAGGAAACAGTCAAGATCTACGAACAGGGGAAGCGTTATTACGACGCCTTGAAAGCGGTCAACAATCTGGTGAAGGATGCCCGCAAGGTGCAGCAGACCGTTCTTCTGGTCGGTGAAATATCGGACATCTATGTAAGCTCTTTCCAGAAAATGCTGACGGACGAGAACTATACGCCGGACGAGCTTTCGGCAATCGCTTCCGGATATGCGAAGATGCTGGAAGAGAGCAGCGGTATGCTGAACGAGATGAAGACGGTCGTGACCTCCACCAGCCTTTCCATGACGGACAAGGAGCGCATGGACGTGATCGACCGTGTGTACCGTGACGTAAGAAACCAACGCAATCTGGTCAGGTATTACACGAACCGGAACATCGGCATCTCTTACCTGCGTGCAAAAAAGAAGAACGATACCCGAAGGGTGCTGGACTTGTACGGAACGGACAATCAAAAATACTGGTGACATGACGGGCGAGGAAACTTTCAGCAACCTTCACGAAGTGTTGCGCAACCTTTATGACGAGATGATGCCGCTCTGTTCGGACATCACGGGTGTGGCTACCGGAGTGGCCGCACTGGGTGCACTGTTCTATGTGGCCTCACGGGTGTGGCAGGCTCTTTCGAGAGCCGAGCCGATTGACATTTATCCGCTCTTCAGACCTTTTTGTCTGGGTGCGTGCATCATGTTCTTCCCCACATTCGTTCTGGGAACTCTCAACGGCATCATGAGTCCTGTGGTTACCGGCTGCCACGGTATCATGGAAGGCCAGACGCTGAACATACGGGAGTATTCCGAGAAGCGGCAGAAGCTGGAATACGAGGCGATGACAAGGAATCCGGAAACGGCGTACCTGGTCGACAACGAGGAATATGAACGCCAGATCGAGGATCTGGGATGGTCGCCTTCGGACTTGAAAGCGATGGCGGGCATGGCGGCGGAACGCTTCAAATACCAGGCCAGGCAGGGCGTGAACAATTTTCTCCGCAGCTTTCTGGAACTGCTGTTCCAGTCGGTTTCGTTGGTACTGGACACGCTGAGAACCTTCTTCCTGATCGTATTGAGCATTCTGGGGCCCCTGTCGTTCGCCATATCGGTGTACGACGGCTTCCACAATACGATGATCCAATGGATTTGCCAGTATATCAGCATCTATCTGTGGCTGCCCATATCCGACCTGTTCAGTTCCGTGCTGGCAAGGATTCAGGTACTGATGATCGAAAAGGACATCGCCGCACTGAGCGATCCCGCCTATGTGCCCGACGTGAACAATTCCGCTTACATCATCTTCATGCTGATAGCCATTGTGGGGTATTTCACCATTCCGACAGTATCCACATGGGTGATTCAGGCATCGGGAGCCGGCAACTACGGCAAGCAGGTCAACTCGTGGTCATTGAAGGGCGGACGTGCGGCTGCCGCTGTTTCCGGTGCAGCCGTCGGTCACGTGGCCGGCAAGTTAAGAGGCAGATAACCCAATATAAAATCTTATAAACATATGGAATTTAAGAGTTTGAAGAATATAGAAACGAGCTTCCGGCAAATCCGCACGATGGGTATCGTGTTCGTTTCGCTCTGTGCTCTGGTTACCGGCTATGCTCTCTGGAGTTCCTACCGGTTCGCCGAACGGCAGAGGGAGAAAATCTATGTGCTGGACAATGGGAAGTCCCTGATACTTGCTCTTTCCCAAGACCTTTCGCAGAACAGGCCGGTGGAGGCGAAAGAACATATCCGGCGTTTCCACGAGCTGTTTTTCACCTTGTCGCCCGACAAGGCGGCTATCGAGTCGAATATCCGCAGGGCGTTGTTCCTGTGCGACGAGAGTGCGTTCCGCTACTACAAGGACTGGGAGGAAAAGGGATATTACAACCGTATAATCTCGGCCAATATCAACCAGAGTATCCGGGTGGACAGCGTGGCGTGCGACTTCAACAGCTACCCGTATGTGGTGACGACTTACGCACGGCAGTCGCTCGTCAGGGCGAGCAACATCACGGAGCGGAGCCTTGTAACCCGTTGCCGGCTGTTGAACTCGGTCAGGTCGGACAATAACCCGCACGGCTTCACGATGGAGCAGTTCAATATCGTGGAAAACCGGGATTTGAGAACCGTTGAACGATAATTTAAAAAAAGACAGGAAATGAACCGATTGAAAAAATGGATCAGGTACGTGCCTGACAGGATAGACGACGGACTCCGCTATCTGTGCGGACGGATGTCGCCCGATGTACGGCTCGTCTGCGTGGTGGCCATGCTCACCGGCTTCGGCTGTCTGTCGATATACATGACGGTATCTTCGATATACCGCATCGGCAGGCATGAGGGGGAGCAGTTGCAAATGGAGCATATCAGGCGGATGGAACTGTACAGGGGGATAAACAAGGATAGTATAAACATTAAAAATCAGGTGGATTATGGAGAACCTAAAAAATCAGGAACGGCAACCGGCGAACGCAGCAACGCCTGAAAAGGCGGAAGAGAAAGGGCAAACGCCGAAACAGGGGAAGAAAGAAGCCAGACCTCTGACTCCGGAAGAGATGCTCAAGCGAAAGAAGATGCTCGTGTATCCGTTGTTCTTTCTCGTGTTTCTGGGAGCGATGTGGCTGATATTCGCTCCTTCTGACAGCGACGAGCCATTAAGGGAGGGATTCAACGTGGATGTCCCGATGCCGGAGGACAAGGGGCTGTTGTCGGATAAAAAGACCGCCTACGAACAAAGTGCCTTTGAAAAGAAACAAAAGGAGAAAATGAACACGCTTCAGGATCTGGCAGTATCGCTGGAACAGGAAGAGCCGGTGGCGGACGAGGTATTCCTGACGGAAGAGGACACGGACAACGGCAGTCCGTCTATCCGTTCCTCCGCCAATGCCTATCAGGACATCAACCGGCAGTTGGGCAGTTTTTATGAAACACGGCCTGCGGAAGATGACCAGAAAACTCTGGAACTGGAATGGCGTATTCAGGAGCTGGAGCGTCAGGCGGAGGAAGAGCGCAAGGCCAGAGAAAACGGTGAGGAACAACTGCGGCTGATGGAGAAGTCCTACGAGATGGCGGCAAGGTACATGCCGGGCGGCGGTGGCGAAGCCAAACAGGTCGCCGTGTCCTCCTCTACGGGCAAAACGCCGGTCTGTCCGGTTACGCAGGTAATGGAACGGGTGGTCAGCCTGCTGGCCGCACCTCTGTCCGATGAAGAGTTCGCCAGACAGTACGGCAAGCCCAGAAACATGGGTTTCCACACGGTGGGGACAGTCCGGAGCCGTACGGAAAGGAACGGTATCCGTGCCTGCGTGTACAGGACGGTAACGGTTTCGGGCAGCGACGGTCAGGAGGTGGGACTCCGCCTGCTGGAGCCGGTGCAGGCCGGGGAGTTGTACATACCCGCCAACACGATACTGACCGGCACTGCGAAAATCAGCGGTGAACGCATGGAAATCACCGTTTCCTCGGTCGCCTTTCAGGGAACAATCCTGCCGGTGGAACTGGACGCTTATGACACGAGGGGCATGAAGGGCATTGAGGTCAGGGGATCGCAGGAGCTTACCGCCGTCAAGGAGATGGCGGCCAACATGGGTTCGGCAATGGGAAGCAGCATCAATATCTCCACCAATGCCGGCGCACAGCTGGCTGCGGACTTGGGCAAAGGGGTGATACAGGGCGCATCGCAATACCTTTCCACAAAGTTCAGGACTGCCAAGGCGACTTTGAAGGCGGATTACGAGCTATTGCTCGTGTCAAGACAATAAACGGTTAAAATCAATTTATTAATCAAGAAAAAACAACAAGCATGAAAAAAGTAATTTTAATGATGGCTTTTGCCATTGGTATGACCGGTGCGTATGCACAAAAGACCGTGAAAGTGGAAAAGACGGGAAATGACACGGAAGAAACGGCGGATTCCGGAGAAACGGAAACCACGCCGCTGCCGGATAAGGAGGACGCAAGGCGCAGCCCGTCCACCGGTGATTTGTTTGACGGGCTGACACGTCCGGTGACATTCGACCGGATGGTTCCTCCATACGCCTTGGAGGTGACATTCAATAAAACTGTACACCTTATCTTCCCGGCTGCTATCAAGTATGTGGATCTGGGATCGGCTGACATTCTTGCCGGCAAAGCGGACGGTTCGGAGAACGTGCTTCGGGTGAAAGCGGCGTTGAGGGACTTCTCCCGTGAAACGAATCTGGCGGTGATCACGGATGACGGCAGCTATTATACATTCAACGTGAAGTATGCGGACGAGCCGGCCAAGCTGAATATCGAGATGAAAGACTTCATCCATGATGGCGAGGCGGTGAACCGGCCGAACAACTCGCAGGAAATCTACCTTACGGAACTCGGCAGCGAGTCCCCGCTGCTGGTACGGCTGATCATGAAGTCCGTCTATGACAACAACAAACGTCTGGTGAAGCATATCGGCTGCAAGCGCTTCGGCATCCAGTATATCCTGAAGGGGATTTATACGCACAACGGTCTGCTTTATTTCCATACGGAACTGAAAAACGCTTCCAACGTGCCGTTCTCCGTTGACTTCGTCACTTTTAAGGTGGTGGATAAAAAGGTTGCAAAACGTACCGCCATTCAGGAACAGGTTATCGTGCCGCTTCGTGCCTTCAACTATGTGACGGCGGTTGACGGAAAGAGCAAGGAACGGACGGTATTTACCCTGCCCAAATTCACCCTTCTGGATGACAAGCAGCTGGTTGTCGAGATGAACGAGCAGAACGGGGGAAGGCATCAGCGGTTTATTCTGACCAACGCCGAGCTGATCCGTGCCAGAGTCATTAACGAACTGAAGGTGAAATAGTATGAAAAGGGTATCTGTTATTATATGTATACTTTTGTGCTTTGTCCTGACGGACAAGGCACATGCCCAACGTTGCCTGCCCGGTACAAAAGGGCTGCGTATTACCGCCGGCATGACGGACGGCTTTCACACTGCGGACAAACGTAACGAGCTGGGTTACCATTTCGGGATGGGAACGGACAGATATGTGAACGGCTGCCATAAGTGGGTATTCGGTGGCGAGTATCTCCAGAAGTATTATCCATACAAGGACATACGTGTCCCGGTTTCCCAATTCACTGCGGAAGGCGGCTATTATTATAATTTCCTTTCGGATGCCAACAAGGTGTTTCTCTGCTATGCCGGCGGTTCGGTGCTGGCGGGATATGAAACCGTGAATTGGGGCACAGGCACGCTGTTCGACGGCTCACGCCTGTGTGCCGGGGATGCGTTTGTCTATGGCGGTGCGGTATCGCTGGAGATAGAAACCTACCTTGCCAACCAGGTGGTATTGCTGTTCCATGCCCGTGAGCGTTGCCTCTGGGGAAATGACAGCGGACACTTTCATTTCCAGTTCGGAGTGGGCGTCAAATTCATAATTGATTAGGGCATGGTTCTTTTGGAATTATTTTCGGGTATTGGCGGCTTTAGTAAAGGATTGCAGGCTGCCGGATACTCGTTTGAGAAAGTATATTTCTCGGAGATAGAAAAAAATGCAATCGCCAACTTCAAATACAATTTTCCTTATGCGGAACATATCGGATCGGTTACAGAAATCGGAACAGCGGAAATCGGACATCCCGACATCATCACTTTCGGAAGCCCTTGCCAGAATTTTAGTTCAGTCGGCGACGGCAGCGGGCTGCGTGGAGAGGCAAGTTCCCTTGTCAGGTATGCTGTCGAAGCCGTCGGGAGATTCAGACCTGACGTTTTTATCTGGGAGAATGTTAAGGGAGTCTTCTTCGCAAAGCATCGATCAGATTTTTGGAGCATTATCAAAGCGTTTGCCGACATTGGCGGTTATCGACTTGAATGGCAACTGTTTAATACGGCATGGTTTCTACCCCAGAATAGAGAGAGAATCTACCTTGTCGGACGTGTTGCAGACCGGTGTACCGGAGATGTATTTCCTTTCCCGGCGCCGGGTGGAGGGAATCATTCGTGCAGGAAAGACACGGTTCATTCCCATACCTGCGGAACGATAACACGTAACTATTACAAACAGCCCAATTTCGGCAATTATCTGATAAACCTGCAACCGGGGGAAACTTTTGACGGACAGCCGAACGAAGAACAGAAATCCCGAATCCGTATGCTGACGGAAGTGGAGTGCGAACGCTTGCAAGGCTTTCCCGATGATTTTACCAGATACGGAATTATCAACGGGGAAGTGAGGGAAATCTCACGAGCCAACCGGTATGCGATGCTCGGCAATGCCGTGAGCGTACCGGTGGTACGTGCCGTAGCGGAACGCATCAGAAATAGTACTGTTTTAAACGATTAAAATTTTAATGTGTATGAAAAAGATGATAGAAACATTGTTTATTGTTACATTCATGCTTGTCGGTGTGATATGTGTAACCGCCTGTTCTGACAAATTGGACGTTCAGCAGGTGTATGAGTTTGATCTGGCGACCTTGCCGGTGCAGACGACAATCGTAAAAGGCGAGGAAGCGGAAATCCGTTGTCAGCTTGTAAGAAGCGGCGAGTATCAGGACACCAAATACTTCATCAGGTACTTTCAACCGACAGGCAAAGGGGAGCTTCGCATGGAGAACGGTACGGTGTTGTTGCCGAACGACCTGTATCCGTTACCGGAAGAAACGTTCAGACTCTATTACAAATCACTTGACACAGACCAGCAGAAAATAGATATTTACATTCTTGATTCCTTCGGTCAGGTTGTACAAAAGTCTTTTGCCTTTAATAATGAAGAGGAAGATGAAAAGGAGGATACCTTTAATGAACGGGCATGGATAGGAAACAGGAAGATGCGGATATAAAATCAGTACAGGAAAATCCCGGATATTTTCGGGATCTTCCTCCGGAACGTAAAACTGAGAATGTATGCTGGCACGCTGTCAATGCCGACAGTGCCAATGTGCGCCATGTACCGGAAGAAATGTTTTCCTACGAGATTGTCGGTATGGCTCTGACAAACAAACCCGATTCCATACATGATATGCCTTGTGGGGTACTGAAGTGCTTTTTGCCGTTGATTCTGGAAGATGACCGGTATCTCCGGGAGGCACTGCCGAAAGACGACATGCCTTTGGAGGTATATGAGGAGATGGTCAGACGGAACGGAAAGGCTCTGGAATATGTGCCTGAAGGCATGAGAACACCGGAAATCTGCCATACCGCATTATCAAAAGTAAAGCACGATCCGGCTGTGCTGTTGCCTTATGTTCCTTATCCCGACATTTGTCTGGAGATTATGAAATTGCTTGAAGGGAAATGGAGATGTTCGGATTTGATGCGTTCTGTCCGGTGGAACATTATAGATGACCGGATGGCGGAATATGCTGTAAGTAGGGACGGCTATGCAATTTCGTCTGTGCCGATACACCTGCAGACGGAAAAAATGGTCTGTCAGGCTGCCGCCGATACCTATAATTCGGCATTGCAGTTGAAAAGCATAAGGTATGATTTAAAGACTGAAAAAGCATATCTTGCGGGAATGGACAAAAATGTACCGGAAAGTTTTCTGAACATCCCACCCGATAAAAGAAGTGCGGGAATCTGCCTTCAAGCGGAAAAGTGGTATCCGGAACTATTGAAAAAGCAACCGGAATTGATTCCCGATATTGTCAGAAACAGCTGTAACGTATATTCTCTCAATCACAAAATGGAACAATGCACGGGCACAAAGTTCTCTGTCGGGCAGATAAAAAAACTGTATGACGGGAAGGCTTTGCCTGTTAAGGAAATTTGGACTCCGAAGGGGGTAATGAAAGATGTGACGGTTTCCTTTGACAAAAGGCTGAAAGAGTTCAGCTTTTCACCGGTCAGACAAATCAAAAGAAAAGGAATAAAACTATGACATGTGAACTCTCCTTGCAGACAACCGGCAAGGAGAGTTCTTTGGTGCAAATGGTTAATAACTCTCTCTCAACCTTATTATATATTATTATATCTTGTTTTTCAGATATTTATTGTTCTGTCATATACTTTCTTTGTTTTTGAATCAACCATTCGTCACGTTTCTGTCTGCACTCTTCCAATGTGGGCTTCACACAGGAGAAAAGTTCGTTGTCTGCCGTGTCCCTGTAATCATAATGGTAAAACGTGCGCCTTTTCCGTCCTACGGTCATTTGGAATTTTTCATATTTCTCACCCGTCTTGCAGGTTGAAACTCCGTTCTCGTTCATTTTTGTTGCCATAACTTATGATTTTATAGTTCGTGAATATTAAAACAGGCTTAACTGTCGGGGCTGTGTGTATTTCCGCTTGAGTTCCAACAGTTTTCCTTTCAGACTGCGGATAACCTTCGGGTTGTAATTGCTTCTGTCGGAAACAGACCAACATTCCGCTTTGTCGTATTGTCGTTCCAACAGAAGGATTCCTTGCCGGACAGCTTCCTTATAATCTCTGACAGGTTCATCCCAAACGGACGGGTGGCTACCGCCTCCGGCTGTGCCGGTACACCAGTTGATGGCTACCGCATACGTCCCGTCAACGGATTGCCCGATATGGATCGTGTTGGAAGTATCCAATTTGATTTCTTCAACTATCGGTAACATACCATTAATCCAACCGTGTTCGTTGAACCGCTTGCCGACATAGCCGAAAATCAGCCCTCTTTCATACGTGCGTACATTGAGTATGATATGCCGTACACTCTTGCCGAAACTCTCGAAATAAGCGATTTGTTCCGTGTCATTGCGGCGTACCGCCAATAAGTAACGGAGGACTGCGCTGCGCTCCACCCTGCAAGGACTGTATTCTACAATCTCCTGCAATTTCTCTTCTCGTGTCATTTGGGATATTGGTTTCATGTCATTATGTATTAAGGGTTAAAATGTCGCAATGAATAACCGGCTTTGGATGAACTGCACGCTTCCTTTGGAAATGCGCTGGTTGCACCAGAAATGGTGTGAGCCATAGCCGTAGGTGAAAAACTCGTCCAGTTCGGTCGTTTCCCGAAGTTTGTCAATGGATTGGCGGAGTTCCTCTTCCGTCCGGCAAAAGAGAAGGGTGTTTACCAGTCGGATAAGGAGTGCAGGGATTTTTTCATCCCATGCACAAATTACGGTTTCAAATGTTACGTTCATATTTTTTCTGATTTATTCATTAGACAGTCATCTTTAAAATCTCTCTCCAGTATATCGGTTCTACCTCACTGAGAAGAAAGTCGATAAAATCTTTTCTCGCCTCTTTACACAATTCCCGGTAAAGTTCTCCAAAAGTGGTGATGTTGCCGTTCAGGTAGGTTTCTACCATGTACTCGAAAATGTTGTTTACCTCGTAATATCTACACTGTTGTGCGACAGTCCTGCCGTATCGTTTCATAAGGCTTTATTTGTAAAGGTTTATAATGTTTCTGTTCATCATCCGTGCTTTTCCTACGGTATAATAAGTACCGCCATAGGGCTGCTTGTCCCAATAGGCCAGGACAATCTCGGAGTTGTCAATCAGGTAGTCGTTCCTATGGTGGAAGCACCCTTTGCAGTAATCTTCCCGGAGAATGACCGTTTCATCGGCAGTTTTCATTATCCGGTTGTATAAGGGCTTGTTCTCCGGGCGGTATCTGTCTGACTGCCGGTGGAACGGCACAACGGCAATAAGCCGAATATCCGTGTATTCCGTTTTGAGGTCGGCTACCGCTTGGGCTGCAAGCAAATCAAAGCCTTCCGCCATTCCGCTTAGAAAGTAGCGATAGCCCAGACTATACAACCTTCTCACTTGCGAAACTATATCCAGATAAAGATACAGCATACGGACTTGGAGGATACGCTCTGACCGGTGTCCGGTGAACGCTACTGATTTTGTAATATCCATTGTCATAACTGTGTGTATTAAAGTATTAATAACCAAATGATAATCCCGACTACGACAGCAAAGGAAAGAATGGAAACCAGACAACCCCATGCGAAGCGGATCACGTTCGTTATCAGTTCTTTTACGAGCGACAGACCGATAAACCACGCCCAAAGACTGCCACCGTACAGACTCCAACAGAAGCCTGAAAGAATGAGCCGAACCGACCAGCCAAACAATTTATGCAGAGGCAGATTGAGCCTGTTCTTATTTCCGTTATGTATTTCTCTTGCTGTTTTCATAATCACGACATTTTTTTTATGCATTGACGAGTTGAGCTGACTTATTTCATGTGCGTCAAAAGGTAGGGTTCAGGAAAAACAAGGTTTTTGGAAAAAATACCTCGTGCCATTTATGGCGCAGGGAAGATTTTTTTCAAAACCGGAACGGCTTGACCTTGTTTTTCCGTTAAGAACCCGAAGTACCTTTGCACTTGAATAAGTTAGTTCAATTCGTTCCTTTGCTTTAAATGTGGAGTGATGGTTACTGAAAACAGTGAGAGAAATACCCCGAAGGAAGTTAGCCTTAAACTTTGCTTAAAATCGTTGTGTTATAAATCCTTTATACATAAAGCGGTGATTAATACGAAAAAATTTCTACCTTTGTGTTAGCGATGCAAATAGCATCGTGTAATGTGTTCGTTTACCAACGTTCGGAAATCGCCAATTTCAAAAGTGTGAAGGTAAATGAACCGGGTAGGTTATACTTTGACGTAACCTGTCGGTTCACTTTACACTGGGTGTTTGGCGATACCTCGAACGTAGTATCCGGCAGAGTTACGTCAATTTAATATAATAACCTTATTATTATGGATTTACAATCGACTCCCCTGAAAGGAATAGTCCGGTCTTCAGAAGATGGGCTTTTCTATCTGTTGCCCCTTCAGAGTTTATCTACACTGCAAGAGATGAGAGGCCATTTGACCTGTGCGATAGATGTCTTGAGTAATCTGGATGAAAGTGATGCGGAAAAGCGTTTGGACGCAGTTCGGACATTGAACAGCCTTGTTGCTGCGTTGAGCGTTAATGACGGCGACCACTATGATGCGATAGATACTGCTTTAAAAAATGCCTATGGCTAAAATAACAAGTGTTCTTGAAGTCCATTAACCAGTTAGTTTGAGTGTATCCATGATTGATTCCTGATAAATATAAAGATGGATTATGGATATGTTTATATACATTTTCCTGATGACATCAAAGCAAGAGTAGATAAACACAATAATTGAACAACTAAAAACAAGGCCGAACCAACAAGCCAAATGTTATTCTCCTGCAAACAATTGATGGAACAAAAAATATACAAAATAATTTTCGCCACCTTAGTGACATTTGTGCAAATCTTGGTATCAGAAATGATATTCAGACTTGTATTTGGTTCTTCTACCTTTTGGGGAACATCTGGAGCAGCTGGAGCAGATGCGATTCTTTTTTTTATAGAGCTGTATATGGGAATCTTGTTTCTGTTTACTAATTTATCCATATTGTTTGACAACAGGGTTCTAAATGGTATTCTGGTGTTTGTTTTATGCGGTTTGTTTGTTCCGGCATCTCTTGGTGTACTTATGCTGTTAGGATTTATTCCCGGCTATACCTTTGGTACTTTTTTAGTATATAAAAGTTATAAAGCCATGAAAAAAAAGTGATTATAAATATTTGTTTGACGATAGTAAACCGTTGAACATTCGAAGATGGGAAAATAATTATTCTCGTTCTTGAGATTTATATGAGTAAGGTGGAAAGGATGATCCAACGTGTTTCTATTCTTTGGAAACGCTTGTTGATAAATTCCTGTCATTCTCTTACTCACGGAATTTTTGTCATTACTCTTTTGCCTTTTTCTTCATTTTGGCTTTCAATTCTTCGTCTTTGAGAATTTGTTTTAGGGACTTGACTACATCAGGACGTTCCTTTTTGAAACGTTTATAGAAGATCTCTTCTATAAATTCCGGTAAGGGGGCTTTCCATGACTCTTGCCGGTGGTTGTCTATCTTGCCGAGTTTGTCGGGGTTGAGTCCAAGTTCACGTGCCATTTGTACATGAGTATCCGATAGCCGGTGTTTCTTTTGGGCGACTATCCATTTTTCGATCTGGGATTTCTTGATTGCCATATTACTTTTGATTTTCAGACTTTACTGTTTTACCTAAAAACAAACCGGTAACGGATTTTGCGCCGAGTTGTATCAGTTTGCGTTTCATTTGCGTGAAATTCTCACCGGAAGAGATAATGTCATCTATTAAAAATACGTCCCGGCCTTTAAAATAATCGGGATGAAAGATCAAGTTGGATAACTTGTCTTGTCCGTGAGTTCCTTTCATCTGCTCACGGTCTTCTTTTATCCATGTGGCACGAAAACCGTCCACGACTTTAAGCCGATGTGAGAGAAGGCTGCAAAAACGGGCGAAGCGGGCGATGTTCCGTTCACGGGTTGCCGCCGGTATGGGGATCAGCACGGCGTTGGCGGCTTTCTCTTTAAAGAACGGCATCCGGGCGATGCAAAGCGAGAAGATCTTGGCAACAAGGGCTGCTTGTCGGCCTTCCTTAAATCTAAATACCAGATTACTCGTCTTTCTGTCGGATGCCGATATGTCCTTGCATCTGGTCGGGTAATAATCGTGAATATAGAAACACAATGCTCCGTCGATACGCATCTTGCCTTTGAAGTGGGTGTTGTACGGGAAGAACTGACGCACGAAATCGCTCTCGAAAGTAAAGCGGAGTATGTCACGCCAAAGGAGGAGCGTGGTTTCATCCTGTACACGATAGAGTTCTCCGTTGATGCTTTCTTTATCCGATAAACCAATGCCGATTATCAGGCGGTCATTAAAAGCGTCTTTTGATACAATATACCAATCAAAGGATTGGCAGATGCCCACGATGTCACAATCATTGGAACAAAGGAAGTAGAAGGTATTGTCGGGCTTCTGGATTATCAGAAACTCGCCGGACATTTCGGAAAGGCGGAAATAGTTGCCGACATGGGCTTCCTCCACTTCGCTGAAGGATACGGATATGGTGAGGTTTTCTATCATGACACTGTTATTTGGTGTAAAGATAGGATTTTCAGGAGAAAAAAAGCCTTGCCCGTCGGATTTTCGGGCAAGGCTCGCTATTTACAGGCTTCTATGCACATCAGTTATAAGAAATGGTTGTCCGGTTGCTGCCGGGATTGAAAACGACAAGGACTTCGGGCTTTTTCTCTTGCAGGCGTTTGTACTCGCACAGGGAGTTGAGTACCCATTCACGGAACAGTTTTGTGCAATAGGTGTTGATGCGGAAGCTGAGAAATATGATCGCTTCCAGATTATAATAGGTAACGATGCTTTTGTCCTGTTTCTCGGTTATGGTCACATCGCCGTCGTAAAGCAGACGGGATTTGAAGATGGAGCGCATATTGGCGTCTATTGTCTGCACGAACACTCCGAACAGACGGGCAAGTTCGTGCTTGGTCATCCATACGTTGCCGTTCTCTATCTTTACACTGACGATGGGTTGTTCATCCTTGTTTTCCAAACCGGTGATGGTGATGTATCCTCTATTTTCCATAAGGCGTTGTTTTTTAAATGGTGTGACAATATAATGATTTGTTTATTCATACAGCGTTTTGCGTCGTACCTTTTTGCATACTTTTAAGTTTTCGATCCAGCATATTCATATCATGGCTCAACTTTCTATCTACCACACGGGCATAAATCTGTGTGGTCTGAATGTTGGTGTGTCCGAGCATCTTGGACACGCTCTCAATGGGAACGCCTTTGGTAAGGCAGATTTCCGTCGCAAACGAATGTCTTGCAAGATGGTAGGTGATCCGCTTGTTGATTTGGCAAATAGCGGCTATCTCCGCCAAATATTCATTCATCTTCTGGTTACTGATTACCGGAAGCAATCTTCCGTTTTTCAACTTGCCCTCGTACTTGGCGAGAATATCCAATGGTATTTGCAGTAGGGGAATGAATGATTCCACGCCGGTTTTACCCCTGTCTTTCATAATCCACTTCTTGCCGTCCACGCCGATCTTTATGTCCTCGCTTGAAAGCGTATAGATGTCACAGTAAGGTAAACCGGTATAACAGCTGAAGATGAAAGCGTCACGCACGTGCTCCAACCGCTTTGACTTGAACTCCTTGTAATAGATCGTGTCAATTTCCTCCTGCGTGAGATACCCTCTGTCGGTCTTGTCAAAATTGAACTTGAAATTCCCGAAGGGATCAATGAAGCTCAATCCGCTTTTCTGGGCAAACAACAGTATCGTATGGAAACGTTGTACAAATTTCATGGCGGTATTGTTGCTTACCTCACATTCCTGACGCAAATAAAGGTAGAAGTTCTCGATGTGGGTGACGGTGATTTCCTTCACGGGGATGTCCGACAACTTGTATTCCTTCTGCAAGAACTCTATCATCCGCTGCTTGGTCAGTTCGTAGCGGGAATAGGTCTTTTGCGTGGCAGTCTTGCCGACCTTCTTTGCATACTGTTCATTGTGCTGGGTGAAGTAGCTGATGAGTGTTTTCTCCTTTTCCTCCAATCCCAGGAATGCGTTCCTGATTTTTTCCGGCAGTGCGTAACCGTCCACGTTCATCATGCGTGTGTAGTGCATGGTGATGGCCGAACGTATCTCGTCCAGAGTCTTGTTAAGTGAGGATACCCTGAGGTTTTCTTTCTTGTCCGCACTCTGTTTGTTGATGACGGCTCTTCCCGCTTTCGTGTCCCAATTGTCGGGGTGTATGTCCAGCTTGCTGCTGAATTGCACCTGATCACCGTCCACCGTGATGCGCACCATAATTACTACATGACCGTTTTTCTTCGGTTCGTTCTTCTTTAAATAGAAGAGTGTTTTGAATGTCGATTTCATACCGTAACTCCTTTCTTGTTGCAAAGTTAATTTGTTCATTCCGTAACGGCTATGACTTTCGACTGCCAATATTCGACAAATGAGCGACTTACCTATAAATTCGTTACGGTTTTTATCGTAACGGAAAACCGTAACGAATTAGTAACGATTCATCTTCACAGGGTGGCTTTTTGAGGTCTTTTTTCTGTCGTAGGCGGGTAAGAAAAAAGCCCCTTAAACCACTGGTTTAAAGAGCTTTGTCTTAGTTTGTCGGAGTATTTTCATTTCTCCTAAGTGATCCGCCTGGGGTTCGAACCCAGGACCCCATCCTTAAAAGGGATGTGCTCTACCTGCTGAGCTAGCGAATCATTCCCTTTGACAACTCGTGCTTCTCTACAAGAGACTGGTCTTCTTCCATAAGTATAAAACGTTTATAATAAGAGAGAAAGAGAGTTGTCAGGGGGAGAGCGATGATTAAGCCGATAAAACCTAATAAAGTTCCCCAAATGGATAAAGAAAGAAGGATGATGGCCGGATTCAGTCCCATAGCCTTTCCCATAATGCGGGGAGTGAGATACAAGTCTTGTATGCACTGCACGATGCAAAGGACGAGAATTCCCGATCCGAAGATCAGCCAAAAGTTTTCTCCGGTCTCCGCAGCTTTGAGGAGACTCAGCAAGATCATCGGGATGATACCGATCGTTTGCATATAAGGAATGAGGTTGAGGAAACCGATGAATAGCCCTAGGATAACGGCCAGCGGGAAACCGACGATCTTAAATCCGATGGCGAAGAGGATGCCGACACATAAGGCAATCAATGACTGTCCGCGGAAGTAGCGGTTCATACTATATTCGACATCGTCGGCTAACCCTTGGACAAAGGGGCGGTAACGTTCGGGAATCAGGCGGATCCAACCGTTGACAATCCGTTCATAATCCAACAGGATAAAGATGAAGTAAAGGAAGATTACAAACACGATCGTAATACTGAACAGAATGGAGAAAGTATTAGTCAGTACGATCCACATTTTGGGAGCGATCTGTTTGACCGCCTTTTCTATGTTCTCTTTGCTCAGGAGCTGTGCCAACTGGTCCGGGTCGATATTCTTTTCCAGATACTCTGCCCATGACTGCGGAATCATCGGGATATGTCCGTAGCCGCTGTTATGTTCCTGCATCAGTTCCAAAGTCCGGTTGAACTCCTGGGTGACAGAGGGGACGATCACGACACCCACCAGCGAGATCACCAGAAGGGTAGACACGAGAACGGCCAGGATAGACAGCAAACGACTTTTCAGCTTGACTTTATACTGGAAGAACTTGACGAACGGCTGCATCATATAAGCCAGCAGCCAGGCAATCAGGAATGGTAACAAAGCATTTCGCAGGACGGCGATCAGATAGATAATACCACTGATAACAGCCAGGCCGAACAGAATACGTGCCACCCTGTCGAATGTGAACGGTTTATCAAACAATGGGTTCATATTAAATTCTTATCTTTGCAGGCAAAGATAATGCAAACCGACTTATCTTTGCCTTTATGGCAAAGATAATGCAAACCGACTTATCTTTGCCTTTATGGCAAAGATAAAATAAAGTTGAATAGAAAGGATGATACGAAACAAAATAGTACTGCTTTGCCTGTTGATTTGCCTTCATTTGCTTGCCGGTGCACAGACTCCCGCCCCCGTCAAATGGTTATTGCAGGCCCCTTATATGCGGGGAGCCTCTTTTTCTCTGGTAGTGAAAGATGTGCAGGAGGGAAGAACGGTCTACAGTTATGATACGGACCGGCTGCAATCGCCCGCTTCGGTGTTGAAGACGGTAGCCACGGCGACAGCGCTTGAGATATTGGGAGAAGACTATCGCTATCCGACCACGTTGGAATATGACGGAATACTGGAAAACGGCACGTTGGAGGGAAACCTCTATATAAAAGGAAGCGGTGATCCCTCCTTGGGCTCTTCGCATTTCGCACCGGGGCAGAACAAGTTTTTGTCAACCTGGATAGCTGCTTTGCAGAAAGCCGGCATCAAGCATATAACAGGATCGGTCATATCGGACGAAAGCATTTTCGACACCGAAGGCGTCTCTATTAAATGGCTCCGGGAAGATATGGGAAATTATTATGCCCCCGGAAGTTATGGTATTTCCATCTTCGACAATATGTATAAGTTATCCTTGCAGACTGGGGCTGCCGGGACGCGGCCGGTCTTGAAGGGGACAGAGCCGGATATCCCTTTTATCCGGTTTAAGAACTACCTGAAAGCCGCTCCGGTTTCTTCGGACAGCGCTTATATTATCGGTGCTCCGCTCGATGACGTGCGCTACTTGTATGGTGTCCTGCCTGCGAACCGGGAGGCGTATGTCTTGAAAGGAGATATCCCCGATCCTGCCTTATATTTGGCACGCTATCTGACGGACCAGCTTCAGCAGAAGGGAATACGGGTGGACGGGTCCCCTTCCTGCTACCGTATCGAGGTGGAGGAAAACCGGTGGAAGAAGGGAGAGAGGAAAGAGATTGTCACGACCTATTCGCCCACGCTGCGGGAGATAGCAAGCGTATGCAACCATGTCAGCCATAACCTATATGCGGATGCTTTGGTCAAAACGGTCGGATTGCAATACAAACCGCGAAGGAACGAGATGATCTCCTCGTTCGGTCGTGGTGTGCAGGTCGTGAAAGAATATTGGGAGAAGAAAGGTTTGGATGTCTTTCCGCTCCGGATGAACGACGGCAGCGGCTTGGCTCCGGCAGATAAGGTGTCGGCCGGATTTATGGGAGAGCTGTTGGTCTATATGGCGACGGAATCTGCTGTTTCGGATGCTTTCATAGCCTCTTTACCACAAGCCGGGATAGAGGGATCAGTGCGCAATTTCTTGAAAGGATCGAAGTTGCAGGGAAAAGCCCGCCTGAAAAGCGGGGGTATTACGGGTGTCAGGAGCTATGCCGGCTATATCACGAAAGATGGAAAGACGTATGCGGTAGCCGTTTTCTCGAATAACTATTCTTGCCCGATGAGCCGGATGACTAGGGCTTTGGAAAAGTTGCTGTTACAACTTTTTTAATTAATTGAGAATTGGGCTACGCCGTATCATTTTAACAAAGTTAATTGTCCATTGTCAATTGAAATTGAGTGACCGTTGCGCCAGAAATTCGACAAGCCTCGGTTTGTAGTTGTCGGAGATCGGGATATATTCTTTTCCGAACACGATCCGGTTCCGTTCGATCACCTTGATCTTTTCAGGCTGTACGATAAAGGAACGGTGTACGCGGATAAAGCGGCTTGCCGGCAGCATCTCTTCCAGCGACTTCATGCTCATCAGTGAAAGGATGGGATGCGGTTCATCCTCGATAAAAATTTTGACATAGTCTTTCAGCCCTTCGATATAGAGTATTTTGCGCAGTTCGACCTGTACCTGCTTATACTCAGTCTTGATGAAGATCGACTCGATCTCTGCCGCAGGCGCTTGCATATGCTCGTACCATTGCAACGCCTTGTTGGCCGCCTTGAGGAAATCCGGATAACTGATCGGTTTCAGCAGATAGTCGAGGGCATTCACCTTGTAGCTGTCGAGGGCATACTGTTCGAAAGCCGTCGTAAAGATGATGCGGGTATCCGCCTCCAGTATCCGAGAAAATTCCATGCCGCTCAGTTCCGGCATCTGGATATCGAGGAAAAGCAGCTCTACCGGCTGGGCGCTCAATACGGGCAAAGCCTCGAGAGCACTGTTGAACTTTGCCGTGAGGCGGAGGAACGGAGTCTTGTTCACATAACTTTCCAGCAGACTGATGGCCAGTGGTTCATCATCGATGATTGCACATGTTAACGTCATAATTTGTTGTATTGATGTACCGGACAAAAATACAATAAATCCTTATGTCTGCAACTCTAACAGGCAAACATATTCGTCCCCTTTTTGCCCGTACGTGAAAATATGATGCGACGGATACAGCAATTCCAACCGCCTGCTGAGATTCTGCAGCCCAATGCCGGAGCCGCTCTTGTCCTGTCCGTTGTCTTTCGGGAAGTGGCTGTTGCGGATAGAGCAGACGATCCGTGTCCCTTCCTGGTGAATCTTCAGGTCGATAAAAGAAGGTTTGTTGTGGCTTACCCCATGCTTGAAAGCATTCTCGATCAGGGAGATGAAAAGGAGAGGCGCCACCTGAGTTTCTGGTGTGGCAGCCGATATGTCGGTGGTCAGTTTCACATGTTCCGGCAGGCGTATACGCATCAGTTCCACATAGTTCCGGATAAAGTCGAGTTCCTTCTCTAACGGAACCATCGGTTGGCTGCTGTCGTAGAGCACGTAGCGGAGCAGGCGGCTTAGGTCGTGCACGGCTTCTTGCGCTCTTTCCGGGCTGAAAGCGATCAGACTGTAGATGTTGTTTAGTGTGTTGAAGAGAAAATGGGGGTTCAACTGGCTCTTCAGATTCTGCAATTCTGCTTCGGCACGGCTTTTCTCCAACTCCCGGCGGGACGACTCCATCTGATACCAGCTCCCGGTCATCTTGATGGCGACGCTTAGCCCTGCCACCAGCATATACAGCATGGCGTTCACCATGAAGAAACCGACCGTCTCCTGCCATTCCCTTTCCGGCCTCGGATGTTCCCATTCGGGATGCGGGAGCAGTTCGAACATCAGATGGACGGCCCCCATCGAGGCAGCGATCAGTACGACATTGCATAGCAAGAACTTCCAGGGACGCTTGGCGAACAGGAAATGGTCGATCAGCACGAAATAGTTGGCATAGAACACCAGCATGAACGACAGCGGGACGATCATGGAGCGGACGTAGCTCAGGACCGTCACCGTCTGCGACTCGCGTCCGGTGAAGAAGAACGGCAGCCCGAAGAGGATGGCCCAGGCTGCGATATGGATCAGCTTCCCCATGCCTTTGAAGGGGGGAGCCGGTAATGTGTGCATTGTCTCTGTTGTTCCCATTTATGCAAAGATACTGTTTATTATATATCAGAGAAGCATCGGGCATGGAAGAAGTGTTGTTTCTCTGTCGAACGCCAGGCGGCATCGGTCATGGAAGAGGCTCTGCGTCGAGCATGCCTCATCACTATGAGGTGTATTGCCTCGTACCTATGAGGTGAGTTGCCTCATATCTTTGAGGTACGTTGCCTCATACCTATGAGGCATGCTTGACGCAGAGCGTCTTCTTCCCTCGATGCTTCCCGCCTGCTATTCGTAACGTATCGCCTCTATCGGATCGAGTTGTGCTGCCTTTTTGGCCGGATACCATCCGAAGAATACACCCGTGACGGTACATACGGCGAACGAGAGGACGACGCTCCAGGGCTGGATGTAGATCGGAAAGTGGGCGACTCCGTTCACGACAAGGGCCGCGCCCACTCCAAAGACTACACCTATCAAACCGCCTGTCACACTGATCAGGATGGACTCGATCAGGAACTGTGCCAGGATGTCGATGCCTTTTGCCCCGATACTCATACGGAGGCCGATCTCGCGTGTACGCTCCGTCACGCTGACGTACATGATATTCATGATCCCTATACCGCCTACGAGGAGCGAAATACCCGCCACAGCCGCCAACAGCACGGTCATCATATCCGTAGTGCTTGTCAACATCGTGCTCAACTCCTGCTGACTACGGATGGTAAAATCATCATCGTCACTTTCCTTCAACTTATGGTTGCGGCGGAGTATTTCAGAAATCTCGTCGATGGCCTGGTCGGTGTATTCCTCCTTGAGGGCCGAACAGGTAATGCCTTGCAGATGGGTGATGGCCAGGACCTTTTTCTGAATAGTTGTGTATGGAGCTAAGATTAGGTCGTCCTGGTCCATTCCCATGCTGTTGTATCCTTTGCTTTCCAGCACGCCTACGATGCGGAAAGGTAATTTCTGAAAACGTATGACCTTGCCTACCGGGTTGCTGCCGTCGGGGAAGAGGTTGTCGACGACGGTCTTGCCGACCACGCATACTTTGGCGGCTGTCTGGATGTCCTGTTCGGTGAACATGTCGCCGTCCTCGACTTTGTAGCGCCGTATCTCCAGATAGTCGGGACTGATGCCGTAGACCGTGGTCGGGGCGTTGTTGGCGCCGTAGATCGCCTGCCCGCTGCTGTTGACGGAAGGAGAAACGGCCGAGACAAAGCGTGTTTCGTCCACAATGTCTTCGTAATCCTGTAGTTTCAGGGTTTCCATCGCGGAGGCATCCTGCCGGACACCGCCACGCACGTCGGCGCCCGGGTGTATCATGATCATGTTGGAACCCATCTCACTGATCTGAGCCTGTATGCTTCGCTTCGAGCCTTGTCCGATGGCAAGCATCGTGATCACGGAGGCCACGCCGATGATGATGCCCAGCATCGTGAGGAAGCCGCGCAATTTGTTATTGGCGAGTGCCCGGACGGCTATTTTTATTAGGTTTGTTCCGTTCATTGTTATTGTTGTTTTATAAGTGATTCTTTAAACACCTTTGCCTCCTTCCGCTTGTATCGGATGATTCCGGTATTCGCATAAAGGGCCCCCCACGGAAGGGTGGCAAGATCAATCGTCATTCTTCGGCAGCCGCGCCAACGCTTCTGCCGCGTTCAGGATATTCCGGTTGACCGTGTCGGAGGTGACATGCCCGTCGCGCAGCGTGATGTTGCGGCTGCTGTACTGGGCGATCTCCGGGTTGTGGGTCACGAATATGATGGTACGTCCCTCGGCATGCAGTTTCTGGAAAAGAACCAGTATCTCGAAAGAGGTACGGGTATCGAGATTTCCGGTCGCTTCATCGGCGAGGATGACGGCGGGGTCGTTTACCAGCGCCCGGGCGATGGCGACACGTTGCATCTGTCCTCCGGACATCTGGTTGCTTTTATGCATCAGGCGGTCGCCCAAACCTACGGCAATCAGCGATTCGACTGCTTTCTTGTGTCGTTCGGCTGCACTGTAGGACGGATTGTACATCAAGGGAAGCTCCACGTTCTCGACCGCTGTCGTCTTAGGCAGCAGGTTGTAGTTCTGGAAGACGAACCCGATTTTGCGGTTGCGCAAGGTGGCGCGGGCGTTCTTACCCATCGTGCGGACCGATGTGCCGTCGAGGTAATATTCTCCGCTGGTCGGTGTATCCAGACAACCTAACGTGTTCAGCAGGGTACTCTTTCCTGAGCCGGATGTCCCCATGATGGTGACAAATTCGCCTTCGTAGATCGTGAAGGAGACACCACGCAAGGCATGGACCGTTTCGTCTCCGACCTTGAAGTCACGCTTGATGTTTTCTAATTTGATTATCTCTTTCATATTGTTGTACTCCTTGTTTGGAGGGCAGATATATAAAGCCTGCCCCTACTTGGCACTCTTCTTGTTCTTATTGCTTCCCGGAGGGCCTGGCATGAACGGGCTTCTTTCCGTTTCGGCTTCGGCTGCCGGAGTAATGGAGGAGGCTTCGAGATCGACAGCCAATTCTTCACCTTCGTTCAGGCCGTCGGTTATCTCGATCATGTTTCCGCTGGTGGAACCGACGGTAACGGCTTTCGGCTTCAGCTCCTGCCCGTTCTTGATCCATACGAGACGTTTCCCGGCAGGGGCTTCCTTGCCGGCTTCGGAGACGATGTAGCCCAGTTGCGTCAACATCCCGGCATCCGGTACGAAGCGGAGTGACTTGGTCGGGACTGTCAGCACGTTATCGCGTTCCAGCGTGAAGATCGTCACGTTGGCTGTCAGGCGCGGCTTCAATTTAAGGTCGGGATTATCGGCCGATATCACCACTTCGTAGGTAACGACCGTCGAGGTCGAGGTGGAAGAAGAGCTGCTGGTGCTTTCGCTGTCGCCGAGGCGGATTTGCATGACCGTGCCTTCGAATACGTCGTTCGGGTAGGCGTCGACGGTGAAGGAGACACGTTGCCCATTTTCTACGTTACCTATGTCGGCTTCGTCCACGTCGGCTATCACCTGCATCTTGGTCAGGTCTGCCGCGATGGTGAACAGGGTCGGAGTCTCGAAGCCGGCGGCTACGGTCTGTCCTTCTTCAACGGCACGGTTGATCACGACACCGTCGATCGGGCTGGTGATCGTCGCATATTCGAGGTTGCGGTTCACTTTGACCATTGCCGCTTGGTTTTGTTCGTAGGCGGCTTTTGCTTTCTCATAGTTGTATGTGGACGTTTCATAGTCCGAGTCGCTGATCAGCTTTTTTTCGAAGAGGATCTTGTTGCGGGCGTAATTCTTCTGTTGGTACTCGAATTCGCTTTTGCTGCTTGCCAGCTGTGCCTCGGCGGATGCGAGTTCGGCTTTCAGGTTGACCTTGTCCATTTCGGCGATCAACTGCCCTGCTTTGACCACGTCGTTATAGTCTGCATACAACTTGTCGATGATACCGGACACCTGCGTGCCGACTTCGACTTCCGTTACCGGCTCGACTGTTCCGGTTGCCGTTACCGTGTTCGAAATGGAACTGCGGCCCACTTTGGCGGTTTCGAGCCGGATACCGCCTTTCGACGTTTTGCCTGTGAAGAACCAGATGCCTCCGGCCACGACCAATACGCCTACTATACCGATAATTAGTTTCTTCTTGTTCATATCTTTATCTGTTTTTATTTCTTTCTGGATGTCGATCCCTTTTGCAAGGGAGGTGTGCCAAAAGTGCCTTGTTCCTGCGTCAGGCGCGGAGATAAGGAGATTTTGACACATCCTCCGAAACAAAAAGAGAGTGAATATATTCATTAGCGGTTCACCCCTAATGTCATGTCTCAGAATAAATTGATTTCTTCTCCTTGGTAGAAGCGCAACAAGCCTGCGTTCAGTATGGCCGTGTATTTGGCCTGGAGCGTTTCCTGTTGTGCGCTTAACAGGTTATTTTTTTCCGTGAGCAATTCTACTGTATTTTTCATGCCGACGTTGAATTGTTCGCTGACGAGAGAGTAGCTGGTTTCCGTGCTCTTCAACTTCTGTGAAGCTGCCACGTATTGCTGTTGTGCGCTGTTGGCGGCTAGCCAGAGGTTTTCGATGGTCTTGTAGAGTGTCTTCTTGTTGTCCAGCAGGTCCAGCTGGCTAGTCTGCTTTTGCAGCTTGGCCTTGTTGATGGAACTTTTCGTCTGCCGCTTGTCGAAGATGGGGATGCTGAGGGTCAGTCCCAGCGAGTTGTTCCAGTTCTGCTTGACCTGTTCGCTGAAGCTGAAGTCGCTGCCGTTGGCATTCGTGCTTCCGATGCCTGCGCTGAGGTTTAAGGTCGGGAGATATCCTGCACGTGCCATCTTGATGCTCAGGTCCGAGCTCTCCACGTTCAGCTTTCCTGCTTCTATTTCGGGACGCAGGCTGAGGGCGGTGTTGTAGACATCGTCTTTTTCGGGAAGCGGGATCAGGACGTTGCTGTCGCTCAGTTGCGGCAGGTAGAGGTCCATTTCGATGTCTCCGTCCAGTTCGAGAAGCTGTTTCAATTGCAACTTATAATCCTGCAGGGTAGCCTGGGAGGTCACCAGCTGGTAGTTGTCGCTGCTGACCTGCGCTTCCAGTTGGGCGAGGTCGCTTGAGGCGATACTGCCGACGTTGAACAATTCCTGTCCCCGTTCAAACTCTTTCCGGCTTACTTCAAGTGTCGATTCGTTTACTTTGACAGCTTCGGCCGAGTAGAGGATCTGTACATACAGTTGGGTGATACTTTCCTCGATCGAGTTTTCGCTTTCGTCCACGTTCAGTTCGGCGATGCGGTTGTTCAGCTTCTGTTGTTTGACGGTGTTCACCCGTTTGCTGCCGTTATACACAGTCCAGTTGGCGTCGATGCCGTAGCTGCCGTTGTACGAGGTTTTGCTTTCGCTTGTCGTGATGTTATCGCCGCTGATGATGGTGCCTCTTGCACTGTTCGGGCGGTTGACGACGCGCTGGCTGATGTTCCCGCTCAAGGAAGGCAGGAAATCCGCCTTGGCTGTCTTTACGTCTTCTTGGGCACTCTCGGCGCTGATGCGGTTCCGCTGTATGGTGATGTTATGCTCCAGGGCGTAATCGATACAATCGCGAAGCGTCCATTGTTTGGGTGCGTCTTCCTCCGCATTCATCCCGGCGGGCAGGAGAAGCAGGCAGGAGAGGAGTAGGGAAGAAATCTGTTTCATGATGCTTTCGTTTTGTAACCTGACAATCTTTTTACCTTTTTACGAAAGCAAAACTACAACAGGATGAAAGCCTGCACAATCAGATTAGAAAAAGAGGAGCGTTTCCTCGACAAAGAAGGACTTTCTATCGATGAAAGCCTGACTTGAAATAAGGGTGTTTTTTGAGAGAAAGCCCTGAATATTGATTGTGGAAGTCCAGGTTTTTTACTCTGAAGGTCCTGACTTCTTGTTACGAAAGTCTTGACTTTTGCGGTAAAATTTACCAATAGAGAACTATCCCGGCGATTCCTGCCAGGATAATCATCAGGATCGGGTTGATCTTGAACTTCCAGGTGAGGATGAACGCAGCCCCGAAGATCAGGAAACTTTTATAGTCGATGAAGTTCTCGCTATTCATCAATAGCAAAGCCGCTGCCGCAATCAGGCCGACCGTAGCCGGACGAAGGCCGTAGAACGCGGCTGCTACATATTTGTTGTTCCTGAATTTTGCAAAGGCGTATGAGATGGCCAGCACTAGCAGGAAAGAGGGCAGGCAGACGGCAAATGTCGTTAGGCAGGAGCCTAATACGGCCATCGCGGGCGAATAGCCGGCATTGTGGATGGCTGTATATCCGATATAGGTGGCGCTGTTGATCCCGATCGGCCCGGGGGTCATCTGCGAGATGGCGACGATATCCGTAAATTCCTGTGACGAAATCCATCCGTAGCGGTCCACCACGTCTGCCTGTATCAGGGAGAGCATCGCATAGCCGCCACCGAAACCGAATATCCCGATTTTCAGATATACATAGAATAATTGCAACCAGATCATATCAGTCTTTCTTTATTTTCAGTCCGTAAACAAGTCCTCCTATGATAGCTGCCAGAATAATCCACACAGGAGACAACCCTCCCTGCCAGATCAGCAGTGCGGCAGCGATAGGGATAACCAGCTCTTTGTAACTCATCTTGATCGAACGTGCCGTTGTCAGGCAAGGCACGGCAATCAGGGCGACGACCGCCGGACGCAATCCTTTAAACGCCTTCTCTACCCATACGTTGTCCTGCACGTGTGTAAAGAACAGCGCGATAGCCAGAATGATGAAGAAGGAGGGAAGGAAGCTTCCCAAAGCGCAAACAATACCACCTGGCACTTTTTTCAGTTTATATCCTACAAAAATAGAGATGTTCACGGCGAAAATGCCGGGCAAGGACTGGGCTACGGAGAAGAGGTCGATGAAATCTTCCTTCGAAAGCCATCCTTTATCTACCACTTCCCGCTGTATCAGGGGCAGCATCGCATATCCTCCCCCGATAGTGAAAGTCCCTATTTTGACGAATGTCAGAAAAAGTGTCCAGTACATAATCCTTTAGAATAAATCTGAATGTGTTCCGGTTGAGGTTAATATCAAAATGAGTTCATCATCGTTTTGCTCCCATATTAATAACCAATCGCCTTTAATATGGCATTCCCAATAGTTAGCATAATTACCACTTAGTTTGTGGGCACGATATTGTTTTGGTAATGTCCCGTTCAATTTGAGTTGCTCTATTACAGTATAGAGGAGGCTAAGTTTTAGTCCCCTCTTCTTACATATTTCCAAGTCCTTTTCAAATCGTTTAGTGATTAGGATCGTGTATGAACTCATAATCCCATCATTTGTTTTAATTCATCCGTAGAAACTTCGCGAACACGCCCGGCTTTGATATCGGCAATGCCTTCATCAAGACTTTTCTGAGTTTTTGTGTGTTTGGTTGTCAGAGTCCATCCGAATTTCTTCGCTATTGTCTTAATGAAAGGCAATTCCGAATCCGGCAAAGTAAGTTCTATCGTTTTCATCGTTGTGTCCATCTTTTGTGTTCCTTTCTTTTCGTTGATGAATACAAATATAGGAAGTATTATCGATAATAGGTTTACCGTCCCAATTCTTTTTTGTACCGCTGTTCGTCGTTGATGAGGCGCAAGGCTTCCTGGAAGCTTTCGTTGTCGTCGTTGATGACCTGGAAGTATTCGGCCATATCATACAGGTCGCGTGCGATAAGCGCCTTGATTTGGAGCATGATGAGCGGCTTGGAACGGTTGTATTGCTCTTCGTTGAACTCGATCTTGTCGTCTTTAGCCAGTGTGACCAGTTCTTGCATTATGTCGTCTGTCACGTTGAAGTTCTGCTTGTATTGGGCGAACTTCGGATATTTCTTGTTCAGTTCGGCACGATGACGGTCCAAATAATTCATGGCGATGCGGTTCACCAGGCCGGCAGCCACGACGCTGCGGTGATAATCCGTGTAGCGCGAGGTGTCGACCGGGATAAAGACATCCGGCATGATACCGCCGCCGCCATAGACGATGCGTTTCGTCTCCAGCGTATTGTACTTCATCGAATCGGGGAAATGGATGCTATCCGCACTCATCAGTTCGCCCCGGTTGTAGCGGTCGATCAAGTCATGGTTGTATTGCTCCTGGTTGCCGTTGACATACGGTTTCTGGATAGAACGGCCTGTAGGCGTATAATAGCGGGCAACCGTCAGGCGGATCATTGAGCCGTCAGGCATCGGGATCGGTTTCTGTACCAGCCCTTTTCCGAACGTACGGCGGCCTACGACCACGCCACGGTCCCAATCCTGCACCGCACCGGAAAGGATTTCACTGGCGGATGCGGATGTTTCGTCTACCAGCACAACCAAACGTCCTTCTTCAAACCCTCCGCGGGCCGAAGACTTGGCTTCCTCGCGCGGTTGTTTGTTTCCTTCGGTATAAACGATCAGCTTGTCCTTGCCTAAGAACTCGTCGGCCAGGTCGATCGCGATATTCAGATATCCCCCGCCGTTCCCCTGCAAGTCGAGGATCAGGTTCTTCATTCCCTGTTTCTTCAGTTTCTCCAGTGCTTCCCGGAATTCGTCGGCCGACGAAGCGGCAAAGCGGTTCAGCTTGATGTATCCGGTAGCCTTATCCGCCATGTAAGCGGCATCCAGGCTGTATACCGGAATCTTTCCACGTGTGATCTTGAACTCGATCAGGTCGGGCACTCCGCCGCGCAGGACCTTTACCCGCACTTCCGTATTCTTCGGACCGCGCAGGCGTTTCATCACATCCGTATTCTTCATCTTGACGCCGGCAATCAGCGTGTCGTCCACCATGATGATGCGGTCGCCAGCCATCAGGCCGACCTTTTCCGAAGGCCCGCCGGGAATTACCTGGATCACGTATAAAGTATCCGTCAGCATATTGAACTGGATGCCGATCCCGTCGAAGTTACCTTGCAACGGTTCCGTCATCTCTTTCGTCTCTTCCGGGTCCGTATAGGTAGAGTGAGGGTCCAGCTTTTCCAGCATGCCGACGATGGCGTCCTCCACCAACTTCGTTTCGCTTGTAGAGTCTACATATAGGTTGGAGATGGCATACAGGGCCAACTGGAGCTTGCGGGCATCTATGTTGTTACCGCGCTGTGCCGACATCGAGGCGGCAAATACACTCAATATAAGGAGTGGAAGTAAAATTCGTTTCATTGTTTTTATTTTTTAATAAAGATTTGTCCCTTTCGGCACAAACTGGGAAATATCTTTGCCGTAACGCAGCAACTCCCGCACGATGCTGGAGCTGATATGCGTATGTTCCGGTTCCGTAAAAAGAATAAATGTCTCGATCCCGCTCAACTTGCGGTTCACATCGGCTATGCTCTTTTCATATTCGAAATCGTTCACCGTACGAATACCGCGCAGGATAAACCCGGCATTCATCTGTTGGGCGAAATCGACTGTCAGGGAGTCATACGACATGACCCGTACGCGCGGTTCGTCCTTGTAGAGCTCTTGGATCGCCTCCAGCCGTTTCTCCAGTGAGAAATAGGTTCGCTTCGTGTCGTTGATACCGATCGAAATGATGATCTCGTCCACCAGTTCGAGTCCTCGGCTTACCAGCGATTCGTGCCCGATCGTGAAAGGATCGAACGTTCCGGGGAAAAGAGCGATCCTTTTTAATGGACAACTGGCAATTGACAATTGATAATTATCGGTCGATTCCTGTCCCTCCCCTGTTTTTATCGTATTATCCATATTCTCAATTTATTGTCAATTATCAATTGATAACGTCTTCTTCTACAACTAAGTTATCTATGATAAAGTTCTGTCGTTCCATCGTATTCTTGCCCATATAGAACTCCAGCATATCTTTCACAAGGTCCTCTTTCTTCATGGTTACCGGGTCCAGGCGGATATCCTTTCCGATAAAATGCTTGAACTCATCCGGTGAGATCTCTCCCAAACCTTTGAACCGGGTGATCTCGGCGTTTTTTCCGGCGGCAGCGATTGCGTTCACACGCTCTTCTTCGCTGTAGCAATACCAGGTCTTCTGCTTGTTGCGTACACGGAACAGTGGTGTTTGCAGGATATAGACATGGTTCCGCTTGATCAGGTCCGGGAAAAACTGGAGGAAGAAGGTGATCAGCAGTAGGCGGATATGCATACCGTCCACATCGGCATCGGTCGCAATGATCACCTTATTGTAACGTAAGCCTTCCAATCCATCCTCTATGTTCAATGCAGCCTGTAGCAAATTGAATTCTTCGTTTTCGTATACGATCTTCTTCGTCAGTCCGAAACTGTTTAACGGTTTGCCGCGAAGGCTGAATACCGCTTGCAGGTTCGGATCGCGGCTTTTCGTAATAGAACCGCTTGCCGAGTCTCCCTCGGTAATGAAGATGCAGCTGTCTTCCAGATTGTCGCCTTTCGTGTCGTTTAGGTGAATACGGCAGTCGCGCAGTTTCTTGTTGTGCAGGTTCGCCTTCTTTGCCCGTTCGCGGGCCAGCTTGGTCACACCGGCGATCGCCTTGCGTTCTTTTTCCGATTCCTGGATCTTACGCAGCAGGGCGTCCGATGTCTCTGCGTTCTTGTGCAGGTAGTTGTCCAATTCCTTCTTGATGAAGTCCCCGACAAACTTGCCGACCGAAGGTCCGTCCGGTCCCATGTCTTTCGAACCTAACTTGGTCTTTGTCTGGCTTTCGAACACCGGTTCTTCCACCTTGATGCTGATGGCTGCTACTACGCCGGCGCGAATGTCCGAGTATTCGAAGTTCTTGTTGTAATATTCCTTTATGACACGTCCCAACGCTTCGCGGAAGGCGGAAAGGTGCGTACCTCCCTGTGTTGTATGTTGGCCGTTGACGAACGAGTAATATTCTTCTCCGTACTGGTTACTGTGGGTAATGACCACTTCTATGTCTTCTCCCTTCAGGTGGACGATCGGATATAAAGGCTCTGTCGTCATGTTCTCGTTCAGCAAGTCCACAAGTCCGTTGCGTGAATGGAACTTCTTGCCGTTGAAGACAATCGTCAGTCCGGAGTTGAGGAACACGTAATTTTTCAGCAGACTCTCGATATATTCGTCTTTATACTGATAATCCTTGAATATCTCTTTGTCCGGGATGAAATAGGTGAGCGTCCCGTTTGCCTCCTCCGTCGGGCAGATCGGGGCTTCCTCCGTGATGACTGCCTTGTTGTATTCTACCCGCTTGCATTCGCCGTCCCGGTAACTGGTGATCAGGAAATAGCTGCTCAACGCATTTACGGCTTTGATTCCGACTCCATTCAATCCGACTGACTTTTTGAAAGCCTTGCTATCGTACTTTGCTCCGGTATTCATCTTGCTGGAGACATCGACTACCTTGCCCAGCGGAACGCCGCGGCCATAGTCGCGTACGGAGACGGTGCCTTCTTCGACGGTCACTTCTATGGTTTTACCGTAACCCATCATATATTCGTCGATGGAGTTATCCAGCACCTCTTTCAGCAATACATAAATACCGTCATCGGCATAACTACCGTCTCCTAATTTCCCGATATACATACCGGGACGGCGACGGATATGTTCCATCCAGTCAAGCGTCTTGATATCGTCATCGTTGTACGCTGTCGGCTGTTGCATTGTTGAATTTAGTTCGTCCATTTTGAAAATTGAAAATTGAAAGTTGAAAATTGAAAGACTGGGAATAAAAGAATAAAGAATCACTTTCCCCTTTCAACTCTTCCCTTTCAACTGTTTAATGTATGCTCTTCTTGTCTTGTGATGCTCGCGTTTGAAGTAATCCCACTGTGCCTGTACGGCATTGTTCGTTTCCAGTTCCGGATTGCTTTCCGCATAAATAGCTCCGACACTCTTGTAAACAGGTATCAGGTCGTTGAACAGCAATGCGTTCACGCCTTTGCTCTGATATTCCGGCAAGACACCCGTCAGGTAGAGGTCGATCACTTTCGGCTTGCTCTTCAAAGCCTTCAGCAGATAAATCCAACCGAACGGGAAAAGATGCCCTTTCGCTTTCTGCATAGCCTTGGACAGGTTGGGAAGCGAGATTCCGAAACCGACCACTTCGTCGTCTTCCTCACGGACGATAAGCGTCACCAGGTCGTAGCGAAGCATCGGAATGTACATATTGATGTAGTAGTCGATCTGCTTTTGAGTCAGACGTGCGAAGCCGTATAACGGCGCGTACGACTCGTTCAATGTCCGGAACACCTTCTGCGCGTACGGCATGATCGATTTCGCGTTCTTAAACTTCATAACCTTCAGTCCGTATTTCTTCTTTACGATCTCGCCGATACGCAGATGTTTTTCCGGTACTCCGTCCGGTATATAGATTTTGAACTCATGCCAGTCCTGGTCTTTTGTATATCCCATACGTTCCATTTGTTTCGGATAGTAAGGATAATTATAGATGGTCGCCATCGTCCCGATCTGGTCGAATCCCTCTATCAGCATTCCTTCGTGATCCATATCGGTAAATCCCATCGGCCCTTGCAGCGCCTCCATGCCTTGTCCTACCGCCCATTTTTCTACAGCACCGAACAGGGCATCCACCACTTCGGCATCGTCAATGAAGTCTACGAACCCGAAACGTGCATATTTCTGGTTCCATGTCTCGTTGCTCCGGCGGTTGATCATTCCTGCGATGCGTCCCACAACCTTTCCGTCTTTGTATGCTAAAAAGTAGATCGCATCACACACTTCGAACGCCGGATTCTTCTTTTTATCCAACGTCACCATCTCTTCTTCGATCAGGCCGGGCACATGATACGGGTTGCCTTTATATAATTCGATATTGAACTTTACGAACTTTTTGAGTTCCTTCTTACTGGTAACTTCTTTAATTACTACGCTCATCGGTCATTTAGTTTGAACGGCAAATTTACACAATTAATTCATTTTTAGTGCCGGTTGGCAAGAAGAAAATGTTTTCTCTCCTTGAGCCCATAAAATCTTTGGCGTCTATTTTGCATCGGAATTGAAACGGATCGTAATGGTTTGTCGATGGAATGAAAGGGATTGTGCTTTTATCTCTGTATTGTCCTTTTGTACAAATAACTCGATTTTAAGGTGTGTAATGATTCCAATTTCTTATCTTTGTGGCGTTTTCGTTGTTCCTTGTGTGGGAGTGACGGACCTTTGTGTATCCGAAACTTTATTTGGAAACACTTAATCGTAACTTTTATTTGATTATAAAATCATGAAAATAGCTATCGTCGGGACAGGTTATGTGGGGCTTGTCACCGGTACTTGTTTTGCAGAAATGGGAACCGAAGTTTTCTGCGTTGACGTAAATGCCGAAAAGATCACAAACCTGAAACAAGGTATCATCCCTATCTACGAACCCGGCCTTGAAGAGATGGTTCACCGCAACCAGCAAGCCGGCCGTCTCCATTTCACAACCGATTTGACAGAATGCCTGAACGAGGTCGAAGTCCTCTTCAGCGCCGTAGGTACTCCGCCCGACGAAGACGGTAGTGCCGACCTGAAGTATGTGCTCGAAGTAGCCCGTACCGTCGGCCGCAACATGACCAAACATCTCCTTGTCGTGACGAAGAGCACCGTTCCGGTAGGCACGGCCCGTAAAGTCCGTGAGACGATTCAGGAAGAACTGGATAAACGGGGTTTGCCGCTTGAGTTCGATGTTGCTTCGAATCCTGAATTTCTGAAAGAAGGTGCGGCCATCAAGGACTTTATGAGTCCGGATCGTGTGGTCGTCGGTGTCGAATCCGAACGTGCAAAGGAGTTGATGACCCGCTTGTACCGTCCGTTCCTGTTGAACAACTTCCGTGTGATTTTCATGGATGTACCATCCGCCGAGATGACGAAATATGCGGCCAATGCCATGCTGGCTACCCGTATCAGCTTTATGAACGATGTGGCGAACCTCTGCGAGATTGTCGGTGCCGATGTGAATATGGTGCGTAAGGGGATCGGCTCGGATGCCCGTATCGGCAACCGTTTCCTGTATGCCGGTATCGGCTATGGAGGTTCCTGTTTCCCAAAAGATATAAAAGCGTTGATCAAAACGGCCAAGTCGAACGGTTACCGGATGCGTATCCTAGAAGCGGTCGAGGCGGTCAACGAAGAGCAGAAATCCATCTTGTTCCGCAAGTTGGACGATTATTTCAAGGGTGATCTGAAAGGTAAACGTATCGCTATGTGGGGCCTGGCCTTCAAGCCGGAAACCGACGATATGCGCGAAGCCCCTTCTCTGGTCTTGATTGATAAATTATTGGCTTCCGGTTGTGAAGTGTATGTCTACGATCCAGTCTCGATGGAAGAAACCCGTCGTCGTTTGGGAGACACCATCCACTATGCCAAAGACATCTATGACGCGGTAGTGGATGCCGACGCCCTCCTGCTCGTCACGGAATGGAAAGAATTCAGGATGCCTTCCTGGTCGGCCGTCAAAAAACTGATGGCAACCCCGCTGATCTTGGATGGCCGGAACATTTACGATGTGAAGGAGTTGGAGGAGAATGGCTTTGTTTATCATTGCATAGGGAGATAGATAAGATTATCCAATCTTTTTGGAATCAAATCAATAATAAATAGAAAGTAAGCGACAACCCGCTTTTTCATCGTCAGGTTTATACCTTTTCTATTGAAGAAAAAGACGCCGTAGCTATTGAAGGGAGCATCAGTGATCTGTGTAATGCGATTGTGTTTAAAATGTTTGTATTATTTGGGAGTGTCTTATCACCCCAAAGAACATCAAACAGTATATGAGTGACTTGGTTGAATATGGTCTGTTAATCCCTTTAATCCCGGATAATCCGGGCCATTCGAACCAAAAGTTTGTATCAGTCGGATAATATTTATTCTGTCCTGACTTCGCTTAATTATGAAGAGTGGATTGAGATTGGAGAAAGGAAAATCGGAGGAATGTAAGGAATAATGCAAAGATCAAAATTAATACATAAAGTCAGTAATTTGCTTCACCCAATAGCACCTGAAGTGGATATCAATTTTTATGGTTCGCAAGCTAAGGAGAATGTAGGGCTGGATTCGGATATCGGCTTGCTGATCCTTGTCGATAAAGAAAAATTGTCTTATGATGCGGAAATATTTGATGCGTTAAGCCATCAATCAGAAGAGTTTATTTCTGCTATTGAAAATTTTTAAAGGAATGAAATAATAAATGGCAGAACAAACTCTGAAAGAAAAAACAGCCAAGGGACTTTTCTGGGGAGGGCTGAGTAATGGGGTACAACAGGTGTTGAACTTGGTGTTTGGTCTTATGTTGGCCCGTATTCTGGATGCATCCGACTACGGAATGGTTGGAATGTTGGCAATCTTTAGCGCGATTGCTTCAACGATTCAAGAAAGCGGCTTTACTGCAGCACTTACAAATCAAAAGGAAATACGGCATGAGGATTATAATGCCGTATTTTGGTTTAGTACGCTAACAGGAGTATTGTTCTATTTGATCCTTTTCTTTTGTGCACCGTTGATCGCCCAATTTTATGATAAACCGGAATTAATAGGTTTGTCTCGTATTGTCTTTTTAAGTTTTCTATTTGGAGGCTTTGGAATTGCATCGAATGCTTATATGTTTAAGATGTTGATGGTTAAAGAGAAGGCGAAGATTGATATCATATCGTTAATCTGCTCAGGAACTATCGGAGTCATATTAGCTTTAAACGGATTTGCTTATTACGGATTGGCGATACAAACGACAACTTATATAGGAATCAGTTCGTTGTTGAAACTATATTTTGCACCGTGGAAACCTACATTTCAGATAAATTTTAGCCCTCTGAAATCAATGTTTGGCTTTGGCTCAAAATTGATATTGACAAATATTTTTACACAGATAAGCAACAATGTCTTTTCTGTTGTTTTAGGGAAATTTTATACCCCACAGCAGTTGGGCTTTTATTCACAGGGGCAGAAATGGATGGGAATGGGGCACCAATTAATAGGTGGAATGATTAATGGAGTAGCACAGCCAGTGTTAGTTCAGGTAATGGATGATAAGGAAAGACAAGTGCTTGTTTTTAGAAAGATGGTTCGTTTTGGCGCATTTATTTCTTTTCCGGCCATGTTGGGATTAGCCTTTGTTGCAAAAGAATTTGTATGGATTTTATTAGGAGAAAAGTGGTTGGACAGCGTACCTTTTCTTCAGTTGTTTTGTTTTTGGGGAGCAATAGGATATTTATCTCAGTTGTATGTGAATGTATTGATGATTTATTCTCGATCAGATATTTATTTATTGGGAATGGTTCTTATAGGTATATTCCAGATATTGATAATTGGGGTGTTATATCCTTTTGGCATATTTAATATGGTAATTGGATATATAGGAATTTATTTCCTTAGTCTTTTCTTTTGGCATCATTATGTGAAGAAGATTCTACCAATAAGATTTATTTTCATATGTAAAGATGTCTTATCTTATTTGATTATTAGCGTTCTACTTTTTGTACTGCTAAGTTATATATTAAGTGGAATGACTAATTTATATATTCTTTTGTTTGCAAAGATTTTTTTATATACTATTTTTTATATTCTATCATTAAGATTGTTAGGATCTAAAATATTCGAAGATTGTTTGGAATTTGTAAAAAGCAAAATGCTATGTTAAAAATATCAGTGGTGTTGTGTACATATAATGGTGAAAAATATTTTAAGAGAACAATTAGATTCTATTATAAATCAGACATATCCTATTTATGAGATTTTTTATGCCTTTTTTGCTTATAGAGATTGTGGGGTTTCTGTATAGTTTTACGTATTGATTTCGTATATTATGTTAGTAAAAATATATAAAAAAATACCTTCTAGATTGAGAAGTAAGATTTATGATATTTTTCTAAGTAATATTTTGTTGTATTATAGAAAAACATCTGTTTCGTTATATTTTCATAATAAGAGTTGGCGACGTTTGAATAGGCATAATAGTACTTATTTATGTGGAAATTATCCATTTGGAATGATATCAGTGGGAAATTATACTTATGGAAAGATTGATATAAATTTTTTCACAAATAAGGAAAAGCTAATTATTGGAAACTTTTGTTCTATTGCAGATGGTGTTAAATTTGTTACAGGAGGGAATCATTTTGCGGATAGATTATTGACATTCCCAGTAGGAAGTATTTATAATATAGGAAAGGATGATGGATATACAAAAGGGCCAATAATAGTGGAAGATGATGTTTGGATTGCAACTAATGCTTTGATTTTATCAGGAGTGACAATTGGACGTGGTGCTATAGTTGCTGCAGGAGCGGTTGTTGTAAAAGATGTTCCACCATATGCAATTGTTGGTGGAAATCCTGCAAAAATATTGAAATATAGATTCCCCTTAGAAATAAGAGAATCTTTGATGAAGATGGATTTCTCTTTGTTGACGAAAGAATATATAGAACAGAACATAGATTTTTTTTATTCCTATATTTCAGTAGAATCTAAATGGTTTACAAATTTGTGTAAATGAAAATATGATAAATGTACTAATTATATTTGGAACTCGCCCAGAAGCAATAAAGATGGCTCCAGTGGTGAAAACACTACAGAAAAATAATAATATTTTTGATGTGAAAGTCTGTGTGACAGCTCAGCATCGTGATCTATTAGACCAGGTTTTAGAGATATTTCAAATAAAGCCTGATTATGATTTGAATATTATGAAATCGGGACAAGATTTATATGATATAACAAGTCGGGTATTATTGGAGTTGAGGTCGGTTTTAATAGAGGCTAAACCAGATGTCGTATTGGTTCATGGTGATACTACTACTTCTATGGCCGCATCGCTTGCAGCATTTTATGCTCAAATACCGGTTTGCCATGTGGAGGCTGGTTTGCGCACTCATAATATTTATAGTCCTTGGCCAGAAGAAATTAATCGACAGATAACGGGGCGTATTGCTTCATTTCATCTTGCTCCCACGGAGTTGAGTAGAAAGAATCTTCTGAAAGAAAATATTGATCCGACAAAAATTGAAGTAGTCGGCAATACAGTTATTGATGCTTTGCACATGGCACTTTCATTATTAAAAGAAAATAAGTCTTTGCAAATCAATAATGAAAATCTTCTTTTGCAGAGTCGAATACCTGTTGAGCTATTATCAAAATGGAAAGAACATGAAAGAGTATTAGTTTTGATAACAGGGCATAGAAGAGAAAACTTTGGGAAACCTTTTATTCAAATTTGTGAAAGTATAAAAACTTTGTCATTAAAGTACTCTAATGTGGATTTTGTTTATCCTATGCATCCGAATCCTCATGTTAAGGAAGCTGTGGAGTCTGTTTTTGGAGAGATAGAATCGATTTCAATGAAATACACGAATTTGTTCTTTTGTAATCCATTGGAGTATTTGCCTTTTGTTTCATTAATGGAGCTATCTTATTTGATATTAACGGATAGCGGAGGGATCCAAGAAGAGGCACCAGGATTAGGAAAACCTGTTTTGGTTATGCGTGATACGACAGAACGTCCAGAAGGAGTAGAGGCCGGTACTGTAAAATTAGTAGGGACAAGTAAAATGAAAATTGTAGATGAAGTTTCTTCTTTATTGGAAAATCATCAATTATATATGGCAATGAGCCAAGCCCAAAATCCTTATGGAGATGGATATACATCTGTTCGTATCTCAGAAATAATTAAAAGATTGTTCTCAAGTAAATTATCATGAATGTAGGAATTGTAACGACTTGGTTTGAGCGAGGGGCGGCTTATGTTTCCAGACAATACTTGGAGGCTCTTCGATCTGATTCAAACAATAGTGTGTATATATATGCGAGAGGTGGAGAATCATATGCTCGTAATCAGTCAGAATGGGATCGTGATTTTGTTACTTGGGGAAAAGTAAATAAGAAATATTATTGTGGAGCAACTGGAATAGAAAAAAAAGATTTTATAGATTGGCTTAAAAATCGACAAATAGATGTTGTTCTATTTAATGAACAAAATTGGTGGATTCCAGTAATTTGGTGTAAAGAATTAGGTATTAAAGTTGGTACATATGTGGATTACTATACTGAAGAAACAGTACCTTTTTTTGCTATATATGATTACATTTTATGTAACACAAAACGTCATTATCGGTTGTTTAAAGATTTACCTCAGAGTTTTTATATCCCTTGGGGTACAGATATTAATCTTTTCTCTAATAATATTGAAGAATCATGTGAACAATCACAGATTACATTCTTTCATTCGGCAGGAATGAATCCGATAAGAAAGGGTACGGATACTGTTATTGCTGCTTTTTTGTCATTACCTGCTTTTTATAAGGATAAGGCAAAATTACTTATTCATACTCAAGTCGCATTAGATAATTATGTAGCAAGGTATGATCAATCAATATTATTGAGTTCAAATATCGAAGTGAGGACGGAGACTGTTGCTGCGCCAGGACTGTATCATTTGGGAGATATTTATGTTTATCCTTCTATATTGGATGGTTTAGGCTTAACTGTTGCAGAGGCTTTGTCTTGTGGATTACCCTGTATTGTACCAGATAATGCTCCAATGAATGAATTTATACAAAGTGGAATAAATGGACGTATCGCGGACGTAGAATATTTGTACGCTCGTAGTGATGGATATTTTTGGCCTCAATGTAAAGTTTCAGTTAAATCGATTCAAGAACAGATGATTTATTATTTGAATAATATTGATAGAATAAAGGTATTTAAGAAAGAGGCTCGTATTTATGCGGAACAAAATTTGAATTGGAAAGATCGATATATGCAAGTTTGCGAGATATTGAAGAATGCAACTATAGCACCATATAAGGAAGATTTAGTTGATCAAATAAAATGTTTTGAACATAGAAAAACAGGTAAGTTTAATGTACTACCTTATGCTTTCTATTATTGGAAAAAACTGAAAGGATAAAATGAGATTATTATATATTGCAGTACATGAGCAAAATAAAGATTGGGGGGCTGAACATTTTTTAGCAAAGGCGTTCCTCTCTTTAGGTGTGGATTTAGTAACTATCGATTATAGAAAACATAGGAAAGATATAATTCAACGAATAAAACAAGTAGGAGATTTTGACTATTTTTTCTTACAAAGAGGAGATGATTTTCCTATAGGAATATTAAAATCAATCAATAGACCCAAGTTCTTTTGGGCATCTGAATTAGTTTCAAGGAATAGAGATCAAGACCGATTGTTAAATTCGGGCTTATTTGAACATGTTTTTGTTCACACATTAGCCTGTAAACGTTCAATTATAGAGAAAGGTTGGTTGACAGAAGATAAAGTAACTGTTCTATTAAATGGCTTTGATCCAATGTCACATTATCCAATAGAGGGAATAAAAAAAGATATTGATGTCTTATTTATTGGAAATATGCTTGGTCGACGAAGAAAGTGGCTGGATGAAATAAAAAGATCGTGTAATCTATATGAGGCAGTTGGAATTTATGGTGCTGATATGGTTCAATTGGTAAATCGGGCCAAAATAGTATTGAATATTCATTCAGAGGAATATTTGGATACAGAAACAAGATTATTTGAAGTAATGGCATGTAGATCTTTTTTGTTATCCGAGAGACTGTCTGAAGATTCTCCATTTGTAAATGGTTTACACCTGGTTGAGGTTATGGATGTAAAGGAAATGATTTCTTCTATTCAGATATATCTGGAATCTTCTGAACTTCGTCAGAAGATTTCAAATGGAGGGTATGAATGTGTTATGGAAAATCATACTTATTTGAAAAGGGCTGAGTTGTTGTTATCACTGTTTACTTCTTATTACAAAACTGGACAGAATCTGTCTGTTGATCCTATCCAGTTAAAGAAAGCGGTGTTAGAAAGTTTTTATTTGTATGAGAAAAATCGTTTGCTTGATTCTTATAGGCAATTAAGGTATTCGATAAGAAAAAGATTTAAATGAAAAAGAAGGATATTATTTTAAGAGTTTGGGGTGGAGTTGGCAATCAGTTATTTATTTACGCTTTTGCAAAAGTCTTATCTTTGATTACTGATTGCAAAGTTACATTAGATATAAGAACGGGATTTGCTAATGATGGATATAAAAGAGTTTATAGATTAGGAGACTTTTCAATTTCATTATTGCCAGCTTTACGCTTTTATACATTATTATCCTTTGCACAAAGGAAGATGCCTTATATAAGGCATCTTTTAGCATATAAATTTGATTTTTTTGAAGAAGATCAAAAATACCCTTTAGAAACTTTGGATAGTTTTTTTAAGATTTACTCGGATAAGAATTTGTATCTTCAAGGATATTGGCAATATTTTGATTTTAGTTCCTATCGAGATGTTTTGTTAAAAGATTTAAGATTTGAAGTTGAAATTAATAACACTTATTTGTATTATTCTGATTTGATAGAAAAATCGAACGCAGTAGCTATTCATTTTAGAAGGATACAATACGAACCTGTTATAAGT
>PPYE01319815.1_pt1 | contig 53861 bp, 43 predicted proteins | sample 1559881 | NCBI WGS metagenome assembly PPYE01 (sample SAMN08240022, study PRJNA423297) | Human gut metagenome, whole genome shotgun sequencing project.
TTCTGCTGGTATATGATCTCTACATGATTGGCTTTCACATCGTTGGTGACCAGACGGTCTGACCCTTCTGCCTTCACTAGCTCATAAAGGCTGCCCTCATAAAGTTCTTCCTGCAGCACGGTTACTCCTGACGCCTCCAGAATATTCTGACCATATAACGCAGTTCCGCTCTTAAATACTGCATCTACCTCTTTTCCTTCTGCATCCAGGTATCTTTTTACTACATCATACACATATGAACCTTTTCCGAATGTAACTACATATGTTATATCTTCTGTAATACGTGTTTCTATCGTTGGCTTTTCGGCCTTTTCCCCATTGGCATTCCACTGTTCCGTAGATGGATCATATCCATCAGACGGCACTGCATCAGCAATCTGGTCTTGACTCAGAGTTCCATATGCACCCTCAGTTCCAGGTTCTGCATACTCCATATCTTCATTATTTGAAGATGTGTGCTTATAAAGCGTTACATAAACCGGTTCTGTAATACTTACAGTACCATTTTCTGCCTCGTAGCGAACGATTACCTGATATTTGTCTGGTATATTGTCACTGTTCTCATCCAGTTCGTAATAGACCTTTACCACGTTGTCTGCCGGATTCGTTCCGATTACTACTCCGTTTTTCCTCACATCCTCAAGAACATATTTCTTCCCATTATACTCTACCTGCTTCTCAGGAGCGATCACGAATGCGCTCTGGTATTCTTCCTGACTGACTTGAGTCAGATCTGCATCCATCTCTCCGTCAAAGTAGAATTCCACTCTTGCTTCAAATTTTGCCCTTGCAGCATAGATCAGTTTAAAATGTGCTCCTTCCTTGTATATCTCGACTCCCTCTGGGTTCTCCTTCTCCCATCTTCCCGGTTCTATATAGCCTAATACCGGGTTTCCGGTCGGGATATCGTCCTGCGTCAGCTTATAGCGTCCATTCTCATCCCACTTGCCTTCCTCATTCACAAGTGTTACCACCTGCTCATACCAGGTCTGTCCGTTTTCAAAAGTTCCGTTGGTTACTGCGTAGGTTACGGTTGTCTGATACTCATCCGGTATTCCGTCACCGTTCTCGTCCTCTCCAAATACTGCCACATATTCTGATGTTTCATACAGTCCATTTTCCTTGCTGTATATATCAATAATGTCTCTTGTGAGATTCTTTTCCCAGCTTACAATTTCTCCGTTATTCGTCCAGTATTTGAAAGCCCATCCTTCCTTACCTGCTGCAGCAGAACCTTCAGGTATTCCAGTTGCCGGTCCTACGCTTTCGGACTCGGGTGATGTGATTCCGTGATCTGCATGATCCGGCCTGTAGCTAATCACTACTTCAGCATTTTCTTCCCACTTGGCATATACATCTGTATCTTCTTTAATTCCATCCAGGTTTTTATCCCACCCGTCAAATGTATATCCCGGTTTCGTAGGAGGCTCTGGTTCTTTAGCTGTACCATTCCAGTCTACAAGATCCGTTCCCCACGGATTTTCATTATCTTGTGACTCCCAGAACCGAACTGTATACTGTAATTTAAAATAGACCTTAAGCACAGTACTCCCATCCGCTGCAACCTGTTTGCTCCACTCGCGTTTTTGGGATTCATCCAATACATAATGTTTATCCAGACTGAGATCCGGAGTCTTATCAGCATCCGTTACCGTTACCAAACTGCCCGTCTCTTTACTGCGGGATTCTGATTCGGACCGGAAAACAAATTCTCCAGTTTTGCTGTTTTGATAATAGTAGTTTACACGATATACATTTTCAGCCGCTTTCCATTTTGCCCAAACCTCAATATCTTCTGTGATATGATTAAAGTCTCTATTCCAGCCATCGAAAATATATCCTTGTCTAGTCGGCTCTTTCGGCGCCTGCGCATCTTTACCCCAATCTACTTTCTGCTCCTTTAAGAGTGTTCCGCTCTGCATTTCCCGGAAATTTACCGTGTACTCAAGCTTAAAATACACCTTAAGTTCTGTACTTCCATCTGCTGCCACGTTTCCTTCAAGAACACTCTGCTGTTCATCCAACCTATAATGCTCCGGATCCATCGTTGGAGTCTTATCCGTTTCGGTTACCGTAACAGGCTGATCTGTCTTTTCTTTTCGTACCTGTGAGGTGCCATTTTGAACAAATTCTCCAGTTTCTGTATCCTGGTAGAACCAGCTTACCTTATAGCTGTTATCTGCGGGACTCCATTTGGCATATAATGTGATTTCCTCAACGGTATCATCTTTTGCTATCTCTGCATATGTTTGGGTATCCTTGTATTTGTCAGTTAACTCTGAGTCTGTATACCATCCCTCAAACACATATCCTGTACGGTCCGTTTTTCCGCTCAGGTCTGCAGAATTCCATTCAACTGTTTTTGATTCTACCGCAGTTCCTCCATTGGTTTCATATCTCACCGTATAGGTGTTTACCGTCGGAGTTGTGGTCAGACGAATGACATGATTTTCATCTGCTGTCGAAACTGCCTCTTTCAGATCCCACTTGCCTGCTGTATGCGTCTCGTCTTTGCTGTCCTTCCAGCTGCTAAACGTCACACCCTTTTCTACTGGTAAAGCCTGAACTGTGACCACATCCTGCTCACAAGCTGAAAGATCTTCTTTATACTCAGAATATCCTCCTTCATGTTGATCAACTCTAGGAATCGTGTAGTTATTTTTATCTTCAGGCGCAGAAACAGACGCGGTTCCGTTAATTTGGTAACTTACCGTATAAACCGAAGAAAGATAAATATACACAGTTGTACCAGACTTAACATTATCTATAACGTTCTTATTGATCGGCTTACATCCATCTTTTCCATGAGCCTGGACTGCATAAATTGCATTTAATACGCAGTTACCTTTATTATAGGTAACTTTCATGTCAATGCAGTCATATTGCTCATATCCAAAATGGATGGTGCCTTTCTGAGCTATATTTCCATCCAGATAAACTTCTACGTTTGCTGTACCCTGATAATACTGATTTTCATTCGGTTTGTTGTTATCAATATCGACAAACGGGCCTTCTATTCTATCATTTATAATTTCTTTAAAAGTCCACGTTCCAATGAACATCAGTGACTCTGCATTCATTTTAACTGTCTCTTCTGTCACTTTGGAATCATTGAGGTACCATCCATCAAATTCCCAGAAACCTCCGTTTGCCTCATCTGCAATCTTTGTATTTTCCGGTATTGGCTTAACCTTAACCGCCTGACCTTCATAGTATTTGTTTGAATCTTCAGGGGCTTTATCCTGCGTGATTGCTTCTGGATATTCAGTATCTTTAATATCGTCTGCATTTTTATATCGGAAGCTATAGGAAACTGTTCCCTGGTCTGCAATATCGCACTGTGTCTGTGCTGAATCCTTAACGGTTGCATATGTAGTGACCTGAGAATCTGTAATCGCCAGACTGTAGCTGTAAGCAATCTCTGCATCGACATTTAAATCAATTTTTCCTGCTTCACAATCTTTTTCCGTTACTTTATACGGAACAGTTGCACGATAAAACGAACCATACTTATGAAGTTCTCCAGGATCTACTTCCCTCCCTCCAACAGTTAAGGATGTAAGACTTACATCTTCAACGTTAAGTTCTTTTCCATTAACCTGAGTATTCGGAGTAATGTCTACAGTTATATTCAGAACATCTCCTGGTTTGACATTTATAGTTTTATCACTGGAAACCCGTACATCCATTCCAGGTTTTACGCCATATACTTCAAACTTTAATGTCTCTGCCTCTGTTCCCTGGCCTGCCGTTCTGGAGAATCCAAAACAAGCAATATATCCAGCTTCTTTGCCTTTTTCTATAGCACTTTGCAAACCTGGATAATGATCTATATTTCCAAAATTTTCCAGATCCAGGGAGTAGATATCACCGTTTCCAGATGCCCCCAGTCCAGTCAGAAGATATCCTGACTCTGGCTTTGCAAAAAATACAATGTATCCTGATTCACGTCTAGTTGAAAAGTCCTCTATTTTAAAGCTTTCATCAACCTTTTTTAATGAATTTTGTGCTGCTTCATCCGCATCATTAAAATGGATATAGGCTACTTCTGCATATTCGATTGAGGGGATAAACGTAACATCTTTCCCTTTATTATATGATGGCCATTTACTGCCTCCAACCAGCGCATAAATTGAGAAGTGTTCTGCCTCAAAAGAAACTGTAGTAATACCATTATCACTGGCAGTATCCATTTCTTCACTGACCGGAATAACAGCCGTTACATCTTCAGCGGTTACTTCAATCTCTTCTTTGGCAACCAGTTCTTTTGCAGCCCTATCGTCATCATATACCGTTTCTACATATACCGTTTGTACCGTATCTGCTGACGCTGCCTTTTCTTCAACAGACTGGCCTGAGAATGTAACAGTTACCTTTTTGCTGCCGCCCCAGATTTCAGAATCCAGCAGCTGATCCCCCAGCCAAAGGTTGATATCAAATGCCATAACAGAAGATATTTCTTTCCCTTCTCCTACCATTCTGTCTGCAACAGCTGCCTCTACCTCTTCATTTGCCCTGGATGCACTTGCAGTTACACCTTCTGGAAGTACGCCTTCCTCTGCACTGATCTGAATCGTTACACCATCCACCTCAATTGAATCCAGTGTAACCGCAGGATGATTTCCGTTTTCTGTCATATTGACCTCAACATCCATCTCACCTGCAGCTTCCAGCACGGAATACCATACAGTCCGGGAACCATCTTCATTCTCTTCTGTGCTGTCGGCTTCAATGATTTCTCCATTTACAGCCACACTTTCCACGCTGTAACCAATCTGGTTCTTTACTCCGAATACAAGTGCCTCTCCCTCTTCCACACCCCGTGGGCCGTCTATGATCCTTGCACTGTGCTCAGGGTTGATCGAGTAGGTCACCTTGCAGCCCGGAACATCTTCCAGAGCTCTCAATTCATTTAAGGTTCTGGTATACGCCTTCGCCGTACTGCACCATCCCATACCAACCAGGTCGCTGTCTGTAGCTGCCGGTTTCTTATCTTCTTCTGGCTTGGAAGGAGTGGCCGGCAGAACAGGAACTGCCTGTTTGGTTTCTTCGGAAGCGGTAGTTTCAGGTACATCCGTCTCAGGAACGACGGTTTCAGGTACTGTGGTTTCCTCTGGCGTTTCTACCGTTGTCTCCTCGGTCTCAGCCTCTGTGGTCTCTTCACTGCCTGAAGTTTCTGCAGTTGCCTCCTCGGAAGTCTCCTCTGTCTCGGCTGCCGTTGTCTCCTCGATGGATTCTTCTGGAACCGTTGTCTCGGCTGTTTCCTTTTCTGTTGCTTCCGTTTCAGACTCTGTCTCCGTTTTACCTTCGTTTTCTGTCTCTGCTTCCTCGGTCTCGACTTCCGTTTCTTCCACAGCCAATGTGTTTTCCTTATCCGCTACCCTTGGCACCTGATAGCGGGAAATGGAAGAAATGACTGCTGCTGCATCTTCGGCATACGTTCCTTTCTCAGTTTCACTTTCTTCCAGTCCTGCGTCGGTCTCAGCCGCTGTGGTTTCTGCCTCAGTTTCCGATTCTTCTAACGCTGTCTCGTTTGTTTTCTCGATCTCAGTCTCTGCAACCTCGGTTTCTCCAGTTCCTGTAGTTTCTTTTGGGACTGTGGTTTCTTCCGGTGCAGATGATTCCTCTGTCTCCTCCGGCGCATTAGTCTCTTCCGTTTTGCCGAACTCTGCCGGAGCCAGTGTCTCAGCAGGAGTTTCCTCCGGCCTGGAAATAATGTTGCTCTCCTCTTCACCGAACTTATCTTCATAGCTCTTTACGGTGATTCGTTTGGTGCTCTTTACCTTTTCTTCCCCGTCTACAGTACGGATGATTTTCGTGGAACAGCTGATAGTGTCTTCTCCATTATTTACATATAGGAAAATAACTTCCTCATCCCCTGTGACCATATACATATCATCAGCATCCTCAGGCAGGCGTACAAACGTTCTTACTTCCGCGTCCATATCCCCGCCCTGGATATTGGGAAATACCTCATAGACCCTTCCTTCGCTAAAGAACAGGGCATCAAACCTTTCAATGGCGCCATTGGTAAAGTTCAGATCATCCGCTTTTACCGGGTTTCCATTTTCCAAGGCGTCGTTGACGGCATCTACCAGATCCGCGCCGTAGATCTCAAAATCAACCTGATTTCCCCCTGCTGCATACGCTATGTTCAGATCTGTTCCCACACTGGTAAAAATCATCGCGAACGCCAGCAGCAAAGCAACGAAACGTTTCTGAGCGTTCAGTTTTTTTCCTGAAAATGCCCGTTGTCTTTTCCGTCCTTCCATACTTCTTCTCCTCTCTATTTTTTTCACAGACCTCCCTGGCCTGTATAAGCAGAGTGTATCATTCGGCAATTACTGTCTGGTTACAAATTAAGGTTTTATTAAAAATAGCTTAATTTTTTCATCCCCTTTTGAAATCTGCTCATCCTTATCATATCAAATGAGGCGTTATGGCAAGCGTTATTTTCTTCCTGTCATTCATAGAATTTTCATAATTCGGAATATTTTTTCTGTCCAAAAATATCCTGTTTTTGCAGTACAGTATTACATTTTTGTTATATTTATTATCTGAAAATATATGAGCTTTTCTCTCGCTTATTGAATTTGCAATAAAACCATGCTACAATAGAACCAAACGCAAACTGTGAGTTTTTTTCTCACTTATATTATTGGGAGGTCATGGCTTTATGCTGAACCAGTTTATTCTGCAAAACTACCGTTTATTTAAAAATGAAACCCTGCTGGATCTGTTTCCCGCTCCAATCAACGAACACAAAGCAACTCTTCTTCCTGCCACAGAAGACCGGGAGGTATTTCTTCCCGTCATTGCTCTTTATGGGCCTAACGGCTGCGGAAAATCTTCTATTTTAGAGGGACTATGGGGCTTATGCCGCTTTATGGACAGAGACTACTCTCTTATTCTGTCCAGTTCCCGCAGCAGCTGCCGGCTGGATCTTGATGGCTCTTCAAAGCCAATGTCCTTTGATATACTTTTCAGAAACGGCGGCTTTCTCTTCCGCTACCAGCTGGAAATTTTAAAAGGCGCTGTAAAAGAGGAGCATATGTTCTACGGACGGCCCGGCACAGATGACGCAGGTATACTGTTCGGGCGCAGCGGAAATGATATCCATCTGGGGACAGCCGCAAAAGGGCTTATGCTGACTGGAATTCCTTCTTCTTCCCCTCTTCTTCCCCTTTTGGCAAGCCGTTCCGGCTCTCCCTGCATTCAGGCTGCTGCCGACTGGTTTTCCCAGGCGGGTTTCTTTACCCAAAAAGCGTCCTGGAATACCCCCTCTCTCCCGGAAGAACACGAAAAAAAAGGACGGCTCTGCCGTCTGCTTCAGGATATGGATCTGGATATTCGAGATTATTCTTACAGAAAAGAACCCGACACTCCCCAGCCGACGCTCTTTTTCACCCACGGACAACCAGGAAATCCACCCTTTGTGGTATCATATGAGGAGGAATCTGAAGGGATCAAAAAACTTTTATGCCTTTTGCCGGCTATTCTTAAAAGTCTGGACTGCGGAGGACTTCTTCTGGCAGATGATCTGGATCAGGTTCTGCACCCCCATCTGCTGCGTTTCCTCATTTCTTTATATAAGGATCGTGAGAAAAATCCTAACAATGCGCAGCTGCTTTTTACCGCTCACAATACCGCTATCCTCACGCCGGGACTCATGCGGAGAGATGAAATCTGCCTCTGCTGCCGGCCGGAAGGAAAGGAGGCCGTGCTCTACCCGCTTTCTTCCTACAAAAAAGAAAACGGCCTCATCCCAAGAAATGATGAAGCCTATGGCAAGCAATACCTTGAGGGACGCTACGGCGCTTCCCCCAGAATCCGCAGATAACGAAAGGTTTCTTGTCGGGAATCTGTTTTCCTATCCAAGAACTTCGTATTTTAAAGTAACTTTTCGGAAACCCGGCCAGCGGCGAAGATTCTTTTCAATCCGCCTGAAAATTGCCTGACAGTATTCCTTCGGTGAGCCATTTAAAAGAATCAGATACTGATCAGGGCTGTAACAGGTAAAGATATCGCCTCTGCGCAGGGTGGAGCCGATGGCAGCGCACAGTTCACGGGCAGCCTCCTTTTGCAGGTCCCCTCTGTTTTCTAAAGACTTTCCTCTAGAATCCAATAGAAATACGCAGATTAAAACATTTTCCACCTCAATTCGTTCGGACATACGGGCCAGAAGGCGGTAACAGTCAATAAAAGACGGGTAGGCACAGTAATAAGGCCCCTGAGCCGCTTCCCGTTCTCTCAAACTGTCCCGTACGTCCTTTAACATATCAGCTGTATAGCGAATCTGGCTGCTCATAAGCCGAAAACGTTCCAGCATTCGTTCGGAAGGCGGCAGTCCCTGTTCTTCAAAATATTGTTTCACCACCCGTTTATATACCTGCATTGCTTCCCGAAAACGTTTCATGGAAATGAGACAGTCCATTTTCATAATCTGACATTCTTCATAGGGATAAAGCTCACAGGCCGTATTGATGAGCTTCAGCAGCGCTGTGTACTCCATCTTGTCCTGCAGCAGGCGACTGACCTTCCTTAAACATTTAAAATACAGTTCCTGACAGCGGACACTGACTACAGTGATCCATTTTTCCCCGGCCATCTGTGAGAGAAATTCTCCAGAATAAAGACTGCAGGCACGGCACAGCCGCTCCCCATCCTCCGTCTCCATGGCGCAGAGAGCGGTATCCTCAAAGTCCCTGGCATCTACATATGCCTTCAGCGCCCGATCATCCCAGCGATAAATCCCTCCCTCCGTCCGAATGTATTCTCCCGGAGACAGATATTCATCCAAAAGCTTTCTCAGACGAAACACCGCGGCCCGCAGGCTGCCTGAAGGGCTGGCATACTCCCCATTCCCGTAAAGCATATGAAGAAGCTCTTCCCGTTTGATACCGCTGTCATGATAATACAGCAAAATCAGAAACAGCTGAAGTACCTTCCCTGACAAAGCGGCGCCAATCGGCAGCGGCCGGCCGTCACATTCTGCAAATGCAGTTCCCATCATATACACTTTAAGCACCCTTTGTCTCTTACCCATGTTACCTTCCCCCATACCATTACCATAGCAGATTTAGAATTCGGTCAATAGCTTCTCAGCGTATCTTCCTCATCCTCGGCTGTTTTATCAATTCCGCGAATCTGTGCTTCATAACCATAGGAATCATTTACCTTGATGTAAACCGTATCTCCTACCTTCCGGCCGCGGATGGCCTTTCCCAGAGGGGAATCGATGCTGATAAGCCCCTTTAAGGAATTTCCCCTGACGGTAGTCACCAGCTTATAGGTCTCTGTCTCATCATCATCAGGGATATAAAGCTCTACCCGGTCGCCCAGCCCTACCTCATCCGGTTCTGATTTATCAGAAATAATCCTGGCTGTCTTTATCATCTTCTCCAGATAGCGGATGCGGCTTTCGTTGCGGTTTTTATCCTGCTTGGCAGCCTTGTATTCAAAATTTTCACTTAAGTCCCCCTGGGCCCTGGCTTCTTTTACAGCCTCTAAGGCCTCCCTTCGTACCACCAGCTTGCGGTACTCGATCTCCTCTTCCATCTTTTTGATGTCGCTTTTTGTCAGGTTATCGAACATAATAAAGACTCCTTAAGATTCTCTTCATTTTCCTTTTAAGAATTTTATGATTTATTTAGCGTATGAACAAACTTTGTCCACATTTATCCTGTATAGTAATACTCGTAAGGTTGATGAAACCTTTCACCATACAGGAAGACACTTTTTCATACCTAAGCCGGCAGATCCCCCCCTTTTTCTGCCGGCTCCCTCCATTTTATTCCCTGAACATCTGATCTGTGATAATCCTGTATTCGCTCAGGTGCTGGGCCTTGCGAAGTTTCTTTATATACGGCTCCCAGCCTGGATCAAAACGAATCAGGTGAGCCCACATCTCTTTCATCTTAAACAGCACGTTTCTTTCCCCGGACATGATTTCAATATACCCTTCCAGCAGCTGGCTGTGAAATGCTTCCAGACGCTTTTTGGGCGTCCTCTCCTGTCCGGGAGCCGGACGGCCGGAAACCTTCTCTATCAGGAACGGATCCATCAGAATCCCCCTGCCGAACATAACCGCTTGCAGATCCTGATAATCGTCTGTAAGACGGTTATAGGTTTCCGAATCAAAGATATCTCCATTATAGCACACCGGAGCATGGCTGTCCTGTAATGCTTTTGCAAAGTTTTCCATTTTGGGATGATATTTATAAAAGTCTTTTAAGACTCTCGGATGAATGATGAGTTCTTTCAGCGGGAAATGGTTATATATCTCCAAAAGGCGATCAAATTCCAGCGGATCCTCTACCCCAAGCCTTGTTTTAACAGAAAATTCCATTCCCAAAGATGCCATTCCCTCACAAACCTGATCCAGGAACGTTTCCAGACGCTCCGGCTCCCGTAAAAATCCCGCTCCTTTTCCCTTCGCGGTTACAGTGGAAAAGGGGCAGCCAAGATTCAGGTTTACTTCCCGATAACCGTATTCTTTTAAATCTTCTGCGGCCCTGAGGAAGTCCTGGCTGCTGTTTGTCAAAATCTGCGGCACTGTCTCCATGCCCTGATTATGTTCCGGCAAAATGTCATTCTTCTCCCGATGGCTGAATCCTCCCCCATTGTTTTTAGGTGCCAGAAATGGAGTGAAATATTTGTCCATGGGCGCAAAGTGCGCATGATAGGCATTTCTGTATACATATCCCGTAATCCCCTCCATGGGGGCCAGGTAAAATTTCATAGGTATTCTCCCGTCTATGTAATGATAGTAATCTACTTTTGTAACCGTTTTACGCAGACTATAGTAAACCAAGCAGTCAAAAATGTCAAGGAGGGGGATGTATGCGTAATTGTATGGAGCATATCCGCATAAAAAACCGGCCCCGGAACGCCTTATGCGCGCCGAAACCGGTTAAAAAAGGGGAGGATAAATAAGTATTACTTTTCTCTTTTGTGATATTTTTAGTATGTCCTTCTATCCTTTGGTTATACACATTTTTCTGATATTTTCAAACCTTTTATTTTACTTCTCCTATAAAACTACCAGCAAAACAGCGGTGATCAGGACGATACTGATCACGATGGAGATCGAATTCACCGCGCTGGCCAGCCCGAAATCGCTTTTCATATCCGCAGTGAAGGCAGGAGCAGCAGAGGCGATGGGGCTTAAGGGAAGGATTGCCAGGGCCTGCCGGTATTCCAGAGGAAGCGGCATGAAAAAGTAGAGGGCTGCGGCAATGGCAATAGAAATGCTATAGCGGAGTGCAAGGATCTTTACGATTTTCCCCTTCTGGCTGGTATCACCGGAGATTTTAAAGCCCACTCCCATCATCAGCATGGCCATAAAAGCGTTTGCCCCGGAGATGACGCCGGAAAAGGTGATCACGGGTGCCGGAAGTGTCAGGTGAAGCAGAGATAAAACCGTCATAAGCACATACGCATCAAAGGGAACCGATCGTATCAGCGTCTTTAAAATCGGTATAAGAGAGATCTTTCCCTCTCCATTTTTCACCATTTGGGCTACGCTGTAAGCACCGCCCAGACAGATAAAGGAATTTCCCGTATCAAAAAGACTGGTAGTAATCACACCCGCAGGGCCGAGGAAACTCTGAGCAAAGGGCATGGTGAAGTTTCCTATGTTATAGCCGGAACTGTTGAGAATGAAAAAGCTCTTTTCCTCCCGGTTTTTTCCAGCTGCAAGCCAGCCGCCTCCCATCATGATCACGCCGCCGCCCAGCCCCAGAAGGGAAAGGATTAACAGAGACGCTTCCACCTGGGCTCCGGAAAAGTTGGCTACAATGGCTGCTGGAAGGGTGATCTTTAAAACGATCTTTGAGAGGACATGAAAATCTTCCTCTTTAAAAAATCCTTTTTTTCTCAGCAAGTATCCCATCAAAATGATCGCCACAAAGGCCGCCGCCTTCATAAGTATCTCTGCCATTGTCATTCTCCTTGTGTTTTCTTGTGTTTTTCTCTTGTACTATAACAGAAACCACCCCCGTCTTCAATAGGCAAATATGTGCAAAAGCGCCCTGCCGCATATACGGCAAGACGCAGTTTTGACAGATCGGATGGGCTTTTATTTATACGTATCCCAGCAGGCCCGGCAGCCACATAGACAGCGCGGGAACGTAGGATACCAGCATCAGCACCACAAAGATCGCTGCAAAATAAGCCAGCAGCGGCTTTATTACCTGCTCAATCTTGGTCTGTCCTACCTTTACTCCTACAAACAGGGTGGTTCCCACTGGAGGCGTGATAGTTCCGATACACAGATTGAAGATCATCATAATACCGAAATGAATGGTGTTCATCCCCAGTGTCTGGCAGATGGGCAGAAAAATAGGGGTGAAGATCAGGCAGGCAGGCGTCATATCCATAAAGGTTCCCACAATCAGGAGAAGGATATTGATGATGAAAAGGATCACATACCGGTTGTCGCTGATTCCCAGCATTGCCTCAGATACGGCCGTTGGGATTCCCGTAAATGCCATTACCCAGCTCATGATGCTGGACACACCGATGAGGAAAATGATGATACCCGTCATCTCCGCGCTGTCAAGGAAAATCTTCGGCAGTTCAGAGGGCTTGATGGACTTGTAAAAAAACACGGACAGCACCAGGCTGTACACAACAGCTACTACGCTTCCCTCCGTAGCGGTAAAGATACCGGAAATAATGCCTCCGATTACCACAACAATCATGAACAGACAGGGAATGGCCTGTAAAAATACCTTAAGTTTCTCGCTGGCAGTAAATTTCTTTGTGCTGCGGTAGCCCTTCTTCTTTGCAAAGAAGTAAATCACCACCATACACGCCAGCCCCCAGAGGATTCCGGGAATGTAGCCCGCCATAAACAGGGCGGCCACGGAGGTTCCGCCGCTGACCAGGGAGTATGTAATCATAACGTTGCTTGGAGGGATCAGAAGCCCTGTAGGAGCGGTAGCGATGTTCGCTGCGGCAGAGAAATCCCTGTCGTATCCCTCTTCCTCCTCAATGGGACCGATAATGGAACCCATGGCAGACGCAGCGGCCGTACCGGAACCAGAGATGGCGCCGAACAGCATATTCGCCACCGCATTGGTGTGCGCCAGCGCTCCGGGAATATTGCCTGTGAATAATTTTGCAAAGTTAATCAGACGGATGGCAATACCGCCCTTATTCATCAGGTTTCCTGCCAGAATAAAAAACGGGATGGCAAGAAGGCTGAACACAGAAATACCGGAAAAAATGCGCTGTGCACCGGTCAGTACAGACGCGCCTGTATCAAGAACCGGAAGGATTGCTCCGATGGATGAAACAGCCAGAGCCACAGCGATGGGTACACCGGCAAGAAGCATGATCACAAGGAGCACCAAAATAATCAGCCCGCAGGCAACTGCGATTGTCATAATCTAACATCCCCCTTCTCCTTAAAGTCCATATGAGCCACGTCAATGGCATTCATAATGCTGAACAGCATGATCAGCACGCCGGTTACAGGCACGATGACATAGATATATGCCATGGGAACCTGTAAGGATGCGGTTTTCTGTATCATGGTAAGCTTTGTGATAGACGCGCCGCCGTATACCATTACCACTGCCGCAAGAAGGAAGGTTAAAAGATCAATGGCAATCTCCAGATATTTTCTGGGAGTTCCCGTAAGCTTATCTGCCAGAAAGCCCATTCTCATGTGGTCTCTTTTGCCGAAAACATAGGCTGATGCCAGAAGCGCCATCCATGTAAAGGAGTAGGTCAGCAGTTCCTCAGACACCGTGCTTGGACGGTTAAAGAAATAACGGGTTACGATCTGATAGCTGCCGATCAGGGTCATAAAGACAAACAGGGCGATGATTATAATACCCAGTACCCGCATGAGGCCGGCTTTTACTTTGTGCATGGTCTCCATCCTACTGTCCTCCTTTCGCCTGTTCGTTGGCTGCCTGAATATGGTCGTAAAGATCACGGATCTTGTCATTTTCCTGAAGCATGGTCTCGTGAAGAGGGAGCACCTTTTCCTTAAATGCCTCTACATCCACGTTGATAAATTCCACACCCATCTCTTCTGCCGCAATCTTCTTGGCTTCTTCAATGCTCTTGTCCCACTCTACCATCTCTACCTCTGTGGACAGAGCCGCCGCTTCCTTAAATATCTGATAATCTTCAGGACTTAAGCTGTTTAAGAATTTCAGGTTGGCTACCAGCATATCCGGCACCATCTGGTGCTTGTTGTAGGAATAATATTTTGCAACCTCGCCGTGCTTATTGTTAGTAAGGGCCAGCTCATTGTTCTCCGCGCCGTCGATCACGCCCTGCTGGATGGCTGTATACACCTCGCCAAAGCCCATGGGAGCTGCCGCTGCGCCAAAGGCCTTTACCATCTCTACGCTGGCCGGACTCTGCTGTACACGGATCTTCTTTCCCTTTAAATCCTCAGGCGTCTTAATAGGAGTCTTTCCATAGAAATTACGGGTGCCTGCATTATACCAGGTCACCACACGGAAACCCGCTTCGTCTGTAGACTCGTATACCTTTTCCATATAGTCTGTATCCTGCATTACAGATTTATATACCTCCTCGGAATCAAAGAGGTAGGGCATACTGAAAATCTCATATACATCAGCAAAGGTCTCTAAGTTTGCCGTACCTGCCACTACAAAGTCAATGGCCCCAGTCTGGGTCAGCTCAATAGCCTTCTGTGCCGATCCCAGAAGCTCATTTGGAAATATCTGAACCTCGTATTTGTCCCCCAGCTTCTCTTCCACATATTCCTTAAATGCCAGAAGCCCCAGATGTTCCGGGTGCGTCTCTGACTGGGCATGGGAAATGCGGATGATACGCTTGCCGCCGGTCAGAGAACCGCAGCCTGACAGACTGGCTGCCACTGCCGTTCCAAGAGCTAAAGCCGCCAGCTTTTTCATCATCTTCCTCACGTTCATTCTCCCTTTCTTTATACACATTTTATAAAATAATGGCAGCGTTCCAGGATAGGGCATCTTCTCGAATGCCTTTCGTCCTGAACAGCTACAAACAATTATAAAAAAAGGAAATCGAATTTTGTACCGTAAATCTTTGACATTCAGGAAGAAAATTTTGTTATGCCTCCCCTTTTTTCAAAAGAAGAAATCCAGTTCAAAGGCTGTCTCTGTACTCAGAAGGATTCATGCCTTCAATCCGTTTAAATACCTTGGCAAAATAATTAGCGTCATAATATCCTACCATCATACTGACCTCCCGGACACTGATATTTTTATCCTGCAGAAGCCTTCTTGCCTCGTTCACCCGAAACTGGGTAAGATATGCGGTAAAGTTCTGGTCAAAGCACTGCTTAAACAGCTTGCAGAAATAGGCGTCGGAGTAATTCATCATCCGCGCCGCGTCCTGCATGGATATCTCCTTCATATAGTTTTTGCGGATATACCTGCGGATCTTCTCCGCAGTCTGTGTCATGTTGGTTTCATCCCCTTCTTCTTTTCCTCCATTCACCTCATCATGGCTCTTTTCCGCTCTGTGTCCTGTGAAATTTCCACTTTCCTCCATATTATACTGTTTTTCTGTAAGCTGCTCCCTCTTTTCGATCCTGCGCATGGCCTCCTCCATCACCGCAGTCAGCTCCTCTTCTTCACAGGGCTTGAGCAGATAATCCAGCGCATGGATGGCAATCGCCCTCTTTGCATATGAAAATTCATCGTATGCCGTCAGGAAAATGATCTCACAGTTCTCATCCAGTCTGCGGATCTGCTCTGCCGCTTCCACACCGTTCATCTCCGGCATGGAGATATCCATGATCACAATCTGACACCGTTCCTTAAAGCACAGCTTCACCGCCTCTTTCCCGTCCACTGCCTGAAGGATCCTCAGACTGTCTCCAAACCGATTCAAAAGCCGTCTGGCCAGGGCCATACGCTCAATCTGTTCGTCATCCGCCAGCAATACCTTATACATTCTTCCATACACTCCCTTCTATTTCACCGCTCATCCTCATCCTTATACGTCTCCGGCGTGAATGTAATCTGCACTGCCGTACCGCAGCCGCTTTTGCTGTAGAGAAACATTTCCCCGTCCCGGTACATGGCGCGGATCCGGCGGTAAATATTTCCCAGCCCAATTCCCGTTCCGTTTTCATCCCCATCTCTCAGTGCAAGACGAATCTGTTCCAGCCGCCTGGACTCTATTCCCACACCTGTATCCGCCACCGAGATCCAAAGCCGCGCACCCTCCTTCCAGGCACGCACCAGAATCCTTCCGCCTTTGCTGTCAGAAGAAAGGCCATGCTTTACCGCATTTTCCACCAGCGGCTGAAGCATAAAGGAAGGCACCAGGATGTCAAGAGTCTGGGGTGCGCAGTCTGCACAATACCGTATCCGTTTCCCAAAGCGCATCTGCTGAAGATACATATAATCCTGAACCACCTTAAGCTCCCGGTCCAGCGGCATCACTGATGCGCCGGATTTCAAATTGTAGCGAAACAGGCGGCTCAAAGCTGTAATCATCTTCTCTGTGGCCTTTGCATCCTCGATCTGAGCAGTACTGGCAATCATATTCAGCGTATTAAATAGAAAATGAGGGTTGATCTGGCTTTTCAGCATCTGAAGGCGGACTGCCTGAAGCTGCCGTTCCTTCTCGTGGTTTTCCTTTAACGCATGAATATACCCTCTGGTCGCTTCCTTCATTTTGTAAAATGACTGTACCAGAAGGCCAATCTCGTCCTCTCCCTGTACCGTAAATTCCGGGCCGGAAAAATCATTTTGGGCGATTCGGGCCGCCTCTCCAACCAGAATTACTACCGGCTGAACGATGCTGAGGCGCACCGAACGGCTCAAGCGCCACACCATCCAGAGGGCCGCAGCTCCCCAGAGAATACTGATCAAAGGCAGCAGGACAAGCAGCGGCCTCTGGCTTTCATAGCGGGCATTTCCCGCCTCCATCGTCAGCTGCTCCAGCTGTCCGGCCTTATCCTTTATATATCCCTGAAGCCGATAGATCTGGTACAGCCGTTCTACATAATCTGAATCATCGGGATTCATCTCCCATAATGCCTTCGTCTCTGCCTCATAATTTTCGTACATATTACGAATGGACCAGGTTCTGGCATATATGGCCGGCCCCGTCTCCCTATAATCCAGCGGCAGGGCATCCAGACAGCGCCGCGTCTGTGCTTTTGCCTCCAGAAAACGCTCTTTTTCCTCAGGAAGGGAGGTGTCCGCATACCGCTCGAAGGCAAGACGTTCTGATTCCATGGCCGACCAGAAGGCCAGACTGGCTGCATTATCGTCCAGGATTTTCCCAAAGCCGCCAAGTCCAAAGCCTGCTACCAGCAGATTTGCCCCTATAGAAAAAAAGACCACTGCCCCGGCACAGGCAGCGATCCATCTCACTTTTTTCTCCAATGAAAGAGACAGCCAGCGTTTTGCCATAATGATCCTCCCAAATTCCGTAAGTGTTTCCAATACAAGGTGTATTGATTATACGTCATTTCAGTATATCACAAAAAAGGCCCTTTTGAACAGGCCTTTTGCTTCTTACAGAACCTGATCTTTGTCAGATGGCACATACCTGGCAATGTCCTCGATGCGGCAGCCTAATATCCTGCAAAGATCATTGATCGTTTTCATAGTCACGTCCTTATTATGTTTCAGCCGGTGCATGGTGCTGTCTGAAATTTTGTGTTTCTTAGTCAGTGTATACCAGCTTTCATCCGACGCCTCCAGTGTTTCCCAGAAAGGCGAATAGTCGATCATACGTTATTGCTCCTATGTTTATTTTATAAAAATAAGCATAAGTGAGTTTTTGCATATTGAATATCTTCGGAATAGCGAATATACTATAGGTAGTATAGTGCATAATTTGAAATTTTCAGACTATTTCAACCAGCTTTAAATTAAAATACAGGACAGAGAAAGGAAGGGATTGGAAATGGGACATTATACCCAGGAAGAAAAGGAACAGCTTCTGGAAAATGAAGAGGTAAGAAAGCGGCTTCTGGCCTTTGCACAAATGAGCGGCAGAGAATTTTTTAAGAATGTTCAGGCGCAGCTGTCTCCCATAGAGTTAGAGGAGTACCTGGAAGAAAATCCAGAGGAGAGGATCTATCTGGAGCATTCGGATAAGAACCCGGGCCGTGAACCATAAACGTGCGATTCACGCCAGCCATAAGACGGCCTGTCATCAAATGACAAACCGTCCTTCTTCTGGTTCTTCTTCAAAATAATCCCTATAGTCCACCTCAATGGAACGGCGCATCCGCTTCATACTATAATAAAGGTGGTCTTTTAATGATTCCTCCAGACCTGAAAGATCCCTGCTGCAGATTCGCTCAAAGAGATCCTCATGTTCCCCGATGATACGGGTAAAATCGGTCTCTGTGATAAAATCCAGCATACGGAATCTGGTATAATGGAGCTGCTGTGCCTGAAGCATATCCCACAGTTTCTGCCGCCTCACAGCTGTAAACCACAGGGAATGCATCTGAGCGTCCATACGGTAGAACTGCTCCGGTTCAAAGCCCGGAGTCTGGATCAGCGCCTTCTGCATGGCAATAGCATGGCGGATCTCCTCCATGACCATCGGGGTTCTCACCTCCAGAAAGTCACGCAGAACCATGGTTTCCACCGCCACTCGCATATAGATCATCTGCTTGATATTGTCCAGGCTTAAAAGGGTCACATAGGTTCCCCGGTAAGGAATGGTCTCCACAAAGCCCTGTTCCTGCAAAAGCCGCAGGGCGTCGCGCACCGGTGTCCGTGATACTCCAAACCGCTCACAGATATCATTTTCACTGATAAGCCGTCCTGGTTCCAGTTTCAGATCCAGAATTTCCTGCTTTAAGGTTTCAAAGACCAGTTCTCCCCTGTTTTTAAAATTCACATCTCCCATGCAGCGCCCCCGTCTTTGTAAAAATCTAGTGCTCTGTTGCATAAAAGCCCGCCACGCAGCCATGGCATGACGGGCCTGTTTGTATTTACAGATTATTTAGGCTGCTTGCCGATGTAGGCCAGGATACCGCCGTCTACATACAGCACCAAACCATTTACAAAATTGGAAGCATCGGATGCCAGGAATACAGCTGGGCCGCCCAGATCCTCAGCCTCGCCCCAGCGACCTGCAGGGGTCTTGGAAACGATAAACTGGTCAAATGGATGTCTGGAGCCGTCTGGCTGGATCTCGCGCAGAGGAGCTGTCTGAGGAGTAGCGATATAGCCGGGGCCAATGCCGTTGCACTGGATGTTGTACTCGCCGTACTCGGATGCAATGTTCTTTGTAAGCATCTTTAATCCGCCCTTTGCTGCCGCGTAAGCAGATACGGTTTCACGGCCCAGTTCACTCATCATGGAGCAGATGTTGATGATCTTTCCATGGCCCTTCTTGATCATGCTGGGGATAACAGCCTTAGATACGATGAAAGGAGCATTTAAGTCAACGTCGATCACTTGGCGGAACTCAGCCGCACTCATCTCACACATTGGGATTCTCTTGATAATCCCAGCGTTATTTACCAGGATATCCACTACGCCTACCTCAGCTTCGATCTGGGCCACCATAGCATTTACCGCAGCCTCGTCTGTTACGTCGCATACATAGCCGTGCGCCTTAATGCCCTCTTCCTTGTATGCGGCAATGCCCTTATCCACCAGTTCCTGCTTAATATCGTTGAAAACGATCGTAGCCCCTGCGCCTGCCATTGCCTTTGCGATGGCAAAACCGATGCCGTAGGAAGCGCCTGTTACCAGAGCCACCTTGCCTTCAAGGGAAAAGTTATTTAAATAATCAGCCATTTATTTGTCCTCCATATATCATTAAAATCTTCATGCTCACAGGTTCAGGGGCAGGTATTTATGCCCTTTGCCTTCTTTTCAGTCATTATTTCATCTCGTTAGGCTTCATAGTATCCATGTCATCGAACTCCATGTTCTCTCCGCCCATTGCCCAGATGAATGTATAGTTGGATGTTCCTGCGCCGCTGTGAATACTCCAGGACGGACTGATCACAGCCTCCTCATTCTTCATAATAATGTGTCTTGTCTCTGTAGGTTCGCCCATCATGTGGAATACTACGTTATCGCCTGGAACCTCAAAGTACATATAGATCTCCATACGGCGCTCATGTGTATGAGACGGCATGGTGTTCCATACGCTGCCTGGCTCTAATACAGTCATACCCATGGACAGCTGACAGGTCTTAAGCACATCAGGATGGATGAACTGGTTGATGGTTCGCTTATTTGAAGTCTCAGCTTCTCCGCAGGGTCTCTTTGCAGCCTTCTCAATAGGAATAAAGGTTGTTGTATAGGAAGTGTGAGCCGGTGCGCTGACCATGTAGAACTTGGCTGGCTTCTCGGCGTCTGTGCTCTCGAAGTAAACTTCCTTTGTGCCCTTTGTGATGTACAGGCAGTCCTTGTAACCCATCTTAAAGGTCTGTCCGTCTGCTGTGATAGTTCCCTCTCCGCCGATATTGAAGATACCAATCTCACGGCGCTCCAGAAAATAGTGGGTGCCAAAGTTCTTCCAGCAGTCAATCCCCTTATCAATAGACACCTTTTCTGTCGTAGGCATACAACCCAGTGTCACCATACGGTCTACGTGGGAATAAACGGCAACTACCTCATTTGCCTTATACAGGCCTGTGATCAGGAATTCATCTCTTAATTCCTCTGTCGTGTAGCGCTTAACATCCCTCTGATTTGCAGAATAGCGAATATCCATTCTCCATTTCCTCCTTTTATATTGCTGCGTTCCCGTCCTCTCTCCCTCTCATCCAGGGTCAGATTCCAGTCGGCGCAAGTTGTATATGACTCTTAAAATTTGTATACAACTTTCTTATCTGTATACAGACTATCACGTTCCCTTTGAAAATTCAATGGAAATATGTTACAAAAAAAGGGGCTCTTTTATATGCAACATTACAAACGGATTGCATTTCCTTTCTATATCAGATATACTTGGTAAAGACTGCGTTATCTCCTGCCGTACGCAGGCCGGGGAAACGCTCAGACTATTACCCTTTACCTGAGAGGAGGATCTTCCCTTGAAGAAGAATATACTTGTAGGTCAGTCCGGCGGTCCCACCGCCGTAATCAACGCCAGCTTATACGGAGTGATCAAGGAAGGACTTGAACACCCGGAGCAGATCGGCGCTGTCTACGGCATGGTAAACGGCATCGAGGGTTTCCTATCCGGCCATACCATCAACCTTTCCGCCGAGCTTACGAATGAGGACATGGAACTTCTGCGTCTGACTCCAGCCGCTTACCTTGGCTCCTGCCGTTATAAGCTTCCCGAAAATCTGGACGCACCGGTCTATCCCTTATTGTTTGAAAAATTTGATGCCATGGATATCAAAGCAGTCCTCTACATCGGCGGAAACGATTCCATGGATACGGTGGATAAGCTGTCCCGATATGCCGCCAGCATCAAAGCCGATATCGCCTTTATCGGCGTTCCCAAGACCATTGACAATGATCTTCCCGTAACCGATCACACCCCCGGCTACGGCAGCGCCGCCAAATACGTAGCTTCCACCGTCCGCGAGATCGTACTGGACGCATCCGTATATCAGCAGCCCGCTGTCACCATCGTAGAACTTATGGGCCGCCACGCCGGATGGGTCACAGCAGCCAGCGCCCTTGCAAGAAAATTTCCGGGAGACAACCCTCTTCTGATCTATATGCCGGAATCCGACTTTGATATGGAATCCTTTTTAAATGATATCGAAAACGCCTTAAAGACAAGCACTGCAGTGGTAATCTGTGTCTCCGAGGGCATCCATGACGCCTCCGGCCGTCTGATCTGCGAATACGCCTCCGAAGCCCAGGTAGACACCTTTGGCCACAAGATGCTGACTGGCTGTGCAAAGCTGCTTGAAAGCTATGTGCGCAACCGCTTCGGTGTCAAGGTTCGTTCTGTTGAGTTAAATGTAAACCAGCGCTGCAGCAGTCTCCTTTCCTCACTTACCGATATAAATGAGGCAGACGAAGCCGGCCGTTTTGCTGTCCGCTGCGCATTGGACGGCGTTACCTCCAGAATGGTCACCTTCCAGAGAGATGAGGGGGATGATTACAGACTTTCCCTGGGACTTACAGATGTCTCCAATGTCTGCAACAAAGAGAAACCCTTTCCGCCCCACTGGATCACCGGCAATGCCAATGATATCGGGCCGGAATTTACAGCCTATGCTCTTCCTCTGATTCAGGGACAGCCGGAACACCGCTTAGAATACAGCCTTCCCAGATATCTGTACCGGAAGGTTAAGTAGATTTCTTCTTTCCATGTGACAAAAATAAGAGGGGCAGACGATTTACAGCCTGTCCCTCTTATTTTATGCAGCGATTCAGGATGAGGTATCTTCTCAAATTTCCCGCATCCTGAACAGTTAGCACTTTATTATTTATTTATCATCTTCTCTACTGCCTCAAACAGACCGTTTAAGTAGGTAGCCCCCAGAGCTCTGTCATACAGACCGTATCCGGCGCGGCCAGTCTCACCCCAGATCATACGCCCGTGATCCGGTCTTACATAGCCGTCAAAGCCATTCTCAACCAGAGCCTTTACAATAGCGAACATATCGAGGGAGCCGCAGGAAGAAAGATGTGCTCTCTCCTCAAAGCCATTTTCTAAAACAGCTACATTTCTCAGGTGTGCAAAATGGATCCGTCCCATGGCGGCATACTTAGCGGCCATCTTTACTACATCGTTCTTTCCAGAACAGCCTAAGGAACCGGTGCACAGAGTAATTCCGTTATGTCTGTCGTCTACCAGTTTCAGGAAACGGTCCAGGTTCTCCTCGCAGGTGATGATTCTTGGCAGTCCAAAAATACTCCAGCAGGGATCATCCTCATGGATCGCCATATTTACATCGCACTCAGCCGCAACAGGGATCACTCTTTCCAGGAAGTATTTAAGATTATTCCACAGATCCTCCTCTGTCAGGCTGTGATACTCAGCAACCACTGCCTTTAATCCGTCTCTGGTATAGCTGGAATCCCAGCCCGGAAGGGTCAGATCGCTGTCGCTGTTTAAAGGATTCACTGCGTCTACCTGCTCCTGATAATATACCAGAGAAGTAGAGCCGTCGCCCAGCTCATGGTCAAGCTGTGTTCTGGTCCAGTCAAATACAGGCATGAAATTATAGCAGATGCACTTGATTCCTGCCTCTGCCACCCGGCGGATGTTCTCACAGTAATTATCAATATACTTATCTCTGGTGTCCTTGCCCAGCTTAATATCCTCGTGAACCGGGATGCTCTCGATGACGTCAAAGCCAAGGCCTGCATCCTCTACCTGCTTCTTTAAGGCTGCAATGCTCTCGCGGCTCCATACCTCTCCTACCGGAACATCATACACGGCTGTAACGATAGACTGCATCCCAGGAATCTGGCGGATGTTCTCCAGCGTCACCTTGTCGTCCTCTCCGTACCATCTGAATGATAACTTCATTTGTCGAATCCTCCTTATATGCTTTGATTTTCCACGCATTTTCTGTAATCTTCCATAAGTAACTCCATTATAGCAGATACTGCGCGGCCGTCTATGGTTATATTTGTCGTGGATATTGCAAAAGTTGTTGTTTCATGATAAAATGGGCCTCAGAATATTTCCGGCAAAGGGAGGCCATTTCATGAAAAAGCAGATCCCCGTGGATTTTAATACAAGGCAGTATATGCAGCCGGTCAACTTCGAACTGTTCTACTATAACGACACGGATCTTCAGTCTGTGGCAGCCCACCGCCATGATTACTGTGAATTTTACTTTTTTCTGGAAGGAGATGTGGACTACCATATCGGCGGCCAGCGCTACCGATTAAGCTATGGGGACTGTCTGCTGATCCCTCCCGGTGCGCCTCATTTTCCCGACTTTTTGTCCCATCAAAAGCCTTACCGCCGGTTTGTTTTCTGGATCGGCAGAGATTATTACAAGAGGCTGCGCAGACTGGATCCAGAGCTTACCTACTGTTTTGACTACGCGGCAGAGCACAGCTGCTACCGTTTTTCTACAGATCAGATTACGGCCCAGGATCTGCAGGGCAAGCTTTTGGATCTTTTGGAGGAGCTTGGCAACGACCGTCCCTTCCGACAGCAGGCGGCGGAACTGATGGCGATCTCCTTTCTTGTAACTGTAAACCGCCTTCTTTATGACAGCCTTCATGAGCGAACCCAGGTTTTTGAAAACGTGCTTTACCTGAGGATCTGCGATTACATCAACCAGCATCTGGAAGAAAACCTGAGTCTTGACAGTCTGGCTGCCTATTTCTATGTGAGCAAGTATCACATTTCCCACATATTCAAAGACAGTATGGGGATCCCTCTTCATCAGTATATCCTGAAAAAACGGCTTCATGCCAGCCGCCAGGCCATTCTCTCCGATCAGCCCATCAGCCATGTATACCAGCAGTTTGGCTTTAAGGACTATACCAGCTTTTTCAGGGCATTTAAAAAGGAATACGGTGTATCGCCCAAGGAATACCGGATGCAGCACCGGCTTACGTAACCTCTTCCGTCAAAAGGAGTATACTACATGAATCTTCCCTCTTATCAGTCATGCACCCTCTGCCCCCGCAAATGCCGAATTGACCGAAGCCGTCAGACCGGCTACTGCGGCTGCTCCGATCAGCTAAAGGCTGCCAGAGCTGCTCTTCATAAATGGGAAGAGCCTTGTCTCAGCGGGCCTGAATGGGCTCCCGGAGGCAGCGGAACTGTCTTTTTCTCCGGCTGTACCCTGCGCTGCTGCTTCTGCCAGAATTATCATATCAGCAGTGAACATTTCGGAAAAGAACTGACCTCTGACCAGCTGGCAGACATTTTTCTCCGGCTTCAGGATCAGGGCGCCTACAACATCAATCTGGTTACGCCCACTCAGTACCTGCCTTCCATCCTCCCCGCACTGGACAAAGTGCGTTCCCGGCTTTCCATCCCTGTAATCTGCAACTGCAGCGGCTATGAACGTTCAGAGGTAACAGCACTTTTAAAGGACTATATCGACATCTGGCTGCCGGATCTGAAATACCATGACAGAGCACTCTCAGCCCGCCTCTCCAAAGCCCCGGATTACTTTGAAAATGCCTCCGCGGCCATCCTTCAGATGATCCGCCAGACCGGCGCTCCTGTTTTTGAGGAGCAGGCATCTGAGGACAATGCACATCCGTCATTTATGCTGATGAAAAAAGGTGTGATCCTCCGCCATATGGTTCTGCCGGGCCACAGAGATGACTCCATTTCCCTGATGCACTGGATTCATGATACGCTCCCAAAGGGACAATACCTTTTAAGTATTCTGAGCCAGTATACCCCCTGTTATCACAGCAGCGACTACCCTGAGCTCAACCGCCGGATCACCTCTTATGAATACGGCAAAGTAGTCGACGCAGCCATAGATCTGGGACTGACCCAGGGTTTTATGCAGAAAAAAAGCAGCGCCAAAAAAGAATACACGCCGCCATTTGATCTGGAAGGCCTTTGATCCTGCCCTTCCTTTCATACTCTCATATATAATAAAAGACGGATATCGAATCTTTGACTAACCACGTTCTCGATTACGATATCCGTCTTTTGACTATCTCGTCCATTGGACCAAGCCTCACTTTCGAAACAATTGTTTCTTCTTTTGTGACTCTATATTTAATTGTATCCTCTCTGCATTTTCTCTGCCCACTTTTGTATACTTACCTGCTTCGAATCCATTTTCCCATATTGCTTCTTTTTCTTTGATCCGGTATCTTCTTCCGTCCTAATGATACTTTCTCGTCATATCACTAAACCGGTATGCCATTGCTCTGAGATACTCTTGCGAATCATTTTGAAAATGTGGTCATCTGCCTGTTCCTATCTTTCTTCCAGACATTCTCTTTGGTTCATCTCATTAAGACTGCAGCTTTTTCCCAATCGATTGGACTCTTTTCTTAAATCAATTTCCTTTGGATTTATCTGTCTGTACTATGTATGAGCAGTTATACCATGCAGAGCGTTTTCCCTGTTTCATCTATAATCTAATTGGATTAGCTTATAAACGAAACGAATCTTCTCATTCTGGTGGTCCGTACCTCCTTTGCTTAGATTTTACTTCGTTGAGCTGATTGTCTACAACTCCTTGCTGTCTTTTGTATCTTTTATTCTTTCCTCTTTTGTTGTCTTTATTATACAAAAAGAGCCTCTTTTTGTCAAGACTCTTTTTGTAATTTTTACATATTTTTTGTCTATTTTTAAATTGTTTTAATTTAATGTAATTTTTTTCTACATTTATATAATTTTCATCAATTATTCTTCGTTTTACTTTATGAATTTTCAGAATATTATATTATTTCATCCTGTTTTGGAAGTTTTTTACGGATGATATGGAATGTAATCATATGGGCTGCTGCCGTAATCAGCCATGACACAGGATAGGAAAGATAGAGCATCGGTAAAGATCGGTAAACGGCAAAAACAGTAAAGATCCAGAGGATTCTGAAACCGCAGGCTCCGGTAAGGGACACGATCATGGGAAGCACTGAATATCCCAGGCCTCTTAAGCTTCCTACCATGCAGTCCATCAGACCGCAGATAAAATAGGTTCCGCAGATGATCCGAAGCCGCAGCATCCCATAATTTAAAACCTCTGGATCAGAGGAATACACTCCCAGCAGATGAGGGCCTGCCGCTGCGGCTGACAGCCCCAGAATCAGGCCCACTGCCGTAACCACAGCCAGGCAGATGTTCTTTACCTTATTGATCCGGCTGTATTTTCTGCCGCCCAGGTTCTGGCTGGTGAAGCTTAGGCTTGTCTGGTAGACCGCGTTCATGGCCGTGTATACAAAGCCTTCGATATTGGCGGAGGCCGTATTCCCGGCCATGGCTACAGAGCCAAAGGAATTAACGGAGGACTGGATCAAAACATTGGATACAGAGAAGATAGCTCCCTGCATCCCGGCCGGCAGGCCGATCTTTATAATCTTCTTCAGCTTGTCCCCTTGAATGGACAGCTTCTTTAAATGAAGTTTCATCATCCCCTTTTCTTCCATCAGGCTCTTAAGCACAAGCAGGGCGGAAATATGCTCGGAGATTACCGTTGCCCATGCTACGCCGTCTACCCCCATTCCAAGAACGGCTACGAAGAACAGGTTTAAAACCACATTAACTGCGCCTGCGGCAAAAAGAAAATACAGAGGCCGTCTGGTATCCCCCACAGCCCGCAGAATGGCGGCTCCAAAGTTATAAAGCATCAGAACCGGCATTCCCAGAAAATAGATCCGCATATAGAGCACCGCCTGATCCAGCACATCCTCCGGCGTTCCCATGATCTCAAGCATAGGGCCTGCGGCAAGCTCTCCCACCGCTATAAGGAATGCTCCGCTAAGCAGGGCGGTGAGAACGGCTGTATGTATGGTCTCCTGAACATCCTTTTCCTTCTGTCCGCCGTAATACCGTGCCACCAGCACGTTTACGCCTACAGACAGCCCCACAAAAATATTGATCAGCAGATTGATCAGGGATGACGTGGAACCCACTGCCGCCAGAGCCGTACTTCCGGTAAAACGCCCTACTACAATGATGTCGGCAGCGTTAAAGAGAAGCTGAAGGATCCCCGAAAGCATCAGCGGGATGGAAAATAGCAGAATCTTGCCGAGAAGCGGACCGCTGCACATATCAATCTCATATGACTTTTTCATAATAACATAACCTCCATTTGCTGTTATGTACCCTCAAATGTACAAATTAACATTACTTTAACACAGCCGGAAATATTTTACAAGTTCCCTTTTAAACGCTTTTTCAACGTATTTTTACCGGGCAGAAATACAGGAATTTCACTTGACATTTCCTATAAAATTACCTACACTGGTTCATAAACTGTGTCTTTCGGAAAAAATGCAAAAGTTCCGAACGTACACCTTATCATTCAGGAGGAAAATGATCATGTCATTAACAGAACTATTTATCATTGCCGTCGGACTTTCCATGGACGCCTTTGCCGTGGCGGTCTGTAAGGGACTTGCCATGGGGAAAATGAGCTGGAAAAACGCGGGGATCGTAGGCCTATATTTCGGAGGATTTCAGGGGGCCATGCCTCTGATCGGATACATCCTTGGCTCCCGGTTCAGCGGCACCATAGAATCCTATGACCACTGGATCGCATTTGTGCTTCTTGCCCTCATAGGAGGCAATATGATCAAGGAAGCATTTGACAGCAGCGAAGAGACGGCAGATCCTTCTCTTGATGTAAAAACCATGACGCTCATGGCCGTTGCCACCAGCATCGACGCCCTGGCAATCGGTGTCACCTTTGCCTTTCTTCAAGTAGACATCGTACCCGCTGTCTCCTTTATCGGTATCGTTACCTTCTGCCTGTCCGCAGCGGGCGTTAAGATTGGAAATGTATTCGGCTGCCGTTACCAGAAGAAGGCGGAATTTGCGGGGGGCCTGATCCTGGTGCTCATGGGGTTTAAGATTTTGCTGGAGCATCTGGGTGTTTTGGGCTGACAGCCGTCAGCCTGTGCGCGAGACGTACATACAAAAAGAGGCATCCGGCCAGTATCCGGGGAAGTTCATTTCCCGGTGTCCGGCCAGCTGCCTCTTTTATATTGCTTTTCCCATCGTCCTATGGCGCTTACACTCTCATACCGCTTCCGTCCAGCTGAAAGCCGTCTATAGTGCAGTTGGTCATCATCACTCCGTTATCCGGATTCAGATAATACCAGGCGCCCTTATACTCCTGCCAGCCGGTTTTCATATAGCCATCCATCCCAAAGAGATACCATCGGTCGTTAATCATGGCCCAGGAGGTAAGATACGCATCCTGATAAAGATAGCGCCAGCCCTTTTTATCCTGTTCCCAGCTGCCCAGGTGGATATTCCTGTAGGAAGGCATCTCCCCCTCCGGCAGAAGGGAAAAGTAGTAGGAACTGCGCTCGTCTCCTCTGGCAAATTCAATCACATAGCATCGCTCCTGGGAATCATAGAGCCTCTCTTCACTTTCCTTCGCCATGGTTTCAGGGCGGACTACCGGATAGTGCTCTCCCTCTTTTAAGCCGTAGACCCGGCATTCCAGGCTTTTTTGAGTATCTCCCTCATAGGTGATCAGGTAATAATTTAAAATAACATCGTCCAGATTGACTCCATTTTCATCCTTTGTAATGGTAAATGTGTCCTTTTCAGAAATCCTGTTTCCCATCACATAGGACGTATAACCGTCATAAACAGCCGTCTGACGGCTGTTTACATCCAGGTGAAGAGACACCGGAACCGGCGTTTTGTCTGCTGATCCGGCCTGGGCGCTAAAGGCGCCCGCGATGGTCAACAGGACGGCGGCAGCCAGCGCCTTCATGCAGCGTCGTATTCCCGTCTTTTTCATCCGGCCACCTCCTTTTTCTTTGCTCCGTCTTTCTTTTACGGGCATGATCACTTTACGATCACTTTCTTAAAATTCTTCTTACCCCTCTTTACCACAATTCCATCTCCGGCAAACAGTTCCTTTTCAAAGGCTGCATGGATGTCCTTTACGGTTTCCCCGTTTACGGATACGCCGCCCTGCTCTACGTTTCTTCTGGCTTCAGAGCGGGAGGATGCAAGGCCGGACTTTGTAAGAACCGTCAGGATGTCAATGGTATTTTCTCTGAAATCCTCTTTGGTAAGCTCGCTGGTAGGCATATTTACTGTGCTGCCCCCGGCAGAGAATAAAGCCCTTGCGCCTTCCTGAGCCTTGGTTGCCTCTTCCTCGCCGTGCACCAGCTTGGTCAGTTCAAAGGCCAGGATCTCCTTTGCCTGATTTAACTGGCTGCCTTCCCACTTATCCATCTCGTCGATCTGCTCTAAGGGAAGGAAAGTCAGCATCCGCAGGCACTTAAGAACATCGGCATCCGCTATATTTCTCCAATACTGGTAGAAATCGAAGGGAGAAGTCTTGTTTGGATCAAGCCATACTGCGCCGGACTGCGTCTTTCCCATCTTCTTGCCCTCGGAATTTAACAGCAGGGTGATGGTCATGGCATGGGCGTCCTTGCCAAGCTTGCGGCGGATCAGTTCCGTACCGCCTAACATATTGCTCCACTGGTCGTCGCCGCCAAACTGCATATTACAGCCGTAGCGTTTAAACAGCTCGTAGAAGTCGTAGCTCTGCATAAGCATATAGTTAAATTCCAGGAAGCTTAAGCCCTTTTCCATTCTCTGCTTATAGCACTCAGCCCTCAGCATATTGTTGACGGAAAAATGCGGGCCGACCTCGCGGAGAAATTCGATGTAGTTTAAGTCCATCAGCCACTCGGCGTTGTTGACCATCATGGCCTTTCCCTCGGAAAAGTCGATAAAACGGCTCATCTGCTGCCTGAAACAGTCGCAGTTGTGCTGGATGATCTCAGGAGTCATCATGGTTCTCATATCACTGCGGCCGGAAGGATCTCCTACCATACCGGTGCCGCCGCCGATGAGGGCAATGGGCTTATTGCCCGCCATCTGGAGACGTTTCATAAGGCAAAGGGCCATAAAATGGCCTACATGAAGGCTGTCTGCAGTAGGATCAAAACCGATGTAGAATACGGCTTTGCCTTCGTTTACCATTTTTTTGATTTCTTCTTCGTTTGTCACCTGGGCGATGAGGCCTCTGGCAATCAGTTCTTCGTAGATCTGCATTGTTGTACTCTCCTTTGCTATTCCTATTTTACCATATTTCTACTTTCATGCAAGGGCTTGATTTCTTACAGTTTTAAGCGGTTTTGCCAAGTTTTGCGAAAAAAAAACTCCGTCCTCTCTTTCAAAAGGACGGAGCATAAAGCCCGTGTTACCACCTGATGTTCACAGACAGCTCGCGCCGCCTGCCTCTTCGAGTACGGACCATAACGAAACCGCTTGAAAATCCCATATGGCAGATACTCTAGCACGATAACGTGTGCAGGATCCGTCGCAGCCTACCAGGCTCTCAAAATACCGTAAATGGTTTCCAGGCCGTTTGGTGCGAAGCTCGGAGATGTATTCGTAACCTGCTTTCCATGCGCCTCTCATCTGCCGGCTGCTTTCTGTATGCTTTTGCAGGATATTACTTCTTCTCGTCATAGCCAATTCATGAAATTACCACCATTATAGGCAGACATCCCTGATTTGTCAAGCCTTGACATCAGGGATTTGCAGTAACTGTTCAGCCACGCGGCAATTTATGCGGAAATATGTGCTGCAAACTGGCTTGAATAAGCATATCTCTGTGCAAATTGTCATATGGCTGAATAGTTCCGTTTTGTACTTTACGAATCAAATTTTGTATATTATAATGTTGCATTATCAGCTTTATAGCTTTACTGCAATGAATGCAGCTGTTCAGGGCGGCGTGAAAACATCCAAAAAATGCTCCATCCTGAATCGTTACCCGCTGAACAGCACACAAATCGGGAGGATTTAAAAATATGGGATTTACACTTGTAAATGAGCTGCCTACTCCGGCTGAGATTCTGGAGCAGTTCCCTCTTGCGGATCATCTGGCAGCGCTGAAAAAGGAACGAGATGAAGAGATCGCGAAGGTTATTACAGGCCAGAGCAATAAATTTCTGGTAATCATCGGCCCCTGCTCCGCAGACAACGAGGATGCTGTATGCGATTATGCCAACCGCCTGGCTAAAGTCCAGGAGGCTACCAAAGACAAGCTGATCGTGATCCCCAGAGTTTACACAAACAAACCAAGGACCACAGGGGAAGGCTATATGGGAATGCTGCACCAGCCGGATCCTGAGAAAAAGCCGGATATGCTTCAGGGGATCCTTGCAATCCGCCATATGCATATGCGGGTTCTCCGCGAAACCGGTATGTCCACGGCTGATGAGATGCTTTATCCGGACAATCTGCAGTATCTGTCCGATATCATGTCCTATATTGCCGTAGGCGCCCGTTCCGTGGAAAACCAGTACCACCGTCTGGTGGCAAGCGGCTGCGACGTGCCGGTAGGTATGAAGAACCCCACCAGCGGAGACATGACTGTTATGTTAAACTCGGTCGTTGCTGCCCAGCTCCCCCACGACTTTATCTTCCGTGGCGATGAGGTAAGCTGCCCCGGCAATCCGCTGACCCACGTAATCCTTCGGGGCGCAGTGAACAAACGAGGCCAGTGCAGCCCCAACTACCACTACGAGGATCTTAAGCTTCTCTGCGATCTCTACGCACAGAGAGATCTTAAGAATCCAGCCTGCATCGTAGATACCAACCACTCCAATTCCAACAAGCAGTACGCCGAACAGGTGCGTATTGCCAAGGAAATCCTGCACAGCCGCCGCTACTCTGATGACGTCCGTCGTCTGGTAAAGGGACTTATGATCGAAAGCTACATCGAACCCGGCAGCCGCAGGATCGGCGAACACTGCTACGGCCAGTCCATCACGGATCCCTGTCTGGGCTGGGAAGAAAGCGAACGGCTGATGTACGAGATCGCGGATATGATCGAATAAGAGATCCATTATTTAAAAGAGACGTTTCCCGGCTGAAGCATCAGCCGGGAAACGTCTCTTTTTTGGGATTCCCGATCATTCGCCTGTTTTCCTTCTCCGGCCGTTTACTATGCTGCCCCTGCCAGCGCTGAGATCCCAAAGTATGCGATCACAATCACGCCCAGGATAATTCTGTAATATCCGAAGAACTTAAAATCATGTCTGCGGACGTAGCTCATCAGAAACTGTATGGAGTAAACGGACACGCCAAAGGCTACCGCCATTCCCAGAAGCGTATAAAAGATCTGTGGCCCTGTAAAGGAATTTCCGTCCAGGAAAAATTTTACAATTTTAAGGAGACTGGCCCCGAACATCACAGGGATTCCCAGAAAGAAGGAAAATTCTGCCGCAGCCCCGCGGGAACAGCCTAATATCATGGCTCCCAGGATGGTTGAGCCGGAACGGGAGGTTCCAGGCACCAGTGAAAGGAGCTGGAACATACCAATGAGAAAGCCCGTTTTTACGGAAATCTGCCCTACCTTATGGATGGAAGGGTTAGAGGTGATGGAGCTGTTTTCCAGGACTATAAAGAGAACGCCATAGATGATCAGGGTAGCTGCCACCACGCCTGCGTTATACAGATGGGCGTCCATCCAGTCGTCCAATAACAGCCCAAGCACCGCTGCCGGGATGCAGGCAATGATGATTTTAAACCAGAGAATCCAAGTGTTTTCCTTCTGTCTCTGGTTCTTTGTGGGGCTGAATGGATTCAGCTTATGAAAATACATCACCGCCACTGCCAAAATGGCGCCTAACTGAATCACTACCAGAAACATTTCCTTAAATGCTTCCGGCTGATCCAGACGGATGATCTCATCCACCAGGATCATATGGCCGGTGCTGCTGATGGGCAGCCACTCTGTAAAGCCTTCCACGATTCCCAGCACGATGACTTTTAATATTTCTACAAAACTCATAGTTTCTCCTTTTTACCGTGTATTTTTGCACTGCTTTGTTCCAGCTGTACATCTTATGTCCGGCCCTGCCGGCTCATTCCCCTTATGATCCGATATTTTCGATCTGCCAGTCAATAGGCATCAGACCATTCTGTGTGAGGAAATCGTTGGTCTGACTGAAGGGACGGCTGCCGAAAAAGCCCCGGTAGGCAGAAAGAGGGCTTGGATGAGGCGCCTTTAAAATCAGGTGCCTGGGATTGTTAAGCATGGCCGCCTTGGCCTGGGCAGGTCTCCCCCAGAGGATGAATACCATAGGACGATCCTGCTCATTTAAAACCTGAATGGCTGCATCTGTAAACTGCTCCCAGCCGATGTCATGGTGAGAATTAGCCTGATGAGCCCGGACTGTCAGCACTGTGTTTAAGAGCATAACCCCCTGGTCAGCCCATTTTTTCAGATATCCGTTATTTGGGATATAGCAGCCCAGATCGTCGTGAAGTTCCTGATAGATATTCACAAGCGACGGCGGCACTTCTACGTCCGGTTTTACAGAAAAGCACAGACCATGGGCCTGTCCGTCGTTGTGGTAAGGATCCTGCCCCAGGATCACTACCTTTACCTTCTCTAATGGCGTGAAGGCAAAAGCATTGAAAATATCGTCAGGATCTGGGAATATTTTCCTTGTCTCATATTCGTGTTTTACTGTTTCATACAGCTTTTTGTAATAGGGTTTCCTGAACTCACTGCTTAATGGCTCAAGCCAGTCGTTGGATATTGCCGCCATAGAACCGATTCTCCTTTGTCGTATTTTGTAGTTTTAAATCCCTTAATTTGTATTTACAGGCGTACCGGGATACCCCGTCCCGCCAGATATTCCTTCAGCGTTCGGATCTTTAATTCCTTGTAATGAAACAGGGAGGCCGCCAGGGCCGCATCCGCCTTCCCTTCTGTGAGGGCATCATAAAAATGTTCCTTTGTGCCTGCGCCCCCGGAGGCGATCACAGGCACGGACACCCGCTCCGCCACAGCCGCTGTCAGTTCATTGTCATAGCCTGCCCTGGCACCGTCGCAGTCCATGCTGGTAAGAAGGATCTCTCCCGCTCCCATCTGGTCTGCTCTGACCGCCCATTCCAAAGCATCTAATCCTGTGTCCACGCGGCCTCCCTGCTTGTAAACATTCCAGCCGGAGCCATCTGCCCTGCGTCTGGCATCGATGGCTACCACCACGCACTGGCGGCCAAACTTCTCCGCGGCGTCAGAGATGAGCCTGGGATTGTCAATGGCTGCGGAATTGACTGAGATCTTGTCTGCGCCCTCCCGCAGCAGCAGGCGGAAATCCTCTACCGAGCGAATACCTCCGCCTACCGTAAAGGGAATGAATACCTTCTCTGCCACCTGGCGCACCAGATCCGCCACGGTGGCCCTGTGGTCAAAGGAGGCTGTGATATCCAGAAATACAAGTTCATCGGCCCCGGCGCTGTCATAGGCCGCTGCAATCTCCACTGGATCCCCAGCATCCTTCAGGTCAACAAAGTTTACGCCTTTTACCACCCGTCCGTCTTTTACGTCCAGACAGGGAATGATCCTCTTTGTAAGCATATCGGTTCTCCTTATAAAACAAGTCTGTCTCCTGCCGCTTTCATTACTGCTGCAGGCTGATAAAATTTTTAAGGATCCTAAGTCCTGTCTGGCCGCTCTTTTCCGGATGGAACTGACAGCCAAAGAGGTTCTCATATTCTGCGGAGGCATGGATACAGGCGCTGTAATCCACCCAGGCGGCCACCATATCCTCCTGATCCGCTTTCAGATAATAGGAATGAACAAAATACACATAAGCACCGTCTTGAATCCCCTGATACATCCGGGTACCCGGACGGATGCAAAGAGAGTTCCAGCCCATATGGGGGATCTTCATGCCTGGTTTTTCCTGAAGCCTAAGGATATGGCCGGGAAGAATACCAAGCCCCTTTACTCCGGGACTTTCCTCACTGTCCTGAAACATCAGCTGCATCCCCAGGCAGATGCCCAAAAACGGCCTTTTCTCTTCCAAGGCCGCCCTGCGGATCACCTCTGTAAGGCCATAGTCCTCCAGCTTTTTCATGGCATCTCCAAAGGCGCCAACCCCCGGTAAAATGAGCTTATCAGCTTTTAAAAGAATCCCAGGATCCCTTGTAATCACCGGGCTTTCTCCCAGAGCCTCCAGCGCTTTTTCCACACTCTTCATGTTTCCCGCATCATAGTCGATCACAGCGATCATCCGTGCCACCTCGCTCTCCTGTATTTCTGATATTTTATCATTGTAAAGCGGTAAAGGCAAGGTTTTTTTCTTCCAGAATCCACTCCAGAGAATTTTTGTGCAGAGAAATGCTCCTTGGCTCTGCCTCCGGCGGAATCTGGAAGAAGGTTTCGTTGACCCGGTAGAGAAGGGATTTCCGGTTAAAGAAAATGATCTTCTCAAAAGGCCAGCGCATCACCGTGGGTGTGGAGAAATTCTCTCCCAGCTCCAGAATGGTCAGGGTCCTGTTCACCGTAGCGGCCTGCCACGCCATATAGCGTTTCCAGCCCGGAAGATACCCTTCTTCGATATACGTTTCGGCCTTGATGGTATTGCCTGTAAGGGGTCCGCCGCAGTGGGGACATACGCCATCCAAAACCTCAAACTCCTCCCAGATATCCTTTGTGCAGGCTTTGCTGCACTGCCTCCAGTGGATATTCCCGCAGGGAGCAGTCAGGCGGCTTTTGTCAAAGGGCGTATCATAGACCGCGCCGTCCGTCAGACTGGTGACAAGATAGTAGTCCCGATCCCTTACCAGCTCATAGAGAGCCTGATAGGCCTCCTTTATGTGAGCCTGCTTGGGATCCCCCAGGCGGCAGTCCCTTATATCCTTATCCCCCGGCTGCAGAGCCCACTCAGAGCCGATGCCGATGATTATCTTTTCAGACTCCGCCAGGCGAGCAGAAAGTGAGGGCGCTTTCGCAGTAATATTTTCCATTTTATGTAAATTCCCTTCCTTGTAGTACGGCCTGCCACGGCCGACAGCTCTATAAATAAAAACAGCCCGGACCGTTAAAAATATCATACCATACACCGAGGGGTTTGTGAACTCCCCATTGCCCAAAGAAATAAAGCGGCCGCTCTGGGGATGTTCCAGAAACGGAATACGGCTTCTTCGTCAGTAAACCTGCCATTGATTCAAGGGTTATTTATATCCTCCAGACAGTTGCATTTTTCCCGGCTGTGCCTTAAAATGGAACGTAAAAACCCGGAAATCATTTCGGAGATGAAAGGTGTGTGAACAGAATATGAAAGCATCGCAGGAACTGCGGCGTCTGCTGGAATCCATTGACCGTAAAAGCTACCCGGCCTACAAATCCGCTCAGGGAGCCTATAATTTTGGAGATTATGTTTTAAGTATCGACCATGTTCAGGGAGATCCTTTTGCTTCCCCGTCTAAGCTCAGTGTTTTTATATCCCATCAAAAAGCCGGTTATCCGGCAGAACTTTTTGATGCGCCCCATAAGAAACAGGCCTTTGAGGATTATCTGGTGCGGCAGTTCTATCAGGAATCGGCCCGGTATAATTTTAAGGCAAAAGGCTCAGGAAAAAGCGGCTTGATCGCTATCAGCCATCCAGGGCCGGAGATCCTTTCGCGGACGGCCTGCGAGTGCAGTGCTCAGGGAATCGCCCTGCGGTTTGAGGTAGGCTTTCCAGCCAGCGGACGAACCATCCAGGCAGGCGAACTGATCCGAATCCTCTTTGAATTTCTGCCAAAATGTGTGCGCCAGGTTCTTGTATTTAAAAACCGGCCTGCCGGTGAAGTCCAGGCTGTGGCCCTGCTGGCAGAGGATCAGTATTTTATACGCCAGGAATTAAAGCGGCTGGGACTGGTGTCCTTTGTGGCAGACGGCTCGGTTCTGCCAAGGGAAAGCGGTGTGTCAAGCCGGCCCATGAAGGGAAGCGTAGCCTTTCATTCGCCGGAGTCCCTAAGGGTAACGCTGCAGCTCCCAAACCACAAAACCCTGACGGGAATGGGGATCCGAAAAGGAATCACTCTGATTGTGGGCGGCGGCTATCACGGGAAATCCACGCTTTTAAAGGCGTTAGAGGCGGGAGTATATGATCATATAGCCGGTGACGGACGGGAGTATGTGATTACGGACGATACGGCCTTAAAGCTTCGGGCCGAGGACGGGCGCAGCGTGCGAAACGTTGATATTTCCATGTTTATCAACGATCTTCCCAACAAAAAGGATACCCTTTGCTTTTCTACCAAAGACGCCAGCGGCAGTACGTCTCAGGCGGCGGCTGTGGCGGAGGGCATTGAAAGCGGCAGCCGTGTATTTTTGATCGACGAGGATACGTCTGCCACAAACTTTATGGTGCGGGATGACCTGATGCAGCATATCATAAGCCGCAGCAAGGAGCCAATCACACCCTTTATCGAACGGGCCAGGGATTTATATGAGAAGGCCGGAATCTCTACGGTTATGGTGGCCGGCAGTTCAGGAGCCTATTTTTATATTGCAGACACCATTATTCAAATGGACAGCTATATCCCCTGTGATATCACGAAGTCTACAAAAGAATTCTGTGCCGGATACGGCACAGGGGCTGTTGAGGCGGCGCCAGGATTTAAGCTGCCGCAAAAAGGGCGGAAACTGACGGTTTCTGGACAAAACGAAGGCTCTCAGAATCCAGGATGGGGCGGCCCAGGCCAGGGCAGACGAAACGGACTGGATGCGGACTGGCGCAAAGAGCGGATCAAGGTAAAGGTATATGGAAAAGATTCCCTGCAGGTGGGAAAGGAAACGGTAGATCTGCGTTTTGTAGAACAGCTCATCGATGGGGAGCAGACACACGCACTGGCACAGATGCTGCGTTTCTGTCTGGAACACAGGCTGCTGGAACGCTATTGCGTAGCTGATACCGTGGCTCTGATACAAAAAGAGACGGCAAAGGGCGGCCTCACTGCTGTGAGCGGCTGCTCTTATGCCGCCATGGGACTTTGTATGCCCCGGACCCAGGAGATCTTTGCCTGCCTAAACCGGTTCCGCGGCTAACATTTCCTTAAGATCGCAGAGGGTCATTCCCTTCTGCTTCAAAAGTTCGCTTACTTCTTTGAAGCGCTCCAGCTCGATCTCGGAGATAATCTCCTTCTCTCTGGAGCGAAGGGTGTCCAGACTGCTCTCATACTGGGCAATGGCGGCCCGGATATCGGACAGCTCAGACTGAAGTTTTTCTGTGTGGGTTTTTCTGATTCCTCTTGCCATAATTTGGATACTCCTTTTCTTTTTCTGGCAGCCATAACAGGCGGCTGTAACCCTGTCCGTCACTTTCACAAAACGGACAGGCAATTCCTCTCATAGTAATATATGGAAAACGAGGGAAAATTATAACTGAATGGAAAGGCTAATAAGATATGACCGGATGGAAATCACATTTTTTAAAGAAACTGCTGCTGTTTACTGTGCTCTTGGCCTCCCTGGCTCTGGGGGGCTGCTCCAGCGCCGAGGCGCAAAAATACATCGAATCGGCTGCGGATCAGGCAGCCTCCGCCGCCTGGGACTATGCAAAGGAAGCCGTTAAAGGCCAGTTAAATGACCTTGGAAACAGCATGGGCAATGGAGGGAGCACGGGCAGCAGTCAGAATACCTCTGATGTAACTCCCAGCACAGGTACGCTCAAAGTCCATTTCATTGACGTGGGCCAGGGAGACAGCATCCTCATTCAGGACGGCAGCCACTCCATGCTCATTGATGCCGGTGAAAACAACCAGGGCAAGACAGTGACCGCCTATCTGAACCGTCAGGGTATCTCCTCTCTGGACTATGTTATAGGCACTCACCCTCACTCTGACCACATCGGCGGCCTGGACGACGTACTTCGTTCCTTTGAGGTAAAAAACGTGATCCTGCCGCCTGTGGAACATACCACCGCTACCTTTGAAGATGTGCTGGACGCTGTAGCGGACAAAGGCCTTACCATCACAAAACCAGTGCCTGGAGATACCTATGAACTGGGACAGTCTCATTTTACCATCCTTGGCCCTGCTGGGAATTACGGAGACGAACTGAATGACTGGTCTGTGGGCATCCGCCTCACAGACGGCAACCATTCCTTTGTCATGTGTGGCGACGCTGAGCAGGAGGCTGAGCAGGATATGGTAAACAGCGGCCTTACACTCTCCGCAGATGTGCTAAAGGCCGGACACCATGGAAGCCGCACATCCAGCAGCCCGGACTTTCTGAAGGCAGTCTCCCCTTCCTGGGCAGTCATTTCCTGTGGAAAAGGCAATTCCTATGGCCATCCCCACAAGGAAACTCTGGAAAAATATTCCAAAGCCGGAATCCAGGTGCTTCGCACCGATGAGCTGGGAACCATCATCGCATCCAGTTCGCCGGAGGCCTTAAGCTGGAGCCATGCAGATGCTTCTGGTAAAGAAAAACCCATAGACCTGGCGCAATAGACGCAGCCGCTAAACCATATTTAAGAAAAACCTGCCGCCGGCAGGATCTCACAGGAGGAACTGCATATGATCGCTATCATCGACCGAATCGAAGAAACACTGGCTGTCTGCCAACGGGAGGATCGTTCCGTTTTCACCGTCCCTTTATCTGCCTTGCCGAAGGGCGTAAAGGAAGGAGATGCTATTTCCGAGGAAAATGGTGTGTTTGCACCTGCGCCGGATGAAACAAAACGGCGCAGAGAACGGATCCGACGGAAAATGGAGGATCTTTTCCAATAACCTCTTGCGCCTTTTTTTCTTTAATGATACCATAGGAGTGATTTTATTCACGCCGGATCCCGGAGGCGCAGAGCCTGTACGCTCCCGGAGATTTCGAGAGTACACACTATTTTATGGAGGATAAATCAATGGAACTGATTATACCTGAGAAATATGACCCCAGGCTTACGATCCGTGAAACCCAGGATGCTATCAAGTACATCCGCGATACCTTTCAGAAGGAAATGGGCCGGGAAATGCACCTGGAACGTATCTCCGCCCCCCTCTTTGTAGAGAAAAGCAGCGGCTTAAACGATGACTTAAACGGCGTAGAGCGCCCGGTTCAGTTTGATATGGCGGGCCTGCCGGGAGAAACTCTGGAGGTAGTGCACTCTCTGGCAAAATGGAAGCGCATGGCCTTAAAGGAATACGGATTTAAGCCAGGGGAAGGCCTTTATACCAACATGAACGCCATCCGCCGGGACGAGGAGCTGGACAATCTGCACTCCTGCTATGTAGATCAATGGGACTGGGAAAAGGTGATCCGAAAGGAGGAGCGCACCACTGAAACCTTGATGGAAACAGTGCGTGAGATCTTTAAGATCATCAAACATATGCAGCATGAGGTATGGTATAAGTACCCTCAGGCAGTAAAGCAGCTTCCAGAGGATATTTTCTTCATTACCACCGGCGAACTGGCCGAAATGTACCCGGAGCTGACTCCCAAGGAGCGTGAAAACCGGATCACCAGAGAGCACGGCTGTGTATTTTTAATGCAGATCGGAGATAAGCTGGCAGACGGAAAGCCCCACGACGGCCGCGCGCCTGACTATGATGACTGGAAGTTAAACGGCGATATTCTCTTCTGGTTTGACACTTTAAACTGCGCTCTGGAGATATCCAGCATGGGAATCCGTGTAGACGAGGCTTCCCTGGCAGAGCAGTTAAAAAAAGCGGGATGCGAGGAGCGAGCCAAACTTCCTTATCATAAAATGCTCTTAAACGGAGAACTGCCCTATACCATCGGCGGCGGTATTGGACAGTCCCGTCTGTGTATGCTGCTTTTAGACCGCGCCCACATCGGCGAGGTGCAGGCAAGCATCTGGCCGGAAGAAATGCGCCGGATCTGCAGAGAGCATAAAATCTATCTGCTGTAAAGGGGAATCAGGAACGTCTATGGAAAATATCTCCCTTTTTTTCCTGATTGAGGCCATTGGCACCATTGCCTTTGCCTCTTCCGGGGCTATGACAGCCATCCGCAAGCGGCTGGATCTCCTTGGAATCATCATTCTGGGGGAAACCACAGCCGTAGGCGGAGGTATGCTCAGGGATATCCTCTTAGGCAGAGTACCTCCCAGCCTTTTTATCAATCCGGTCTATGTAATCATGGCCTTTGTGACCGTGCTGATACTCTTTTTCATTATCCGTTTTAACCAGCAGATCATGACCGGGCCTTATATTGTAGCCTACGAAAAGATCATGAATATCTTTGATGCCGTGGGACTGGCCGCATTTACCGTTACCGGAATCGACACAGCGGCTATGGCCGGTTATGGAGAATACCACTTTCTCTCCATTTTCCTGGGGGTTCTGACGGGAGTCGGCGGCGGCGTGCTTCGCGATATCATGGCAGGGCAGACACCCTATATTCTGAAAAAGCACGTCTATGCCTGCGCCTCCCTTGCAGGAGCAATCTTTTATGTATATCTGTCGGGTGCGCTGGGCTCCAATGCAGCCATGGTAACAGGAGCGCTCTTAGTAATCGCCATCCGGCTTCTGGCCACCAAATACTGCTGGGATCTGCCCAAGGCTACTGCAGACGAGCCCAAATGATCTGCCGCTTAGACACTGCGGCAGCAGCTGATCTGTCTGATCGCCGTATACAGCATCATCCGCCATACCTGAATGCAGAAAAAAGCGTCACCGACAAAACTGTGCCGTCCGGTGACGCTTTCTTGTATTTTAGTATCTTCTTTTCAGCCTGCCTCTCTTATGCGTTGGCTGCCGCTGACTGTGTAATTCCCTCATCATTGAGGTTGATCATGTCATATGCCTCAGCAATATTCAGCATATGGTCCCCGATTCGCTCATAATCCGTAAGCATCTCAGAATAAAGTATGGATGCCTCCACGCTGCAGTGGCCTTCTCTCATACGGTCAATCTGATTCTGACGGAATTTCAAAGTGATATCATCTATCTTCTGTTCAATCTCCTGTACCTTTTCCAGGGTGAAATTTCTGCTGCCTGCGGCGGCCTGCTCCAAAAGCTCCATTCCCTTGGAACAGCTGTCTGCCATTACTGTAAACTCGCTCTGAGCGTATTCAGAAAAGGTCAGCTCCTTTTCCTTGATGGTCTGGGCGTACTCTGCCAGGTTCATGGCATGATCGCCGATCCGTTCAATATTTCCCAGAACCGAATACATCTTATTCAGTGTTTCTATGTCCTTAGGCGTCTGATCCAGAACCAATACACGGGATATTTTTTTTGAGAGCCGTACATTTGCAAGGTCAATCTCCTCTTCCCGATCCTCAATTTCCTTTATCCCATCTTCTCCTGGTCCCTGCTCTACTGCCTGGAAACTGGAATCTACATTCTTTACCGCCATGGACATCATATCGCGGATCTCCTCACGAAGCTGGCTGATGGCGATGGTGGAAACCCCCAGATGATGCTTGGAGGCCATAAGTCCCTCCAGCCAGTGATCCTCATCCATAACCCTGGCCTGGGTGTCGGGCAGAAGCTTCTCCACCGCTTTTACCAGCATGGTTCCAAATGGAAGGAGAAGAATTGTGGTAACCAGATTAAAGGTTGTATGGACATTGGCAATCTGTGCCATAGGATTGCCGGGAGCCATGCGGATCATAAAATCCGTAAACGGCGTTACCAGGCTGATCACTACAAAGATGGCCGTTCCGATGATGTTAAACAGCAGATGGATGGCCGTAGCGCGTTTCGCATTTCTGGTCGTTCCAATGGAGGCCAGAACAGCCGTAATGCAGGTACCGATATTCTGTCCGAAGAGAACGAATACGGCGCTGTGCAGATCGATGACCCCGCTCATCGCCAGAGCCTGTAAAATACCGACCGATGCGGAGGAGGACTGGATCAGCGCCGTAAATCCTGCACCAACCAGAATCCCAAGCAGAGGATTGCTGAACCTGGTCATCAGTTCCACAAACTGCGGTTCATCTCTTAACGGCGACATGGCGGAACTCATCATGTCCATACCGATGAACAGAACGCCGATGCCGGCCACAATACCGGCGATATGCTGGAGTTTCTTGTTTTTTACAAAAACCAGGATCGCCACGCCTATAAAAGCAATCAGCGGAGCCAGAGCACCGATATCCAGTGCGATCAGCTGGCCTGTAATGGTGGTACCGATATTAGCGCCCATAATCACCCAGACAGCCTGGTTTAAGGTCATGAGCCCGGAATTAACAAAACCCACTACCATAACGGTAGTTGCGGAGGAAGACTGGATCAGCGCCGTAATCACAGCTCCCACCAGAACGCCTAAAAAGCGGTTGGAGGTCAGGCGCTCCAAGATCTGCTTCATCTTGTTGCCCGCCGCAGCCTCCAGATTGGTGCTCATCATCTGCATTCCATAGAGGAACAGCGCCAGACCTCCCAAAAGTCCTAAAAGCAATTCAACTCCCATATTTTCTCCTTTTTGTTTGAATGAGAGACATTTTCATATCATTTTACGGATAATATCAACTTATTTTCCAAAAACAGCGCAAAATATAAGACACAGCCCGCCATCTTTCATCAAGACCGCAGGTTATGTCTTTGACCGCTTCTTACACCATCTGAAACAGGAGATACATTCCGCCATGTCTCTGCCCTCTTTTCATTTTTTAACATATTCTTTACGTTTTATTTACACATTTTTATTATACGGGATATTTTATAGCCCGTCAATATACTTTTTCGGCAGGCAATGTAAAGTATATGTAAATTGTATGTAAAGTATGCAGACCAGCGCTCCGCTGTGCGTGAAAAACACATACAAAAGGCGCTTTCCCAGCTGAACCAGCTGGCCGAAAGCGCCTTTTCATATATCAGATCTTATAAAATATGATAACGCAAAATCCTCTGCTGCCTGAGCAGGCGAATTACATCAGAGACTGATACAGGGCCTTGATATCCTCAAAGGTTGGATCCTTTGGATTGCCTGGGCGGCAGGCATCGTCCATAGCAGACTGTGCCAGGAAATCAACATCCTCTGGCTTAACGATGGCCTTCAAATCAGCAGGGATGCCTACGTCTGCGGACAGCTTCTTTACTGCATCTACGGCTGCCCTGCGGTACTCTTCCTGACTCATGTTTTCTGTCCCCTGTACGCCCATGGCAATGGCGATATCCTTATACTTGTCACCGGTGCAGGGAGCGTTATACTCCATTACCGTTGGCAGCAGGATCGCATTGGCGACACCATGGGGTGTGTCATACACAGCGCCCAAAGCGTGCGCCATGGAATGAACGATTCCAAGGCCTACATTGGAGAAGCCCATGCCGGCGATATACTGCCCCAGCGCCATGCCCTCACGGCCCTCCTTTGTATTCTCACAAGCTCCTCTTAGGTGTCTGGAAATCAGTTCGATGGCCTTTAAATGGAACATATCCGTCATTTCCCATGCGCCCTTTGTGATATAGCCCTCGATGGCATGAGTCAGCGCATCCATTCCGGTAGATGCTGTCAGCCCCTTTGGCATGGATTCCATCATATCAGGGTCGATCACTGCCACTACCGGGATATCATGGGTATCAACACATACGAACTTGCGCTTCTTCTCTACGTCTGTAATCACATAGTTAATGGTAACCTCTGCCGCTGTTCCCGCTGTGGTAGGAACTGCAATGATCGGGATGGAGGGATTCCTGGTTGGGGCTACGCCCTCTAAGCTTCTTACATCCTCAAATTCAGGATTTGCAATAATGATGCCAATGGCCTTGGCTGTATCCATGGATGAGCCGCCGCCGATGGCGATCAGATAATCAGCGCCGGAGGCCTTAAACGCTGCCACGCCGGTCTGCACATTTTCAATGGTCGGATTGGGCTTGATATCAGAGTAGATCTCATATGCCAGGCCTGCTTCATCCAGCACGTCTGTCACTTTCTTTGTAACGCCAAAACGAATCAGGTCAGGATCAGAACATACGAATGCTTTTTTAAAGTTTCTTGCTCTTGCCTCGTTTGCAATTTCCGCAATCGCGCCTGCGCCATGATAGGAAGTTTCATTTAATACGATTCTGTTTGCCATATTCCTCTTCTCCTTTTTGCCTGTGTTTCGCTGCAGTCCGTCAGGCTGCTGTGACTGTCGGACGGAAATATTTTCCAGGTTTTTCTATTCGTTAATATTATAACGAATCGGGCAAAAAAATAAAAGTGACAAATAAAGCCATCTGTCACTTTCTCATATTTTTTGTGTATTATCACAAAATCTATTGTCTATATTTTACAACAGTTTTAATTCTTCAAATACCCCTGCAAGCTTTGGGGGCAAAGCATCCACCAGCTTATCCGCCATCTCACGCGGCGAAGCCTTCATGCCTCCCAGTACCCATTTGACCGTCATATAGACGGATCCCCGGCAGTACATCTCCAAGAGGAACTGAAGCTCCTCACTTAAAGGACGGCTGGTTCTGCGCCCGATAAGATCCCGGTAAAACTGAAGGATCAGTTCAAAATCGTGCTCCTTCACAGAGTTTCTGTCATCGCTGCGGAAGGCCTCTGTAAAAAATACCTTTTCTGCCCGAATAAATTCAAACTTCTGCGTCAGGCTCTCTCCTACGGTATGTCCCATTCCGATCTGTTCAAAGGACTGGAGAACCAGCTTGTCAAAATACCAGTTGATCAGATCATATTTATCCAGAAAATTGCGGTAAAAGGTCTGACGGGTCAGACCGCAGCCCTCCGCAATACTTTTTACTGTGATCTTGTCTACAGGAGAGATTTTCATGCACTCTTTAACCGAGGCTGCCAGTCTGTATTTTGTTTTTTCCTGTTTCGAGGGTTCCACGGACGCCTCCTTTCTGACGGTGACTCTTCCAGACAGTGATGCGTCTGCGCCGCCTGCCATCCCACTGTCCGGGCTTTTTAGGTAATTAAAACGCTGAGAGCGCATCCTGATCAGGATACGCTCTTTTTATCATACCAGAAGTTCTCCGGCTTTTCTATCTGTTTTTGAAAACATCTGCAATGGCCTGCCACATTTTTACAAGGACATTCCACATCCGGCGCAGAGGACTGATCTTTGGCTCCTGTGTCTCAGCATCCATGGTCTTGTGTTCTTCATCGTCAAGACTAATCTCATCCGTGCGCAAAATTACCTGAAGTGTCTTGGGCGACGGGTTTTCGGATGAGGTAAAGGATACCTTTTCCGCCTCGGGATCCATGAAGAGGAAACGGTTTTCCGTATCGTAACGGTCCAGCTCACTGTCAATAACATCCTTCATGGTGCGGCCTGCGCGGCGAACGCCGGAGGTGCCGTCAAGAATGCCCAGGCTCTTATCCAGCAGTTCCATGCTGGCCTGCAGACTTTCCCTTGCGGCGTCATCTATATCACCGCTGGAAGCCTTTAAGGTGTTCTGGACAATGGTAAGTGTACTTACACTGCTGTTGAGCGCTTCTGTGGTGCGCTCTACCAGAGCAGACAGGTCATCTAAGGAGGCCTGCAGATCCGGGTAGTAAACATCTAAGGAATCATGAAGGGCTGTCACATCTTCAATAAGCATATCCATATTGTCTGCCAGATCAGCGCTGTACTGAGCGGAATCTGAGATATCGTCCATGAGATTGGATGCCGTTTCTGTGAATTTCTGACTGTCCTGGTTGATTTTCTGAAGCATCTGCACCATTTCCTGAAGATTCTGGCTGGAGGCAGACTCCGTCACCATGGGAACCTCGTTCTTTTCAATCTGTGCTCTTGGAACCGCGCGGCTTAAGGTCTGTTCGGAAGAATCGGAGGCTGCATCTGTGGAATCACTGTTTCCGGTATTCCCGGTTCCGGCGCTCTCATTATCTGTTGCTTCACTTCCGCTGGTATCGCTCCCAGCAGCCTCGTTACCCGTTGTTTCACTTTCGCCGGTATCGCTTCCTGCCGTTTCGTTACCCGTTGTTTCACTTCCGCTGGTATCGCTCCCGGCAGCCTCGTTACCCGTTGTTTCACTTTCGCTGGTATCGCTTCCTGCCGTTTCGTTACCTGTTGTTTCACTTTCACTGGTCTCATTTCCCGCAGATTCCGTTGTTTGGTTTTCCACAGCCCCGGTATCCGCCGCATCGATTTCCAGCGCCTCGGCATCGTATCCCTCAAGCTCACTCATCAGCCCGGCCATCTGTTCCAGTATTTCCGTTGTCTGCACCTGGAATGTGGCATTGGTCTGGATCAGATAGCCCAGATCATCCCTGATATCCGGCAGCTGTTCTCCAATGGAGGCCGTACTACTCTTTATATTTCTCAGTCTCGTATACAGCTTGCCCAAAGGTTCCTGCATCTCTCCCATGGTTCCTACGATATCGCCCATACTGCTGTGCACCACCTCGGCGGTTTCCTTTGCAGTCTGCAGATGGGGAACCATGGTTCCCAGCTGGTCGGACATGGCAGTAAGCGCTGCCAGAGACTGGTCATTTCCTGCCAGGATGCTGTCTTTTGAGCTGCTCCACTTTTCTCTTGCGCGGTCTGCTGCTGCCAGGCCGGACTGCATCTGGTTTACGCCGTTTCGCATATCCTCTACGGACTGAGCCATCTGCTCCAGGCTGTCATAGAGGTCATCTCCTGCATCCTTCCATGTATCCTTCGCTTTCTTCAGATCCTTGATATGCTCCAGATCCGACACGGTTCCCGGCGTCATGGCCATGATCACTCCCGTAGTTTCAAAGCTGTCTGTACCGATGCGCACCGTGTAATCTCCATCCTCACCCGGAAGCGCGGTAAAGACAACGCCTGTGTACTGCCCCATATTCTGGGTCTGAGAGCCATCTGCATCCACACTGTAGCATTTGGACAGATCCACCGGAACTGCCACCATAAGTATCATATTGTTGCGGTAATAAAGATCTGCATTCTCATTGGGCGTAGCCGTCACATGGATCTCTACCAGTCCCGATGCCCCGGCCAGTTCCTCACCGTTTACAGGAACGCCGTTCAGCTTGTAGGACACATCAAACGTCCATGGCAGCGCCACCTGTTCATTGTCCAGGGTACATTTATAATAAAAACGTCCCTTCTGGTCTGCCGGCAGGTTCCAGGTCACCTGACCGTCCCCAAGCTGCGGCTGGTCGCCTGTGGACATATTTTCTACTGCCGTATATGTTCCATAATCTGTAAAATTTGTGATGCCATTCAGATTACAGCCCTTTACCACATTTACCTTAGTGGTCTTTCCGTAAAGATCCAGATTAACATACATCGTTTCATCTGTCTCTACCGAAGCAGGCGCGCCATAGGCGGGCAGGGATGTTTCCCAAATGTCCGCATCTGCAAAAAGGCCGCTTCCTGCTCCCGTTGCTGTGATCGCAGCCGCAAGGGCGGCTGCCATAATCTGTTTGCTTCTAATCCTCATCGGTCTTTACCTCCGTTCCCATCCCGTTCGTTTCCTGTCTTACGGCAGCCAGGTTCGCCTTCCCAAAAGCCTTTGCTCCTGTCTTTACCGCGTTTTTTCCCTTTTTATGGAACCTTGCCAGCAGCTTTTTAAAATCTTCCCATTCATTGCTGGTAATGATCCTGTCAAAGAGAACCAACAGGGCAGGCAGCACAGTCAGCACCAGGATCACGCTAAAGAGTGCGCCGCGGCCGATCAGATGGCCCAGATCACCGATTGCCGCCGTATTTGATATGAAATGAATGATGTAGCCCGCCAGTATCAAAATGGTTCCCGATGTAAAGATGGAGCCGCAGGACATTTTCACAGCCTGGAGGCAGGCCTCCTTTTTCTTCATTTCCTTCCGGCAGGCCATATAGTTGTTTGTAAGCAGGATAGAATAATCTACCGTAGCTCCCAGCTGGATGCTGCTGACAATAATATATCCCATATAAACCATGGTGCTGCCTGTAAGGTACGGCACCGCCATGTTTAAAAAGATCGCAACCTGAATAGGAATCATGACAATAACCGGCACCAGTACGGATCGGAAGCTGAACATGACAACCAGGAATACACCCAGAAGAGAAAGGACATTTACATGGGCATTGTCTGCAGTGATAAATGTCTTGATATCCTGGGTAGACGGGGTCTCTCCCACCACAAAGGAATTCTGCGGATAGTATTTCTGAACGATCTCCCGAATGGTATCCGTATCGCGAAAAGCCTCTGTACTCTCTGTTTTCGTCCGTATGTATACCAGCATCCGGCTCTTATCTCCCCGATGAAGCTGGCTGGTGACAGAATAGGGAAGAAAATCTTCCGGTATCCCCTCAGGCAGTGTATTGGCCATGGATGTGACGCTTTTTACAAAGGGAAGATCCTCCAGTTCATCAGACATGGCCTTTTCTGTTACCGGGGAATCATTGGGATAAAGCACCAGGAGCATATTGCTGCGCCCAAAAATCCTGGTGATCTCAATATCATCATCATAGACCTGGGTTCCTTCGCTGGCTCCTACGGCGCTGTTTCCGTAGAGGTAGTCATTCATCCCCTGAGCCACATAAGCCGGGGGTACGATTAAGACCATCACAATCAATGCCGCATAACGGAAACGATATATGCCTCTGCTTAAACGGTTAAAAGGCGGAAGGAAGGGCCTGTGGGCCGTTTTTTCGTTCCAGTCCGCAAATTTTAAGATCATGGCCGGCATGAAAAATACCACCGTCAGGAGACTGAATATAATCCCCTTTGCAAGAACAAGGCCCATATCAAAGCCAATGCTGAATTTCATGCACACCAGGGCTAAAAAGCCTACCACCGTAGTCAGACTGCTTGCAAAAATTGAATTGATCGCCGCATCGATGGCATTTGTCATGGCCTCCTCATTATTTAAGCCCTTCTGCCGCTCCCTGGTAAACGCATCCAGCAGGAAAATAGAGTAATCCATGGAGGTGGCAAGCTGCAGCACCATAGCTACATTATTCGTCAGAAAGGACACTGTGCCAAGGAATATATTGGTACCCCGGTTTAAGAGGATCGCCACTCCCACGACAATCAAAAAGAGGAATGGCTCTGACCAGGCCGTAGTGGTAATGCACAACACTGCAAAAATCATAATAACAGCCACTAACAGGATCAGCTGCATCTCACTCTCAATGTTTTCCTTCAGGGATTTGTTCTGTACCGCCATGCCTGTATAGTACCCTTTATCCCCCAAAAGATCCTTGATCTCATCCACCGCGGCAGAGGTGAGCTTTGACGTATCGCCTTCGTCAAAGGTAATATCCATTACCGCACAGTTATCTTTATAGTAATCATCAATGTCATCCATATTGATGAAATCCTGACCTGCATAGATATTGGTGGTGGTGTCACACCAGAGCACCTGATCCACACCGTCAATGGCTTCTATCTTATCCTTATACTGTTTGGCCTCATAAAGGCTTACATCCTTTATCATAATACGGGCCGTTCCCGGATATCCGAAATCTTCCTTCATCTGGTCCAGTCCGATACGGGAAGCCGCTTCTTTTGGCAGATATTCCGTCAGATCGTAGTTTACGTTTACAAACAGCATGGTGATAAGAGACAGGATACATCCGATCACAAAGATGCCCTCAATCCAGCTCTTTCTGCGGAAAATAAAACGGGCCAGACGGATGGACACCTTTTCCTTCTGCGTTCCCTCCGGTCTCCTGTCTTTTTCCTTTTTCTTATGTCCCAGTATCAGTTTCTTTTCCATATCTCTTTACTCCTCATTCTGAAAACCCCTTTTTATGTTCTGTATTATCTTTTTTCTGATATGGTTCTGTCAGCGCATGAAGAGAAGCATAAACCAGTGGCGTCCATCCTTTTCGCAGTGCGCCATACCCATATACCGATAATAATCCAGCGTATACCTTCTGTCTTTGCCTGACGCATAGTTCCGATCCATGATCTCCATCACTTTGTCAAATGCTTCATCTGCATCCTCACAGTTTCGCACATAGATTTCCTGACAGGTGCTGTTCCTTCTGTAATTGGCTGCAGCCAGACAGTCCTCTATGCTTCCCTCTCCCGTAACTCTTCCGTCTGCATAACCTTTTTCCATGGCTGCCTCCAGACGACCGGCGGCGATTTTGTTGAGTTTTACATCCATCTTAAAACCGGCATAACGGTCATAGCTGGTATGACTGTCTCCATCATACTCCTCCTCCCGATCCGGATGGGCGTCAAAATACTGTTCCTTCTTCTCATCTCCCAGCTGGTCAAAGAGGGCCTGCTCTTCATCGTCATAGCAGCCTGCGGGGTAAGCGCCGCCCCCGGTGTTCTCTCTCCAGGCTGCGCCTGTGAGGGCCCCATCGCCTGAAAAGGTATAAACGGCATTGTCCAGTTCCAGTTTTCCCAAATTCATACCCCCATCTTCGTGAAAGTAATACCAATCGTCTCCGATCTTCTTCCATCCCCTTACCATGACGCCGTTTTCATCCAGATAATAGGTACGTCCATCTGTGTTCAGCCATCCGGTAAGGGCAGTTTTGTCCTCCTTCTGCCAGTACCATTTTCCATCCAGACAGATCCAGCCAAAAGCAGAGGTTCCCTCCTCTGCCAGAGCTGTCATATTTCCCGGAAATGACTGGGGCGCCAGGCTGGCGGCAACAGTCAGCGCCGTTAAAAGCAGCCCAAAAAAGTTCTTCTTATTCCATTGTTTCATTTGCTTATCTCCCGATCATTTATCATCATACAAGGGTTTAATCAACCACCTAAATAATAATTGACATTTGTCTATTACTTAACTATAATGGATTATACTAACTTATATCTAAAATAACAATCATTGATTTTTCTCTCTTTGATGAATAATAGACACTTCTTCAGTTAGTGTTGTGCAATCAGGTAAAAAACGATATTTTCCATCGTGTATAAAGGGAAAAGAGAAGGAGGAAACAGCATGAATACGGATGCAATGGACCGACGGGTGAGAAAGACCAGAAAGCAGTTAAGGGAATGTCTTGTGGCTCTGTTAAAAAAGAAACAGATTCAGGATATCACGGTTCGGGAACTGACCGATATGGCAGATTTAAACAGGGGAACCTTTTATCTTCATTATAAGGATGTATTTGATCTGTTAGACCGGACAGAATCGGAACTTCTGGACGAATTTAACGGCCTGATACAAAAGCATACTGCAGATGACCTGATCCGCCGGCCTTTTGAGATATTTAACGAAATCTACACCCTTGTGTATAAGAATGCAGATCTTGTGGAGATCCTTCTGGGAGAAAACGGGGATTTGAACTTCCTCAACCGGATGAAACAGGTAATCCGGGACAAGTGTCTCCACAACTGGATGGAGGTGGTCAGAACCGGAAATACAGCCGTGTTTGACGCATATTTTGCATTTATCGTCTCCGGTTGCGTGGGACTGGTTCAGCACTGGCTGCGAACGGGCCTGAAAGAAACCCCGGAGCAGATGGCCCATCTTACAGAAAAAATCATCAGCGACCAGATCCATGTGCTGTCGGAAAATCCTTTTGAAATGAAATAAGCCAGTGATCCGGACATTTTATTCAATGAACAGGTGGCATACGCGCAGAATCTGTGATATAAATAAGGTTGTAATTTTCGCAGCAGACGGCCCAGATCCGTCCCTGCGCCAAAAGGAGAACTTGCATGACAAAGGATGATTTATACAGAGAGACCGCCTGCGTGCGGATCAAAAAAGGTACAGGCCGTTCCCTGAAAGCGGGAAGTGCCTGGATCTATGACAATGAGATCGACACCATTACCGGTGAATATGAAAATGGGGATCTGGTGCGGGCAGAGGATTTTGACGGCTATCCCTTAGGGCATGGTTTTATCAATCTTCAGTCCCGGCTTGCCGTGCGGATGTTATCCAGAAAACGGGATGCCATAATCAATGATGACTTTATCGAAATGCGGGTAAGAAATGCCTGGGAGTACAGAAAGGCTACCGTGGACACCTCCAGCTGCCGCATCATCTTCGGAGAAGCAGACTTCCTGCCGGGGATCGTGGTGGACAAATTTTCCGATGTACTGGTCGTAGAGTCCCTGGCTCTGGGAATCGACCGCTTAAAACCGGTGATTCTTGAAAAGCTTATGGCTGTGCTCAGTGAGGATCATATCCATATTCGGGGTATCTATGAGCGAAGTGACGCCAGGGTACGCCTTCAGGAAGGAATGGAGCGGTTCAAGGGATTTATCGGAGAGCCATTTGACACCAAGGTTGAGATCACAGAAAATGGAGTCCGCTATCTGGTAGATGTAGAGGACGGACAAAAGACAGGGTTCTTCTTAGATCAGAAATATAACCGGCTGGCGATCCAGGAACTGTGCCGCAGGATAAAGCCAAAGCGGGTGCTGGACTGCTTTACCCATACCGGCTCCTTTGCCTTAAACGCCGGTCTGGCAGGCTCCGGTCAGGTTCTTGGCGTAGATGCTTCCCAGCTCGCCGTTGCCCAGGCCGAGGAAAACGCCCGCTTAAACGGTCTGGAAAACCGGGTGCATTTCCAGTGCGCCGATGTTTTTGACCTGCTGCCGAAGCTGGAACAGGAAGGACAGACCTTTGATGTGGTGATCCTGGATCCCCCTGCCTTTACCAAATCACGAAATTCCATCAAAAATGCAGTCAAAGGTTACCGTGAAATCAACCTGCGGGGCTTGAAGCTGGTAAAGGACGGCGGTTATCTGGCCACCTGTTCCTGCTCCCACTTTATGGATCCGGAGCTTTTTACAAAAAG
>PPYE01275242.1_pt1 | contig 53854 bp, 50 predicted proteins | sample 1559881 | NCBI WGS metagenome assembly PPYE01 (sample SAMN08240022, study PRJNA423297) | Human gut metagenome, whole genome shotgun sequencing project.
CTTGGCGGATTCCTTCTTCGAGTCCTTCGTCGGCTCGTGCTTGGCAGCTGCCTTGGATGCTGCTTTCGGCGCGTGCTTTTCGGGCTCGGAGGGAGGCTCCTTGGCGGGCGTTTCCTCCGTTATAGGGGCAGAGGCGGGTGCTTCCTCCTCCTTCGCAGGCTCAGAAGCGGGTACAGCGAGCCCTTCCTCCTTCGCAGGCTCGGAGGCGGACACAGCAGGCGCTTCCGCCTTCGCAGGCTCAGAGGCGGGTGCATCGGGTGATTCCTCTTTCGCAGGCGCAGCGGGCGTCTCTTCCTTTGCCGGCGCTGATGATGCGGGCTTGGCCGGCGCTTCGGGCGCAGGAGCCGCTTCAGGCACTGCTTTTGCTGCGGACGCATCGACGGGCGTTCCGTCGTCTTCCGTCCACGCAGAGGATGCTACAAATTCAGTTTTTTTTTCCCCGCTCGGATCGATGACCGTGACCTGCTTGCCGAAGATTGAGATCTGATCGTTCGTGACTTCGGATGTCGTGCCGTCCGGCGCCGTGACTTCGCACTTTTCGATCTTGCCGTCGTCGCCGATGAAGACTTCCGTGATGTTGCCCTGGATCGTGCCGGACTTCGTGATCGCCTTCGTGCCGATGATGCGGATGTTCTCGTCGAGAAGCTGCTCATAGTCGCCGGCATCGTCGAGCTTCAGGATGTTTTCGCTGTTCGTGATGGTGACCGCATCGTCGCCGATGGCGATCACGGACTCATACGGGATCAGCTTGACGCCGCGATACCAGTCATCGTCCTCGATGGTGATGGCTGCGACGCTGCCGTTGCGCGCGTCCATGAGCAGTGTCTTGCTCATGCCAAGCTCACGGCCTTCCGTGATGCTGATGACGGGAAGGCCAAGGATCTCTACGCTTTTCTTCATTGAAATTCCCCCATATAAAATGATAGCTTAAACCTAAGCATGGTCGCCCTGCTGGGAAAACTCGGCTTCAATCTCGTCGAGCAGCTCTTTCGGGATATCCTGAAAGGGCGTGGCAGGGACGCGGTGCTTCGCCAGAATGTCTTGTACTGCGCCGAGGTAGCGGAGGGATTTCATAAACTCGCGCTGCATGTTCTCGTGCGTTGTGACAGATGGCAAGGTGAGCGCCTTCGTGTATGCGCGGATCGCCTCCTGGTATGCCGCGTGCTCCTTGTAGAGCCCCGCGAGCTCGATGATGAGGAACGGGGCATAGCTGTCGTCGGGATATCGCTCGATTGCCGCCCGGTAGGCGGCGATCGAGTCGCCCGGCGCATCGACTTTCTGCGCGTAGGCGTAGCTTAGGAGATCGTCGAGCGTTTCCATCGCCGCGATTTTCTCCTGTGCTTCCGCCGAGGCGGGCGTGACGAGCGGCTCGTGCGGCATCTCTGCCGGCTCAGATGCCTGCGTTTGCCCGGCTGGCTCCGCAGATCCCGCTGATCCGGCTGGCTCGACGCATTCGTCTGCCCCGTCCGCTGTGCCCTCTGCTTCATCTGTCTGCGGCATCGGAGGCGCCAGATCCGCTGACCCTGCTGGCGCTGTTGTCTCCGCAAGCTCCTGCTCCGCTGTTTCCGCGCGGAGCCCGTCCGCCGGCACTTCGGCAGGAGCGCCCTCTTCGCGCGCTTCCTGCGCTTCGCCCTCCTTCGGCTTCGGCGCATCCATCCCAGGAACGGGTTCCTCCCAAGGCATTGGGACGGATGGCCATGCGGCAGGCTTCTTGTCCTCGCGGCGCAGCAGCAGCTCGTTGAATCCCGTGACGATGAGCGCCGCAAGGATCGCAAGACCCGCGAGACGCATGTACTGATAGACATCAAGGACCATGCTCGCCTTGATGGAAATACCTGTGACGAGGGCGGAGAGCACCGCACACAGCAGGAGCGAGGAAAGCTTGACGCGTATGCCAACCTTGCGGCATAGGACGCGCACAAGGAGGACGCTGGCGATCATGATGCCGAGTGTCAGCAAGACATAGATCATGCGCACACCCCCCTTGGTATGTATTATGCCCCATTTTTGCAGAATATGCAAATGGCATACTCGCCAAATTCTTATCTTCGACGCAGTGGGGCGATATCCTGCCGAATGCGCTGGGCGAAAATATTTCTTTGTTCATTCGATTTCTTGGATTTCGTTTTCCCCGTCCATATAGTATAATGTAAGCATACGCGAAAAGGGGGGAAGTGGCGTGCGGTACGAAGAAGAGGCCGTGATCGGCGAGCCGGGCGGCATCCATGCACGGATCGCCGCGATGATCGTGCGGCGTGCGCAGGAGCTTGGGAAGCGCTACGCCTGCAGGCTCAGCCTGCGCAGCGCGAAGAGCGATCCCATGGAGATCCAGAACGTCCTGCGCCTCGTTGCGCTCAAAGTCGCATGCGGCGACTCGGTCTTCGTCTCGGCCGAGGGAGACAACGGACGTCAGGCCGTCGGCGAAATGGTGCGCTTCCTGGAGAGCGGGTTCGAGCTCACGGGCGCGAGCGAAATACGCGGCGTCGATGCGCTCCTGCAGGAAAATGCGCTCATGCAGGAGCGGCTGCAAATGCTCTTGGAGGCAGTGCAGGACGGCATCTGCGTCGTCGACCGGACGGGCGAAGTCACCTACGTCAACCCCGCCTACCTGCGCATCGTCCACCGCTCGCAGGAAATGGTCGTCGGGCAGAACGTCTTCGAGTCCGCGCCGCACGGCAACCGCTCGGGCGTCCTGCGTTCGGGGATCGCGCGCATCGGCAGCATCAGCCGCAAGCGCGACGGCACCGTGCTCGTCGCGAACGTCAACCCGATCTTCGTTGACGGTGAGATCGCGGGCGTCGTCTCCGTCATACGCGACATCACGGAGCTGCAGAACCTCATGGAGAGCCTCTCCGCCGCCAACGCAAAGGCGGAGTACCTCGAAGAAGAGCTGCTGCGCACGAAGCGCAGGGCGGGCGCGTTCGCCGCCTACATCGGCAGGAGCGGCAAGGTCGTCGACGTCCTCGCGATCGCCTCAAAGGCGGCGGCGAGCAAGGCGAATGTCCTCATCCGCGGCGAGAGCGGCACGGGCAAGGAAGTCATCGCCGAGGGCATCCACTACGCGGGCAAGCGCAAGGCGGGTCCGTTCATCCGCGTGAACTGCGGCGCGATTCCGAGTGCGCTCCTCGAATCGGAGCTGTTCGGGCACGAGAAGGGCGCCTTTACCGGCGCGATCCGGCGCAGGCTCGGCAAATTTGAGCTTGCCGACGGCGGGACGATCTTTCTCGACGAGATCGGCGAGATGGACAAAAACATGCAGGTCAAGCTTCTGCGCGTCCTGCAGCAAAAGGAGTTCGACCGTGTGGGCGGCGAGGAGACGATCCGCGTCGACGTACGCATCATTGCCGCGACGAACCGCGACCTTGAGGCCATGGTGCAGGACGGCTCCTTCCGCGATGACCTCTACTACCGGCTGAATGTCATCCCCATCCTCCTGCCGCCGCTCCGCGACCGTGCGCCCGATATCCCGCTGCTCGTCACGCACTTCACGGAAAAGGTCTGCATGGCGGCGCACCGCAAGGTATGTGCCGTCTCACCCGAGGCGATGCAGATCCTCATGCGCTACCGCTGGCCGGGCAACGTGCGCGAGCTTGAGAACGTGATCGAGAGCGTCATCACGCTCATGGACGGCGATATCATCACGCCCGCTGCGCTTCCCTCGTATCTCACGGGCGCGATCGCCGCGCGTGCGGTCGAGGGATTCGCCGAAGGCTCCGTGCTGCCCTGGGAAGCGTATGAGAAGAAAATTATCGCGAACGCCTTGGCGCGCTGCGGCAGCTTCAACGCGGCAGGCAAGAGCCTTCACCTCTCGCACAAGACCGTCGCCGCAAAAGCGCGCAAATACGGATTGGTATAATTTTCCATAGGCTGGTAAAATATACCATCAAAAACGAGGATATTGGTACGTTTTACCAATTCCACGAAAGAAGGTGCAGGGAAGAAGCATCGTTTGGCATGGCTCGCTGCTCGTATGTTGCCGCCGATCCTTGCGGAAACGCGGTGAAAATAAATTTTTATCGGATAGCTGAAAAGTTGGCACGATTCTTGCGTGACATATAAGGCAGATGTGCCAAACCGTTCACTGTGCGGTAAAAGGCAGGTTGGTTGGGTTTCGTTTTATTTTAGATGGGAGCGATTGCATTATGACGCAGGAAGTAGTTACGATTGAGAACAAGACGGGGATTCATGCACGTCCGGCATCGATCTTTGTGCAGACGGCGACGAAGTTCAAGTCAAAGATCCAGCTCAAGGCAAAGGGCAAGACGGTCGATGCCAAGAGCATTCTCATGATCATGAGCTTGGGGCTTGTCAAGGGAACGGAGATCACGATCCTTGCGGACGGCCCCGATGAGGCGGACGCCGTCAAGGCACTGAAGGATCTCGTCGACTCGAAGTTCGGCGAGGAATAACAACATGCGGTCCTGCCCTCGCTTATGCCTGCGGCAGGATTGCTTTTTATGGGGAAGCATACGGACAGAAATCGGCTGAATGGCTGAGCAATACAGGAGGGAATGGTATGGCAGAAGTGATTCGCGGCAAGGGCGTTATTTCGGGGATCGCAGTCGGCAAGATCATGCTTGCCGGGCAGAACCTCGACGGCTATCTCGTCCATTACAAGGCGGGCAGCAAGGAAGAGGAAAAGGAAAAGGCGCGGGCTGCGCTGACGGCTGTCGCGGAGAACCTGCGCACGAGCATCGAGCGCCTCAAGAAGCAGGGGATGGTCGAGCAGGCGGCGATCATGGAAGCGCACCGCATGATGGTGCAGGATCCGATGATGGAAGAGAACATCATGGCGAAGATCGAAGAGACGGCTTCCGCGCCGCATGCCGTCCTCAAGGCGGCAGAGGCGCAGGCGGTCCTGTTCGAGCAGATGGCGGACGAGTACTTCGCGGCCCGCGCCGTCGACCTGCGCGATGTCGGCAAGCGCGTCGCAAAGTTCATCCTCGGCGTCAAGGAGCCTGAGATCGGGGACGAGAAGGTCATCCTCTGCGGCCGTGAGATCGAGCCGTCCGTCATCGCGGGCATGCCGACCGAGAACATCGCAGGCGTGCTCCTGGGCTCGGGCAGCACGACGGCGCACGCCGTCATCATCGCAAAGGCGCGCGCGATCCCGACGATCGTCGGACTCAACAAGGAGGACCGCATCGACAAGATCAAGGACGGCGACCACGTCATCCTCGACGGCGAGCGCGGCGAGATCCTCGTCAACCCGTCGGCAGAGGAACGCGCGCGCTACGACGAGCGCATCCGCAAGCAGCAGGAGCTCGCGGCGCACTACGCGGCGCTCAAGGACCTGCCGGCTGTGACGCCGGACGGCATCAAGATCGACCTCATGGCGAACATCGGCAGCCACATGGATGTGGACAATGCGCTCTCCTACGGCGCGGAGGGCGTCGGGCTCTTCCGCTCGGAGTTCGTGTTCATGGGGCGGCAGGACATTCCGAACGAGGAAGACCAGTTCAAGGCGTACAAGGAAGCCGTCGAGAAGTGCGGCGGACACCTCTGCGTCATCCGCACGATGGACATCGGCGGCGACAAGCCGCTGCCGTACCTCAACATCCCCAAAGAGGAAAACCCGTTCCTCGGCTACCGCGCCGTCCGCATCAGCCTTGAGCGCCACGACCTCTTCCTGCCGCAGCTCAAGGCGATCCTGCGCGCGGGCGTCTACGGCAAGGCGGCGATCATGATCCCGATGATCATCAACGTCGCAGAGTTCAAGAAGGTCAAGGAGCTCATCGAGGAAGCGAAGCTCGAGCTTGCGCACGAGGGCAAGTCGTACGCCGACAACGTGCAGGTCGGTATCATGGTCGAGACGCCGGCGGCGGCGATCATGACGCCGGTGTTTGCGAAGTACGTCGATTTCTTCTCGATCGGCACGAATGACCTCGTGCAGTACACGCTTGCCTGCGACCGCGGCAATGCGAGCATCTCGCACCTCTACAACCATTTCAACCCCGCGGTGCTCCGGCTTATCCGCCGCACGATCACGAGTGCGCGCGAAGCGGGCATCTGGGCTGGCATGTGCGGCGAGATGGCGTCCGATCCGAATGCGGCGGTGCTGCTCATGGCGATGGGCATCCATGAGCTCTCGATGAGCGCGCCGTCGATCCCGCGCGTCAAGGAGAAGCTCCGCGCAGTCAGCTCGATCCAGGCGAAGGAGGTTCTCTCCGACGTCATGAAGATGGAGGATGCCGACGAGATCAAGGCATATCTGCAAAAGGTTCTCTGAGCATCGTGAAGCCCCCGTGCTTTCTGAACAAAAGATGAAAAAATGGAAAAACCCTTGCCTTTGCGAGCGAACTGTGTTATCCTGTCAATGGTTCGAGGAACCGATGGGAATCAGAGGAAACATGGATACTCGCGGAATCCTTCGGTGACTTGGACAAGACGTTCATTTCTATCCTAATGAAGGAGGAGTTTCTTATGAAGAAGACTCTCGTATCCGCACTCACGACGGCGCTCGTCGTCGGCGCAGCATCCACGACGTTTGCTGCTTCGAATCCGTTCTCGGATGTTCCGGCTGGCCATTGGGCCTATGATGCGGTCTCGCAGCTCGCGGCAGACGGCGTCATCGAAGGCTATGGCGACGGCACGTACCGCGGCGACAACCAGATCACGCGTTATGAGATGGCGCAGATGGTCGCAAAGGCTATGGCCAAGTCGAACGTCAGCGCGGCAGACAAGGCGATGATCGACAAGCTCGCTGCAGAGTTCTCCGATGAGCTCAACAACCTCGGCGTCCGCGTCTCAAACCTCGAGCGCAATGCCGACATGGTCAAGTGGAACGGCAAGGCCGAGTACACGATGGCTCGCCACGTCAATAAGGACGCTGCGGATACCGACAGCGACCACACCAACAATTTCCTCTTCCGCCTCGAGCCGTCGGCTGAGGTCAACAGCAACTGGCACGTCAATGCGCGTGTCGACGCCAATATCAATGCGGCGAAGGACGAGGGCGAGGACAAGGGCAATGTCTCGCTCAAGCGTATTTGGGCGCAGGGCGACTACGACAACTTCTCCGTGAAGCTCGGCAAGTTCGCGACGCTCGACAACGACAGCATCTTCGATACGACGATGTCCGGCGCAGAAGTCAGCTTCGGCAACAACGTCAAGGGCGTCCTCGGCTATGGCCGTCAGAACCTTAACGATTCGGAGACGTTCCACGGTGACAAGGCTGCCAATCACTTCTACGTCGGTGCGAACTACGCAGAAGGCAAGTTCATGGGCGGCGTTTCCTACCATACGCTGAAGAGCAATGCGACACCGAGCAAGGATACGTTCAAGGAAGGCGTCGCTAAGGCGGACTACCGCTTCGACAAGAACTCCGACATCAACGGCTTCTATGCGAAGTCCTCGAAGATAAGCGGCAAGACGAAGAACGCGCAGGCCTACAGCTTCGAGTACGACTACAAAGGCGCTGAGCAGGAGAACGCCGGCACTTGGGGCGCGTGGCTCGCATACCGTCACCTCGGCAAGGACGCTTCGCAGTTCAACACGTTCGATGTCGTCAAGGCTGGCGAAAAGGGCTGGGAGATCGGCGGAAACTACACGTTCTTCAAGAACATCGTCGGCACGCTGCGCTATAGCAACGTCAAGGACATCGACAACTCCAGCCAGAAGGCGCATACGTACTTCGGGCGCGTCGAGTTCTTCTTCTGATCCGATCATCCTCGGATTCAAAGCGCATACGCAGACAAGGACCTCCGCTTTCGGGCGGAGGTTTTTTTGCGCGCATTTTAGCAGGGGGAAATCATCGTGGATCATAAAGCGGGATGAAAGGACAAAGAGGCGAGTGTGAAGGCAACGATACACGGAAGGCGGGAAGGTGAGAAGGTGGGAAGATAGGAAGTTGGGGAAGACGCATTTTGGCAGGAAATGGAGATTTTGCAGAGAATAAGTAAAAGTATGATAATATAAGAAGATTTTATGCGTGCAGGGGAGGTTTTCTACATGGTTACTTCAGAACAGACGATGATGCGGCTGGCGAACGGCAGCGACGTGCGCGGCGTCGCGATCGAGGGTGTCGCCGGCGAGCCCGTGACGCTATCTGAAGAGGCGGCAAACCGTATCGCGACGGGATTCGTCGAGTTCCTTGCGGAACAGACGGGCAAGAAAAAGAGCGCGCTCCGCATCGCGGTCGGCCGCGACTCGCGCGTCTCCGGCCACGCGATCAAGAAAGCCGTCCTGCGTGCGCTCACAGCGGCAGGCGCACTGGCTGTCGACTGCCACATGGCGTCCACGCCGGCGATGTTCATGTCGATCGTCCTGCCCGAGACGAAGATGGACGGCTCGATCATGGTCACGGCGAGCCATCTTCCCTACAACCGCAACGGGCTGAAATTCTTTACGAAGGACGGCGGCACGGAGCAGCGCGACATTCAGACGATCCTGCGGGCTGCCGTGCGCGCACCGGAGCAGGAAGGCGATCTCTCGAAGGTGCAGAAGCTCGACTTTATCGACCGTTACTGCCACTTCCTGCGCAAGAAGATCCGGCAGGCGTTCGATATGGGCGATACGCCGCTGAAGGGCATGCACATTATCGTCGATGCGGGAAACGGTGCGGGCGGTTTTTTCGCGACGCAGGTACTCGGACGTCTCGGCGCGGACACGTCGGGAAGCATTTTCCTCGAACCAGACGGCATGTTTCCGAACCATATCCCGAATCCCGAAAACAAGCAGGCGATGGCGGCGATCCGCGAGGCGGTGCTGCAGTCAAAAGCCGATCTCGGACTCATCTTCGATACGGATGTCGACCGCATGAGCGCCGTGCTCGCGAACGGCAAGGAGATCAGTCGCAACGCGCTCATCGCGATGATGGCGGCGATCCTTGCGCCCGACTATCCCGGCAGCACGATCGTCACCGACTCCGTCACGAGCGACGAGCTGACGGAATTCCTGCAAGGCAAGCTCCACCTAAGGCACCTGCGGTTCAAGCGCGGCTATAAGAACGTCATCGACGAGTGCATCCGCCTCAACCGGTCGGGCACCGTCTCACCGCTCGCGATCGAGACGAGCGGGCATGGGGCGCTCTCGGAGAACTACTACCTCGACGACGGCGCTTACCTCGCCGTCAAGCTCCTCATCGCCGCGACGAAGGCGAAGAAGGCGGGCAGGAGCCTCGCGTCGCTCGTGCAGGGTCTCGGCGAGCCTGCCGAGGCGCGCGAGTACCGCATGAAGATCGCGGAAGAGGACTTCCGCAGCTATGGCGAAAACGTGCTTGAGACGCTTCGGACGCGCGCCGAGGCAGCAGGCATCCGCGAGGCGAAGCCGTCGTATGAAGGCGTGCGTCTCGTGTTTCCAAATGGCTGGGCGCTGCTTCGCCTCTCGCTCCACGATCCGCAGATGCCGCTCAATATCGAGAGCCGCAAGAAGGGCGGCGTGAAGGAGATTGCGGACAAGATGCAGGAGCTTTTGCAGGGGTTCGACCGTCTCGATTTCAGCGTGTTCGACAAGTAAACAGATGCGACATTGAATTGACGGGAAAATGCAAGGAAACCAACCGCAATCGGCAGGTCAAGCTCCGAGCTGTCCTTTCGCACATCAAGCTCCTTTCCCTCCAGTATCATTTTGGTCGTGACAATGAACATCGTGAGGCTTCATGGCAGACCATTCTTCAAGATGTGTTTGATCATTTTGGAGGGGGATACGGAACAAATTGACCGCTTGGACAGGGCAAACCTCCTGTGTCTAGTCATACAGAAATTTGCGGAGGAGGTTGACCTTTCGCCGAAAGCCGTGAGCAACAATGAGATGGGATATATTTTCGAGGACTTGATCCGCCGCTTCTCGGAGATGTCCAACGAAACCGCCGGAGAGCATTTCACGCCCCGCGAGGTCATCCGGCTCATGGTGTCGATCCTCTTTGACCCGGACATGAAGCATATTTGTGAGCCATTCTTTATGGCAAAGCTGTACGAGATGATTTTTACTTTTGACGAAATCAAGCAGCGGTTACAGCCGATTTTTGCAGGGCATCAGATTCGCCAAGCGATTCTCTTTGGCTCTTATGGCAAAGGGGCGGCAACGAAAACGAGCGACGTGGATTTGCTTGTGGACAGCAATCTGCGTGGTCTGAAATTCATGGGGTTCGTGGAGGAACTGCGGGAGGCTTTGGACGATAAAGATATGGATGTGTTCGACATCAAACATATTGAGCCGAAGTCCCGCATTGCTGAGGAAATCAAACAGACGGGGATTAAGATTTATGCGCGATAAAATCATTGTTGACAAGATGCTCCGCTACGCCAATAAAGTATGTGAATACGGCAAAGGTGTTTCCTATGAGGATTTTCGTGCCAATGATATGCTCATTGAGGCTTGCGTGTTCAATCTTGGGCAAATCGGGGAACTTACATTTTGCCATAAGGGATTCTTGCTATGGATTTTTCGTGTGGAAGTTGAAGTTCATGATACAATCCGCCCTTTGGTTGACAATAAATAAAATAACGAGTAAGATAAAGCAAGCTTATGAATCTATCAGCTTAATGGAGGTGTCTGAAGATTATGAAGCTACGTGAAGTAATCCTATGCGGGCTGTTTATCGCGCTCATTACGGTCGGGACGTTCGTGCGCATTCCTGTTGGTACGGATGTCTACACGCTGCAGTTCCTCTTTACCCTGCTCGCAGGGCTGATGCTCGGTGCGCGGCTCGGTGCACTCGCCGTCGGTACATACGTGCTCATGGGGCTCGTGGGGATTCCCGTGTTCGCCTCGGGCGGCGGCCCTGCCTATGTGCTTCAGCCGACGTTCGGCTATCTTGTCGGGTTCATCCTGCAGGGCTGGGTGACGGGCGCACTGGTTCGCCGCGGCGTGCCGACGTTCCGCCGCGCGCTCGCCGCGTGCGTTGCAGGCATGGTGGTGGTCTATGTTCTCGGCATTTCGTATTTCTACTTCGCATCGAACTATATCATCGACGCACCGATCGGATTTTGGATGGCGGTCTGGTACTGCGGCGTGCTGCAGGTCCTGCCGGACTTCCTGCTCTGCGTCGCGGCGGCGTATATTGGGATTCGCCTCTACAAGGCGGGGCTCTGGATTCGTGAGACGCAGGAGATGCAGACGCGCAGCACTGCTCCCGCGCAGGGAGCAGCGGTGCATGCGAAGCGCATGGATATCTGACGGGAGGCGTATCATACGTGGGTAAGGCGTTATTTGTCACGGGGACGGGGACGGACATCGGCAAGACGTATGTCACGGCACTGATTGTGAAATGTCTCCGTGACGCGGGACTCTCGGCGGGGTACTATAAGGCGGCGCTCTCAGGCGCAGAGGTCGCCGCGGACGGCACGCTCCTGCCGGGCGATGCACTCCATGTGGCGCGCGTCGCCCGGCTCGATGCGGCGGATGTCACCGTTTCTTATGTCTATCGAGATGCGGTCTCGCCGCATCTCGCGGCGCAGATCGAGCACCGTCCGATGGACTTTGCTAAGGTGGCAGGGGACTACTGCCGCGCGAAGAAGCGCACGGACTATCTGACGGTGGAGGGGAGCGGCGGCATTATTTGTCCGCTGCGCTGGGACGACGATGAGCACGTCGTCCTCGACGATCTCGCCGTGCGGCTGAGGCTCGCTGCGCTCGTCGTTGCCGATGCGGGGCTCGGAACGATCAATGCCGTCGTGCTGACGGCAGAGCATCTGCGCGCGCGCGGCATTCCCCTGCGGGGCGTTATCTTCAACAACTGGCAGGGCGGTCTGATGCAGGAGGACAATGTGCGGATGGTCGAGGAGATCACGGGCGCGCGTGTCTTGGCGCGTGTGCCGCACGGCGCGGCGGAGCTGCCGATGGGGGCGGATGCGCTCGCCGCACTGTATGCGTAAGGTGTGTTTAGGGAATCGCTGGGTGTATCGGTGATTCCCTGTTTTGTAGGAGGGGACGTTTTATGCCGACAATAGAGGAGCGCGACCTGCGCCATATCTGGCATCCGTGTGCGCAGATGAAGGACTATGAGCAGCTGCCGCCGATGGTGATCGACCATGCAAAGGGGGCGTGGCTCTACGACGTGCACGGCAAGGGTTATCTCGATATTGTCAGCTCGTGGTGGGCGAATCTCCTCGGACATACGAATGAGAAGATCAATGCGCGGATTGCGGCGCAGCTGGATCGGCTCGAGCACGTCATCTTTGCGAATTTCTCCCATCGTCCCGCGATCGAGCTCGCAGAGCGGCTGGCGGCACTCGTGCCTGCCGGACTGACGAAGTTCCATTTCAACGATAATGGTTCGTCCGCAGTGGAGGCGGCGCTCAAGATGGCGTTCCAATACTGTCAGCAGACGGGGCGTACGGGAAAGACGCGGTTTATGTGTCTCTCCGAGGGGTATCACGGCGAGACGATCGGCGCGCTCTCCGTGGGCAGCATGGATCTCTTTGCCGAGATATATAAGCCGATGATGATGGACAACATCCATATCGAGGCGCCCGACTGCTATCGCTGCCCCTATGGGGAGACGCGCGACACCTGTTCCTGTGCGTGCCTTGAGCATGCGGAGCGTGCCTTTGCCGCGCACGGGCACGAGACGGCAGCGATGATTGTCGAGCCGCTCCTGCAGGGGAGTGCGGGGATGCGCATCTACCCCGAGGAATATCTCAGGAAGCTGCGCGCCCTCTGCGACGCGCATGATGTCCTCCTCATCGCCGACGAGATCGCGACGGGATTCGGGCGCACGGGACGGCTCTTTGCGTGTGAACGTGCGGGCATCACGCCTGACCTCATGTGCCTTTCGAAGGGGCTGACGGGCGGCTATATGCCCATGTCCATCACCGTCGTCAAGGAGAAGATCTACGACGCGTTCTATGCGGATTGGAGCGAGGGCAAGGCATTCATGCATAGTCATACGTACGCGGGCAACCCGCTCGGCTGCAGCGCGGCGCTTGCCGTGCTCGATATTCTCGATGAGGAGAATGTCCTGGAGCGTGCGGAAGAGACGGCATCGTGGCTGACTGCGCGCATGGCGGAGACATTTGGTGCGCATCCGAACGTCGGCGAGATCCGTCACATCGGGCTGATTCATGCCGTCGAGCTGGTCGAGGATCGCGAGGCGAAGCGTCCCTTTGATCCCAGTCGCCGCCTTGGCTATGCGATCTATCGCCGTGCGCTTCGGCACGGGCTGCTCCTGCGTCCGCTCGGCGACGTGCTCTACTTCAACCCGCCGCTGAACATCGGGCGTGACGATCTTGACACCGCCATTGCAAAGATGAAAGCGTCGATGGACGAGGTGCTGGGCGTACAGTGAACGCATGAAACATGGGGCTGCTGCACGAAGATGTTGGATTCATGCAGCAGCCTTTTTGCGTGGAGACTTATTTTTGTGTATCCCCGAATTTTCCGTTCAATCCGTTCAAATGGGGGATTTGGGAATGGAAAGAAAGAGATTGTGGCATGGTTGTCCACTTTTTGCATGGAAAGCTGTAGATTTTATGCCTGTGGATCACGTGAACCTGATGATCCGTGGTTTTTCAGTGGACCCTTGACCGATTTCGTTGCCATATAGGTTTTGATGTTCATGTCATGCAGCCTGCCAAAGCCATTGGTATCTTCATATAAATCAACTAACGTAAATCCTGCTTTCAGTTGTCCTCCGATCTGTTCGGTCATCGTATGAGAGAACTGCATCCCGGAGCGTTCCGCCAGCATATACTCCCTAGCTTTTTCATCTTTCAATGGATTGAACGGCATAGTCCAAACAATTTCTTTTTCTTCCTTGTCAACCATATAGTTGATTTCATTGTTCAATCCGGAAAGCAACATGCCGCCTTGTTTCAAAACGCGGTACGCTTCACGGAAGACAAACGCCACATCTTCCACATAGCAATTCGAAACAGGGTGGAATACAACATCAAAACGTTCATCTGGAAAAGGGAATTTTTTCGTCATGTCCCCCTCGATCGCATCGATCTGATAGCCCTCCCGCTCAGCTACCAACCATTCGGATTCGATCTGCTTCGAGGAGTAATCCAGCACGGTACACTCCGCGCCCAACGCATGAAAAATCGGCATTTGCTGACCGCCGCCCGATGCCAAGCCCAAGATCTTTTTTCCTTTCAGCGTCCCAAACCATTCATGCGGAACAAAAACCGTAGGGGTCAGCAAAACATTCCAATTTCCCTTCTTTGCTTCGAGATACTCCTCATGAGACGTAGGGTTTCCCCACATCCACCCTTCTTCAACCCACCGATCTATTGTTTCTTTATTGATATCTTGATAGGTCTTTGCAAGCAACGGCTTTCCCTCCCCTGTTTCAAATATAAAAATTATACCACAAGCGAGGAGAAGGTGCCGAATGATTCTTTGCAAAGGAAAAGAGAGTCCAAATGCTAGGCAGGGCGAATGGAAATCTCTTGTGCATGGGGGCAAGGGAGCTCCTTCAAGAAGCAGGCTCTCCCAGCCTCGAGAATGGAACGTACCATCGCACGCCCGCACGCCAACCGAGCCTTGAAGATCATCTTCGCGCAGGATTCTTTTTCCGCATCATGCGTGCGGGACATTTCCTGCCGTCGGTGAACCATCGACACGTTTTACAGCCAAAACAGGGGCGATAGTTCATATTCTCCATCGATCGCACGACAAATGATGGATCGGCGAGAAACGCCCTGCCATAGGCAACAAAATCACAGGAATGATGTTGCACGAGAACGTTGCCTCGTGCAAGCGTGTCAATCCCCCATACGGTGATGACGGGGATGCGTATGTGCGGCTTGATTGAAGAACCTGCGTATACAATGCTGCTATATCCATAATCGGCAGGCAGATGGAAGCTCCGTGCCTGCGGTATCCCGTGTGAGACGTGCAGCATTTCGATGCCGATAGCCTCAAGCGCCTGCGCTGCTACAATATCCTCCTCCAGTGAATTTGTCCATCCCATTCGATAGGACAGGATGAATCGGTCATCGGCGAATTTCTGAATGCCGCCCACGATCTCCCGGACAAGCGTCAGCCGCCCATACCGATCTCCTCCATATCGGTCGCTGCGTCGGTTCGCCTCGGCAGAGGCCATCATATTCAGGAAAAAACCATGTGCGCCGTGTAGTTCGACACCATCTGCTCCCGCACAGAAACAAATATATGCGGCATTTATAAAGTCCTCTCGTATGCGCTCCAAATCTGCTGTTGTCAGCGTGTTGACATCTTTGGAATCAAATGCCGAAACATCATATCCGCCTTTGCCCAGCTGTACAAAGAATCTGCTTCCGTACCTATGACAACGATCTGCAAGCTGCTTCAGATAGGGAATATGTCGCTTGGAATACGCTCCTGCTCCACCGGATGTTCCGGCAGAACGCGCCATGGGATCGTCTGATGCGGATACGCTCAGAGACTGGCTGATGAGAAGACCGATCTCTTGATCGCAATAGGCAAGGTATTCGCGGATAAGCATATCGCCCATAATCCCGTCATGGCAAGGAAACCCGAACCGTACCATCGGCGCCATAACGATTCTGTTTTTGAACCTCACCTTTTTGATCTGATCGGATGAAAAAATATGGCTCATATACGATTCCCTCCTAAGGAACCACTGATAAATTCAGCACCATCATCTTGGCGCATCTTTTTTGCTCGCTTTTCGTCGGCAAATTCTCCACAGAGCACCACTCTGCGTCCGGTTTGCCTCCTCAATCGGACGAAAAAATCTACGCCAATCTGACGAACTTCACTTTATCCGTGGTTCCCTAAATCTTGCTATTTTGGCCAATATCATTATAATCATGGTATACCATTCAATATAGTACGCACAAATTTGTAAGATACTATCCAAAAGGAGAGAATTACATGATTCAAATGATCTGCCGCAGCAAAGAGGCTCCGTTTTTATCCACCTTGGCAGTCATCGGGGGCAAGTGGAAAATGCGCATTCTCTATGAGCTTTCCTGCGATTCCGTGTTACGATATGGCGCATTGAAACGAAATCTTTCTCCCATCACGCACAAAATGCTGAGCACGCAGCTGAAGGAGCTTGAAAAAGATGGCATGATTATGCGCAAGGAATATCCACAGGTCCCCCCAAAGGTCGAATACTCCCTGTCCGATAAAGGAAAAACATTCATCCCCATCATCCATGCCATGTGCGATTGGGGAAAAGCGTATCCCATCAACAGCTCATTCGGTACTCACTAAAAAGTGCCTACTTGTGCCGGTCTCCGACACGCAGTAATATAAATCAAGCGTTTTACGACATATCATACGGCAAAGGAGAATGAAATGAACAAGCAGGCACAGGATAAGAACGGATATATCCTTCACGGGTTTGACGCATCATCCACGCGGCACTGGTTTCCCTGGCTGAACAAATTTCTGACAGACAAAGGCGTTGCCACTGAATCCATCGATATGCCGACACCGGCACAGCCGGACTGCAGGACATGGCTGTCCTTTCTCTCCGAGCGTATCACGCGCATCTCATCAAACACCTATTTTGTTGCCCATAGTCTGGGATGCATTACAACGCTTCGATATTTGCAAACACTTGGTGCACCAATCGGCGGCGTTGTGCTCGTCTCCGGATTCGATCAGCCGATTCCAGGCTTTTCGTTCCTCGATGCATTCACCGCCGCAATCCCAGACTATGACCTGCTTTCAAGAATGATTCCAAACAGAGCCGTTGTTTCCGCCATGGACGATCCGATCGTCCCTCACGAGTTCAGCCGCTCGTTTGCCGAACGGTTCGACGCAGTCTTTTATGAGACCAAGACGGGCGGGCACTATCTGGACGCCGACGGCGTGACAACACTTCCCATAGTTGCCGATGTACTGTCTCGCATGATGAAATAATGGCAAATAGCATACCGTGCCCGATGAAGCAGAAAAGAGATTCCAAACGCTAGGCAGGGCGAATGGAATCTCTTTTTTCGCGTTTTTATTGTTCCAGTGATTTGAGTGCCGCCTGCTTCGCATGAATGCGTGTGGTATCAAAGAGTGGAATATCGGTATCGGATTGCTGGATCAGAAGTCCGATTTCCGTGCATCCCAGGATGATCCCCTGCGCCCCGTTCCGTGCGAGTTCATGCATAATGTCCAGATATGCGGCTTTGGACTTCTCAGAAATTTTTCCAAGACACAGCTCATCGTAGATAATGCGATTGACGATATCGACATCATCATCGTTCGGAATGATGACCTCAATCCCCTGTCTGATCAGAACGTTCTTATAGAAATCCTGCTGCATGGTGTATTTCGTGCCGAGCAGGCCGACTTTTCGGATGCCATGTTTCTTTAGCTGTACCGCGGTCATGTCCGCGATATGCAGGATGGGGATATGAATGTTCCTGCCGATTTCAGGCGCCACCTTGTGCATCGTATTGGTGCAGATTACGATATAATCCGCACCCGCCCGTTCCAGTGCTTGCGCGGCTTCAGACAAAACATCTGCGCTCTTGTCCCATTCCCCGCCCGCTTGATATTTCTCGATTTCATCAAAATCGACGCTGTATAGAATACATTTTGCAGAGTGCAGGCCACCCAACTGCTTTTTTATCGTTTCGTTGATGACCTGATAGTATGTCACGGTGCTTTCCCAGCTCATACCACCGATCAGTCCTATTGTTTTCATCCTAATCACCTCTGCCATTACGATAGCACCGCCCGTCCGTCATGACAAGGTAAAATATTGTAGGGAGAACAATTCACCCTGCTCTGCCTTTATTCTTCCTATAGGATCAATGTATCCGTCTGCGGCTGGCTCGTATTTTCCTCTATCAGATCATGGACGATCCGCAGTCCGCGCGCCAGCTCCTCATTCGTTGGCGGCGAGCAGAGGGCGAGGCGAATAAAGGAATGCTCCGCCTCGCTGCCGACGGCAAAGCGATCCGACGAGAGGACACGCACTCCGCGATGCTGCGCCTGTGCCTCGAAATTCGCTCCACCGCATCCCGCAGGCAGCGTCATCCATTGGAAGAAGCTGCGTGTATTCCCCGTATGTGCAGGGAAGATCCTTCGAAAGATGCGATTGCGCTCCTCGGTCAGCCGGCATTTCTCCTCGATGATGTGCTCTGCGGTTCCGCTCACAATCAGCTCCGATGCGATCTCCGCACTCAGCGGCGGGATTGCCATGCTGAGGCTGCGTGCCGCTCTCCGAATGCGCTGCCGAAAATGCGCTGGGACAAGCATGTATGCGACACGCAGCCCGGGACAGGCAAGTTTTGACAGGCTGTGCAGATAAACGGACTGCCGCGGGAGGAGCACGGTCATGGGCGCAGCGTTCTCGCGTGCCGTAAAGCCGTAGGCATCGTCCTCAATCAAAAGCATATTGTGCTTGCGCAGCACCGCTGCAATCGCCCTGCGCCGCTCCTCGGATATGACGATGCCGGTCGGATTCGCGCAGGATGGCATAAGATAGATCCCCTTGATGTTTATCTGCTGCCGCTGCTGTGCGAGCGCATCCGGCAGCATCCCGTCCGCATCTCCCTCGATGGGGATGAGGCGGATGTTCAGCTGTTTTGCAAGGCTGATGAAATTCGCGTACGTATACCGGTCCACCGCAATTCGATCCCCTGCATCGAACAGCGCAGTGAGTGCGATTGCAAGTGCACTCTGCGTGCCGGCAGCAAGAAGGAGATTCGTCGGCTCTGCCGCAAGAGAAAAACGCGCGAGCCAGCGGCACGCAGTCCGTGCATGACGCGCCTCATCCTCTGCACCGAGAAGCGCAAAGAGGTGCGCCGTCTCCCTGCCGCGCAGAATCTCCCGCGCGGTATCTGCGAGAACCTCGCTAAGCGCATCGTAGGGATGTATGCTGCCAAGTTCGATAAGGGATTTTTTCGTATCTCCTGTTGTATTCGACAATGCTGCATTCGGCGAGACGAACGTCCCGCGCCCAATGACCGCATAGATCAGTCCCTTGTCCGTGCAAATACGAAAGGCACGCGTCACCGTGCTCAGGTTCAGATCGAGGAAGTCGGCAAGCTCCCGCTGCGGCGGTAGTTTTGCATGCGGCGGCAGCCGTCCGCTGAGGATGTCGCGCTCGAGCCAAGCGGCAAGTGCACGATAAAGCGGGGGATGGAGCCCCGCGCGTGCGGGACGCCACGTCATCGGATAATCGTCGAACGAATTGATGGGCATAGGACATCTCCTGCAACATTGTCATACATACAATTTTACGGTTGAAATCATACAATAGGCAGTCTAACATAATAATTGTACGTATTATATCATAGGAGAGATGACCGTGGATAGGAAAAACAGCGTTGCTTCAACGAGCACAACGGCATCCGGTTCCCTTCATATCCTGCTCTTTATCCTCGTCGGTTCGTTTCTGTCCATCTTCGACCCGTTCGTTATCCATGTCGCCGCACCCGCCATCATTACCTCAGGAATTATCGAATTTTTCCGCTTGCCACAAATTTCATATCACCTTATAATTGATAACGAAATTCAATCGCGTTAATTATGGAGGATTTCCTATGAAAAACACAAGCCCTATGCGGCGACTTTGGCAGCTCGCCGCTGCGGAGCACGGGCGGCTGCGCACGGCGATTGCACTTGCGGCGCTCGGCGTACTTGCGGGGATTGTTCCCTACTGGGCGGCGGCAAAGATGATTACAGCGCTCCTCTCCGGTGCAGCGGAGCCACGCTTCTATCTCGTCCTATGCCTTACTGCCTTCGTCGGCTATGCCCTGCGCAGCATCCTGTATGCGCAGGCTCTTGCGCTGTCGCATCGTGCGGCATTTGCCGTCCTGCGCGGCATCCGCACGCGCGTCCTCGAAAAGCTGCCCAAGCTCCCGCTCGGTGTCGTGATCGATCATGCAAGCGGCGCGATGAAGCACACGATTGTCGATCAGGTCGAGAGCATGGAGCGCACGATTGCGCACCTGTGGCCGGAGATGACAGCGAATACGTTCGGTCCCCTATGCATCTTCGTCTATTTGCTCTTTCTCGACTGGCGCATGGCGCTGCTCTCGCTCGTCTCCATCCCCGTCGGCATGGTATTTATGGCGATTGTCATGCGCGACTACGAGGAAAGATACGCGGGTGCCGTGCAGGCGACGGACGAGATGAACGCCGCCGTCGTCGAATACATCGGCGGCATCGAGGTCATCAAGGCATTCAACCAAGGCACGGCATCCTACGAAACGTTCTCGGAAAAGGTACGCGCAAACGCTTCGTACTACTACCACTGGATGCTGCACTGCCAGCTGCCGATGTCCGTCGGCAAGGTGGTATCCCCGACCACGCTCATCACAATCCTGCCTGTGGGCTGGCTTTGGTATCAAGACGGCGCCCTTCCGATGGACGTGTTTATCCAGACGATCATCCTCTCCCTCGGGATTGCAGGGCCTCTGCTCGCGTCCATGAGCTTCATCGACGCACTGGCAAAGGTCGGTACGACCGTCGATGCCGTCGATGCCTTTCTATCGGCTGAGGAGCAGCACCATGCAGCGGAACCGATCCCCGTTGGGACGACGGACATCTCGGTGGAACAAGTCTCCTTCGCCTATGATGGAAAGAAAACGGTCCTGAACAATATCCGTCTCACTATTCCAAGCGGCACGCTGAACGCATTTGTCGGCGCAAGCGGCAGCGGGAAATCGACGCTCGCGCGGCTCATCGCCGGCTATTGGGATGTGCAGGACGGCAGCATCTGCATCGGCGGACACGATCTGAAGGACATCCCCCTTCCTCAGCTCTATGATCTGGTCTCCTTCGTCGCGCAGGACACCTATCTCTTTGACGACACGATCCGCGAGAACATCCGTCTCGGCAAGCCATCGGCGCGTGATACACAAGTCGAGCGTGCAGCAGAAATGGCAGGCTGTGCAGCGTTCATCCGACGGCTCGCACACGGCTACGACACGCGCGTCGGCAGCGGCGGCAGCCATCTCTCGGGCGGCGAGCGGCAGCGCATCGCGATTGCACGCGCCATGCTGAAGGACGCACCCATCGTCATGCTCGACGAGGCGACGGCATACATCGACCCGGAGAACGAGGCGGTCATTCAACGCGCCGTCGCACAGCTGATCGCGGGAAAGACCGTCATCATCATTGCACACCGCCTCTCTACCATCATCGATGCGGATACGATATTCCTCATTGCGGACGGCACAGTCGCGGCACAGGGGACGCACGCGCAGCTCCTTGACGGCTGTGCGGAATACCGCAGCATGTGGCAGGCACACATCAGCGCAAAGGACGGTGACGCAGATGATTGACGCACTCAAAAAAATATGGGCGTTTGCAGGCAGCGAGCGAAAAAATCTCAACCGCTCGGTGCTGCTCGGTGTGCTTTACGCCATATTCCACGCCCTGCAGATCGCAGCACTCTACGTCGTCCTGAAGGGGCTCATCGAGCATGCGAACGGCATGGATACGGCGATGCAGGCACTCATAATCCTCGCTGCCAGCATCCTCGGACGCTCCGTCGTCGAGTATATCTCGCAGCTGCAGCGCGTCCATGCAGGCTACTTTATGGCGGCGAACAAGCGTATCGCCATCGGAGAGCGTCTCAAACGCGTCCCGATGGGCTATTTTAACGAGAGCAGCCTCGGACGGATCACGGGCATCGCAACAACTGTGCTGGGCAATGTGGAGGAAACTGCCTCCATGGTTCTCGTCAGTACGCTGACCGGCTTCCTGAACACGCTCATCCTCATCCCGATGGTCTTTGTCTTCGACATCCGCATCGGCGCCGTCTTCCTTGCCGGCATCGCCGTCTATCTGTGGGTCACAGCGGCCATGGAGGAAAAATCCCGCATGCTCGCACCGAAACGGCAGGCAGCACAAGCATCGCTTGTCGAGGCTGTACTGGAGCAGCTGCACGGAATGCACGTCATCAAGGCCTTCAACCTCACGGGCAGGGGCGATAGAAAGGTGCGCGATGCGCTTGCCGAAAGCGAGCGAGCCAACCTTGCACTGGAGCGTCTCTTTACCCCATACGTGGCTGCACAGGAACTCATCCTGCGTTTTTTCAGCATCCTGATCATCGCCGCCGCACTCTATGCACATTGCACCGGAACCATGTCCCTGCTCGATGTGATGATGTGCATGGTCTTCTCCTTCATCGCCTATCAGCAGCTCGAATCTGCGGGCAGTGCGCTCTCTCTGCTCCGCGTCGTCTGTGCCTCCATCGACGAGGCAAACGAAACAGATGCCATCCCACAGCTCGATGAAAGCGGAATAGATATTGTCCCCGCGCACCATGATATCACGTTTGACCGCATATCCTTTTCCTACGGGGAAAGACCGCTCCTCCGCGAAATTTCCGCAGAGATCCCCGAACGCAGCCTGACGGCGATTGTCGGGCCGAGCGGCTCCGGCAAGACGACGCTGTGCCATCTCATTGCGCGGTTCTGGGATGTCGATGCCGGCACCATTGCCATCGGCGGACACAATGTCAAGGAGTATACGCTCGCGTCCCTGATGGCACAGATCAGCATCGTATTTCAGCGCGTCTATCTCTTCCGCGACACCATCGAAAACAACATCCGTTTCGGACGGCCGCAGGCGAGCCGCGCGGAGGTCATCACGGCAGCAAAAAAGGCAGCGTGCCATGATTTTATCATGCAGCTGCCAAACGGGTATGAAACAATGGTGGGCGAGGGTGGCGCAAACCTTTCGGGCGGAGAAAAGCAGCGCATCTCCATCGCCCGTGCCATCCTCAAGGACGCGCCCATCATCATCTTTGACGAGGCGACGGCGAACGTCGATCCGGAGAACGAAGATCGGCTGCAGCAGGCCATCGAGGCACTGACGCAGGACAAGACGGTCATCATGATCGCCCATCGGCTGAACACGGTTCGAAACGCCGCGCAGATCCTCGTCGTAGCAGATGGCAGGATCGTCCAGCGCGGAACGCACGAGGAACTGATCGCAGCGGATGGCATCTACGCCGACTTCATCGCGGCGCGAGAGATCGCTGTCGGGTGGAGGCTGTCACCTTCGCCGGATCCGTCCCCCATTGGATGATCGCGGACATAAAGGCATATCCTCTCGCAAACGGGACAGGATAATTTCTGGTTCCTTGCAATAGCAATAAGTGGACGCAGCCTTCTTTGAACGCATCTGCAAGCCTGCTGAACGCACCGCCGTTATCGCTGGCCATGCTCCCAAAATCCGACGGTTTTGGCGGCAATGATGGCGCTTCTGCATGTTCTTTTTAAGTGTCCGATTTCATTTTGCAATCAACTTACAATGACCCCAAATAAATAGCCACGGAAAAAGAGATTACAAGCGCCGCATGCGACGAATGGAAGCTCTTTTGTGGGTGGGGGTGTGCGTTTCTAGGAGGGATTCACATGAAAAAACTTCTTGCAGTTCTCACAATATTTGCCGCTGCACTCCTCGTGACCGCATGCGGCGGCAACGCTGCGCAGGACACGAAGGCAGCCCCCGCAAAGACGGAGACCGCTTCGACGCAGACCACTGCAGCAACGGACAGCAAGACGCTCGTCGTCTATTTCTCGGCACAAGGGCACACGAAGCAGCTCGCGGAGACGACGGCAAAGGCACTTGGCGCAGATCTTGCGGAGATCATCCCCGCCGAACCATACACGGCGCATGACCTCGACTACAAAGACAGGACGACACGCGCGACGGTCGAGCAGAACGATCCTGCCGCGCGCCCCGCGATTGCAAACAAGATCGGGAATATGGCGCAGTACGATACCGTCGTCATCGCTTATCCGATCTGGTGGGCGCAGGAGCCGCGCATTGTCGACACCTTTGTCGAGAGCTACGACTTTACCGGCAAGACGCTCGTTCCCATCTGCACCTCGGGCGGCAGCGACATCGGACGCAGCGGGGAGGCGCTTGCCACCATTGCGAGGGGCGCTGCGACGTGGAAGGCTGGAAAGCTCTTTTCGCCGACTGCCTCCGCCGATGAAATTGCCGCTTACTTCAAATCCATCGGCGTAACGAAGTGAACGGGCGAAATGCGATCAACCTGCTGCTCCTCGCAGGGCTTCTGACGCTCCTCTCTTTCTCGCAACTGCCGCGCGTCGTGCATGAAATAGTCGGTGTTCTGATGCTTGCCGCGATCCTTGCCCATCTTGGATATGCACGCGGCTGGCTGCGCGGACTCACGCGCGGACGATGGACTGTGCGACGCATGCTTGGGGCCGTGCTGAATGCCCTGCTCGCGCTGAATGCCGCAACCATCCTTGTAACCGGCGTGATGGCGTCAAACTTTCTTTTCATCGAGCTTGTACCGCTTGAGCTGCACCGGAATCTGGCGCTTCATCAGCTGCATACGGCACTCGGGTGGTCGATGCCCATTCTCGTCGGACTGCATATCGGACTGCACGGCGCGGCACTCTGGCACCGCTTCGGCATTTTGCGCGGGGCGCGCCGTGCCCGTCTCGTATGCGGAGGATTGGCTCTCTTGACCATGCTGCTCGGCATTTACGCCTCCGTATTGAACCGTGTCGGCGACCGTCTGCGCATGGAGCACATCTTTGCGACCGAGGCGGCCGCCCTGCCGGGCATGATATTTGCTCTGCTCATCCTTGCGATGATCGGTATGTATGCCGTTCTAGGCGCAGGTTTCGCCGCGCTTATCGGGAAAAAATAGGAGGATTTATCAAAGCGTACGCTCTACATGATGGATGAATCGATTCGCAGTCTGCATGCAGGAAAAATTTCTGCCCCGACTGCCCGCTCCAAATTCTGAATACGCAGGTGGTGCACGCATCCCACTGTGCCGTTCATATGGTTCTCCATCCGTGTGTCCTTTTTTGCCATTTGTTTCATCGCTTTTAGCTTAAAGACGCTTTTAGCTTAAAGACAAAAATAGAAAAAAGCGCAGCAGCACGATGGCTGCTGCGCTTGGGCCTCCCCTTGGTGCAATGCGCCCGTTGCATCGATAAGCAGATGGATCCTTTAAACGAATCCTTATCCGAGGAGAACGGACGCGTTGTCGAGTATGGTTTTGCCGTTCGAGCAGGCGGGGCAGAAACACGTGTCGCCGCCTTTCGCCTTGACTTCGTTCGCCTGTGCGAGCAGGGACGCCGCCGTATCCGCGCCGAAGATCTCCTTCGCCTTGTCGGAGGCAAAGAACGGGATGACGGCGTCGATGCTCTGCACGTCTTCCTTGAGCTCCGCGAGGAGCACCTTTGCCGCGTCCTTTTCCTCCGCCTTGCCGACGGCGGCGCGGTAGGCCTCCGCCTTCTTCTTGAGCCCTGCATAGCAGCTCGGCGCGGCGATTACGGCGTCAACGTTTTTCAGGAGTGCTTCCTTTGTCATATGGATCATCCTTTCTTTGAGGCATATTTTTATGTCCATTTCGTCCATTTCCCTGCAGAAGGATCCGTCTGACGACGGCGCCTTCTGCAGGCTCAGTATAGTCTTTTTCATTTGCGGCGTCAATTATTATAATTTCCGGTAAAATTTCCTATTTGGTGCAATTTATATTATAATAACAGGGTATTGTATCAATGAGGAGCAAGGCATATGCACACAGAGTATTTGATGGGCAACGAGGCGATGGCGCTCGGCGCGCTTGCGGCGGGCGTGAACGTCGTCGCGGGCTACCCCGGCACGCCGTCGACGGAGGTGCTCGAAACCGTCGCGAAGCACAATGCGAAGGGGCGCGTCCACGTCGAATGGTCGACGAATGAGAAAGCGGCGATGGAGGTCGGCGCAGGCGCGGCGTATTCCGGCGCACGCGTGCTCGTGACGATGAAGCAAGTCGGCCTGAACGTCGCCGCTGATCCGTTGATGAGCCTTGCCTACATCGGCGTCACGGGCGGCATGGTCGTGCTCGTCGCCGACGATCCAGGCCCCATCTCTTCGCAGACGGAGCAGGACACGCGCCACTTCGCCTCGTTTGCGAAGGTGCCCTGCTTCGATCCGTCGAGCGTTGCAGAAGCGTACGCGATGATGGAGGAGGCGTTTGCCTTTTCCGAGCGCTACCATACGCCCGTATTGTTCCGCCCGACGACGCGCATCGACCACGGGTACGCCGCGATTACGGTCAAGGACGAGGCGGAGTACGCCGTGCACGAGACGCAAGGGTTTGTGCGCGACCCTTCCAAATGGGTGATTTTCCCGCGCCTTTCGACGCGCGCGCACGCTGCGATCGAGGCGCGCAATGCGGAGCTGTCGAAGGTGTTTTCGGGCTATGCGCGAAACGCCATTTCGCATGCGGACAGCTTGAGCCGCAAGGGCATTGCCTCGCACGGCGTTAGCTGGTCCTACGTGCAGGAGAAGGCTTTGGAGCAGGAGGCGGCGGGCGCGGAGCTGCCGCGCGTGTTCAAGGTATCGACGCCGTTCCCGTTCCCTGAGGAACAGGCCGTCGCCTTTTTGAAGGGGCTCGACGAAGTGCTCTGCATCGAGGAGCTCGATCCTGTGATCGAGCGCGCGCTCACGTACGTATGCGGCAAGTATCGGCTCGCCGTCCGCATCCGCGGCAAGCTTACGGGCGATGTGGCGGCGTCGGGCGAGAATACGCGCGACGCGGTCGACGCGGCGGTCGCATCGTTTATGGGCTGGGCGCGTGTGGAGGAGGCGGAGCTTCCGGTGCCGCCGGTTTCGGTCGTGCGGCCGCCCGTGCTCTGCGCAGGCTGCCCGCACCGCGCTTCGTTTTACGCGGTCAAACTCGCGATGAAGGGGCAGAAATGCGTTTTCGCCGGCGACATCGGCTGCTACACGCTCGGCAATGCGCAGCCGCTCGACATGGTCGACACGTGCCTTTGCATGGGTGCGGGGCTCGGCATTGCGCAGGGCATCGGCATGACGTCGAAGGATACGAAGTGCTTTGCCTTCGTCGGCGATTCGACATTTTTTGCATCGGCGATTGCGGGCGCGATAAACGGCGTCTACAATCAGGCGGACTTCACGCTCGTCGTGCTCGACAATTCGACGACGGCGATGACGGGGCATCAGCCGCATCCCGGCACGGGACGCACGATGATGGGCGAGGTCGCGCGAAAGATTTCGATTGAGGCGACGCTGAAGGGCATCGGCGTCCAGACGGTCCGCACGCTCGATCCGCTCGATTTCAAGGCGAGCGTCTCTGCCGTGCGCGAGGTCGCTGCGGAGAAGGGCGTCAAGGCGATCGTATTCCGTTCGCCTTGCATCGCCATTGCAGCGCCACGCGGCATGGCGCATATCGACGAGGCGAAATGCACGCGCTGCCGCGCGTGCATCCGCTCGATCGGCTGCCCCGGCATCGTCGTAAAGGACGGCGCGGTCGTCATTGCGCCCGCGCAGTGCACGGGCTGCGGGCTATGCACGGAGGTCTGCCCGTTCGGGGCGATTTCCGTCACGCCGGCAAAAGCGCGGGTAGAGAAGGGGGGCGAGGCGTGATGGCATATAATATCTTGCTGGCGGGCGTCGGCGGACAGGGTACGGTGCTCGCCTCGAAGCTCATCGCGGCGGCGAGCGTCGCAAAGGGGCTTCCCGTCATGAGCGCGGAGACGATCGGCATGGCGCAGAAGGGCGGCTCGGTCTTTTCCCATCTGCGCGTCGGCGCGGGCGCGATGAGCCCGATGATACGGCGCGGCGAGGCCGATCTCCTGCTCGCGTTCGAGCCTGCCGAGGCGGTGCGCATGCTGCCGTACCTCAAGGCAGACGGCGTGCTCGTCGCAAGCCGCTCGCCCATCATGCCCGTGACGGCAGCGCTTCACGGCACGGACTACACGGGCCATGAGATGGTCGCCTACCTCAAGGCGCATGTGAAGCGCCTTTGCGTGCTCGACGGCGAGGCTGCCGTCCGCACGGTCGGCAATCCGAAGGCGCTCAATGTCATCCTGCTCGGCGCCGCGCTTGAGGCGGGTGCGCTGCCCTTCCTCACGGCGGACGACGTGCTCGCAGCGATCCGCGCGCGCGTGCGGCCGCAGTATGCCGCGCTCAATGCGCGCGCGCTTTGCTATGTGCGCGCGCATGCAGGCGCAATGGAATCCATGTGGGAAACGGGGCATCCGGCAACGTCCCCAAAGAAATGATAAAAGAAATGATAGAAAAGAAATGATAGAAAGCAGCAAGAGGAGATCGAGATGGAGATTACGAAGGAGCAGCTCGCGCTCGTAGCGGAGCGCATCGGCGCGATGCGCGAGGCGGGGAGTTTTTACGGCAAGCGGCTTGCAGCGTGCGGGATCGAGCGCGTGGAGTCGGCAGAGGACTTCAGGAGACTTCCGTTCTCGGAGAAGAAGGATCTTCGCGACGCATACCCGCTCGGGCTCATGTCCGTTCCCGAGGAAGAGATCATCCGCATCCATTCGTCGTCGGGCACGACGGGAAAGCCCGTCATCGTGCCGTACACGAGGAAGGATGTCGAAGACTGGGCGATCCAGTTCGCGCGCTGCTATGCGATGGCGGGGATCACGAACCGCGACCGCATTCAGATCACGCCGGGATACGGGCTTTGGACGGCGGGCATCGGATTTCAGGCGGGCTGCGAGCGCCTTGGCGCGATGGCGGTGCCGATGGGGCCTGGCAACACGGACAAGCAGATCCAGATGATGATCGACATGAAGAGCACGGTGCTCTGCGCGACCTCGTCGTACGCGCTGCTGCTCGCCGAGGAAATCGAAAAGCGCGGCGTGCGCGATGCGATCCACCTCAAAACGGGCATTATCGGCTCGGAGCGCTGGGGCGCGAAGATGCGTGCGTCCATTGAGGAAAAGCTCGGCATCCAAACGTATGACATCTACGGGCTTACGGAGATCTATGGGCCGGGCATCGGCATCACCTGCGATGCGCACACGGGCATCCACTACTGGGATGACTATATCTACCTTGAAATCATCGACCCTGTGACGGGCGAAAACCTGCCCGACGGCGCGTGGGGCGAAATCGTCATCACGACACTCCGCAAGGAGGGCGCGCCGCTCATCCGCTTCCGCACGCACGACCTCTCGCGCATCATTCCGGGCAAGTGCGGCTGCGGCAGGGAATACCCGCGCATCGACACGATCGAAGGGCGCACGGACGACATGGTCAAGATCAAGGGCGTCAACCTATTCCCAAGCCAGATTGAGGAGATCCTGCAAACATTCCCCGAAGTGTCGAGCGAGTACCAGATTCATATTTCGCACCTCGACGGCAAGGACACGATGCGCCTCTACGTCGAGACGAACGGGCGCGTCGACTTCCTTGCGCTCGCCCGGCGCATCGCGGAGCGCGTCAAGAGCCGCATCGGCTTTACGCCGCTCGTCAAGGTCGTCGAGATCGGCGTCCTGCCCCGCTCGGAGAAGAAGACGAGGCGCATCGTCGACACGCGCTACGAATGAGCGCCGCATGGGGTATCGCCTAGGGAATCGCGACGCAACGAAATCGGTGCATCGAAATCGCTGTCTCTTGCATCGGCAAAGCGAAAGGAGAGGCTATGAAGTGGAAGGGAACCTTATTCGTCCTCGCCATGCTGGCGTGCGTGCTGCTTGCAGCGGGCTGCGGTGCGGAGCACCATGCGGTCGCGCCCGCACCGCCGGATCAGACGCTCGACGAGCGCGCGGACGCCATCGTCGCCGCGATGTCCGATACGGAAAAGGTTGGACAGATGGTCATGATTGGCATCCGCGGCGAGGAGGCGGACGAAGACAGCCTCTACATGCTGCACCAATTCCATATCGGCGGCGTCCTTCTCTTTGACCGAAACTTGAGGTCGGCAAAGCAGACGCAGAAGCTCACGCGCGACTTGCAGGCGGATGCGGAGCAGAAAGTGCCGCTCTTCATCGGCATCGACGAGGAGGGCGGACGCGTCGTGCGCGGCACCGCGTTCATCCCCGCGCCGCCCGCGCAGCAGCAGCTCGGCATGTCAGGCGATCTCGCGCACACGGAAGACAGCGCCTCGCGCACGGCAGAGGCACTCAAGGATCTCGGCTTCAACGTCAACTTCGCGCCGGTCGCCGACGTCAGCACCGAGCCGCGCTCCTTCGCAAGCGATCCGAATGTCGCGGCGAAATGCGTGCTCGCGGCAGCGCGCGGCTACGAGGCACAACACATGGTCTACGTGCTCAAGCACTTCCCCGGAATCGGGCGCGGCACGGTCGACAGCCATGAAGAGGGCTCGGCGATCCCCGCGACGGCGGAGGAGCTTGCCGCGCGCGACCTTGTGCCGTTCCACGCCGTCATCGACGCGAAGCGCGCCGAGGACTACATGATCCTCGTCTCGCACCTGCGCTATCCCGCCTACGACGCGGATGGCCCCGCAAGCCTGTCCAAAGCGATACAGACCGATCTTCTGCGCGAGCAGCTCGGCTATCGCGGGCTCATCGTCACCGACGACGTTGAGATGGGAGCGATTGCGCGGCATTACGCGCCGAGTGAAATCGGCGTCCGTGCCGTCGAGGCAGGCGCCGACATCGTCCTCTCGTGCCAGGAGATCCCGTTTCAGACGGAGGTCTACCTTGGGCTTTTGGACGCCGTGCAGAGCGGGGCAATCCCCATGGAGCGCATCGACGAGAGCGTCCGCCGCATCGTCAAGGCAAAGCTCACGCATGCAGAATTTTGGGGGACGGATGCACGGTAGGGATCTCGCTGCGGCGGAGATCCAGGCTTGCGGCGAAGAAGCCGGCCGGACTTAGGAAATGGGAGGTGCATTTCTATGAAAAAGGCGATTGTCGTCGTCGATATGCAGCGGGATTTCGTGCGTGGAAGCCTTGGCACGGCAGAGGCGCAGGCCATGCTGCCGCATCTTGTGGACAAACTCAAACGGGAAACGGGCGCGGATCTTTTCTTTACGCTCGACACGCACGATGCGGGCTATCTTCACACGCAGGAGGGAAAGAACCTTCCCGTCGCGCATTGCATCAAGCCGGGACCGGGCTGGGAAGTCGTGGAGGAACTGAGCCCTTTCCTGCAAAAGGCGGTCGCTGCCGTCGAGAAGCCGACTTTCGGCTCGACGCGCCTGCCGGCGCTCCTTGCCGCTTATGATGCCATCGAGTTCGTCGGGCTGTGTACCGATATCTGCGTGATTTCCAATGCGCTCATCGTCAAGGCGTTCCATCCGGAAAAGCGCATTTCCGTGGATGCTTCCTGCTGCGCCGGCGTGACGCCGGAAAGCCATAAAAATGCGCTCGCAGCCATGAAGATGTGCCAAATTGAGGTCACGGGAGAGGAAATGTGAGTTTCGCGCAGCAAGAAGCCCGTCGGCAGGGATGAACCGACGGGCTTTTCTATGGTAAAGGGAAGATCGGAAGCAAAGAAATGGAAATAAAGGGGATCGGCATCAGGTGTTTTTCGCGATGATCGCGCCAACGACCGCGCCGACGATTGCGGCGGTATTGCGCTCCCCCTCGGAATACTTCTTGCGGTGGGAACTCAGCTGTGTGACCGCATGTCCCTGCATCTGCTCGTAAGCAGGCGCAAGGGCGCGCGGGCTTGCCTCCGCTGCCGCAGCGGTCAGTCCGACAAGACCGATGCTCAGGCAGCCTGCGAGCGCGACTGCTGTCCGCTTTACACTCGTTTTGCTCAACATGGAAACCATCTCCTTCCTGCATGGGAGAGCCCGTCTCCCGCAATACTGTATCAGGCATTTCCTGATTACAAGCCAAGTATAGCGCAGCAATCTTAAACCGTCTTGTGATGGATGTAAAAAGTTGATTAGGCAAACTATTTAATTTCGATTAGGATGAACGCTCATTTTCGCACCGCTGCCATTTTGAGCGGCGGTATGCAGTCGATGAGATCCAATTCGCGGGCGAGCGCGTAGAACGTGTGCAGCCCGTCGAGGAAATCGTCCGTGAGCTCCCAACGGATCACGGAGCCGAGGTAGTCGGCGAGCTGGCCGCGCGTGAAGGGCGTTTCGGCGAGGACGGAGGCGATCGCCGCGTCTTTGTTTGCGATGCCCTTCGCGAAGGCATGGCGGATACGGTCGTAGACGAGCTGCAGGAGAACGGGGCTTTCCGTTGCAAATGCCTTGGTCGCGACCCATACGGCGTAGACCATTTTCTTGCCCGTGAGCGTTTTCCACTCGGCGCCGAGATCGTAGCAGTAGAGCGAGGCGGGCGGGTGATGGTAGAGCCAAAGCGCGTCGTCGCCGATGAAGAGCGAGGCGGTCGCGTCTTTTGGCACGGGCTCGTCGGGGGCGATGCTGCGGATGGAGTAGCTCGGCGCCGCGCCGTAGCCGCGGCGCAGGATGATCTTGAGCAGGCAGTGGCTCGTCGCCGACTTTGCCGTGAGGATGATCTTGTCGTCCTTGAGCGCCTCGATGGGCTTTTTCGAGATGAGCAGGATGCTCTGCACCGCGCCGTCGGAGGAGATGCAGAAGTCGGGGAGAAGGCAGAGTTCTTCGCTGTGCTGCGCGTAGATAATCGAGGAAACGGGACTCACGTCGAGACGATGGCTGACGATGTCGCGGTTGAGCTCGGCAGGCACGCCGCGCGTGAGGGCGAGCCCTTTCCCCATGCCGTGCGAAAAGCCCCATGTGAGCGGCAGGACGTTCAAAAAGTGGATATGCCCCACTCTTGGTTCGGACATGACGATGCTCCTTTCAGTTGGTTTCTTTGTCTTCCATTATAACGCGGCAAGGGGCGCGGCTCAATGCCCTGTGCCATTGACTTTTTGGCAAGATATGGGTAAACTTATTGATGTGGTCAACTTTTCGAAGCAGAACACGGGGAATTTCCCCGTTGGAGGGGTCATCATGGATGATTACGTCAAGCTAGGACGATGGTTTTCGGTCGTGCATCGGCGCTCGCAGCTCTTCGTGACGGAGGCGTGCGCGCATCTCGCGCTCACGTATTCGGAGTACGTCATGCTCATTCGCATCTTTGATCATGAAGGCGTGCGGCAGGACGATCTTGCGGCAATGCTCTATCTCGACAAGGCAGTCGTGACGCGCACGATCAATCTCCTGCAGAAGAAGGACCTCATCTATCGCGAGCCGGACGCCGCCGACAAGCGCGTGCGTCACATCTACCTGACGGAGCACGGAAAGGAGCAGCATATCTACCTGCGCAATATCATTCAGTGCTGGGTCGACTACCTCATCGCGGATATGACGCAGGGGGAAGTCGATACGATGGTGGCGGGATTCCGCACGCTCGTCGAGCGCGCCATTTCGGCGAAGTTTGCGCCGCTCATCGAGCAGATACCGGAGGACACGTTGGTAAAAGGAGAAGACCATGCGATTCACACCGATTGAGCGAAAGAGCATCGCACTCGTGCTTGCCTGTGCGATGCTCGCAGTCACGGCGCTTTTGGCAGGCTGCGGCAAGGAGAAGCCAGAAGAGAAGCCCGTCCTCGTCAAGACGCAGCGGGCGGGCGCGGCGCACGGCACGGCGGCGGAGACGTTTTCGGGCACGGTCCACGGTCGCTATGAGACGAACCTCTCGTTTCAGGTGGGCGGGCAGATCCTCTCGCGCAACGTCGAGGTCGGAAGCCGCGTGCAGGCGGGCGATGTCCTGATGGCGATCAATGCGAAGGACGTCATCCAGCGGGCGAACCAAGGCGATGCGCAAGTCGCAAGCGCGCGCGCGCAGCTGAAGCTCGCGCAGGCAAATCTCGTGCGCTACAGCCAGCTCTACGAGGAAGAGGCCGTGCCCGCCGCTGTGCGCGATCAGTATCAGACCAATTACGACGCGGCTTTTGCGGCGTATCAGCAAGCGCTCGCACAGGCGGCTCAGGGGCATAACAGCGTCGGCTACACGAATCTGACGGCGGGCGCGGACGGCGTCATTTCGAGCATTGCGGCGGAAGAGGGACAGGTTGTCGCAGCGGGACAGACCGTCATGACGCTCGTGCAGACGGACGAACTGGAGATCGAGATCGCCGTGCCCGAAAGCCGTCTCGCGGAGGTCGCCGTCGGCACGCCGGCAGAGGTGACGTTCTGGGCGCTCCGCGACGCGGTGGCCGAGGGCACGGTGCGCGAGGTCGCGCCGATGGCAGATGCGGCGAGCCGCACGTACAAGGTGCGCGTCTCCGTGCCGGATCCGCCTGCCGGCCTAAAGCTCGGCATGACGGCGAGCGTCGCGTTCGCGCCGGCCGGTTCGGATGAGACGGGGATCGAGCTGCCGCTTACGGCGATCTACCAGACGGGCGACACGCCTGCGGTATGGGTTGTCGGGGAGGACCGCACCGTTTCGCTGAAGGAAGTCCATGCGGTATCCTTCGGCAAGGACAGCGTGCGCGTGACAGGGCTCGCGCCGGACGCCGTCGTCGTGACGGCCGGCGTCCATCGCCTGCGCGAAGGGCAGGCGGTCAGACTGGAGGCGAACGAATGAGGAACCTCACGGAAGTCTCACTGAAGAACCGGACGCTCGTTTGGTACTTCATCCTTGTCGTAGCGATCGGCGGCGTGTTCGCGTATTTCCATCTCGGGCGCATGGAAGACCCAAATTTTACGATCCGCTCCATGGTCGTTTCGGCGGCATGGCCGGGCGCGACGGCGGAGGAGATGCAGGCGCAGGTCACGGACAAGCTGGAAAAGCGCCTGCAGGACACGCCGGGGCTCGACTCCGTCGAGAGCGAGACGCGGGCGGGGCAGACGGTCATTTACGTCCGTCTCGACCAAACGATCCCAAAGGAGCAGATCCGCCCGACGTGGCGCGATGTGCGCAATTTCTGCGAAGATGTCAAAACGGATCTGCCAAAAGGCGTATACGGTCCTTACTACAACGATCGATTCGACGATGTCTTCGGCTCGGTCTACGCAGTGACAGGCGACGGTTGGAGCTATGAGGAGATGCGCGAGCAGGCGGAAAAGACGCGGCGCATGCTGCTTCAGGTGCCGCGCGTCCAAAAGGTCGAGCTGATCGGCGAGCAGAAGGAAAAGGTCTACGTCGAGATGGACCGCGCGAAGCTCGCCTCGCTCGGCATCGCGCCGGACGTCGTCATGCAGGCGCTCGCGGCGCAGGGCGACGTGGCGGCAGCGGGCAAGGTGGAGACGGAGAGCGATAACGTCTACCTGCGCGTCTCGGGCACCTTCGAGGATGTCGGCGCGATACGCGCGCTTCCCCTTCAGGCGGGCGGGCGCGTGTTCCGTCTCGGCGACGTCGCGCAGGTGGAGCGGCGCTATGAAGAGCCTGCCGAGCCGAAGATGTTTTTTGACGGGGAGCCTGCGATCGGCATCGCCGTTTCGATGGAGGACGGCGGCAATATCCTGAAGCTCGGCAAAGACCTCCGCACGCTGACCGCGAAGATTCAGGCGGATCTCCCCGCGGGACTCGAAGTCCATCAGGTGTCCGATCAGCCCGCCGTCGTCGATGCCTCGATACACGATTTCGTCAAGACGCTCTTGGAGGCCATCGTCATCGTGCTCGCCGTGAGCTTCCTGACGCTCGGCACGCGCACGGGGCTCGTCGTCGCGTTCTGCATCCCGCTCGTGCTCGCGGGCGTGTTCATCGCGATGTACTTGCTCGGCATCGAGCTGCACAAGGTGTCGCTCGGCTCGCTCATCATCGCGCTCGGACTGCTCGTCGACGATGCGATCATCGCCGTCGAGATGATGAGCGTCAAGCTGGAGGCGGGACTATCCCGCTTCGAAGCGGCTTGCTATGCATTCCGCGCGACGGCAAAGCCCATGCTCACGGGCACGCTCATCACGTGCTGCGGCTTTATCCCCGTTGCCTTTGCCGACGGCATGGCGAGCGAGTTTTGCAGCACGCTCTTCCCCGTTATCTTCTCGGCGCTCGTGCTCTCGTGGATCGTCTCGGTCATGGTCGCGCCGCTCTTTGGGTACCATCTCATTCGCGTCGAAGTAAAGCGCGACGAAGAAGGGCATATCGATCCGTATCAAAGCCGGTTTTATACGTGGTTCCGCCGTGTCCTGAACCTCTTTTTGACGCATCGAAGGATCGTCCTCGCCGGCACGGCCGCGCTCTTCGCGCTCTCCGTCTTTTCGATGCAGTTCGTGCGGGAAGAGTTCTTCCCGCCGTCGCTGCGGCCGGAGATCCTCGTCGAGCTTCGCTTGCCGGAGGGCGCTTCGATGGAGGGAACACAGAGGGCATGTGACCGCATGGCGGACTTCCTCGCCGAACACAAAGCGGATCTTACGAATTACAGCTACTACGTCGGGCGGTACGCGCCGCGCTTCGTGCTGACGATCGATCCGAAGGCGGCAGCCGATAACCGCGCCCAGTTCGTCCTCGTCGCGAAGGACACCGAGGCGCGTGGGCGGCTCACTGCCGCGCTTCGCGAGGCGGAGCAGGACGAATTTTCCGACGTGCGCATGAATCTCCAGTACATCCAGACGGGCCCGCCTGCCGATTATCCGCTCATGCTGCGCGTCAGTGCGCCCGATATCGATACGGTGAAATCGATGGCAAAAGACGTCGCTGACCGCGTTGCCAGGGATGAAAACAACTACAATGTTGCGCTCGACTGGGGCGAGAAGAGCAAGGTCATGCACCTCGCGCTCGACTCGGCGAAGATCCAGGCGATGGGGCTTTCGAGCAAGGCGGTCGCGCAGACGGTCTACACGGAGCTCACGGGCGCGAAGGCGGCGGAGTTCTACACGGGCGACCGCACGATCCACATCGACCTGCGTCTCGCAGCAAAGGATCGCAAGAGTCTCGACGAGATGCAGGATCTGCCGATTTACCTCGGAAGGGCGGGCTACGTGCCGCTCGGACAGATCGCGAAGATTTCCTATGCGGCGGAAGAGGGACTCATCCGCCGCTACAATCTCATGCCGAGCATTCTCGTGACGGCAGAGGTGCGCAGCGGCACGGCGAACGACGCGACGAAGAAGGCATTCGCGGAGACGGCGGATCTCCGTGCGAGCCTCCCGGCAGGCGCGAGCATCGTGCCGGCGGGTGCGCTCAAGGACAGCACGGAGTCATCAAGCTACCTCATGAAGCCGCTTCCCGTCGTCGTATTCCTCATCATGACGCTCCTGATGATCCAGCTTCACAGCGGAAAGGATATGGCGCTCACCTTGCTTACGGCGCCGATGGGGCTTATCGGTGTCGCGGCAGGCCTGCTCGTGACGGGCAAGGCGATGGGATTTGTCGCGATACTCGGCGTGCTCGCGCTCGCGGGCATGATCATCCGCAACAGCGTCATCCTCATCGACCAGATCCAAAAGCATCGCGCGGCGGGCGAGAGCGCATGGGATGCCGTCGTCGACTCGGCGATCCTGCGCTTCCGTCCCATCATGCTGACGGCAGCCGCCGCGATACTCGGCATGATCCCGCTCATGGCGAGTACGTTTTGGGGCCCGATGGCCGTCACGATCGCGAGCGGCCTTGCCGTCGCAACCGTGCTGACGCTGCTCGTCCTGCCGACGATGTATGCGGCGGCATACCATGTCAAAAAGGAATGAATCTGAGTGCGCCGCAGGCTGAGTGCCTGCGGCGCAGACCATCGCATGCGTCTTCTGCTGCGCCGTCCCATAATCGTCCTCTCCTAGGACGGCCGCCCTAGGAGAGGACGATTATGGGACGAAATGGACGGCATCGCTTACGGGATATTCGGGATATCCTTGCTGATTGCCGTATGGCGGATGATATCCTCGACGCGCATGTCGATGGCGAGCTCCCGCTTGTGCAGGACTTCCGCCTGCGCGTATTCGGCGGGGCTTCCCGTGCGCAGGCCTTCGATGAAGTGCTCCCATGCGGCGATGGTCGTCTCGGTCGATTCCCTGCGCTGGGCGGCGAGGTAACGCGCGCCGTCGGGAACGGGAACGGCGTCGAGCTGCTCCTGCCGGCTCTTGAGCGCGGGAATGACCTCTTTTTCGAGCATGGAGGCGAGCGCATACGCCTGCCCTTCCGTGAGGCGCCCGTCCTTCGTGACGGTCGTCGCGGCAAAGCGTTCGCGGCAGGCATTGAATTTCACATTGTAGGCGGCGACGATGTCCTTGGTCGCCGCGATGTAGTCGGCGATATCGCGGTTTTGACGCGGTGCGATGGCGTCGAGGTAGGCGCGGTAGTTCTTGATGTAGGCAATCTGCCAGTGCCCTTCCTTCGCCTGCTCGAGCGCGAGGTCAAGCGTGAACGGCGTGCCCGTATCTTCTTCGCGCACCTTGACTTCGGCGACGGCTCCCATGCCGTCGCGGTGCACGCCCGCGACTTCGAGGAACGTCGTGTTGCGGATGAGGCTGCGCGCCAGGAAGCGTTCGTAGTCGATGCCGAGCTGCCTGCCCTTCAGGATGTCCGTGCCGCTCGGCAGCGACCACGCCCCGCTTTCGACGCGGCGCAGGATGACCGATTCCGTGCCGCCTGCGAGCTGCGGCTTGACGAGAATGTAGAATTTCTCGAACTTGACCTTCGAGTCTTCTGTCAGCGTCGCGTCGTAGGCGAAGAGGTCGAGCGTGAGGTCGTCGTAGGCGAGCGAGGTCAGGAGCGGGAGGTTTACGTATTTCTTGAACTTCTCCACGTCATGCGCTTCGACGGCGGCGACGGCCTGCTTCATCGCGTACGCCGGCGTGTGCTGATAGAACCGGAAGTACCAGATCGCCGTGCCGAGCAGGCAGGCGATGACGATCGCGAGAAGAAAGATGTCGCGCTGCCGCCTGCGCCGCCTGTCCTGTATTTTTTGCTGCCAAGTAAAGTCGTCCATACTGTCTCCTTCGAGCTGGAGGCGATTGCCGTTTGCTGGATTATAGCCCAATTAACCCCAGTATACTATATTTCCCCATTTTCGTCCAAATATACTACAATTTCACAGATTCCTATGTTAGAATGGAATGGACGAAGAGGGGGATCGCGCGATGAAATGGGTTAGTCACCAGATCGTGACGGGCGTCGTCGTGTTTGCCGCGACAGATGACATGCTGCTGACAGCTGCTGCCATGGCGGGCGCGATTTTCCCCGACAAGGTCGAGGGAAACCCGCGCGCAGGAAGCTGCTGGCTTTGGCGCAGCCGTCACCGCGGCTGGTCGCACTGGCCGCTCCTCTACGTTGCGCTCATCGGTCTTTTTGCGCGCGTGACGGAGATCGCGCAGGTGCCGCCTGCGCCGCTCGCCGACGCCGTGCGGATCGGCACGTTTTTCTGCGTCGGCGCGCTGCTGCACATTTTGGAGGACGCGCTTTGCGGCAAGGTCCCGTTTTTGACGCCAGCGCAGAAGGTCGGCATCCGGCTCTTTCGGGTTGGCTCCGTCATGGAGTACGTCGTGGCAGGCGCACTCGTCCTTATCGCCTACGGCGTGCGGCGCATTCTTTTTTCGGGATAGGAAATCACGGAGCAGCGGAGTCCTTCGGATTGGCGTGGGGGGTCGCCGAAGTGCGGGCAAAAGAGATGCGCCAAGGTGAAGGCACTCTATCCGTGCCTTCATCGCGCGGCCTCGCGGATGGTGGGGCTTCGCGGATGGGAAGAGGAGGGATTGGGATGGTGCGGTCAGCGGCTCGGCCGAGCAAGGTCCTCCGCCTTTTGGCGGAGAAGTACCCGACGAAGGAAATCGTCTATGAACAGCTCATTTACCTGCAGTCGCGGCTCGCGCTCCCGAAGGGGATCGAGCATTTTCTGAGCGATCTGCACGGCGAGTACGAGTCTTTTTTCCATATTCTCAACAACTGCTCGGGCGTCATCCGCGAAAAGGTGGAATACGTTTTCGGCACACGGATGACGCGTGCTGAACAGGCGGAGTTCTGCACGCTCATCTACTACCCGAAAGAGAAGATCGAGCAAATGCGGGAGACGCGCCGTGCGACGCCTGCATGGTACCGCGCGAACCTCGAACGGCTCCTGGCGCTCGCGAAGCTCATGAGCTTCAAGTACCCCGCATCGAAGGTCAGCGGGTTCATCCCCGCGCGCTACGCCTCCGTCATCGTCGAGCTCATGACGACGCGTCCTGAAGCGGACGCAGCACAGATGGCATACTGGCAGCGCCTCCTCTCCGCGATCGTCCAGATCGATGCGGGCGCGGACTTCATCGAGGCGTTTGCCGTGCTCATCAAGCGGCTCGCGGTGGACCGGCTCCATATCGTCGGCGATTTTTTTGACCGCGGGCACAGGCCCGACGCGATCCTCGACAGCCTCATGGAGCACCCGAACGTCGACATCGAGTGGGGCAACCACGACCTCCTTTGGATGGGCGCGGCGCTTGGCAGCGAAGCGTGCATCGCGACGGTCGTGCGCAACTCGCTGCGCTACGGCAATACGGACGTCCTCGAACGCGGCTACGGCATTTCGATGCGCCCGCTCACGACGTTCGCCGCGCACCTCTATCCCGACGAGCGTCCGATCCGTGCGGCGGAGCGCGCGATCACGATGATGCTCTTCAAGCTCGAAGGGGCGCTCATCGCGCGCAATCCGGACTTCCAGATGGACGGGCGGCGCCTTCTCCACTGCATCGACTATCGCTCTTCGTGCGCGGTCCTTCCAGGCGGCAGGCGCTGCGAGCTCGAACATGCCTATTTCCCGACGATCGAGGAGGGCAGCGATCCGTACGTGCTCACGGAAGGCGAGCAGGCAATTTTGGCGGAGCTGCGCACGGCGTTCACGGAGAGCAGCGCGCTGCGCCGCCACGTGGACTACCTCTACCAAAAGGGCAGCCTATACAACTGCGCGAACGGCAACCTGCTCTTTCACGGCTGCGTGCCGCTGCATGCGGATGGCAGCCTGCGCGAGATCGTCTTCGGCGGGAAGGCGTATCGGGGGCGCGCGTGGTTCGACTTCTGCGAGCGCATGGCGCGCGAGGCACAGCTCTACGGCGAGGAGCCGGCGCTCGACTTTCTATACTTCCTTTGGTGCGGAAGGCTCTCGCCTGCGTCGGGACGCGAGATGAAGACGTTCGAGCGCGCCCTGCTTTCGGATGCGTCGACGTGGAAAGAGCCGGCCGACCCGTACTTTCGCCTGATCGACACGGAGGAGACGTGCCGCATGGTGCTGGAGGAGTTCGGCATGGACGGCGCGCGCGGGCACATCATCAACGGGCACGTTCCCGTCAAGGTCAAGAAGGGCGAGAGTCCCGTCAAGGCGGGCGGCCGCGCGATCGTCATCGACGGCGGGTTCTGCCGCGCCTATCACACGAAGACGGGCATTGCAGGATACACGCTCATCTCGAACTCGCGCGGCCTGCGCCTGCTGCAGCACCAGAAGGTCGCGAATGTCCGCGAGGCGCTGCGCGGCAGCGGCGACATTGAGTCCGTCGCCGAGACGGTCGAGCTGCAGGCACGGCACGGCACGGTCGGCGATACGGATGAAGGGCGTGCCATGAAAGAAGAAATCACGGATCTGTATAACTTGCTGCTTGCCTACCAAAACGGCATGCTCAAGCCGAAGGAGTAGGAAGGGAGCGCCAGAGGGAAAACAATGAATACGGAACTCGCTACGAAATACAACAATCTGCAGGCCCTGCTGAAGGAAATGGGCAGCGTTGCCGTCTCCTTTTCGGGCGGCGTCGATTCGACGCTCGTCCTGAAGGTCGCACACGACGTGCTCGGCGAACATGCCGTCGCCTTTACGGTGGAGTCGGATTTCGTGCCGGAACGCGAAATCGAGGGCGCGCGTGCCTTTTGCGCGCAGGAGGGCGTCGAGCACGTCGTCGAGGCATTCCCCATCCTGGAAGTCGCGCACGTCAAGAAAAACCCGCACGATCGCTGCTACTACTGCAAGTACGCGATCTTCAAGCACCTCAAGGCGGAGGCGGGGCATCGCGGGATCGCTTATGTCGTCGACGGCACGAATCGCGACGATGACAGCGACTATCGCCCCGGCCGCGCGGCGCTGCGGGAGCTTCGCATCATGAGCCCGCTCCATCAGTGCGGCATGGACAAAGCGGATATACGCGCGCTTTCCAAGGACCTCGGCATTGCGGGCTGGGATCGCCCGTCGGCTGCCTGCCTCGCCTCGCGCATCCCGTACGGGGAGCATTTGTCGCATGCGAAGCTTGCGCGCGTCAATCATGCCGAGGCGTTTCTCATGGAAAAGGGCTTCCGCATGCTCCGCGTGCGCGCGGAGGGCGCGGAGGGAAAGACGGCGCGCATCGAACTCATGCCTGAGGATATGGATCGGTTCTTCACGCCCGCGATGCGCAGGGCGACGGACGAGGCGTTCCGCCTGCTCGGCTTCACGCACGTCTCGCTCGACCTGCGCGGCTACCGCATGGGCAGCATGAATGAAGGACTCCATTTATCGCATGAGGAGCGCCATGGCTGAGGAGGCGGCGGAATGACACGAAAAGACAGGGCATTGGCGATGCTCGTCACGGGGCTGCTCCTCGTGCCGTGCGCGGCGCATGCCTCGTACCAGTCGAGTTCGGATACGGGCGTTACGGCGCTCGACTACATCGAGAACAATCGCCGCGCGGAGCGGGAGAACCGGCTGACCGAGGAGCAGAAGCAGCTCCTCGCCGATGCGGAGGCGATGAAGGAGCACCTGCGCCATCCGCTCGATACGGCGGCGCCCGCGCCCGTCGCCTTTGAAGGCGACGACCTCGCTTACGACGAGCGGACGGGCGACTTTACGGCGAAGGGCGACGTGCATATCCTCCAGATGGATGCGCACCGCTTCCAAGGGGCGGACGTCTCTGGCAATTTGCAGAGACAGGAGATCACGATTCCCGGCAAGGCGCACATCCTCCAAATGACGCCGAATATGGCGCGCATCACGCTCGACGGCTATCGGACGAATTACAACTACGCGACGCATACGGGCACGATGGCGGATGCTGCCGGCAAGATCGACCACTACTACATCACGGGCAAGCGCTTCGAGTTCTACCCCGACCACTACGTCGCCTACGACGGCACGGCGACGAAGTGCGGCGCGAAGAAGCCAGACTATCACTGGAGCGCCGAGAAGATGACCATCTATCCGCACGATAAGATCGTCTTGGAGAAGATGAAGTTCTGGATCAAGTCCACGGTCCTTTATCAGCGCGACCACTATGTCGCGGATCTCAATCCGCAAAACAAGCATCAGGATCTGCCGACACTTGGCTACGATGCGGACGACGGCGTTTCCGTCGAGTACGGGATCAAAAAACCGCTCGCGAAGCATGTCGATCTGAATCTCAACCTCCGCGTCGTACAGCATGGCGGCTGGCGCAGCAACTACGAAGCGCGCTGGACGAACCGGAAGATGAGCGCGGCCGTCGTTTACGGGCATTACGAGGACGGCGACAGCAAGTGGATCCGCCGGCAGCCGTCGTTCCTTTGGAGCTACGGCGACCACATCGCGGGCAGCCCGTTCTACTACAGTCTCGGCTATGAATACGGGCGCTGGTATCAAAAGGGCATCCACAGCAACCATACATCGTACGATCTCGGCATCGGGCACGACCCGATCAAGATGGGCACGTATACGCTTTACCTGCATACGGGCTACAACCTCACGAAGGAAAGCTACGACGGCAGCAAGGTGCAGGGCCTCACGTTTGACGGCGTCCTGACGAAGGATTTCGATGCGCGCTGGGCAGCGTATGTCGGCTATCACTACAGCAAGAAAAATGCGCGGAACAGTCTCTTCGACTACGAGACGGACGATTTTTCCAAGAAGCTCGAAGGGGGATTCAGCTACCGTCTCGATGACCGCAATCGCTTCGTCGTCGGCACGCGCTACAATCTCGATGCGGGCAAGTGGGACGATATCGACTACTACTGGTACCACGATATGCACTGCAGCGAGCTCATCCTGCGCTACCGCTCCAAGCGCAATACGTGGGGGATTCGCTTCGAGTTCACACCGTGGTGATCGGGAAAGCCGCGGGAAAAGAGAAAGGGAAGATGGAGATGGGCGATCGGCAGGAGCTTCTCACCGCCATGCGCAAGAAGCGCATCCTCGTTTTCGGCGACATGGTCGCGGACATCTATCTCGACGGGCGCATCTCGCGCATCTCGCGCGAGGCGCCCGTTCTCGTCTTGGAGCAGGCGGGCGAGAGGATCGTCGCGGGCGGCGCGGCGAACGTCGTGAACAACGTCGCGACGCTCGGCGGCATCGCGCACGCCGTCGGCGTTGTCGGCAGGGACAGCGCCGCAGAGGGCCTTCGCCGCGTGCTCGAAGGAAACGGGGTCCATACGGGTGCGCTCGTCACGGACGAGGGGCGTCCGACGATCTCGAAGACGCGTATCATCGCGGGCGGCCGTGCGACGGTCAGCCAGCAGATCGTGCGCATCGACCGCGAGAGCAAGGAGCCGCTTTCCGCCGCGATGGAGGCAGCGCTTCTGCGGCGCATGGAAGGGCTGCTCCCGCATATCGACGGCATCGTCCTCAGCGACTACGGCGCAGGCACGGTCACGGAGCAGCTCAAAGAGCGGCTCATCCGCGCCGCGCGCGAAAAGGGGATTCCGAGCATCGTCGACTCGCGCTACGCGATCCATCGATTCCACGGCATCGGCTACGTCAAGCAGAACGATGCGGAGCTCGCGGCTGCGGTTCACCGCGATCTGCCGGACGAAGCGGCGATCATCGCGGCGGCCCGGGAACTATGCGCAGAGCTCGCGGCAGACGGCGTCCTCGTGACGCGCGGCGAGGACGGCATGACGCTCGTGACGAGGGATGGCGCGACGACGATCCCCGTCACCGACCGCAGCGAAGTGTTCGACGTCTCGGGCGCGGGCGATACCTGCGTTGCGACGGTCATTCTCGCACTCGCGGCAAAGGCGGAGCCAGCGGAGGCAGCACGCCTCAGCAATCTTGCGAGCGGCATCGCCGTGCGCAAGATGGGGACGAGCACCGTCTCGGCAGAGGAGCTTTTGCGCGCCGCTGCGGTCGGGAGGGAGGAAATGCCATGCTAGTACGGAATCGCGACATCGAATCGCTCTGCCGCATCCTGCGCGCGGGCGGAACGCGCATCGTATTCACGAACGGATGCTTTGACATCATCCACGCGGGGCATGTCCGCTACCTTGAGCAGGCGCGCTCCTTCGGCGACGTGCTCGTCCTCGGGCTCAATACCGACGCATCCGTACGCGCGCTCAAAGGCGATTCGCGCCCCATCAATGGCGAGCTTGACCGCGCTGCTGTCGCGGGCGCGCTCCGCGCCGTCGATTACGTCGTGCTCTTCGGCGAGAGAACGGCGGAAACCATCGTCGGGAAGGTACGCCCAGACATCTACGTCAAGGGCGGCGACTACACGCTCGATACGCTTCCCGAGGCAAAGGTCGTCATGGGCTATGGCGGGCGCGTCGAGATCGTGCGCTTTCTCGACGGGCACTCGACATCGCGTATCATCGAGAAGATACAGACGGACGGAAGGGCGTCCTCCTGAAGCAGGCCGCTTCATTTTATGGGCTTATGGGCTTAAGGCTTATGGACGCATTGGACGCATTTATTTCAGGAAAGGCGGAACTGCATGAAAGAGATCCTGATTGTCAAGCTGTCGGCCATCGGCGACGTCATTCACGCGCTGCCCGTCTCGTATGCTATCAAGGAGCAGTTCCCTAAGGCACATATCACGTGGGTCGTCGAGCCGCCCGCAAAGCCGCTCCTGGAGCTCAATCCCTGCGTCGACGCGATATTGGCCTTTCACAAAAAGGAGTTTCGCTCGCTCGGCGGATTCCTCTCGCATTTCGCTCCGTTCCGACGGGCGATTCAAGCGCGCCGTTATGACGCCGTGCTCGACCTGCAGGGGCTTCTGAAGTCGGCGGTGATCGCCTATCTTGCCGACGCGCCGGTAAAGCGCGGCATGTGCAATATGCGCGAGGGCAGCAGCCTCGTTTCAAAGCCTGTCCTTGGCGCGCATGCGCATGGGCATATCGTCGCGCGCTATCTCGATGTCGCGCGTGCGATTGGCTGCGCCGTGCGCGAGGTGCGCTTCCCGCTCGAAATTCCTGCAAAAGTCGAGCAGCAGGCGCGGCAGATCTTTTATCAGGCGGGCGGCAATATGGGAAATGCCTACGTCTGCCTTGCCGTCGGCGCAAATTGGCCGAACAAACGGTGGAATGCGGAATCTTTCGCAGCGCTCGTTGATTGGCTCTACGCCAGGCGCCGCCGTCCCGTCCTCGTCGGGGGCGGCGCGGTGGATGCGCAGATGGCCGCGGAAATCGAGGCGCAGGCGGATATCCCGCCCGTGAGCCTCGTCGGCAGAACGACCCTGCCGCAACTCGCCTGCGTGCTCTCGCACGCCGCCGCCGTCGTCGGCGGCGACACGGGTCCCGTGCATCTCGCGGCAGCGCTCGGCACGAAGACGGTCATGCTCATGGGACCGACCGACGCGAACCGAAACGGCCCCTACGGGCAGGCGGAGGGCGCCATTGAGGCCGCGCGTCCCTGCAAGGGCTGCTGGAAACGCGCCTGCCCGAAAGGGCTCGACTGCCTTGCGGCGATAACGCCCGGACAAGTGGAGGAGAAACTGCTCTAGAGGAGGCGGGCACTACGGGATCGAGGGAGTTTATGCGCTTGGACCGATTGTTTCAAAACGTGCAGCAGGATCTGAAATTTTTCGTTTCCATGCTCCTGCTCCTCTGCGTCTATCGCGCGGCGTTTATCGGCACGATGGGCGCCTTTCTCGCGCCCGATACGACGCGCGCGGACATCTTGGCCGCGCTTTTTGCGGGGCTTCGCCTTTCCTTGAAATCGGCAGGCGCAGTGACGCTTTTCCCGTTCGTCTTTGTCACGCTCGCGGGCGTCGTTTCCCCGCGTCTTTCATGGCCGCGCCTGCGCCTCGCATTCGGCGCGTTCGCAGGCTTTCTGCTCTCCGTGCTCTTCATGGCGCGCTATCCGTACTATCGCGAATTCCATGCGGGGTTCGGCATGGAGATCCTGCATGGCTTGCAGGATGACCGTGCCGCCATCTTTTGGACGATGGTCGAGCAGTACGGCGCGGTGTGGCGTGTAGCCGCCGCTGCCCTTTTGGCGGCGATCTTCTTTTTGCTGCTGCGCCGCCTCCTGCAGCTCGGCACGCTTGCGCTGCCGCGCATCGAAGGACGTGGGAAAAGATGCCTTGCGGGGGGCGGGCTCGTCCTTTCCATCGGGCTGTTCTTCGTGTTCGTGCGGTTCGGCGGCAGCTTCAATTACGAGAAGGGCATCAACTGGGAAAACGCGGGGATCACGAAGGACGCGTTCCTCAATGAATGCATCCTCGATGATGTGCAGGCGCTTTACCGCGTCCGCTCGATCGAAAAACAGATGAAGGCGGGAGAGACGGCAGGCGTCGAGGCGGACCGCATCGAGGAGCACCTGCGTCAGATCGCAGGGCACGATGCGGTGGACGGTACGGCGGTCGCGCCGTATCTCCTGCGGCGGGCGGCGGGCGCGCGCATCGAAAAGCCGCGCCATATCTTCATCGTGCTCGGCGAGACGTGGGCGATGTGGCCGGCACTCGATCGGTATGCCTCGCTTCACGCGGCAGACGGACTTCGCGCTTTGATGGCGGAAACGGATGCCTATTCGACGCGCGCTTTCCTGCCGAACGGCGAGTACACATCGATCGCGATCATGGGATTCGTCTGCGGGCTGCCGGAGGTGCACGTCGCGCCGCAGGTACAGCCGCGCACGTTTGAGGCACCGTATGCGACGGCGATGGCACCTCCGTTCCATTCGCTCGGCTATCAAGTCGATTTTTGGTACGGCGGCCTGCCCGCCTGGGATTCGATCAATCGCGTCTCGCTTGCGCAGGGCTTCGACCATTTCTACGGCTATCCCGACTTCGATGCGCCGCGGCAGAGCGCATGGGGGACGAAGGATGGCTGCCTCTTCGATGCCCTCTACGATCATCTGGCAGACGAGCCGCCGACGGTGCATCTCATCATGACGGTGTCCAATCACCCGCCGTACAACATCGATCTCGCCGCAGAGGGCATCGATCTCGCGCGTATACGCGAGGCGGTGGACGCCTTGGAGGACGTGCCCGATCCCGAGGAGCTCGCGCTGGAGCTCGGGCACTACGCCTACATGGACAAGGTCGTGACCGACTTCGTGCGAAGGACGCGCGCGGCGTATCCGGAAAGCCTTTTCGTCATTACGGGCGATCACAGCGTGCGCATGGATCCGAGCGGGCATCCGACGCGCTACGAGCATGAGGCCGTGCCGTTCGTGCTGTACGGAAACGGCATCACCAAGGACATTCTTCCAAAGGATGCCGCAGGCGGGCACCTCTCCATTGTGCCGACGCTCCTGGAACTCATCGCGCCGGCCGGCTACGCGTACCATTCCCTCTGCCCCGGTCTCGCGAAGAGCCGCGCGGCATTCAATAATTCGACGTGGACGGCAGGCGGCTTTTTCGGGGCGACCGATGGAAAAGAGGCGGAGCCGATCCCGCAGATGGAACCCGGCGACTTGCAGACGGCGCGCAGCGATGTCGCAAGGATCCTGCCCGCCGTCCGTACCGTCGGCTGGTGGATGATCGTGAAGGGAGAATAACGTGTATCAGAATATCCTCGTCATCAATCTCATGCACATCGGCGATCTCATGCTCGTGACGCCTGTCCTGCGGACGCTTCGCACGAACTACCCGAAGGCGAAGATCACGCTGCTCGCAGACAAAAAACTTCGCGATCTCGTCGAGCACAACCGCCATATCGACGGCTGCATGCTCCTCGACAAGAAGGGCGCAGACGACCGCTTCGGCTCGTTCCTCCGCTATATCCGAAAGGTGCGGGCGCGCCATTTCGACCTCGTCATCAACCTGCACCGCAACGAGCGCGCCTCGGCGCTCGCGGCATTTTCCGGCGCAAGGCGCATCGTCGGCTACGCGAAGCCGGGCTTTTCGCTCTTTTTTGACATGGTGCTTCCGAACAAGAAGGCGGTCATGCATCAGATCCACTCGCATTTCGAGGTGCTTGAAGCGGCGGGCATCGTGGCGAAGGACAAGATCGACGACGGCGGGCTCGAGCTTTGGCTCGCGGATGCGGCAAAAAGCGAGGCGGCGCGGATTTGGAAGGCGCATTTCGGCGCGGGGGAAAAGGTCATCGCGTTCCATATCGGCGCGAGCTGGAAGACGAAGCGCTGGCTCGACCGCTACTTCGCCGCATGCGCAGACCGGCTCATACGGCGCGGCTATGCGGTCGCGTTCTTCGGTGGACCGATGGACGAGGCGCTCGTCGCCGCCTGCATCCAAAAGATGCAGGAGAAGGCGAGCGCGAAGCTCCACGTCTTTACGGGAAAGGTGAGCCTCGCCGTTCTCGCGGGCATGCTGCGCCGCTGCTCGCTTTTTCTGACGACGGATTCCGGGCCCATGCACGTCGGCGTCGCGATGAACGTGCCGATCGTTACGATGTTCGGCGCCTCGCCGGTGCCGGGATTCTACCCGTACGACGCAAAGGACGTGCTCATCAAGACGCCCGCGCCGTGCCACCCATGCGGCCTTCACGAGTGCCCAAAGACGGGGAAGGAAAACATGGCGTGCATGAAGAATATCCCAGTAGGCGTCGTGATGCAGTACGTGGAGGAACTCCTCGAACGCTATGACGGCGCACCTGCGTATCAACTGCCCGCTCACTACGGCGCGTACGAATGCCGCGTCATTGAACTATGAGGGAACCCATGGACAAACAAGCACTTAGAGACTTCGTCGCGGAAAAGACCGATCGCTGCAAGATCCTCGTCGTCGGCGATGTCATGCTCGACAAATACTACTACGGCGAAGTCACGCGCATCTCGCCTGAAGCGCCCGTGCCCATCACGCATGTGACGGGCATGAAGGAGACGCTCGGCGGTGCAGCGAACGTCGCGCACAATCTCGCGCTTTTAGGCTGTCAGACGAGCATTGCCGGCTTCGTCGGCGACGATGAGCACTGCCGCAGTCTCACGGACAAATTCGTCGCGCGCGGCATCGATTACCGCGGGCTCGTGACGACCGATCGCCCGACGACGACGAAGCTGCGCATCATCGGCGGCCATCAGCAGATGCTTCGTCTCGACTTCGAGAAGAACGACCCGATAGACGAGGAGCACGCCGAGCGATTCTTGCACTACATTGAGCAGAAGCTCAGCGAAAGCCTCGACTGCGTCATCATCTCCGACTACGGCAAGGGCGCCTGCACGGAGATGCTCTGCCGCCGCATCATAAAAAACTGCCATGCGCATGGCGTGCCCGTCGTCATCGACCCGAAGGGGGCGAATTGGACGAAATACGCGAATGCGGACTACGTCACGCCGAATCTCAAGGAGCTCAACCAGGTGCTTTTGGAGCCTGTCCGCAACGAGGACGCGGCAGTCGAACGAGCCGTGCGCTACGTCATGCGCAAGTTCAGGATCAAGAACGTCATTGCGACGCGTTCCGAGTGCGGGCTCACCTTCGTCCGCGAAGCGGATGCGACGCACATCCCGACGAAGGCGCAGGAAGTATTCGACGTGTCGGGCGCGGGCGATACGGTCATTGCGGTCTTCGCGATGGCACTTGCGGGCGGGCTCGCGAGCGCCGCGGGGGCGTATCTCGCGAACCTCGCCGCGAGCGTCGTCGTCGCGAAGCTCGGCACGTACGCCGTGAGCCGCGAGGAACTGCTGCAGGCATTGCAGGAGACGGGAAAAACGAGTAGGGAGGAATCACTATGATCATCGTAACGGGCGGCGCCGGATTCATCGGCAGCAATATCGTCAAGGAACTCAATCGCCGCGGGCGCACGGATATTCTCGTCATCGACGACCTGAAGGACGGGCAGAACTACAGGAATCTGCGCGGCCTGCAATTCATCGATTACCAGCACAAGGACGATTTCCTGCAGAGCATCGAAAACGACGATTTCGACGGCACGGACATCGACGCCGTGTTCCATGAGGGCGCGTGCTCCGATACGATGGAGTACGACGTGAACTTCATGATGCGGACGAACTACGAGTACTCCAAGCTGCTGCTGCACTTCTGCCTGCAGCACCGCATCCCGTTCCTCTACGCGAGCTCTGCTTCGACCTACGGCGCGGGGAAGAATGGATTTCGCGAGGGAGACGAATGCGAGGATGCGCTCAATCCGTACGCGTTCAGCAAGCTCCTCTTCGACCGCTACGTGCGGCAGGTCGTCTCCGAGGCGCACAGCCAGATCGTCGGGCTCAGGTACTTCAACGTCTACGGGCCGCAGGAACATCACAAGGGCAAGATGGCGTCGATCTTTTATCAGCTCGTCGATCAGATCCAGGAGACGGGGAAGGCGCGCCTCTTCAAAGGCACGGACGGCTACGCCGACGGCGAGCAGCGCCGCGACTTCGTCTACGTCAAGGACGTCGTCCGGGTCAATCTTTGGTTTTGGGAGAACCGCGGGCCGTCCGGCATCTACAACTGCGGGACGGGGCACGCGCACAGCTACAACGAAGCCGCAAAGGCGGTCATCGAGGCACTCGGCAAGGGCGAGATCGCCTATCGCGAGTTCCCCGCGATCCTGCGCGGCAAGTATCAAAACTTCACCGAAGCGGATCCGACACACCTTCTGAATGCAGGCTACGACGGCGGCTTCACGGAAATGGAAGCGGCGGTGCGGGAGTACGTCGGCTTCCTAAACCGGGGCGGCTATTACAGCTATGGCGAATAAAGCGGTATTCTTTGATCGCGACGGCACGCTCAACCGCGATGTAGGCTACCTGCACCGCATCGAGGACTTCATTTGGATGCCGGGCGCAAAGGAAGCCGTCCGCTATGTGAATGGGCACGGCTACCTCGCTGTCGTCGCCACGAATCAGAGCGGTGTCGCGCGCGGCTACTACAAGGCGTCGGACGTCGTGCGCGTGTACGATTGGATGAACGAAACGCTCGCAGCGTTCGGCGCCCATCTCGATGCGCTCTACTACTGCCCGCATTACGTCGGCGGGAAGATTGCAAAGTATGCGAAGCCGTGCGACTGCCGCAAGCCCAAGACGGGAATGGTCGATGCCGCCTGCGCGAAGTACGATATCGACCGGGCCGCGTCGTACCTCGTCGGCGACAGCGAGACCGATATGGCCTGCGCAGAAAACGCAGGGCTCAAGGGCATACGCTATGCGGGCGGCGACCTGCTCGCGCTCGTAAAAGGCACCGTCAAATGAGAGGGAACCAACTGTGCATGCATGGATAGGATGACTTGCGATGAAAGGATATGTCGATCCGGATGTTTGCGTCGGGTGCGGCGCGTGCGCCGCGTCCGCGCCGGAGGCGTTCCGGATGAATGCGGACGGGCTTGCCGAAGGGTTCCAAGAGATCCCCGCAGAGAGCATCGACGACGCAAGGGATGCGATGGCGGATTGCCCCGTCGGGGCGATTGCGATGCGGTAAGCGACAGCGGACGGCGAAAGGGCCGCGCGATTCCTGCGGAGGAGTGGCGTGGCTTTTTGCTTGCTTGTATTTTGCTGCCGTATTTCCTATAATGGAAGGAGTTGGATAGGAGGCGGAAGCGTGGACAAGAAAAGATCGGCGCGCGAGCAGAAGGCGGCGCGTGCCGCGCAGGACTTCCTCACGGCGCTCGGCGTCGACACGGCAGTGCGCGGCATGGAGGCGACGCCCATGCGCGTCGCGAAATTGTACGCGACGCTTTTTGACGGGCTGGGAACGGATCCGAATACGCTTTGGGGCGAGGTGTTCGAGACGTGCGCGCGCGGAATCGTCGCCGTGCGGCACATCCCGTTTTGCTCGATGTGCGAGCACCATCTCGTGCCGTTCTTCGGCGCGGTTTCGATCGCCTACCTGCCGGGGCGCGGGCGCGTTGCGGGATTCAGCAAGTTCGCCGAGGTCGTCACCTGCCTCAGCCATCGTCCGCAGCTTCAGGAGCGACTGACGGCTGAGATCGCGGAAGCGGTGCATACGGGACTCGGCGCGCACGGCGTCCTCGTCGTATGCGAAGCGGAGCAGCTCTGCATGATGCTGCGCAGCACGCACGCGCGCGGCACGCGCACGGTCACGTCCGAAATGCGCGGCGACGAACCGCTCGACAGCTTTGCCGCGCAGGCATGGCAGATGTTAGGAGGCGCAAAGAAGGCATGAAGATCATTCGGCACTATCGTTTTCGCGATGGGAAGGAGCTTACGGTCGGCGAGCGGACGCTCGTCATGGGCATCCTCAACGTGACGCCCGACTCGTTTTCCGACGGCGGCAAGTGGAATCGTTTGGATGCAGCGCTTCGCCACGCCGAGGAGATGGCAGCAGACGGGGCGGACATCATCGACATCGGTGCGGAGTCGAGCCGTCCGGGTTTTAAGGTGATGCCGGCAGAGGAGGAGATCGAGCGGCTCATGCCGTTCCTCACGCGCATCATCGCGGCGTCGCCCGTGCCCGTCTCTGTCGATACGTTCAAGGCGAAGACGGCGCGCGCGGCGGTGGAAGCGGGCTGCCATATCCTGAACGATATATGGGGGCTGCAGTACGAGGAGGAGCCGGGCGCGATGGCGAAGGTCGCGGCAGAGGCAAATCTTCCAGTCGTCGTCATGCACAATCAAAACGGGAAGGAATACGCAGGCGACATCATCGCGAGCATGCAGGCGTTTTTCCGCCGCACCATCGCGATCGCGGACGCGGCGGGCATCGCGCGGGAGAATCTGATCCTCGATCCCGGCATCGGGTTCGGCAAGACGGCGGAGGCGAACCTCACGGTGCTTCGGCGACAGGAGGAGCTGCTCGAAGTGGCAGGCGTGCGGTACCCGCTGCTGCTCGGCACGAGCCGCAAGAGCTTCATCGGCGCGGCGCTTGGCCTTCCCGTCGGGGAACGCATGGAGGCGACGGGCGCCTCGTGCGTCGTCGGCATATTGAAGGGCGCGGATATCGTGCGCGTGCACGACGTGCGTCCCATCGTGCGCATGTGCCGCATGACGGATGCGATCCTCGCGGCGGACTGAGCGGCGTTTTTGCTTTTGCAGGCGCAAGATGAACGGAGGTCAATTTGGACGAAATACGGCTGGACGGCTTGGCGTTTTACGCCTATCATGGCTGCCTGAAAGAGGAGCGCGAGCGCGGACAGATGTTTTACGTCGACGTCCTCTTTTCGCTGGACTTAAAGGACGCGGGGGAGAGGGATGCGCTCGGCGCGACGGTCAACTACGCTGAGGCGTACGAGCGCATCCGCGCGGTCGTCGAGGGCGAGCCGTGCGATCTCATCGAGGCGGTTGCAGAACGCATCGCGCGGGCGCTCCTCGCGGCATACGCGCCGCTCGCACGCGTCGCGGTGACGGTGCACAAGCCTGCCGCGCCGATCGCGGGGCGCTTCCGCGACGTCTCCGTCCGTATCGAGCGGGCGCGCGCATGAAGGCACGGAGCTGCTATTTAAGTCTCGGTGCGAATCTC
>PPYE01661819.1_pt1 | contig 53735 bp, 56 predicted proteins | sample 1559881 | NCBI WGS metagenome assembly PPYE01 (sample SAMN08240022, study PRJNA423297) | Human gut metagenome, whole genome shotgun sequencing project.
ATCACCAGCCTGCCGTCTTCAGTGTTTCATTTATGGTGGTGCCGAGCATTGAGCGGCATGGGGGTTTACTCTGATAGTCCTGCCGCCGATTAGGCGGCGTTAATTCAGGGATGCCAAATGCGCCGCCAGGCTTTCGCGGGACAGCTGGCGCGCTCATGAAGGTTTCCTCTGAAAACCGATAGTCTCACAGCAAATAAAAAGTGTGCGCCCCAGCGCACACTCGCGCCGGAGCGCGGTTGCGACAGCAGCCAATTTCCTTAAACGCGAAGTGTGCATCCACAGCGGAGCGTTTTTTGTTTAATAGGGAACGAAGTTTCCTATTAAAAAAAGGCGCCTTGTACTTACCGTACAAAACGCCTTCGTTTTAATGCCCTAAAGTATACAGTCTGGATCAGAATTTGTCAAGCTTCAATTTCACTAATGATTGTGATTTTTTAGATTGTCATAATCCAGATACGCGCCTTTTATGGGACTGGCCGCCAGTTCGCCGAACAGCCTAAGCACGCCTTTTCTGTACTTGCGGGGCTTTGGCTGCCAGTTGGCCCGGCGTTCTGCCAGGATGGCATCCATCTCTTCCGCCGTCTTCCGCTCCCCTTTTACCCCGATGATATTTAGCTTCCGGGCAAAAACATCGATCTCAATCAGATCATCCTTCTCTACCAGGGCAATGGGACCGCCCTCCACTGCTTCAGGGCTGCAGTGGCCGATTACCGGACCGGTGGAGGCGCCGGAAAAGCGTCCATCGGTAATCAGCGCAATGCTCCGTCCCAGCTCCTTATCCGAAGAAATCGCCTCTGAAGTATAAAACATCTCCGGCATGCCGCTGCCCTTGGGTCCTTCATACCGGATGAATACCGCATCCCCTTTCTCCACCTCATGATGAAGAACCGCAGCAAGACACTCCTCCTCGCTGTCAAAAGGCCGGGCCCGGAGAATGGCGTGATGCATTTCCTTCGGGCATGCAGTGTGCTTGATCACCGCCCCTTCCGGAGCCAGATTCCCCTTAAGGACGGCAATGGATCCCTCTGTGCCGATGGCCTGGTCATAAGGACGGATAATATCCTGTCGGGTCAGATGGCAGCCGTACCTCTCATTAAACTGAGCCAGCCATTTCTCACACCGCTCATAATATCCGTTCGCCTTCAGCTCCTCAAGATTTTCTCCAAGGGTTCTGCCGGTAATGGTCATCACATCAAGATGAAGATGTTCCTTAATTTCTTCCATGATCGCCGGCACACCGCCTGCATAGTAAAAGCACTCCGCAGGCCACCGGCCGGCCGGCCGCACATCCAGAAGATAATGGGCTCCCCGGTGCAGGCGGTCAAAGGTATCTCCCGTAACCTCAAGGCCCAGCTCATGGGCAATGGCCGGAATATGGAGCAGGCAGTTGGTGGAGCCGGAAATAGCAGCGTGAACCAGAATGGCGTTTTCGAAGCTTTCCATAGTAACGATCCGGCTGGGACGCATTTCCTCCTGTCCTGCCATTTCCACCGCCCGGCGTCCTGCCTGGCGGGCGTATGCCAACAGGTCAGGGCTGGTAGCCGGCATCAGCGCGCTGCCCGGAAGCGCCAGTCCCAGAGCCTCTGCCATAATCTGCATGCTGGAAGCCGTTCCGATAAAGGAGCAGGCCCCGCAGCTGGGGCAGGCATTATGCTTCGCCCAGTCTAACTTTGCCTGATCGATTTCCCCCCGTTCAAACTTCGCGCTGTACATTCCCAGCTGCTCGAGAGTCAGCATATTGGGGCCGGCATTCATGGTTCCTCCCGGCACTACGACTGCCGGAATATCCACCCGCATCAGACCAATCAGATTTCCAGGCATCCCTTTATCGCAGCTGGCCAGATAAACGCCGGCGTCGAATGGGGTTGCATTGGCATGGATTTCGATCATATTGGCGATGATCTCCCGGCTGGCCAGACTGTAGTTAATGCCGTCTGTACCTTGACTCTCGCCATCACAAATATCGGTGCAGTAATAGCGGGCGCCGTGTCCTCCTGCTTCCGCAATTCCTTTGCGCACTTCTTCCACAAGGCCTCCCAGATGGGCGCTGCCGGGATGGCTGTCTCCGGCAGTGCTTTCAATAATGATCTGGGGCTTGGACAGATCCTCCGGCTTCCAGCCGCATCCGATCCGCAGGGGGTCTATTTCAGGGGCCAGCGCCCGCATCTGCTGACTTGCAAGTTTGGTCATAATAACACCTCTTTCATCAGGATTTTGTCAGGAATCCGCCGTCTACCGGAATAGTAGCGCCATTCAGATAGTCGCTGGCGGAAGACGCCAGGAAAATGATGGGGCCCTTTACATCTTCCGGTGTTCCCCAACGGCCGGCAGGAATCCGGGCAGTACACTCATCCTTGCGTGCCTGGGTCATATTTGCGCACATCTCTGTATCCATATAGCCCGGGGCAATGGCGTTGCAGCAGATTCCATGATCCGCGCAGTCCGAAGCAATGCTCTTTGTCAGCTGCACGATGGCTCCCTTGGCCGCAGAGTAAGCAGGAACAGTAGTTCCGCCAAAATAAGAATTCATCGACGCAATATTAATAATCTTGCCCACAGTCTCCTTATCACGCATTACCTGAATCGCTTTCTGGCACATGAACCACACATGGTTCAGATCCACATTGATTACCAAACGCCACTCCTCCTCAGGGAATTCCCACGGCTCATACCGGCGCTGTATCCCTGCTGCAGGTATCATAACATCCAGCCGTCCTCCCAGCAGCGCCATGGCCTCATCAAACATCCGGTCAATCTCCTCTTTTCTGGAAAGGTCTCCTGCTACCGCATAAGCCTTATATCCCATAGCCTTATATTCTTCTACTACCTTCTGCAGCTTTTCTGCCTGCAGATCCATCAGAACAACCTCCGCACCGTTTTCCAGCAGCCCTTCCGCCATCCCGCGTGAAAGACCCTGTGCTCCTCCTGTAACGATGCACTTTTTCCCTGCAACGCTAAACTGTTCTTTGTAATTAAAACTCATAACCATATCCTCCTGTTCTGAAAAATTCTTATTTTTTAATCAATACTGAAAACAATCATATATTAACCATCGGGAAAATCAAGTCAGCGAATCAGGAACGTACAAAAAGCTTCTGAAAATACGCAGACAAAGAATACTGCAACATACCCGATCAAAAACGGCATCTCCGCTTTGGCGATATCCCCCATCTTCAGTCCTGATACGGTTGACGCTGAGAAAATATTTACCGCTACGGGAGGCGTCATAGTTCCTACAACATTGGAAATACAAACGATCATTCCAAAATGGATCACATCAATTCCCATGCTCTTAGCGATAGGCCAGAGTACCGGCACAAGGAGAACTGCGATAGCTGTTCCTTCCATAAAAGTCCCGAAGATCAGCAGAATGATCGCCACAACCAAGCAGAAAAGCGTTTTATTCAGATTGAGGGCAATAACTGCATCAACCATGGCCTGGGAGACTCCCGAATATGTAAACACCCAGGAAAAGGCGGTAGAAGCCGCGATGATAAACAGGATCATGGCGGAACTCTTCGCAGAGTCCTTCAGGATAGGAATGATTTCCTTAAATGTCAGTTCCTTATAAATAAAAACTCCAGCTATCGTTGCCCACACTACTGCTACTGCAGCACTTTCGGTAGCAGTAAACATACCAGAGTAAATTCCCCCAAGAATGATGATGGGCGTCAGCAGAGCGGGAATCGCATCCGCAAAAATCCTTAAAATTTCTCCGGCACTGTACTTGTGCTGCTGCTTAGGCCATTTTTCTTTACGGGCAAAGAAAATCACTTCCGCCATCAGAACCAGTGCAATAACAATACCGATCATCATGCCCTGCGTGAACATGCTGCTGACCGATGCGCCAGTCAATGTACAGTAAATAACCATAATGATAGACGGCGGGATGATCGGACCAAGGCCGCCGGAAACAACCAGAAGACCCGCTGTACGGTCGCCCGGATACCCCAGATCAACCATATCCGCATACAGCATGGTGCCAATGGCAATAACCGTAGCCGGTGCGGAGCCGGACAGAGCCGCAAAGAACGCGCAGGCCAGCACCAGAGCCAGACTCATTCCGCCTCGTACATTTCCTACCAGACAATTGGCAAACCGGACAATGCGGCGGGAAATCCCTCCTTTTGTCATCAGGTTGCCTGCAAGGACAAAAAACGCGATGGCCATAATCGAACTGGACTGAAGTCCGCCGAAAATACGCTGAGCAACAACCGTGGAAGACGCAGTCAAATCACCAAACACTACCGCACATAGAGAAGCTGCGCCAAGAGAGATGGATACGGGAACACCGATCACAAGGCAAACAGCAAATATCACAAACAAAATCACACCAGCAATCATACTTCACCCTCCTCCTTCTTGCACAATGCCGCAATTTTTTCGATCAGGACAACTCCCTGCACCAGCAGGACGATTCCAAAAGCCAGAACCAGAGAAAAATACATCATTGCCATGGGAACCTTTAACACCGGCGTCGTTTGTCCCGTCTGCAGCTGCTTTGCCACAATGAGAATTCCCGCCCTGAACATAGCAAGAGAAAACAGCTCCAGCACGATCTGCTCCACAACAGAAACTACTTTCTCCGTCATTCCATGGAGCTTGCTTGTTACTGCGGTGACAGCCACCTGAGTACCGTCACGCAGACCAACTTCCATCCCCAGCAGTGCCAGATACACCATACTGTAAGTCGCTAATTCTTCTGTCCATGGCATGGAAGCTTTTATCACATTGCGGTTCAGCACCGAAATAAAATAAGAAACAACCATAATAACAAACGCAATAACCATAACCGCATATTCCACACTGGTCACCCACTGCAATACCTTTTTCACATTTTTCATACAATACCTCCTCACAAAATGCCGCTTTTATTGTACGGCTGCCTTGGCAGACTCCACGGCAGCCACCCAGGCCGGGTCATATTCGATGGTATTTGCAGCAGCATAGACATCTTTCAATTCCTCAAGATCAGGATCATAAAAGGTAACCCCAACATTTTTCAGATTTTCAATGGCATCTGCATTTGCTTCTTCCAGATACTTCCACTGCGCTTCGCAGCCTTCCCATACCGCTTCTACAAAGACATCCTGCAGATCTTCCGGAATCCGATTCCATGCGTTATCGCTCATACACAGCGGAATGTAAACAAAGCAATGCTTCGTATTAATGACCGAATTTACTCCTGCCTCATAGTACTTATTGATCCAGCAGTTTGAGACTGCGTTTTCACAGGCATCAATGGTTTTCTGCTGCAGGGCGGTAAACTGCTCTGAGCTTGACAGCGCGATGGGATTTGCTCCGAATGAAGTGAACGCTGTCAGCTGGCCTTCGTTCTGCATAACACGAATCTTCAGACCCTTGAAATCGCTGAGGGATGTAATGGGACGGATCGAAAAAACATCCCGGAATCCAGACTCCAGATAACCGATAATATGCAGTCCCTTTTCATTGGCTTCTTCCTGAATCAGATCCCCCAGTTCATGCTGAACAGCGTAATTAGCCTGCTCTGCACTGTCCCACAAAAAAGCCTGGTCCAGAATGTTCATCTCCGGAATGTAGTTTGCCAGGACTGAATTTGCACAGGAGGCGATATCCAGATCACCCTGAACAGCCATGTCCAGACAATCATTTTCGCTGCCAAGGGTACCGCCTGCATGTACTGTAATGATGATTCTGCCATCGGTTGCCGTCTCTACACATTCGGCAATCTTCATTGCGCCTTCATAATAGTTGGAAGACGTATTGTCCTGCAGAGACATGGTTAATTTAATGGGTTCTTCAGCGCTGCCTGCAGCAGTACTTCCGCCAGAAGAACCGCAGGCGGCCAGACATAATGCCGCTGCCACCGCAGCTGTAAAGGAAATTGCTTTTTTCATGCTGTTTCTCCTCTTTTTATTTGTCTAAAACGATGCATGGTCTTTGTACCATCTGCCATGATGTTTCCGATAACTTGTTCCTGCAAACCAGAATAACTGAATCTCCCGTTGTCATATGATTTCTGCATTTTTCATTTAGCTGCTCTGGTTTTTATTTGTATTTATAAGACGTCTTATCTTTTGTGGCTTTAGTATAGCACTTTCCCATTAAAATCGCAATATACATCAGATGTTTATTTGGCACTTCTCTTTTATATACAAAAAAATAGAGTCCCAGCACTGTGGAACTCCCTAATTTTTGTGCATATTGCCAATTCATGGCCTGATCATGCCGTTTTGCTTCTTCTCGCTCGCCGCATTATCTTTAAATTCATCTGACCTTTCCCTGTTTTCATGCTTTTTTTTCAGCTGCAGAATCTCCTGCCGGTTGTAGGTCAGATGCATAACCATAGCACACCGTGCCCCTACAGAATCCCCTTCCAGAATCGCCTCTGTCACGGCACGATGGGTCTGGATGGTCTCCTGCATCAGCGTACGATGAGTCAAATTGGCAAAGGTCATCACTGCTGTATTAATCACAGGAAGCAGCATCTCCATCACCCGGTTCTGGCTGCAATGGGCAATGCATGTATGGAACTCGATGTCTTTGGGGATATGATCCTCCCCTGCAAGATAAGCTTTCTCCACCTCGTCACACAGAGCGCTCAGCTGCGCCTTATCCTCAGGAGTCGCCTGCTCGGCCGCAGAGGCAGCAATCTCCGGTTCAAGAATCAGGCGCACATCAAACAGTTCCAGCGCCAGCTTAAACCGGTCGTCTAACTGTGACAGCCCCAGAGGATCTTCCGCAAGAGTCCGGTGGCTTTTGACATAAGTGCCGTCTCCGCGCCGCACCTCCAAAATCCCTTTGGTGACAAGACTCTTAACCGCTTCCCGAACCGTGCTGCGTCCTACCTGAAACATCTCCCCCAGTTCAAACTCGTTCGGCAGTTTTTCGCCGATCTGTACCGGCGTATTGAGAATGTAATCCATCAGGGCATCTTCAACCTGGACTCCCAGCAGCTTTCTTTCCATTTTTGCCCGCTCCATCTATAATGCCTCCTTATGTGAAAGTCCTGCTTTCCGCTATTCATAGTATAGCGCATCAATGAAAAGAAAGCAAACCGATTCCCGCCCTGGTTTTTTCACCTGACCGCAGACGCATGATGGTTTACTCAAACCATTTCCTGATTTCCTTCATCCGGGATACCTGATCCACATGGAATGGGCAGCGGTGATTGCAGTGCCCGCACTGAATACAGCTGTCCGCCTTTACCTCCAGTTTCCGGTAATGATCTACCGCCAGAGAATCTCCCGCCCTGGACAGATCATAATACTTATTGATCAGCCCGATATTCAGTCCTGCCGGACATGGGGCGCAGTGATTGCAGTACACGCAGGTGCCTTCTGCGTCATGGGGCGCAAAGGTGCCGATCACCGAATAATCCGTTTCCTCCGGTGATGCCGTTAAGAATCCCAGGATCCGTTCCAGATCCTTCTTTCCCCGGATACCGGGAAGCACCGTCACCACGCCTGGCTTGTCTAATGCATACTGAATGCACTGATATTCCGTCAGGGCCTTCTTAAAGGGAGAGGTCCGTTCATCCAGAAGCTGTCCTCCGCCGAAAGCTTTCATCACGGAAATTCCCACGCCTTCCTTCTCACATCTCCGATAAAGCTCCATTCTGTCATCCACCGTGCCGATGCCGTAATCCCCTTTCTGGTAATCGTAAGCCGGATTAATAGAAAACATCATCATGTCCAGAATTCCCATATCCAGCACGTTTCCCGCCAGCTCAGGCGTGTGGCTGGAAAGGCCCACGTGACGGACAATCCCCTCCTGTTTAAGCCGAAGGATCGTTTCGATCACGCCGCTTTTCTGCATCTTCTGAAGGTCGGAAATTTCGTCAATACAGTGAATGAAGCCGAAATCAATATAATCCGTCTTAAGGGCCGAAAGCTGCCAGTCCACCGACCGCTTGATGGTGTCCGGATCTGTAGTCCATCCGTATGTTCCGGAAGTATAATCCGCCCCGAAATGGATCTGGAAATACACCTGATCCCGAACACCGGCCAGAGCCCGTCCATAAGCGGGAAAGGGCTTTGCCTCTGCCGATGCCATATCAAAATAATTGATTCCCTGTTCCACTGCATAGGAAATGGTTTCTTCGATCTCCTTCTCCCCTGCCTTCTGGATGGAACTGGTTCCCAGTCCTAATATGCTGATAGGTTCCCCTCCATGGGGAAGCTTCCGATATTCCATAATTTTCCCTCCTGAATCTTCCGATAATTTCCTTCCGTCAGCCACACAGCATTTCGCCAGAAGCCTTCTTTCGCCTCTGATCCCATCTTCTATTATAAAAAAGACAGCCGCCTCCGTCCAATACTCTTTATCAAGATACTTCAATGCCTAAAAGGCATTTTAAAACCGTATCCAAATCATCAGAATCCTCCTCCGAATCATCAAAACCGAAGTCAATTCAAAAACCGCAGCCGTCTGAAAAGCTGAGTCAGGCATGGCAGCCGCATACCGGCTTATACACCAAAAAAGAAGCAGAATGCCCTTCAGCCCTCTGCTTCTTTTCCATCTCATGTATCCCTGTTTTCATTCATATTGTATTAAAATGCTGTGATGCTACCCGTGCTCCCATGGTCAAGGGAAACTTACCCTATTTCGTCAGCTCCTCAAACACAAAAACCACAGACTCGGCAATGGCGCAGTCCTGTTCTTCCGTACCGACGCCGATTCCTCCGGCAATCTTTCCGTTTACAAACAGCGGATAACCGCCGGCCGCCAGCGTGATCCGGGGATCATTGGTCTGAATGGCCATTAAAGATGCGCCCTCTGCCGCACATGCGGCAACATCCTTGGTCCTGCACTGGGTAACGGCCGCTGCAGAGAGCAAATACCAGATTATTCTCCGCAGTTTTCCCCGGCATTATCATAATAACAGATCAGCGCCTGGGTTCCCAGATCACCCTTTCCCTGGGACTCCAGCTGCTCATACATCTTCAGAACACATTCCAACATGGGAAGTCTGGCTCCGGCGCTTTCCGACTCCTCTTCCGCAAGCTTCATGTCCTTGATAAAGTGTTTCATGAAAAATCCCGGCTGATAGTCATCCTTAAGAATCCGGGAAGCCACATTGGTCATCTGTGCGCTTCCTGCCGCTCCTGTGCTGATGGATTCCAGCATAAGAGCCGGATCAAGGCCCACTGCCTTTGCATATGCCAGAGCCTCGCAGGCTCCGCTCAAAGCTCCCGCTATGGCAATCTGGTTGCACATCTTGGTGTGCTGTCCGTTTCCTGCCGGTCCTTCATAATAAATGGATTTTCCCATGGCCTCAAAAACAGGCAGGCAAAAATCGAACGTCTCCTTATCGCCGCCTGCCAGAATGGTAAGGGTCCCTGCCTTAGCGCCGGAATCGCCGCCTGTCACCGGAGCATCCAGCACCTTAAGGCCTTTTTCCTTCCCTTTCTCATAAATCTCCCTGGCAAGCTTCGGACTGGTGGTGGTCATATCGATGAGGCAGGTTCCCGGGTCCGCCCTTTTGATAACGCCGTCTTCCCCGAAATAAACCTGCTCCACATCCTTGGGATATCCCACAATGGTGATCACCACATCGCGGCCTTTGGCGCACTCCGCCGGGGAATCACACCAGACGGCTCCCTCTGCCACCAGCTCATCAGCCTTGGATTTTGTGCGGTTGTAAACAGCTACCTGGTATCCTGCTTTCATCAAGTTGCGTACCATGGACCGGCCCATGATTCCGGTTCCGATAAATCCTATTTTTTTCATGCTCGTTCCTCTTCTCCCTCTGTTCTCTTTTGTTGATTTTTGGCCTTATACTCCTCTCCCCAGTCCCACATGGCATCCAGAACCGATTTTAAGCTGTATCCCAGCTCCGTCAGCGTATATTCCACCCGAGGCGGCACCTCCGGATAAACGGTCCTGGTCAGCAGGCCGCTTTCCTCCATCTGGCGAAGCTGCGCTGTTAAAACCTTCTGCGATACATGGCCGATGGTCTTTTTCAGTTCCCCGAACCGCTTGGTCCCCGGAAGCAGATCCCGGAGAATCAGCACCTTCCACTTATCACTGATCAGCATAAGGGTCGTCTCCACCGGGCAGGCCGGCAGCTCTTTGGCTGGAGTTACGGCAATCTCTTTCAACGACTCCATGGCAGTCCTCCTTTACATGATTCCATTCGTATCTTTTTAGCGCTTAGATTCCGATTCTGCGCTTAGATTCCAAAATATCTGTACCTGCCTATTATATCGCTGAAAAAGCAGAAAAGCAATCCGGTCTGGCAGGAATCTGCATGTATATTTTTCTCTGGAGTCTTTTCCATTTTGCCTGTTCCTATCTAAATATTGCCATATCCTATTCGTTTTCCCTGCGCATTGGCAAATCCGGCTCTGACTTTCTGGCAGTGCAGCTGGAACTGTCTGCAGATGACGCGGTTTCCGTCATGTTGGACCTGGATGACCAGGCTGCGGAAAAGATCATTAACGCACAGGTTCCCCGGAAAACCAGGGCTGCCTTCGATGCCGCCCTGGCGGATGTGGCCACAAAGCTGATCTTAAGCCTTCAGGATGCCGGCGAGATCTGCTCCATCAGCAGCTGGATCAAGCAGAATTACAATGACAATCTCGAATAAAAATACGGTTTGCCCTTCCAGTGCCAGCCGTTAAACCTCTTCCTTATCCGTACTGAGTGCAAGCCGCTCATAGAGGGAGCTGTTGTACTGCCGCTTCAGCTCGCTGAGGCTCCAATCGTTTTTCACCGACTCGATTTCATAAAAATGCCGTTCCTCGATATTGTCAATGCGCATGAGCTTCAAATAGTGTGACCAGCTCAGGTAAAACTTCCTCCCAGTGCTGACAGCAGGAAGATTCCCAAATTGGCTAAACACTGTTTCGCCAATCTGATCCTCGGAATAAACCTTGTAAAACTGCCGGATATTTTTCAGATTGCCAACGGAAAAGCCTTTCCCGAAGTTTTTTGTCAAATAGGCGGACAGTTCTTTCAAAAGCTGTGTGCCGTATGCCGCGCGGTTTGCGCCGTGCTGCTCTTCCTCGACAATCATCCGGCCAATCTCAAAATAGGCATAGACCATCGAAAGATTGACGGCCGTTTTCGCATTCAACCGTAGTAAAACCGTTGATGGGCATATAGGTGCTTTGATCGACCGTCATAAAGCCCATCATCTGTTCACCGGTGACATTGGACTTGAATGTCACTTTTTTCCTGATCCAATCGGCGCATTCTTTTGCAATCGCTTTCTGTGTAAGTTCGTTGCGAAGCTTTACCTCAAACTCTGTACCGTAAAGACTGCGCTCGCGAGAAATACGAGGAATGTAAAACTCGCGCTGGGCTTTTGGTGTTTTCTCAGTCACAAAAGTTGGCGAAGTGAAGATAAAACGCAGCTCATCGATGCCTTCAAGCTGCTTTTTCAGCTCTTGATAGGCATAGATTGAGAAGCACGCTGCTGCAATGGAGAGCTTGCTTCCTTTGTGAATGACCGACTGTAAATCGCCTTTGACAGTGGTATTGATGTTGTCGATTATCTGCATTATCTCACCCCGTTTTCGTCTGTCTTCTTAATATATTTCCCGCTTTTAATTCTCGCATCGACGGTTTTTGACTCATTGTCGGGGATCGCCCACTGATTGCCGATTTTTACAGCACCATTTTTGTGCCAACACGAACACTCCAAAAAATGATATGATGCGGCTGCGCAGAAGCCTGACATAAGGCATCCTGCGCAGAATCGGAAAAAGTCCGGCAGGACAGACCGGTAAATCCCCGGCCCGCCTCCGGACTTTTTTATTTCTAATCAACGAAGATGGCAGCCATGATCGTGATTTCCGCGGCATTCATGGTCATGTTCTCCGTGACAGCCATGACCATTCTCTCCATGATGGCCGTGGCAGCTATCCCCATGATGGCCATGGCAGTCCCCTCCATGTTCTCCCTCTCCATGTCCGTGATGGCTGCACTGCACATCCGGATTATACGCCAGTTCACCGGCCAGAAGCGCCTTCACCGCCTGGTCTGCATCCCCGGTTACCCCGCCGTAAAGCTTAATTCCACATTCCGCCAAAGCATTTCTGGCTCCGCCTCCGATGCCGCCGCAGATCAGCGCGTCCACCTTAAGGTCCGCCAGGAAGCCGGCCAGGGCTCCATGGCCGCTTCCGTTGGTATCCACTATCTTCTGATCCAGGATCTTCTCCTCATCCGTATCGTAAATCTTAAACTGCTCCGTGTGTCCGAAATGCTGGAACACCTTTCCCTCCTCATACGTTACTGCAATTCTCATATCGCATTCTCCTTTCTCTCTTAACTCCGGTCTCCGGGGTCCAAATGCTCCTCGTCTGCACCGTTTCCGGCAGCGGCCGGACGCCGGACCGTCACAGAGCCGGTAATTCCCGCCGGCAATTACGATTTCCCTGCCGTTGACAATGCTGTCTGCAATCTTCTCTCTTGCAGATTCGTAAATCTCCGTCACCGTTGTCCTGGATATGTCCATCTGCCCGGCGCACTGCTCATGGGTAAATTTCTCCAGATCCACAAGACGGATCACCTCGTACTCATCCAATGTAAGCACATTTCTTCCACTGCAGACAGAGCCGTCCGGAACGAAACGATCATAGTCCGGTTCCGCACAGATCCGCCTGCACCGGCTTGGTCTTGCCATATTTCCACCTCCGGATCCTTCTTATTCTTCTGCTTCCTTTGCGGGTTTGCAGCATCCGTTTTTCTTTATTTCCGTCATATGTCGGAAATAGTATATCTCTTTTCCGGACAAAAATCAAGCCCCCGGGACCGAAACAAGATTCGATCCCGAAGGGCTTACTTAATTCATGGCATGTTTTTAATTGATGCTGCGCTTTACATAGCTGGTATGGAGCAGATGATGTGCCTTGGAGCTTCCCGGCTTTCCAAGGAAGGTGTCATAAAGTTCCTTGATGGCGGGATTCTCATGGGACTTGCGGATGGCGTTCTTCTCATCCAGCTGATAAAGCACGCTGGCACGCAGAGCCCGGATGTCGGTGGTATTGCGTACATGGCCCGGCTGCTGAGGCTGGCCGCCGCCGTTTACGCATCCTCCGGGGCATCCCATGATCTCGATAAAGTGATACTGGGCCTCGCCGTTCTTTACCATATTCAGAAGCTTTCTGGCATTTGCCAGGCCGGATGCTACGGCTACCTTAACCTCCATGCCGGCCACCTGATAAGCAGCTTCCTTGATGCCCTCAGTGCCGCGAACCTGAGTAAAGTCCACGTTGGGAAGCTCTTCGCCGGTCAGAGTCTCCACCGCCGTACGCAGAGCTGCTTCCATAACACCGCCGGTGGCGCCGAAGATCACCGCCGCGCCGGTACCGATTCCCAGAGGCACATCAAACTCCTCATCGGGAAGGTCACGGAAACGGATGCCCAGCTTCTTGATCATTCTGGCCAGCTCTCTGGTGGTCATGGAGTAATCCACATCCGGGTAACCGGTGGCATCCTCATCGGGACGGCCGATCTCAAACTTCTTGGCCGTACAGGGCATTACGGATACGGATACGATATCCTTGGGATCAATGCCCATCTTCTCCGCATAGTAGCTCTTGGCAATGGCGCCGAACATCTGCTGGGGAGACTTGCAAGAGGACAGATTTTCCGTCATATCCGGGAAATAGTGCTCGCAGTATTTTACCCAGCCCGGAGAACAGGAGGTGATCATGGGCAGCACGCCGCCGTTCTGTACCCGGTCGATAAATTCATGGGCCTCTTCCATAATGGTTAAGTCCGCACCGAAATTGGTGTCGAACACTTTGTCAAAGCCGATGCGGCGCAGAGCTGCCGCCATCTTTCCCTGCACATCCGTGCCGATGGGATAGCCGAACTCCTCGCCAAGACCTGCCCGGACAGCGGGAGCCGTCTGCACGATCACATGCTTATTCGGATCATGGATGGCTGCCAGCACATCGTCGATACAGGACTTTTCATACAGAGCGCCGGTGGGACATACTGCGATACACTGGCCGCAGGATACGCAGGAAGTCTCGCCCAGGCCCATCTCGAAAGCAGAGCCGATATTGGTAGCAAAGCCTCTCTGGTTCGGTCCGATTACGCCGATTCCCTGAACCTGTTCGCACATAGCCACGCAGCGGCGGCAGAGGATACACTTGGAATTATCCCGGAACATATGGACTGCGGAGTCGTCGATCTCCGAAGGCGTCCTTGCGCCGTCGTAATATCCTTCATCTTCCACGCCCAGTTCCTTGGCCAGCTGCTGCAGTTCACAGTTCCCGCTTCTTACGCAGGATAAGCACTTCCGGTCATGGTTGGAAAGAAGGAGCTGCAGCGTCTTCTTTCTGGACTCCAGTACCCGCGGGGTATTGGTCCACACTTCCATGCCTTCATTAATGGGATATACACAGGAAGCCACCAGGCTCCTGGCTCCCTTTACTTCGACTACACAGATCCGGCATGCGCCGATTTCATTGATTTCCTTTAAGAAGCACAGGGTAGGAATCTCAATGTGAGCCAGTCTGGCTGCCTCCAGGATGGTGGAACCCTTTGGAGCGGTAACTTCCATGCCGTTGATTTTGATTGTAACATTCTCCATTTGTTCTTCCCTCCCTTATTTCTTGTAGATTGCGCCGAAGCGGCATTTTTCCATACAGGCGCCGCACTTTACGCACTTATCCGGATCGATGACATGGGGATTCTTAACCGTACCGATAATGGCGCCGGCCGGACAGGTTCTGGCGCACAGCGTACATCCGCGGCACTTGTCACGGTCGATCACATAGGAAAGCAGAGCCTTGCAGACGCCGGCCGGACATCTCTTCTCCTTAATGTGAGCCTCATACTCATCCCGGAAATACCGCAGAGTGGAAAGCACCGGATTCGGCGCTGTCTGGCCCAGACCGCAGAGGGAATTGTCCTTTATGTAATAGCAGAGTGCTTCCAGCTTATCCAGGTCTTCCATGGTGGCCTGTCCCTTTGTAATCTTCTCCAGGATCTCCAGCATTCTTCTGGTTCCCACACGGCAGGGGGTACATTTGCCGCAGGACTCTTCCACGGTGAATTCCAGGAAGAACTTGGCGATGTCCACCATACAGTCATCCTCATCCATAACGATCAGACCGCCGGAACCCATCATGGAACCGATGGAAAGCAGGTTGTCATAGTCAATGGGGATGTCGAAATGCTCGGCCGGAATACATCCGCCGGAAGGACCGCCGGTCTGTGCCGCCTTGAATTTCTTTCCGTTGGGAATTCCGCCGCCGATCTCCTCGATAACCTCCCGCAGGGTGGTTCCCATAGGGATCTCCACCAAACCGGTATTGTGAATCTTTCCGCCCAGAGCGAATACCTTGGTTCCCTTGGACTTTTCAGTGCCCATGGATGCGAACCACTCCGGTCCGTTTAAGATGATCTGCGGAATATTGGCATAAGTCTCTACGTTATTTAAGATAGTGGGCTTGCCAAAGAGACCCTTCTGTGCCGGGAAGGGAGGACGTGGCCGAGGTTCGCCGCGCTTTCCTTCGATGGAGGTCATAAGCGCCGTCTCCTCGCCGCAGACGAAAGCGCCTGCCCCCAGACGGAGGTCGATATCAAAGTCAAATCCCGTTCCGAAAATATCTTTGCCAAGGAGGTTATACTCTCTGGCCTGCTTGATAGCGATCTGCAGACGCTCTACAGCGATTGGGTACTCAGCACGGACATAAATATAGCCCTGATTGGCTCCGATGGCATAGCCTGCAATGGCCATAGCCTCCAGCACCACATGAGGATCGCCTTCCAGAACGGAACGGTCCATGAATGCGCCAGGGTCACCCTCGTCCGCATTGCAACAGACATATTTCTGATCGCCGTCATTCTGTTTGGCCAGCTTCCATTTCAGTCCTGTAGGGAAGCCGCCGCCGCCTCTTCCGCGGAGTCCGGAATCCAGAAGAACCTGGATCACATCATCGGGAGTCATCTCCGTCAGCACTTTTCCCAATGCTTCATAACCGCCGGTTCCGATGTATTCGTCGATCACTTCCGGATTGATCACGCCGCAGTTGCGAAGGGCAACACGGTGCTGCTTTTTATAAAAGTCGGTGTCAATCAGCGCACGTACGCCGGTAGTAGTAACCGTTTCTTTGTAAAGGAGACGGGTTACCACACGTCCCTTTAACAGATGCTCGGAAACAATTTCCGGAATGTCCTCCACCTTTACCATGGAGTAAAAGCTGGCATCCGGGTATACAATCATAATGGGACCTAATGCGCACAGGCCATGGCATCCGGTCTGAATGACCGCCACCTCATCCTGCAGGCCCTGCTTGATAATCTCTTCATTCAGTTTTTCAATAATCTGCGGACTTCCCGAGGAAGTACATCCGGTTCCGCCGCAGACCAGCACATGTGAACGATACATATCGGTCTTCCTCCTTATTTAATGTCGGCTGCGCCCAGGGTGTACTCATCCACCACATGGCCGCCCACCAGATGACGGTTCACTACTTCCACAGCCTTCTCCGGGGTCATCTTTATGTAAGTAACCTTGGGCTGGCCGGGAGCCATTACCTCCACAATAGGCTCATACTGACACAGGCCGATGCAGCCCGTCTGGGTTACCGCCACCTTATCGGTAAGTCCTCTTTCCTGTACTTCTTTTGCAAGGGTATTTAACACCGGCCTTGCTCCGGCTGCGATTCCGCAGGTAGCCATCCCCACCACTACACGGATATGATTGTGGTCCTCTGCACGAATGCCTACCTGATTCTGCATTCTGTCACGAATTGCTTTTAATTCAGCAAGAGTTTTCATGTCATCCTCCTGTTCCGGCTCCGGACGCGTCAGATCACTGCGCCCTGATCCGCCTCTTTCTTATTCTCAGTGAGAAAATCCAAAATATACTGGGAAACCTCCGGCTCTGTAAAAGGCACATCTCCCAGAATCTCCTTAAGTTCCCTGGTGTCTAATGTAAATCCATTTCCGTCAACCTGATAAGTATATACAAAATCCGTCTCCGGATGATAAAGGATCAGCGTATGAATGGTGCTGGAAATGTCTCCCAGAGGCATCCGGTCAATATGGGACAGCCCGAACACCGCCGTTACCCTGGTTCCCTTTCCCAATTCCGACTGAATGGAAAAACTTCCCCCGGTGCTTTCCGCCGCGTACTTGTAAAAGGGAATTCCAAGTCCTACCTTTCGGGTGGTTCTGGTAGTAAAAAAAGGATCCGTCACCTGGCTTACCTGTTCCGGCGTCATCCCGCAGCCATTGTCCCCAATGACCACTGTCAGCGTATCGGCCTTTCGGTCCGCACAGATGGATATTTCCACCAGCGTCGCCTCTGCCCGGGTAGAATTCTCCGCCACATCCAGTATATTCAGGGAAATCTCCGGCATCATAAGCTATTTATATTTCGCCAGGATTCCGGGGATATCGTCCGGCACCAGTCTTCCGTAAACCTCGTCATTAATCATCATAACGGGAGCCAGACCGCACGCGCCTACGCAACGGCAGGAGTCCAGAGAAAATTTTCCGTCCGGCGTACACTCGCCGTTGGTGATTCCCAGAACTTCTTCCAGTTTGGAGAAAATATTTCCCGATCCCTTTACGTAGCAGGCAGTACCCAGACAGACAGAGATCTTATACTTGCCCTTAGGCTGAAGTGCAAACTGGGAATAAAAGGTTGCTACGCCGTAAACCTTTTCCAGCGGAACCCCCATCTCATCAGAAATCATGGTCTGAACCTCAATGGGAAGGTATCCGTAAATACTCTGGGCCTTCTGCATAACGGGCATCAGGGCTCCAGGCGTGTCCTTCAGCTCAGAAATCGCTTCTTTCAAAGCCGCTTCCTGCTCCTTCGTCCCGGAAAAAGGGACTGTTTGTTTTTTGCAAGCCATTGTGAAACCTCCTTATTTCGTACCTGTGAATATCCCCAGGCCGCTCTTTTTCCAGTGTCCGTTGCATTTTAAAATGTCAGGGACAACTGCCGTCCGTCCCTGCAATGCCGGCTTTGGAATGTTCTCCTCCGGCGCCATCATTTTATGCAATGTATCTACATTCTATCACGTAATTGTGAAAAAATCCACATTATTTCATACTTCTCAAAAAAAGAGAAAACTTTTCTCTGTAAAAAATGTCTCAAATCCGGTTTCTCATCCGGTAAATTTCCGGACTAACGCCTGCATAGCGGCGGAAAACCTTTCCAAAGTAATTTCAATGGGCGGAATACCCATCTCTTTTTTAAAGCACCGGGAAAGATGCGCCGGGGAAACCTTAAATACCGCAGCAACTTCTTCCACCCCCTGAAGATGGGAATACTCCTGTCGTATGTATTCCGCGGCTTTTTGGGCCAGGGAGTCCCTTCCCCTGATTCCGGAATTCTCCGCCTCCCGCAAAAGTCCGCATAAAAAGCCATAGAGAAATTCTCCGCCTTCATACCGCTCAAGCCTTCCGCCCTTAACAAGCCTCCTCTGCATGTCCATAGCCATTCGCACCGGGCGGCTCTCCGGATCCAGAAAAATCACATCCTTCCCCAGCGCATTAAGCCTGCCAGCAAAGGGAAGCGCAGCAGGACCGGCAAAATGCAGATAGAGAAATTCCCATTCTGCTCCGGGAGTATCGGGAAGACAGTACCGGCTGTCTTCCGGAAGGCTTACAAAAAATCCCTCTCCCGGCCTGACCCGGTATTCTCTCCCATTCCGGATAAAAATCCCCTCTCCCCGGAGGGTATACTGAAATAAAAATCCCCGGAAACTTTCTCTGGCTCCATTGTCAAAATCATAAGTCTCATCTTTGCGCCGCTCAATCCCCCCATCCAGCAGAAGGAGGGGTTCATCCTCCATGGCGTCCGCATTTAACACGCCAAAAACTCCCTGTTCATAGTTCATCAAAAAATTACCCTTTCTGATCAAATAATCCTTCTTTTTCTTCTGACATGTACCTATTATAATAGTTTTCGCAAGACCAAACAAGGAATATGGGTCCTGCTGGACAGATCAAATTTATAAACATAAGCCACAAAAGCGGCAGAAGGAGGAACCATGAACAAAAATACTTTCGCCCTCCGTCCTCCCATGGGATGGAACAGCTACGATTATTATGACACCACAGTCAATGAAGAACAGGTAAAGAAAAACGCGGACTATATGGCCGCCCGCTTAAAGCCTTTTGGATGGGAATATGTGGTGGTGGACATTCAATGGTATGCTTCCCGCCCTGGAACCATGCGGGATAAATTTCAGTACATTCCCTTTTCCCATCTGGAGATGGATGAATATTCCCGTCTCATTCCGGATCCGGAACGTTTCCCCTCCAGCGCCGGCGGGAAAGGCTTCGGACCCCTGGCCGATTACATCCACAGCCTGGGGCTGAAATTCGGCATCCACATCATGCGTGGAATCCCGCGGCAGGCTGCTCATCTGCACATGGCAGTGTTGGGAACAGACGCTTCCGCTGACCAGATCGCCGACGCACACTCCATCTGCCGCTGGAATCCGGATATGTACGGCGTACAGAATACACCAGAAGGCCAGGCTTACTATAATTCCCTTCTGGAGCTTTACGCTTCCTGGGGCGTGGATTATATTAAGTGCGACGATATCTGCAATACCAATAACCAGCCCTATTCTCCCGCTTATCCCGGCAATCCCTTTGCCGGCAAAGAGGAAATCGCAATGCTGGCCAAAGCCATCCAGCATTGCGGCCGTCCCATTGTCCTCTCCCTTTCTCCCGGACCGGCCCTTATCCAGGAAGCCTGGTACTATGAAAAGTATGCCAATATGTGGAGAGTCACCGATGATTTCTGGGACAGATGGGATCTGCTGAAAGATATGTTCCGCCGGTGCCAGATATGGCAGAATCATGTGTCACCCGGCTGCTATCCGGACTGCGATATGCTTCCTATGGGCCGTATCGGAAAGGGCTTCGGACAGGAAAGAGACTCCCGCTTTACCTACGAAGAGCAGAAAACCATGATGACTCTGTGGTGCATCTTCGGCTCTCCCCTGATGCTGGGAGCAGAGCTGACCATGCTGGATGAACAGACCCTTTCCCTGCTGACGAACCCCCACATCCTTGCCCTGCTCCCCCTCCCCGCCAGACAGATCCGACTCACGGAGGATGAGGCAGTATGGACTGCTGTAAATTCGGAAACCGGTGAACGGTACCTGGCATTCTTCAACTTAAGTGATGAAGAGCGAACCCTGTCTCTTTCCTGGAAAGAATTTCGCGATTCTGCGACGCAGATACCAGACTGTGCGCCCTCCCGCCTTCTGGATTTATGGTCCGGCCAGGAGCTTCCCCTTTCCGGTCAGGAAATTTCCTGCCTGCTTCCGGTTCACGGCTGCGCCGCCTGGAAGCTTTAACCACAAAGACAATTTGGCTCAGGCATGGGGATATGTCTGAGCCATTTTCCCTTAGAAAGGAGAAAATCTGCACGCGTGGATTTATGAAATCTGACCTATGATAATCACCTTTCGTCAATCTGCCGAATTTTCTTGTCCAATCGCCTCATCGGTAGTATAATATGGATAACCATTTGCTTTGCCTTCCCGCCGCCGTGCGGCCGGAAAGCGCCCGTCTCAGTCCATAAAAAAGGAGAATCTTCTATGACCGTAAAAGATGTAAAAGAGATCTTAAATGCCCGCGTCCTTGCCGGTGAAGAGCTGATGGATCAGGAAGTCCGCTCTGCCTGCGGCTCTGATATGATGAGTGATGTCCTTGCCTTCTCCAAAGATCACTCTGTGCTCCTCACCGGCCTTTGTAATCCTCAGGTAATCCGCACTGCAGAGATGTTAGACATCGTCTGTCTCGTCTTCGTCCGCGGAAAAGTGCCGGATGACTCGGTAATCCAGATGGCAAAGGACCGGGACCTGGTGGTCCTGGCTACCGGTCACCGGATGTTCTCATCATGCGGCATGCTTTATGCTGCCGGGCTTGGCGGAGGTGCGATTTAATGGATGATGCGATTCACCTGACTTACACCATATCGCCGGATGACTTTACCCGGGCAGGGGAAGCCAGCAGCGATGTGAAACGAAAACTGAAACAGATGGGCGTAAGCCCTGAGGCGGTCCGAAAGGTGGCCATCGCCATGTACGAAGGCGAAATCAACATGGTGATCCACGCCAATGGCGGCGAGATCCGTGTGGATATCACACCAGAAAAGATCATCATGATTCTGGATGATGTGGGTCCCGGGATCCCCGATGTGAACCTGGCTATGCAGGCCGGTTACTCCACCGCGCCGGATGAGATCCGTTCCTTAGGCTTTGGAGCCGGGATGGGCCTTCCCAATATGAAAAAATACACCGATGAGATGAATATCGAAACAGAGATCGGCGTAGGTACGAAAATAACAATGGTGGTGAATATTTAATGGATAAATTTTATCATTCTGTCCGTCTGAACCCGGACCTGTGCAAGGGCTGCATCAACTGCATCAAGCGCTGCCCTACCGAAGCCATACGGGTCCGAAACGGAAAGGCGCAGATCAACAGCAAATTCTGCATCGACTGCGGCGAATGCATCCGCGTCTGTCCCCATCATGCGAAATACGCCATTTATGATAAGCCGGAAGCCATGAAGCAGTACGAATACACTGTGGCCCTTCCTGCCCCCAGTCTTTACAGCCAGTTTAATAATCTGGATGATGTAAACATTGTATTAAATGCCCTTCTTCTTATGGGATTTAACGATGTATTTGAAGTGAGCGCAGCTGCCGAGCTGGTGTCGGAAGCCACGCGGGTCTACATAGCAGAACACCGTGACCAGCTCCCCTTCATCAGCACCGCCTGCCCTTCCGTAGTGCGGCTGATCCGCGTCCGCTTCCCCAATCTGATCCCCCACATGCTGCCCCTGAATCCTCCGGTGGAGGTAGCCGCCATGCTGGCAGTAAAACAGGCCATGGAAAAGACCGGGCTGCCCCGGGAGAAGATCGGCATCTTCTTTATCTCCCCCTGCCCCTCCAAGGTGACCTACGTAAAGTCTCCTCTGGGCAATGAATTCAGCCAGGTGGACCGGGTCCTTGCCATCAAGGACATCTACCCGCAGCTTCTCTCCCGGATGAAGGCCGTGGGCAAAGATTATCCGGAAATCGGAACTTCCGGAAAGATCGGCATCAGCTGGGGAAGGAGCGGCGGCGAATCCAGCGGGCTCCTTTCGGAAAATTACCTGGCGGCCGACGGCATTGAAAATGTAAACCGCGTTCTGGAGGATCTGGAGGACCAGAAATTTACCAACCTGGAATTTATCGAACTGAACGCCTGCAACGGCGGCTGTGTAGGCGGCATCCTTACCGTAGAAAATCCATACGTAGCTGAGACGAAGCTGAAACGTCTGCGCCGCTATATGCCGGTAGCCCGCACCCACATGACCAGGGATGCAGAAGAGCTGATCCCCTGGACCACCGGCGTACAGTACGAGCCTGTCTTCCGTCTGGGAAATACCATGATGGAAAGCTTCACCCGTTTAAATCAGGTGGAGCGCCTGTGTAAAAAGCTGCCCGGACTGGACTGCGGTTCCTGCGGCGCCCCCACCTGCAAAGCACTTGCAGAAGACATTGTCCGGGGATATGCTCAGGAAAAAGACTGTGTTTATTATCTCCGCGAAAATCTGCACCGGCTGTCTGAGGAGGTATCCGTCCTTGCCGATGACCTGGCAGACGGCGGCCGGGGCGGACAGGAGACGCTGCGGATCCTTAAAGAGTATATTCACCGGATTTCTGATGAAATGAGCCTTTTAGACGGTCAGGAAGGAGAGGAGGACTCTTAATTTATGTATACCGTTCAGCAATTAATTGACAGCGGGCTTTTTGCCCTGCTGAATAAGGGGGATGAGACGGAGCGGGAGATCACGGTCCCCTTCTGCTGCGATCTCTTAAGCGTAGCCATGGGCAGAGCTCCTGCAGGATGTGCCTGGGTGACGGTCATGGGAAATATGAACACTCTGGCAGTGGCTTCCCTGACAGATGCGGCCTGTGTCATCATGGCCGAAGGCTGCACACTGGATGAGACCGCCTCTGCTAAGGCCAGGGTCCAGGGAATCACCGTGCTTAAGACAGACCTTCCCATTTTTGAGGCAGCTCTGGCCGTCCATGAGAAACTCTCCGGCGGCGGATTATGTTAAATCTCACCTACGATCTTCATATCCACTCCTGCCTTTCCCCCTGCGGAGATGAAGATATGACGCCGGCCAATATCGCCGGCATGGCGGCAGTTCTGGGGCTGGATGTAATCGCCCTGACAGACCATAATTCCAGCAAAAACTGTCCGGCTCTCATGGCCGCCTCCAAAGAATACGGCGTTTTAGCCATTCCGGGAATGGAACTGACCACTTCCGAGGAAGTTCATGCAGTCTGTCTCTTTTCCCGGCTGGAAGCGGCTCTGGACTTTGATCAGTATGTGTACCGCCACCTGATTCCTTTCCCCAATAAGGAAGAGATTTTCGGACGTCAGCTGATTTATGACTGTCAGGATCAGATCTGCGGAACCGTTCCCAATCTGCTGATCAACAGCACGGACATTTCCTTTGACGGGCTGTGGGAACTGGTCCGCAGCTATGAGGGCGTCATGTTCCCCGCCCATATCGACAAATCTTCCAACAGCCTTCTGTCTAACCTTGGTTTCATTCCGCCGGACAGCAGATTTGTCACCGCAGAAGTGAAAGACTTAAAAAAACTCCATGAACTGAAGCGCCAAAATCCCTATCTGGAAAACTGCCGGATTATCAGCAATTCTGATGCCCATTATCTGGAGCATATCCAGGAACCGGGTCTGACAATCCTGGCTGAAGAAAAGAGCGCAGAAGCTGTCATACAGACGCTTCTCTCACCGTTTTCATCGAAATAACGATGCGGATCATTTCCGGAATTCCTCTGCCGCAGATACATTGACAGAGGAATTTTTTTATGCTATTCTTTGTTTAGATGTTTTTCTAAATATCTAAGTAAGTGCCGGTTTCATCTGCACTTCCGCAAATCTCCGCCGGCTCCGGATATTTATTTTTTCCGCCGGCCGGACCGGAACAGAGAAAGGAGATGCTGCCTTGGCTTTTGGCGACACGTTTAAGGCCCTGTCTGATCCCACACGCCGGGAAATCCTGAATCTGCTGAAAGATGGCCCCATGACTGCAGGCGAGATCGTTTCCCATTTTTCCATGACAGGCGCTACGATTTCTCACCATCTATCCATCCTCCAGCAGGCAGGTATCATTGATGGCGAAAAAAAGAGAAAGTATATTTACTATTCACTGAACACCACCGTGATGGATGACATCCTCCGATGGATTCTGCAGCTGAAAGGAGAAAACAGCGATGAAAAATAAAAAACTGCGGATCATCGCCTACCTGATTCCGCTTCTCGTACTGGCCGTGACGGCCTGTCTCTATCCCCGCCTGCCGGAACAGATTCCCACAAACTGGAGTGTGGACGGTACCGTGACCTACAGTGAAAAACATGAAATCTGGCTTATTGCGGGGATGGGAATTCTCTTTGCGGTACTTTTCGATATTCTCCCCAAAATCGATCCCAGAAAAGAAAACTATAAGAAATTCGGCTCCTATTACGACGGCTTCTGCATAGCCATGCAGCTTTTTATGGCTGCCATGTCCGCGCTGATCCTTCTGGCATCCTTCCATCCGGGGAAAATCGCCGTCAGCCACATTGTTGCGGTCCTTGTGGGCGTCCTGCTGATGGGCCTGGGCAATATCATGCCGAAAATCAAAAGCAACTTCTACATGGGCATAAAGACGCCCTGGACCCTCTCCGATGACCAGATCTGGCATCGTACTCACAGGCTGGGGGGACGGCTCTTTGTGGCTGCCGGCGCTGTGATGGTGCTGTCTGTACTGTTTCTTCCATTAAAGCCAGCTTTTTTCCTGAGCATGGTCTGCATCCTCGCTGCAGCCCTTATTCCAGGTGTTATGTCATATCTCTGGTGGAAAAAGGCAAATCCGAAAAAATCATAAGAAAACGCACAAAATTTCTTGACTTAAAGTGCACTTTATGGTTTATGGTATAAAAAGCAGAATATCCTGCCCTTCAGGATAACGCAAATTATTTCAAAGGGGGAAACTTTCATATGGCAATCCAGAAAATTCTGCCTGGTACGGGCGGTGATCTTTACATTCCCTACAGTCGGCGTACCGGCGATGCATCCACAGTCTATTTCACCAGGGACCTCTCCGCAGAAGGACTTCGAAAGATCGCCCGCCGCGTAAACAGCGTCATCACGAGAAAAACTGCAGTCAAGCTTCACACCGGCGAGAAGAATGGCCCCAACATCATTCCTCACGACTGGGTAGAGACACTCATTAAAAATGACCTTCCCGGCGCATCTATTGTAGAAACCAATACCTATTACGAAGGTGACCGTTATACCACCGCCCAGCACCGGGAAACACTGAAAGTAAACGGCTGGACTTTCTGCCCTGTAGACATCATGGATGAGGACGGTACGGTTGCTCTGCCGGTAAAAGACGGCAAATGGTTTACGGAAATGCATATGGGAAAGAATATCGTAAATTACGATTCCTTATTTGTCCTGACACACTTTAAGGGCCATGCCATGGGCGGCTTCGGCGGTTCCAATAAAAACATCGGCATCGGCTGTGCCGACGGGCGCATCGGAAAGGCCATGATCCACACCGTTCCTGGTTCTTCTGACATGTGGAGCATTTCCATGGAAGAATTCATGGAGCGTATGACCGAGTCTGCCAAGGCTGTCGTGGATCATTTTGGCAAAAACATTTCCTTTGTCAATGTTCTCCGGAACATGTCCGTTTCCTGCGACTGCGAAGGAACTGCCGCCATGCCCGTAGTCACGCCGAATATCGGTATCCTTGCGTCCCTGGACATCCTGGCTGTGGACCAGGCTTCCATTGACCTGGTGTATGCCCTTCAGGATAAAGACCACAAAGATCTGGTTGAGCGGATCGAGACCCGTCACGGTCTGCGCCAGCTGACTTACATGAAAGAACTTCATATGGGAAATGACCGCTATCAGCTGATCGATATCGATCATGAAGACGCCCAGATCCAGCCGGCCGATGCCGTAAAGGATGTGGTTCCCTTCAGCACCCTGCGATAAAGCATGCATATGCTATAATGCCGGCAGGCAAACGAAGTTAGCTGTCCAATACAGACACAAAAGGAGCTGTGAAAAAATGATTTCTCATTTTTCACAGCCCCTTTTTTATTTCTATTTTATTACGGGAAGTCTCAGCCCCGCAGGCTGGTTACCCTTTAAATTCTGTCAAAACACAAGAAAGATTTATAAAGATTTATTAAGTTGTATCTTTCCTTTGTTCATTGTACAATAGAGGTCAGCTTAAAATATTTAACTAAGGGGGATTTTTATGTTTCAGAAAAAGTGTAAGGCCATTTTTACAGCCAGTATTCTGGCAGGCCTTCTGGCCCTTCAGCCGCTTTTCGGCTCAGACCTGATTGCAAATGGCGCTACCATGATCATTCGGGTAGACGAAAACGGACAAACCCACAGAGAAATTATTGACAACAGCACGCCCGGTGCTCCCCAGCAGGGACAGGATGTCAATTCCGGCCAGGATACCGGGCAGACCGGAGGCACCGTTTCACAGCAGCCGGATGCCGGTGCCGGGCAGAGTGATCCCGCAGCTGTCCCAGGACAGGCCGACCCCGCAACTGCTGCCGGACAGGATGCCGGTGCAGAGCAGACACCGCAAAACGGCGCCATCCTGGAGGGGATTCCCCTGGAGGGACAGGAAGGCCAGCAAACCGCCGATTCCTCAGACAGCCAGCAGACACCCCAGCTTCCTGCCGGGATCCGTGCCCTTGACCCTTCCCGCCCCATGATCGCCCTGACCTTTGATGACGGTCCCTACGCTCCTGTGGGAAACCGGATCATGGATGTAATGAACCAGTATGGCGGCAAATGTACCTTTTTTATGGTGGGGAACCGCGTTCCCAGTTACCAGGCAGAAGTTCAGCGCATGGTAAATGAAGGCTTTGAGGTAGCAAACCACACCCAGGATCACAAGTACTTAAATCAGCTGGGAGCCGACGCCATTCGTGCTCAGGTAGAAGCCTGCAATAATACCATCCAGGCTGTCACCGGCGTCCGTCCCACTCTGATGCGTCTCCCCGGCGGAAATAAAAACAGCACCGTCCTTGCCAATGTAAATATGCCCATCATTCTCTGGAATGTGGACACCAAAGACTGGAAGAACCGAAATGCCCAGTCTGTCATCAATTCCGTCATGGGAAATGTTAAAGATGGCGATATCATACTGATGCATGAACTGTACACCTCCACAGCAGAAGCTGTGGAAGCGCTGGTTCCCGCCCTTACCGCCCAGGGATTCCAGCTGGTGACCGTCAGCGAACTGTCCTACTATAAGGGCATCGCCCTGAATCCCGGTCAGATCTATCATTCCATACCATAACAATCCGACAAGACGCGTCACTGGCGCGTCTTGCTGGATACTTCGTAATAAGCCCGGCAAATGACCGCTCATGCAAACGGCGTTTGCCGGGCTTGCTGTGCTGCGGCAGGCCCAGATGCTTATTTCTGCGGCACGATCTCCAGCCAGTATCCGTCCGGATCGTTAATAAAGTAAATTCCCATTTCCGGATTTTCAAAACAAATGCAGCCCATTTCCTCATGCTTTTTATGGGCCGCCTCCATATCATCCGTAACAAACGCCAGATGAATCTCGTTGTCTCCAAGGTCATAATGATCCTTTTCCCAGTCCCGCAGCCAGGTTAATTCCAGTTCAAAGCCGGTAACCCCGTCTCCCATATATACCAGAACAAAGCTGCCATCCGCCGCCTCTTTCCTGCGCACTTCCTTAAGGCCCAGTGCTTCCTCATAAAAATGTATGGACCGCTCCAGATCCACCACATTGTAGTTGTAATGTGCATACTGAAATTTCATCTCCGATTTTCCTCCTTCTTTACGCTGATAATCTGCAGCCGGCGCATGATGGTTTACGCTTCTGTTCTGCCTTCATCCAGTTCAAAACTCTCTCCTCTGCGGTTGATCTTTACCACAGAATCCCGATACGGGCTGTCCGGATGCTCTGCAAACCACCGGTCAATGATCCGGTAATTTTCCCAGCAGTGCATGGGAAATACCTTCCTTGCCCTGGCCGTTTCCAGAAAATAATCCATTCCCAGGCAATAATCCTTTTCCTGACGGGGATCCAAAGGCACAAAAGCCGCATCAATCCTGCACCCCCGCAGAGGCTCCAGATTCTTCCGGTAATTCTCCTGCATCTGTCTGTTCCAGTTCTCCGGTTCTTCCTCCCACCGCCAGTCATTCAGATCGCCGGCATGGTAAAAGGTCCTGCCGTCTGCATAAACCAGGAAGGCCACCCCCTCATCCGTAGACTTAAGGGTCATAACCCGGATCCTATCATCCTGCCACTCCTGCCTGGGCTTTAAAGACACCAGATTTCCTTTTTCCGCCTCCGGCACACGGCTTCTCCAGATATCACTGGAAAAGACATACATCCTTCCCGGATGCTTTTGTGTAAGACCAAACACCTCCGGATTAAAATGGTCTCTGTGCCGGTGGCTGGCAAAGACATACAGCGTCTTATCTCCGGGAAGCGCAGGAATCTCTCCCTGATAATAATCAAACAGGAGAAGCACATGTTCCGTCTCTGCCAGAAAGCCGCTGTGGCCAATGTACGTAATCTTCATCAACTGCCTGCCCCATCCTTTCTCCTGCCTTTTTTGCAGGTTTCACCGTTCCCGTCTCTTTGGCGGAACAGTTCCAGTTTAGCACAATCCTGCCTTTTCATCCATCTTTTTCCTTAATCTAAGAAAAAGCAGCCTGCCGAAACAGGCTGCTGCAGCACACTATTTTATTTCTCCAGCTTGCTCATCTTTTCAATGGCTTCAAAGAGGCCGTTAATATAGGTGGCGCCAAGAGCGCGGTCATAAAGACCGTATCCGGCCCGTCCGGTCTCGCCCCAGATCATACGCCCGTGATCCGGTCTTACATATCCGTCAAATCCATTGTCATAAAGTGCTTTGGCAATGGCAAACATATCCAGGGAACCGCAGGAAGATAAGTGGGCTCTCTCCTCAAATCCCTGATTATCCGGCAGAATCGCCACGTTTCTCATATGAACGAAATGAATCCGGCCCATGGCAGCGTATTTGGCAGCCATCTTTACCACATCATTTTTATTGGAACAGCCCAGAGAACCGGTACAGAGGGTAATGCCGTTATGGGGATCATCCACCAGCTTCAGGAACCGGTCCAGATTCTTCTCCTCAGTAATGATCCTGGGCAGCCCGAAGATGCTCCAGCAGGGATCATCCTCATGGATAGCCATATTTACATCGCACTCTGCAGCAACAGGAATAATGCGTTCCAGGAAATACTTCAGATTATCCCACAGATTCTCTTCCGTCATGGCATTATACTCTGCCACAACCTCTTTTAATCCCTCTCTGGTGTAGCTGGCATCCCACCCCGGAAGAGTCAGATCGCTGTCACTCTCCAGGGGATTTACCTTGTCCACCTGATCCTGATAGTACACCAGAGACGTGGAACCATCGGCCAGTTCATGGTCCAGCTGGGTTCTGGTCCAATCAAATACCGGCATGAAATTGTAGCAGATGCACTTTACCCCGGCCTCAGCCACTCTGCGGATATTCTCGCAGTAATTATCAATATAGCGGTCTCTGGTGGGCTTGCCAAGCTTAATGTCCTCATGCACGGGAATGCTCTCGATAACCTCAAAGTGAAGGCCTGCATCTTCCGTCTGTTTCTTTAAGGCAGCAATGCTCTCCCGGCTCCAGACTTCGCCCACCGGCACATCGTAAACAGCCGTTACGATGGAATGCATTCCGGGAATCTGACGGATGTTCTGTAAGGTTACCTTGTCATCTTCGCCGTACCATCTGAATGATAATTTCATGTTTTAAATCCTCCTTGCATTTTTATTTTCTCTGTTTCCTGATGCTTTTATTATACCCGACTGCCGTTTTCTTTTCCAGTGTAAGAATTGTAACTCATATTGCAAATCTTGCGCTTGTGCAATAAATTTTGAAATCTTTTGCACAAAAAACGGCCTGTCCCACAGAGTACCGTAAAACCAACTCCATGGACCAGGCCGCAGCATCCGGATACAGCGCCGCTTCTAAGCGCGGGCCAGAACCGGAATATCCTTTTTCGGAAATTTCTTTCGAATATAAATAAAACAGATCAGGTGTACACCGGCGGTGATCAGCCAGGACACCGGATAAGACAGGTACAGCACAAGCAAGCTGTGCTGCCAGCGGAATACCGTAAAGATCCACAGGATCCGCAGACCGCAGGCGCCGGTAAGGGATACCAGCATGGGAACGATGGAATATCCCATTCCCCGCATGCTTCCCACCAGAACATCCATCCATCCGCAGAGAAAATAGGTCCCGCACACAATAGTCAGACGCATAAAGCCGTACTGGATTACCTCCGGATCCGAAGAATAGATCCGCAAAAGCTGATGCCCTGCCAGCACAAAGCCGCCTCCCATTACCGCTCCCACCACAGTAACCACGGTAAGACACAAAATCAGAACCCGATTTAAACGGCTGTACTTTCCGCCTCCCAGATTCTGGCTGGTGAAGCTTAAATTGGTCTGATAAAGAGCGTTCATGGCATTATATACAAATCCTTCCAGATTTGCCGAAGCTGTGCTTCCTGCCATGGCTACAGAGCCAAAGGAGTTAATGGAAGACTGGATCAGCACATTGGAAATAGAGAATACCGCCCCCTGAAATCCGGCAGGCAGTCCGATCTTGGCAATCCGCTTAAGGGCTCTGGGATGGATCCGCAGCTGGGAAGGAATCAGGCGGTAAGACCCTTCGGTCCGTGTAAGGCACCGGCACACCAGAAGCGCAGAAATACACTCGGATATCACCGTTGCCAGAGCCACGCCGGCCACATCCATATGAAAACAGATCACAAAAAACAAATTCAGCACCGCATTGACCACACCGGCTATTACCAGGAAAAACAGCGGCCTTCTGGTATCGCCCACTGCCCGAAGTACAGCCGCCCCGAAATTATACAGCATCAGAACCGGCATACCGGCAAAATAAATCCTCATATAAAGAGTTGCCTTATCCAGCACATTTTCCGGTGTTCCCATCAGTACCAGAAGCGGTCTGGACAAAAACAGGCCCACAAAAATAAGAAACGTCCCGCACACCAGACTTATGGCTACCGCAGTGTGGACCGTCTCTTTTACCTGCTCGTTCCGTCCTGCGCCATAATGCTGCGCCACCAGCACGTTTGCACCTACGGACAAACCGATGAATACATTGATCAGCAGATTGATTAATGAACTGGTGGAACCAACTGCAGCCAGTGATTCGTGACCGGCAAACCTTCCCACCACAATTACATCTGCCGCATTAAACAAAAGCTGCAGGATGCTGGAGAGCATCAACGGGATGGAATACAGAAGGATCTTCCCCAGAAGAGGACCATTGCACATGTCCATCTCATACGACTTTTTCATAAGTATTTTCCCCTATCTTTTCCTTGTATTATGGCATAAGTCCCATTCTCATCCGCCTTATGTCACAGTCTTTCGTGGATAGGTATAGCACAACCGGACATCTTTTGCAACCAGTATTCTATCGACCGTTTCCGCCGGTTCCACAGGTCGCTGCTCCAGTCCTTCTTCCTGCCAAAATGCGCTTAACAGCGGCCCTTCCCCGTGTTATAATAGATGCAAACGTAAAAGCAGGAGGTACTAAAATGGCACTTGTAAGACAGAACGCCCTTTCCCTTCCCACTACCAACGAAGCGTGGGCACAGACCGCACTTAACTATGAATCCGAGAACCTGACAGTAATTGATTACTGGTGTTCTCCCACCGTCACATCCACAGATCCGGCCCGCCATGCAGAGCTGATCGGCCGCGTGGTACAGGTGGCATTTGAGGAATATTCAAATATAGTCCTTTACGGCACCATCCAGTCCATTGAGATCCTGTCCGTAGAAGAAACCTTCGAAAAATACGGACCGGAAGGGAAAGGAATCCTGGGCCTTCCTAAATGTACCAGTGTCTCCGATTTTCTCCGGGAGATCCACGAGACCCTGACCACATCCAACCCGGAAAAGATCACCATGTTTTCCCCGCTGGCCAATATCGTAATCCAGATCCGCCCCATTCCCCCCTACTTAAAAAGCGGACGCGGAAACCGGACCATCATCCGCTGATCCGATACCGCTTTCAAAGAAACCCTCATACATCCAGAGCGCTTCCGGCAAATATTACAAATTCTTAAACAAATGTCAGAAAAATGTAGAAGAATAGACGGAAATAATTCAAGTATTTTCCTTCATTTTCGTGTAAAATAGAATCAGATAAATAACGTATATCTTATTTTTAAATGAGAGTGCAGGAAGGAAGGGGAACATATGAAAGCATGGAAAAAGTTAACTGCCTGGTTACTGGCTGCCGCACTGGCCGGATTTACTGCAGTCCCGGCAATGGCCGCCGAGGAACGGACAAAGATCGAGAAGGTCGGTCTTACCTTTACCGCCGTTGATTACGGCGATGAAACCTCATACGGAGAAGTGGAGGTTGATACGGCAAGCGCCAATTATTACGTAGATGATGTGGAATTTCTGTCCAGTACATCCGGAAGCAAATATCCGCGCGTTAAAGTAACACTGTATGCCGAGGATGACTATTACTTTGGAAGCAATTCCAAAAGCGCATTTGAATTAAGCGGCGAGGGCGCTTACTTTTCATCCGCCAGTCTCCGGGACAGCCGCTCCTGTGTTGTTGTTACCGTTCAGCTTCGTGATTACAGCGGCGCAGAAGCCGATGTACCGGAAGATGTAGAATGGGACTACGAGGGAAGCGGAACCTGGAGCGAGATTTATAACGCTGCTTATTATGAAGTCCGCTTAAAGAGAGGAAGCAGCGTAGTCGGCGATATCATTCAGGTATATGACACCACCTTTAATTTTGCAAACATGATTACCCAGACCGGAAATTATTCATTCCAGGTCCGCAGCGTAAATCAGTACGTTACTTCCAACAAGAGCAAATGGGTAAGTTCCGAGCGCTGGACCGTAGATTCTGAAACGCTGGATTACATCCGCGGCAACGCCGTATCCACAAGCGGCCCCTCCGGCGCCACTACAGGATGGCAGCTGGATTCCGTAGGATACTGGTACCGGAATTACGATGGAACCTATCCGGCAGCCTGCTGGCAGCAGATCAACGGTGTATGGTACTACTTTAATCCCAACGGCTACATGGCTGCAAACCAGTGGATTCTCCACTCCGATGGAAATTACTACTACGTAGGCCCTGACGGCGCTATGTGGACCAATGCAAGAACACCTGACGGCTATTATGTAGATGCCAGCGGAATCTGGCGTCCGGGTCTGTAACCCCATTGCAGACCGGGGAGATAAAAGTTCTATTGCGTAATTTAAAAAACAGGGAGCATATCAGCCAGATATGCTCCCTGTTTTATTTTGTCTTTTGTTTCCGTTTACAGACATTTCTGATAAGCCAGGCGCATAGCGCCGTCCTGCAGATAAATCTTTCCGCAGTAAGCAAACCCATTCTTCTCCAGCACATGCTGCATTACCTTATTGTCTGCGTGGGTATCGATCCGCAGATTCCGGCATCCAGAAGCCAGGCATTGCTCTCTGCACCAGTCAAAGCATGCCGCAGCAAATCCCTTTCCGCTTCCTGAGGATGCCACCCGGTGGATCACGCCGTAAGCTTCCTGATTCTTCCATTTCCCTTCAAAAATCTCCTGATAAGAGGCATCCTCTTCTATGGCAAAGTAAAAAGCTCCCAGGATCTCTTCCCCGGAATCATCCATGCCGCAGCTTTCTTCTTCCTTTCCGTCAGATGCTGCCATTCCATCAGATACGGCCTCTTCCTCCAACACAGCCTTTCCCTCCGATACCGCCACATAAGCCTTTCCGCTCCGGATCCCTTCAAGGACAGCCTCCGGCCTCGGGTCGGTATTCTTCCACTGATTTGGATTTCCCGTATCCCGCATAAACTGCCTGGCCCTCTCATAAACGGCAAGCATTCTGGAATAATCTTCCTCTTTCGCTCTTCTGATCTGCATTGCACTCCCGCCTTTCTCGTTTTACCAGTTCTGGTTTTCTCTCTTTTCAGCCTTTCTTCCCCGGTTCCTTTCCGTTTTTCCCCAGCTCATAAAAAAAGATATACTGCTGCAGGATTCCCGAAAGGCTCCCATACCGTTCAAAGGGGAATCCCTGGGGATAATGATTTTTCAAAGCCTGGGCAATATGGGTATCCACCGGAAATGCTTCCATGTGATGCAGTCCGAAGAGGCAGACGCACTCTGCCACCTTGATTCCCACGCCTTTCAGTTCCATCAGCGCATCCCTGGCTTCTTCATGTTCCAGATCCAAAAGCCTTTCCAGGGAAAATTCTCCCGCATTCACCATCCGTACCGTCTCCCTGATGTAACCGGCCCGGTAGCCCAGATTGCAGGCTCGAAAGTCCTCTTCCGAAGCTTCTGCCAGATCCTCAGGCTGCGGAAAGGCAAAGTATTCCTCCCCCCGAAAGTTTTCCATCTTCTTTCCCCAGCGGCGGCAGAGAAGCTCTGTACAGCGCCGGATCCTGGGGATATTGTTTCTCTGGGAAATGATAAAGGTAAGAATCATCTCCCACAGATCCTGCCTCAGGATCCGGATCCCCCAGCCTTTTTCAGCGGCCGCTTTTAAATACCCATCCTCCGGGTCAATGGCAGCTTTTGCCGCGCCGTAATCCGTTTCCAGATCAAAGTATCCTCTCCAGAAACAGTCCCACTCCTCCTGGCTGCAGGACAAACGGAAAAGGTCTCCCGTATCCTCCTCTTTTTCAATTTCCAGATAACGCGCTCCCGCAGTCACGCAGTATCCCCGGCCCTTAGGCTCCATTCGAAAGCACTGGCCGCTGGCTGCAATCTGTTCCAGGTCCATATCAGGAATTCGGCATTCCATCTTTTCTCCTCCGTTTCTTCCGCCCTGTTCCTTTGCCGCCGGACAGACGGCAAATTCTTCCCGGGGCTTCTGTTCAGTTCCCGGGAAAACAAAAGACCGCCGCAGGCAGATTCCCGCCCCGGCAGTCTCCGAAATTTACATCCTGTGCCTTAATCCAGATGTGCCATATATGCAATGGCCGCATCGATGCAGGCATCCATCCCGGCCTTATGACTGTCAAGACAGAGATGGTAATTCTGAGGTTTCCCCCATTCGTTGCCCGTATAATACTGATAGTAATCACGCCGCTTCCGGTCGATTTCCCGAACCCGGCGCTCCATCTGCCGAAGTTCCGTCTCCGGAAGGTTCTCCCGGGTCATAAGCCGCTGTACCCGTTTTTTAAAGCTGGCATAGATAAACAGGTTCAGGCACTGCTCGTCCTTAAGCACCATATCGGCACACCGCCCTACAATCACGCAGGGACCATGCTGGGCCAGACGGCGGATTACTCTGGACTGAGCCATGAAGGTCTGATCTGACATGGGAACCTCGTAGATAGAAGAAAAAGGCGTGTACTCCACTTCTTTCTTTTCCATGAAAGCGTCATCATACATTTCGAAGATATGCTCTTCGATATCAATGTCATCTGCCGCCATTCGAATCAGCTCTTTGTCATAAAAAGGGATTCCCAGCCGGTCCGCCAGACGGCGTCCCAGTTCCCGTCCTCCGCTTCCGAATTCTCTGCTTATGGTTATAATCTTAGTCATGGCAAACACCTCCTGACTCTGCAGTTTACCCTGCGCAGCCTGCCCTTTGCAAACAGCCGGCGCTTCCTTAGTCCAGTACGCTCTTAATGTACTCTGCAATCTCCGGAACCTGGCAGTTCTCAAAGAAGTACTCTTTGAACTTCGGTCCGCTGATGGTGGTCTTTAAGAAGTCCTGATCGATCTCCTTTAAGATGGTCAGCATATCCTTGTGGGTGATCTCCTTTACGCCGTCCAGGATCTTCTTATTTCTCTGCTCCGGAACAACTCTCTCCTTGGGATAGCCGCCGCCGCTCTCGCAGCCGAACAGCTTCTCGAAAATATACTGCAGACGCAGTTCAGCGCCCCATCCGAATCCCTTTGCGAAAGGAAGAGCAATGGCGTTTCCGTCATTAATCTGTGCAAACATGTAAGCATCCTCAGCATCTACGATATGGCCGCAGAGTACGCCGGGGAATGCATTTAAAGCCAGCATGGCGCCTTCACCGGTACCGCAGCCGGTTACTACGTAATCTGCTGCCTTGGAATTTAACAGGATGGCTGCCAGCAGTCCGTTCATTACGTAGGTCAGCTGGGTCTCATCTTCTGCCGTGTACATGCCGTAATTATATACCGTATGTCCCATGGGCTCTACGATCTTCTTTAAATTATCGCAGATCATCTCATTCTTTGCCGCCTGGCTGTTTTCGTTGATCAGTGCAATCTTCATATGAATCTTCTCCTTTTTTTCTCAGGCAGAGCCTGATCGTTAGTGTATTTTAGCCGATGGAAATAGTTTACTACAGATTCAGGAAAAGCGCAATCCCCTCAGAGGGCGTCTCTTCATCCTTTCCTGTTTTTCACCCGGATCCGGGGTTTTCCTGCGGCGCTGATGATCACATAAGCAAGCATGCACAAAGCTACTGCCATCCAGAATACCAGGCGCGGGGTGCTTCCGCCTTTGAACATATCGTAATAGCCCTTCAGATAAATGATCATGATGATCACCGGTACACACCAGGACACGTACCACTTAAGCCCGGCAGGGAAATGAAATCCTTCGCCTTCATTGGCCTCCTTCTGGAAATTCATCCAGCCCCAGCCGTTCTTTCTGGTGCAGAACAGCACATAGCCAAGACTTCCCAGAGGCAGCAGATTATTGGAAACAATGAAGTCCTCAAAATCCATAATCGTGGTGCCTTCTCCCAGAGGAGCGATGCCGGAAAGCACATTGTATCCCAAAACAGCCGGCATGCTTAAAATTATAATGGCGGCAGCGCAGACGATGACGCTCTTTTTCCTGCTCCATCCAAACAGATCGATCTTGATTGCAATCAGGTTCTCAAATACGGCAATGATGGTAGTCAGCGCCGCAAAGAATAAGAACAGGAAAAACAGTGCGCTCCAGATCCGTCCGCCGGCAATCTGCGCAAAGATATTGGGCAGAGTGATAAATACCAGGCTCGGACCGGCTCCCGGCTCAATACCGAAGGCAAAGCAGGCGGGAATAATGATAAAACCTGCCATCAGGGCCACAGAAGTATCCAGGATCGTAATGTTGATGGCCTCTCCTGCCAGTGTCCGGTTCTTGGGCATATAGCTTCCAAAGATCATCATGGCACCGATACCAATGGACAGCGTAAAAAATGACTGGCTTAAAGCACCGAATACCACGTTTCCAATGCCGTTTTCCACCATCTTCTCAAAATCAGGAATCAGATAAAAACGCAGGCCTGCCTCCGCTCCTTCCATGGTTACAGAGTGAATGGCCAGAACCAGCATAATCACAAGAAGGGCAGACATCATAAATTTGGACGCCTTCTCAATGCCGTTGTTCAGACCCATGGCACAGACGGCAAATCCAAGGACGCAGACTAACAGCGTCCAGAATACCATGGTCCCCGCATCACCCAGCATGGAATTAAAGGCGCCGGTTACCATTTCGGTAGATGCCTGAACAAAGTCGCCCCGGATGCTGCGCCAGCAGTAATAAAGCATCCAGCCTCCCACCATGGTGTAAAACATCATCAGCAGGTAGCAGCCCACAATGCCGATCCATTTCATCCAGTGCCAGCGGGTCCCCGAGGGCTCCAGCTTCTCGAAACTGGCGGCCACACTCTTTCCGCTTCCCCGTCCGATAGAAAATTCGCAGACCAGAATCGGAATTCCCAGAAGCAAAAGAAACGCCAGATAAATCACAATAAACGCCGCTCCTCCGTACTCCCCGCACAGGTAAGGGAACTTCCATACATTTCCCAGACCAATGGCACATCCGGCAGAAACCAGAATAAAGCCCAGCCGTGAACCAAATTTTTGTCTCTCCATACCAAACCTCCCAAATATTCATAACATGATGATAACATCATCTTAAAATGTTGGGGTCAAAAGGTATTTTGACCCTGATATCATTCTAATATTATAACATCAAATTATTATAATATGGCGCATATTGGATTGCAACATTCCCTTTTCCATATTAAAATAAGAAAAAGTTATATTATATCCGCCGGATGCAAAAGGCCGGTACGAAAGAGAGGTTATTCCATGAACATCAATCAGCTGCGCTATTTTGTGGCCGTAGCCGAAACCAGAAGTTTTTCCAAGGCAGCCAACCTGTATTACATTTCCCAGACTGCCATTACCCAGCAGATCCACTCTCTGGAACTTTCCATGAATGTGCAGCTGATCGACCGTTCCTGCCGGCCCATTCAGCTGACTCCCGCTGGAAATGTCTTTTTGATGGAGGCAAAAGGCATCCTGGACCGGATCGATGCCGCCGTAAGCAAAGTCCAGGGCGCCTCCGCCGGCCTGGTGGGAACCCTGCGCATCGGCTATACCAAGGGCTACGAGCGCAGCAGCCTTTCCAACCAGCTGAAAGAGTTCCATCTGGAATACCCCAATATCCTTATCACCTGCTTCCGGGCAGACACAGACCGGCTGGCAGCCGGCCTTCTTAATGATGATTACGACATCATCTTTACCTGGGACAGCACCAATCTGATCCAGGAACCATTCGTGGAACACCGGACAGTGGAACATGTTCCTCTGGTCGTAGCCCTTTACGGCAGTCATCCCCTGGCCCGCCGCCCCTTTCTGCGCCGTCAGGAGTTACGAAACGAACCGATTCTTTACATGTCCCCATCCGGCGTAGTGGATTCCTTTGGTGACAATCATTTCATGGAACTATACAATAAAGCAGGATATCATCCCGATATCCTGTTCCGCTCCACCGATGCAGAAAGTATTCTGATCATGGTGGCGGCGGAGGAAGGGATTTCTATCCTGCCTTCTTATGTTACAAGTAAATTGACAAATGCAGACAATCTGGTTTTTGTGCCGCTCTTAGGTACAGAAGAATCCGAAGCCATTGTGGCGGTGTGGAAAAAGACGGAATCCGGCCTTCCGCTCCGCTATTTCGTATCCAAATGTCTGGGCGGCCCAAGCATCCCCGGTTAAACGCGGGGAAATCCTGCGGATCCGTTAAAGAAGCGCTGCTTCCATCAGCCCGCCCTTAATACCAGCGCACCATGGGAATATCATTATTGATCCCCTTGGATGCCAGAATCTGGTGAAGATCGATAATTCCATTATGGAATGTGGCAGCACAGGCAGACAAATACAGATCCCACATGCGGATAAACCGCCCGTCAAACATGGTGCTGATTTCATCCAGATGGTCCCGGAAATTTTTCTCCCAGCAAAGAAGCGTCCTGTTATAATGAAGCCGCAGGTTCTCCACATCCAGCGTATGGAATCCATCCTCGGACATATGGCTGATCATCTCCCGGAGACTTGGCACCATGCCGCCGGGAAAAATGTACTTCTTAATCCAGGGATCACCCGGATGCTCCTGTTCACTTCATTTCTTTCCCCAATTTATTCCCAATACCAGCAGTGAATATACCTTCTCCGCCTTTGGTATTATAAAATTTTCTGAACAAAAAGTAAAATTATGTTTACAGTCGAACGTTTTTGTTCAATTCTCTTAGAATTTCCACATATTATCTACATCTATCTTAAATACGGTGGCGCCGCCTACTTTTACCCCGCGGACTACGTCTACTATGGTCCTTCCATTGTATTCGGAAACTTTGCATTCCTCCACCCGTTCTGTACAGTTCTGCTTAATATAGCGCAGGATTTCCTCCTCCCGCTCCTTTTCCACACAGACCATCAGCGTCACATTCCGTTTGTTCAGATAAAGCCCTTCCGTCTCGAATTTTGTAGCCAGAATCCTGTGCTGCTTAAATACAATAGAAAGGCGTTCATAATCTACCTTCTGAACGATAATAATCAATAATTCCATATCCATTTCCTTTCTCTGCCCTAAAGGCGCAGACTGCTCTTACCAGACCTCGCCAGGATATAAAAGTTTCCATTCCTTCCGCAGATCCGTCATGATCTGCATAACATCATGGCTCCAGGAAAGACGCATCAGGCCTGCGTCCCCGTTTCTTACAGCCTCCTCCATATCCTGTATCTCATAAAACAGAGCGGTTTTCTCATCTCCTGCTTCGATTTCCTGTTTCTCGCCGGTTTGGGCATCCGTAATCACTGCCTTCGTTCCCCTGGGATAATCCATAATCTCAATATACGCCTTCTCACAGCTGATCATAACCCGTTTCGGCTGTTTCGAGTGAAGGCTCAGTGAGATTGAAGCCATCTGTCCTTCCGGATTCCACATAAGGATCACGGACTGCTCGTCCACGCCGCTGGCGGCCCGGCGCATGTGGCTTTTTACCCCAGAAGGAGACCCGCCCATAAAACTGCGGGCAGCACTTATGGCATATACACCGATATCCAGCAAAGCTCCTCCCGAAAGATCCATGCTGAAAAAACGGCTGGTCATATCGTATTCCCGGAAACTTCCGAAATTCGCCGTAATGATCTGGGCCTTTCCGAATTCTCCCTGGTCCAGGCGCTTCCAAAGCTCTTTATAAAGAGGCATGTGCCAGATCGTCATAGCCTCAGCCAGAATCAGCCCCTTTTCCCCGGCCAGTTTCTCTGCCTCCTTAAGCTGACGGCTGTTTAAAGTAATGGGCTTTTCCGCCAGCACATGCTTTCCATGTTCCAGCGCCTCCATAATCAGCGGAAAATGCACATCGTGAAGCACTGCTATATATACTGCATCCACCTTAGGATCCTCAAAAACCTCCTCCGGTTTGGAATACACCCGCTCTGCGCCATAGGCAGCAGCAAAATCTTCCGCCCGTTTCCGTGTCCGGTTCCAGACTCCGTAAAACTGCCGGCCGGCTGCTTTCAGGGATTTTGCCATCTCTCCCGCGATTCCTCCGGTACCTAATACGGCCCAGTTTAATTCTTTTTTCCTGTCTTTGGCTGTTCCCATATACAAATACCTCCTTCCAGATACCTAGTCATTATACCATTCTTCTTATCTGACTACAAACAAATTTCTGTTGAAGAATGTGCTTTCCCTCAGATGCCTTTCGATATATAATGAAGGATGACAGGCAGCGTATGGCCACAGCCCCTGCCCATGACATACAGACAAGGAGAATCCCTGCGATGAATTATTCAGACAGTATACTTTCTATAATGGAGATAATCGGTACCGTAGCCTTTGCCTCCTCGGGAGCCATGCTGGCCATCCGGAAGCGTATGGACCTGTTCGGCATCTGCGTGCTGGGCGTCACCACCTCCGTAGGCGGCGGAATGATCCGCGACCTGCTTTTAGGCATTACCCCGCCGAATATTTTCCGGAATCCCCAGAACACAGTAATTGCCCTGGTGGTTTCCATCGTGGTCTTTCTTATTTTATATCTGCGGCATGGCTCCATGGACGGAAGGCTTGCCGCCGTTTATGACAGGATTATGATGGTCTTTGATGCCGTGGGACTGGGTGTTTTTACCGCCATGGGCATTAATACCGCCAGGGAAGCCGGCTACGATCAGACTTTTCTTTTAGTCTTTGTAGGCGTGATCACCGGAGTGGGCGGAGGCCTTCTCCGGGATGTGATGGCTCAGGAAAAGCCCTACATTCTGACCAAACATATCTACGCCTGCGCTTCCATTGCCGGCGCCCTTACCTGTGTGTATACATGGAAGGTACTTGGAAATATTCCTTCTATTATGCTGGGAGTTGCAGCAGTGATTATCGTCCGCTTCCTGGCCATGCATTACCGCTGGAACCTGCCAAGACTGGAATCCGATTCGCCTTCTTGACACAGGAACCTGCCTTCTTATATAATCCACTATAGATAGTACATTATGTTGTCAAAGCCGGCTGCCCCCGGGCAGCCGCTTCATTATCTTATACAGAAAGGCGGCTGAATACCATTAATTCACAATCATCTCGCAGAAAAACATCCCACCGCTCCTCCAGGCGGAATTCACCCTCCTGGAAAAGACGCAGAGAACAGCAGCTTCTGGTTAAAGGCGGACTTTTAATCGCAGTTCTGCTGATTATTCTGATCGTTATCCTGAGCGTAAAATCCTGCCGTTCCGATTCTTCACAGCCATTGGCTTCATCGGAAGGAGCAGAGTCCGCATCCATCGCCATGCCGGATGCCCATATTACCGTAAATGACATATCCCTGGACGGCTTATCTTTTGAGGAATCCGTCAACGCCATCACAGCGCCCTACTCCTGGTCCATGACGGCAGTCCTGGATGGAACATCCGTGCCGGTTTCCAATCTCATCGAGATCCGCACCAGACGCCTTCTGGAAGAAATATGCCAGACGGGAGACGGCGGGTCCTACACCTTTGACTTTACCCGGGACATGGAGGAAGTCATTTCTGAAGAAGTCCAGGCCCTGGCCCAGAGGCTGGGTACGGCTCCCCAGAACAGCACCCTGGATCATTTTGACATACAGACGGGAAAGTTCATCTTTACCGAGGGAGTCAACGGCCTGTCTGTGGATCAGGAAGCGCTGGCAGCGGATTTTACGGCTGCCCTTTCCGAAAGCCGCTATGATGCGGTAATCCAGGTTCAGGCCTCACCGGCGCCGGCAGAAAGCGATGCCGATGTGCAGGCCCGCTACAAGACTCTGGCCAGCTTCACCACCACAACCACCAATAATTCCAAGAGAAACAATAACGTAAAGCTGGCGGCCGATGCCATAAACGGCACCATCATCCAGCCAGGAGAAGAATTCTCCTTTAACGAAGTGGTGGGAGAAAGAACTGCGGAAAAAGGCTATGAGGCGGCAGCCGCCTACAACAGCGGCGAAGTGGTGCAGGAACTGGGCGGCGGTGTCTGCCAGATCTCCAGTACCCTTTACCGTGTGGCATTCCAGTCGGGAATGGAAATCACCTACCGCCGTTCCCACACCTTCGAGCCCAATTACGTAACACCGGGACAGGACGCTACCATCAGCTGGGATCTGCCGGATTTCCGTTTTGTCAACACCTCCGAAAGCGCCATCGGCATCCGTGCCAGCTATTCCAATCAGAAAGCTTCCGTATCCATCTACGGCATTCCGGTGCTGGAAGAAGGCGTAACCTGGGATTTATATTCAGAAAAGGTGGAAGATCTGGATCCTCCGGAACCTACCTACATTGAAGACCCCACCCTGGATCCGGGAACGGAAAAGCTGGAAAAGGCAGGATCTCAGGGAAGCACCTGGGTCACCTACAAAGTAATCTTAAAAGACGGCGTGGAAGTGGAGAGGATAAAGGATCACGAAAAGACCTACAAAGGACACGCCCCCGTCATCCGGCGCAATACCGGAACGGTAAAGCTTGACCCCGCAGAGACAGAATCACCGGCAGAGACTCCGGCACCCACAGTAGATGGCATGCCGGAAGATTACGTTCCCGGCCAGGAGGAAGATACAGGCGAGACCCGCTCTTCCGCCGCAGGAACCTCCGGCAGCAGCACTTCGGGAGAAAGCTCCGGATCTGCAGAACAGGAAACGGCAGCAAATCAGGGAACCGACGCTTCCCGGGAAACCACGGCAGCCAGAGAAACGGCTGAGACTGCAGCAGCTGCAAATGACCGGGAAACTGCGGCAGATACACCGGAAGCAGCCGGATCCGGCCAGAACACGCAGACAGAAGAAACGGTCTCCCAGACTGTGCCGGTTCCCAAATCACCGATTTCCGAAAATGCCCAGCCGGCGGGAAGTACAGATACCGCTCCTACCATCGAGCCTTTCCAGTAGTCCTCATTGGCCGGCGACAGAACTTCTTTGACACCGTCCTGGGCCGGCGTCAAAGATTGCAAAGGCAATCTTTACCTCATTGAAAGAATTTCTTTTCGTTTTTTGATATTTTTTTAGAATCCGGTCACAGTCCGGTCACAATTCCACAGTATACTAATGACAGTTGCTAAAGCAGCAACAAAAACTTTTTCATACTCAAACCGGATGGCTAGAAAGCCATCCGGCCCCCCCTAACTTTTCTTATTTTTACCTATCCTTCCCAAAAGAGCAGCGCTGATGGCCATTCCCGTAGTGCCGGCAAGGCACAGACCACAGACGCTGTTCTTTATTTCCGCGGGCAACGAGCCAAGCGGACATGCTTGCATGTCCATTTGGCGACTGCCGCGAGGGTCAAAAACCCCGCAGCTTGGCTGCGCTGCAAATTTGATGCCACGTAGCCTGCTGTGGGGTTTTTGACTTTTTTGTATAAAATCTGCCGCAGGCTCATAATGGTCTATGCAGAAAGCCGGGGGTCGTTCCCTTCGGGAATGGCCTCCGGCTTTCTGTCTTTGGCGGATCGTTCCGCCTTTTTATATTATCGCCCGCCTCCAAAGAAGCTGCGCTGCATTACCTTGAAAGTCCGCCGCCAATTAAGCGGCATGTATTCAGGGATGCCAAATGCGCCGCCACACTTTCATGGGATGGCTGGCGCACCGGCTGACGGCGCATGAAGGTTTATTCAATGGAGATATACTTCTTCTGCTCTGCAGCAGGCTTTGCATCCTTCTTCGGGATGGTCAGCTTCAGGATACCGTGCTGGAAAGCACCCTTAATATCCTCTTCCGTAAGATCCCCGCCTACATAGAAGGTACGCTGGCAGGCACCTGCATAACGCTCACGGCGGATGTAACGGCCGGTCTTCTTCTCCTGCTCATCCTGATCCAGCCCCTTGGCTGCACTGACAGTCAGATAGCCATCTTCCAGGGATACCTGAATCTCGTCCTTCTTAAATCCGGGCAGATCCATCTCCAGTTCATAAGCGGTATCGGTCTCGCGGATATCCGTCTTCATCATATTTTTGCCGTGACGGCCATACAGTTTCTTTTCTGCCTTCCTTGCATCACGGTCATCGTAAAACGGAAAGTCTCTCATAAATTCATCAAATAAATCTTCACCAAAAATGCTGGGCATTAACATATGTCATTCCTCCTCATTTAATCATTCATTCGATTCTGAATCCTACAGTTGTTTATCCTTCAATGGAAATATATTTTCTGGACGGAACTTCCGGCTTTTCTTCCTTCTTGGGCACTGTCATGGTCAGGGTACCGTTTTCGAATTTCGCTTTGATCTCATCCTCCGTTACCTGGTCTCCTACATAAAAGCTTCTGCTGCAGGATCCGCTGCGGCGCTCTCTGCGGATGTAACGTCCTTCGCTGTCCTTCTCATCCTTATTCGTATTCGAAGAAGCAGTGATTGTCAGATAGCCGTCTTTTAATTCAGCCTGTACTTCTTCTTTCTTTATTCCAGGAAGATTCATAATGATCTCATAGTGATCATCCATGTCCTTCACATCTGTCTGCATCAAACCACCTGTGCTGGTTCCCTCATAAGTAAATGGGGCATTGAAGAAATCATCCAGTAAACTCTCTCCAAAAATACTCGGCATCAACATAAGTCATCTCTCCTTTTCTATCTCGTACCATGTTATTTTACCTTGTTTTCTGGAACCGGGATGTTTCAGGAGCATTCCGGAACCTCTTTCGTTCCTTTCTGCTTCCCTTCCTTCGTTCTGACATTGTTATAGCACTTTTTATTAGCACTGTCAATATGTGAGTGCTAATAATTTGTGAAAAAAGTGTGAAACCTGTTTTTATCTGACATTTCAGGTTTCACACAGATATTCAAGCACAATTCTTTTACTGGTCCTTCTCCGCCTCATTGCCCCAGACCACAGCGCAGCGGACAGCCCGCTTCCAGCCTTTTAACAGTTCCCGGCGTCGGCTCTCTTCCATCTGATTTTTAAAAACCCGGGAGACCTTCCAGTTTTGTTTTATGTCATCCAGACCTTCCCAGTACCCGACTGCCAGACCGGCCAGATAGGCTGCTCCCAGGGCCGTTGTCTCAATGCATTCCGGACGTACAATATCCGTCTCCAGGATATCCGCCTGGAACTGCATAAGGAAATCATTGGCACAGGCGCCGCCGTCCACCTTTAACTGCTTTAAGGCAATGCCGGAATCCTGCCGCATCGCTTCCGCCAGATCACTGACCTGGTAGGCCATGGACTCGATGACCGCCCGAATAAACTGTTCCTTGCTGGTTCCACGGGTGAGGCCAACCACCATGCCTCTGGCATACGGATTCCAGTAGGGCGCTCCCAGTCCTGCAAATGCCGGCACCACATACACACCGCCGGTATCTTCTGCATCCCGGCAGTAATGCTCCGTCTGGGCCGCAGTCCGCACCATCCGCATCTCATCCCGCAGCCACTGGACTGCCGCTCCGGCTACAAACACACTTCCCTCCAGGGCATACTGTGTTTCCTGGGAAGTACTGGCTGCGATGGTAGTCAAAAGCCCGTGGCCGGAATGCACAGCCTGGCTTCCCGTATTCATCAGAAGAAAACAGCCGGTTCCGTATGTATTCTTCATCTCACCAGGCTCAAAGCAGCACTGGCCGAAAAGCGCCGCCTGCTGATCTCCGGCTGCCCCGCAGATGGGAATTCTGGCTCCCAGAACCACCGAAGAAGTATAGCCATAAATGCAGGAAGAGGGTTTTACCTCCGGCAGCATGCTTTCCGGAATACCGAACCAGCTTAAAATCTCCTCATCCCAGCATTTCCGATGAATATCAAAAAGCATTGTTCGGGAAGCATTCGTATAGTCTGTCACATGAATCGCCCCATAGGTCAGATTCCAGATCAGCCAGGTGTCTACCGTACCGAAGAGAAGTTCTCCCCTCTCGGCTCTCTCCCGTGCTCCTTCCACATGATTCAAAATCCATTCCACCTTGCTTCCGGAAAAATACGCATCCGGTATCAGACCGGTTCTGGCGGCAATGGTATCAGACAGGCCGGCAGCCTTTAACTCCTCAATCCGGTCCGCCGTCCTCCGGCACTGCCAGACAATGGCATTGTAAACCGGCTGCCCCGTCTTTCTGTCCCATACAATGGCCGTCTCCCGCTGATTCGTAATTCCAATGGCGGCAATGTCATTCCATCCTGCACCGATCTTTCCCATGGCCTCGCCGATCACCGCAAGCTGAGACGACCAGATCTCCATAGGATTATGCTCCACCCACCCCGGCTGCGGATAAATCTGTGTAAACTCTTTCTGAGCCACACTGCACATCTGCCCCTGCCGGTCAAATAAAATACACCGGGAACTGGTTGTTCCCTGATCCAATGCAATAATATATTTCTGCATCTGCCTCCTCCTTTCACCCCAATGCAGCTGATATATAAACAGCGCAAATCTTAGACATATTATACAATCAAAGCCTGTTTTTCTCAACTGTATTCGTCTTTTTGCTCCAGAAGACAGAAATAATTCCGTTCTGTACGAAGGATCCCCTCCTTCTGCATTTTTCCCAGTTCACTGGACATGGCAGAGCGGTCCACCCCCAGATAATCAGCCAGCTGCTGCCGGTTAAAAGGGATCTGAAATTCCCGGCTGCCGGCCCTCATGGACTGATAAGACAGGTAGGAAAGAATCCGTCCCCGGATCGTCTTTGAAGATGTGTGAAGGATCCGTCGGGACAGATTTAAATTCTTCTGAGCGGAAATGGACAGAAGGTTCCGAATCAGCTTGTTATGGCAGCTGCAGGCTCCCGAGCAGACATGAAGCACCTTTCCCACATCCAGAAAAAGGACCCGCACCGGTTCCGCCGCCCTTACATTTACCATCAGCCGTTCCCCGGGCACACAGGCATACGTCTCTGCAAAGATCTGTCCCGCGCCGGCCCGGTCCAGGACGCTGCGGTTTCCCCACACATCGTCGCTTTCAATAAGGACGCTTCCTGACAGAACAAATCCCAGGGCCGGGGTTACATCACCGGCGCAGAAGATCAGCTCATCCTTTTTATACATCTTTTCTTTTGCCTGAAGGCAGCTTAGCATCTGTTCTGCCTCCTCCGGGGAAACACCCTGAAAGAGGATGGTTTTTGATAAAAAATGATAATCCATGTTTTCTCCTTTTTCCGCAGCAAATTCCCTGGGGATGAAAATAAAAACATTTTTGTTGTTGCGGCAACATATTTCTTCTGAAAACTGTACTATACTCTCCCCATGCAGGTCAAGGACATCTTTAAGCGGGATGTCCGGCTAAGCCATCATGCACCGGCAGGCAGCGTTCCGCTTTCTGCACCTGCCGTTTCAGACGCATTATCACTTCAAGGAGGTTTTTTATGGATCATCAAATGTTTTGCTATCAATGTCAGGAGACTGCCGGGTGTACCGGCTGTACCCGCCTGGGCGTCTGCGGAAAGACACCGGAGACAGCGGCCATGCAGGATCTTCTGATTTATGTAACCAAGGGCCTTTGCGCCGTAACCACCCGTCTCCGCCTGGAAGGCGTCCCGGTCAGCCGGGAAATAAACCACCTGGTCAGCCAGAACCTGTTTGTCACCATCACCAACGCAAATTTCGACAAAGAAGCCATACTGGCACGGATCCGTGAAACCCTGACCGTAAAAGAAGAACTTCTCTCCCGGCTGTCCGACAGCAGTTTCCTGCCGGAAGCCGCTCTCTGGAACGGCCGTGAGGAGGAATTTGCCGCAAAGGCCGCCGTATCCGGCGTTCTGTCCACAAAAGAGGAAGATATCCGCAGCCTTCGGGAACTGATCACTTACGGGCTGAAGGGACTCAGCGCCTACACCAAACATGCCAATGCCCTTCTGGCCGAAGATGAAGAAACCGATGCGTTTCTCCAGAGAGCCCTTGCTGCCGTCTTAGATGACTCCCTTACGATTCCGGAGCTGACTTCCCTGGCCCTGGAAACCGGAAAATACGGGGTAAAGGGCATGGCTCTTCTGGATCAGGCAAACACAAAGGCTTACGGCAATCCGGAGATCACCAGGGTAAAGACCGGCACAAGAAACCGTCCCGGCATCCTGGTATCCGGCCACGATCTGCGGGATCTGGAAATGCTTCTTGAGCAGACCCGTGGAAAGGGCATAGATGTGTATACCCATTCTGAAATGCTTCCTGCCCATTATTATCCGGCATTTAAGAAATATCCCCATCTGGCAGGAAATTACGGAAACGCATGGTGGAAGCAGAAGGAAGAATTTGAACAGTTTAACGGCCCCATTCTCATGACCACAAACTGCATCGTTCCTCCAAAAGACAGCTATCGTGACCGGCTTTATACCACCGGTGCAGCAGGATATCCCGGCTGCCGCCACATTCCCGGAGAAATCGGCCAAGAGAAAGATTTCACCCCCATCATCGAACACGCCCTTCGCTGTGCCCCTCCCAAAGAACTGGAACATGGTGAGATTCTCGGCGGCTTTGCCCATGCCCAGGTACTGGCTCTGGCAGATTCCATCGTCGATGCGGTAAAATCCGGAGCCATCAAAAAATTCGTAGTCATGGCCGGCTGTGACGGCCGTTCTGCCTCCCGCTCCTACTACACGGATTTTGCAAAGGCCCTGCCTTCTGATACCGTAATTCTCACCGCCGGCTGTGCAAAGTACAAATACAACAAGCTGGATCTGGGACAAATTAACGGGATCCCCCGCATACTGGACGCCGGTCAGTGCAATGACTCCTACTCTCTGGCTGTAATTGCCCTGAAACTGAAGGAAGTTTTCGGCCTGGAGGACATTAATGACCTTCCCATCCTTTACAATATCGCCTGGTACGAGCAGAAAGCGGTCATTATCCTTCTGGCCCTTCTCTCCCTGGGAGTGAAAAATATCCACCTTGGCCCCACCCTTCCTGCCTTCTTATCCCCGAATGTGGCCAAAATCCTGGTGGAAAACTTCGGTATCTCGGGTCCCCTTCCGGTATTCTGACGGCGTCATTTTATACCGTCTCCGGAATGCTTTTGTAAAATAATTGGCATCCCGGAATCCTGCCAGCTCAGCCGCCTGGCTTACAGACATGGAGTAATCCTCCAACAGCCGTTTCCCCTCCCTGAGACGCTTCTCCATCAGATACTGGTGGATAGAAATCCCATATGTCTTCCGGAAACTGCCGGCCAGTGTGGCACGGCTTACATGGAACTGCCTGCACAAACTCTCTAATGTGATAGTCTCCCCAAAATGCATATCCATGTAATGCTTTGCCTCCTGAGCCGGCTGCCGGCCTGATGCCTGAAACCGGCGGCTTAAGGTAATGTATCCGGCACAGATTTCCATAAGGCGGACGCATGAGAGAATCTGATCTTTTCTCCGGTCCGGAATCTCTGCCACAATCCGGCGCAGCTCATAATCATCTTCTTCCGTTACGGAACCGATGTCCACGTACCGCTCCGCCCTCCGCAGTACATCCTCCCTGGTCACAGTCATGGAATCCACAGTCTGCCCCATCATCAGATAGCCGGTCAGCACATCCCCGTCATACAAAGGGGCCGCCGCCTCATAAAGCCCCGCATGACACCGATAGAGATAAACTTCCCCTGTCTCTTTCACCTTGCGAAACGCCTTCCGGTCATTCTCCAGACAACGGCGCAGACCTTCCGGATTCTCCTGGATCCTGGCACAGAGGGAGGAAATCGCCTTGGGGCAGGCGCATACTTCCGTTCCATCCTCCGCATTATAAAGAGCAATCCGAAATCCGGATACCGCATGAAGTTCCCTGATAATCTCCTGAATCGTCGGCTTTTTCTTCTCAGCACATTCTTCCTTCATTCTTTTCTCCCCTTTGTCATAAACACGGTACAAACGGCTTTGCTTCTGTTGTGTATTTTCCAAAACCATTCATTTCTGCTGATAATTATACGATATTCCCTGTTATTCCGTCAAAAAAAAGGTATCATAAAACTATAAACGCCGGGAAGGAGCAGAAAATACCATGGAACAGGATATGAAAAAGAAGGATATAAAAGATAAAAACGCTGCAAAAAAGTCCAGCGAAAAAATTTCAGCGGCAATGGAAGCCGCACGCCGCTTTCAGGTCAGGGGGAGCTTTTACTCTATGACTCCTTACGGCAACGGCCACATTAATGATACTTATCTTTTCCAAACAAAAGAAAATGAAAAGATACATTCTTACATACTCCAGCGGATCAATCACCATGTTTTTAAAGATCCGGAAGGACTGATGGAGAATATCCGCCTGGTAACGGCCTTTCTGCGCCGAAAGATCCGGGAAAATGGCGACGATCCGGAGAGAGAAACCCTCACCCTGATCCCCGCAGACTCCGGCCGGATCTTATATCAGGATCCTGGAGACAGCTTCTGGCGGTGTTACCTTTTTATTGAAAATACCCTTTGCCTGGAGCAGGCAAACAGCCCGGAAGATTTCAGAGAAAGCGGCAGAGCCTTCGGCGCTTTCCAGCAGATGCTGAATGATTTCCCCGCTTCCACGCTTTCCCAGTCGATTCCGGATTTTCATAATACGCCGCTCCGTTACCAGAGACTTCTTGATGCCGTAAAAAAAGACCCTCTGCACCGGGTCCGAAAAGCAGAGTCGGAGCTGGCCTTTCTCGAGGCCCGGGCCAGGCAGCTGGATTCTGCGGCAAGACTTTCTGCCGACGGCCGGCTCCCCCTGCGGGTAACCCACAATGATACCAAGCTGAACAATGTGCTTTTTGATGCCGCTTCCCGAAAATCCCTGTGTGTCATCGATCTGGACACCATCATGCCGGGCCTCTCCATCTACGATTTCGGAGATGCCATACGCTTCGGAGCCAATACCGCTCTGGAAGATGAGACGGATTTATCAAAAGTCAGTCTCTCCCTTCCCCTTTACCGTGCTTTTTCCCAGGGTTTTCTGGAAAAGGCCGGCACAATTCTCACTGACGAAGAACTGTACATGCTTCCCATGGGGGCAAAGCTGATGACACTGGAATGCGGAATCCGCTTCCTTACCGACTATCTGGAGGGGGATGTGTATTTCAAAATTCAGCGCCCGGACCATAACCTGGACCGGACCCGTGTCCAGCTGGCGCTGATAAAAGATATGGAAGAAAAATGGGATGCCATGACAATCCGGTCACTTTAATGTTTGAAAACATCCATCGTTTCCCAGGAACCCCCATGCGCCGGCGGCCGACGCACCAGCCATCCCGCAAAAGCCTGGCGGCGCATTTGGTATCCCTGAATTAACGCCGCCTAATCGGCGGCAGACGAGCAAAGTAAACCATCATGCGCCGGCGGCCGACGCACCAGCCATCCCGCAAAAGCTTGGCGGCGCATTTGGCATCCCTGAATTAACGCCGCCTAATCGGCGGCAGACGAGCAAAGTAAATGCAAGAAAGGAGAATGATCCTGTGACAATCAAAGAATTTATGGATGGAATCCAGCTGCCAAAAGACGCCCAGGCAGCTGCAGTACAAATCCCTTTGCCCAAAGAAGAATTTGTCCGGATGAACAGACTCTTCTGGCAGGATATCCCTGCATTCTGGGAGGAGACGGAAAAAAAGCAGAATGCGCCCCAGTGGTTTCTGCGCTTTTACACCACCATGGGTCCGGAATGTTTCTCACGCTTTCGGGAAGCCGGAATATCCCAGGACATCTTTTTTGCTACCCTGAAAGACATCACCATCTGGGCCAGAGCATTCTATCAGCGCCACGGATCTTACGGCATCTCCCAGGCCCGGTGGGCCGCAAAGGGAATGCGCATGGAAGTCCTTCGCCTGGGCCGTCTCCAGTTTGAGCCGTCCCTCCTTTCAGAAGGCGTCCCGGTGCTGAAAGTCCATATTCCGGAAGATGGCCCCTTAAAAAAAGAGGAAGTCATGGACTCCTTCCGCCAGGCAAAAGACTTTTTCTCCAGCCGCATTTCTTCAGACAGTCAAGCCCGGAGCAGCTGGACCTTCTTTACCTGCGAATCCTGGCTGCTCTTTCCTGACCTTGCCTCACTGCTGTCGGAAAACAGCAATATCCTGCAGTTTCAGAAGCTGTTCCAGATCACAGAAACCGTTCTCTCCTCCCGCCAGGCAGAGGAACGGATCTTCGGATTTCTTTCTGATAATCCCGCCGATTACCCTGCCAAAACTTCCCTTCAGAAACATGCACGGGAATATCTCATGAAAGGTAAAAAGCTGGGAATTGGAGAGGGACGGCGGCCGTTTTTGTAAATTTTACGGTTCATATCCGCCGCTTGTTCCCATGTTCTTCTGCATCCAGAAAAGAGCCTTCTTCTCCAGTTCCTTCACAAACGCGTCTTTCCCGTCACAATACCCGTCAATATCCCACGGGTACCGTCCGGCCAGCTCCTTTTTCAGCCGCCCATAATCCTCGGCATCATCAGGATGTGTCCGCAGATAATTCCGCACAGCCAGATGACGCCGGATCTCCCGCTCATTTTCTGCCTCAAAAATATGGATCTGGTGGGTCCTCTCATCGCCGCCTTTGCGCAGATACCGCCGCCCAGGTATCCCAAATTCCCCAAGGTATTCATACCCAGAAGCTTCGAACTGCGATGCAAGGACATCTGCTTTCCCAAGATCCGTCACCACAGGCATAATGTCAATAATCGGCTTTGCTGCCAGTCCCGGCACAGATGTGCTGCCGATATGATAAATCTCACAGCAGCAGTCTCCCAGGATCCAGCGGATCCTCTCCGCCTCTTTCTTAAATTTCTCCGGCCATGCGGGATCATAGTCCACTACCTGTATATGCTGGGGCATTTTAAGCATCCTCCTGTTCTTTCTCCATTATAGACTTCTCCGAAGCCACGGCATCCCTCCGGGGGATGCGCACGGTTTGACAGGGTGTTTGTCTCGCTTTGCTCGACCCGAACCGGCGCTGATATCATGCCTGCCTTGCAAGCATTATACCATGACTTCTCCGAAGCCACGGTATCCCTCCGGGGGATGCACACGGTTCGCCGAGGTGTTTGTCTCGCTTT
>PPYE01776178.1_pt1 | contig 53698 bp, 50 predicted proteins | sample 1559881 | NCBI WGS metagenome assembly PPYE01 (sample SAMN08240022, study PRJNA423297) | Human gut metagenome, whole genome shotgun sequencing project.
AAGGTAGTAAAACTTCGTATCGTCTGTTGTATCGTCAATCAGTGTTTGAGAGTAGTGTAAATTCATAAGGTAGTAAAACAACCTATAATCGAAAAATCAAATTGACAAGGTTTGAGAGTAGTGTAAATTCATAAGGTAGTAAAACAAGGGTATCAAGAACTTCATCAAGAGAGCTGTTTGAGAGTAGTGTAAATTCATAAGGTAGTAAAACCTTCATTTTTTGAAATTCCAACAGTTTTAGTTTGAGAGTAGTGTAAATTCATAAGGTAGTAAAACCAGAGCCCATCACAAGAAAGAGGAGCACCGGTTTGAGAGTAGTGTAAATTCATAAGGTAGTAAAACATACTCAGCTTCGCCATTCTCATTACCCCGTTTGAGAGTAGTGTAAATTCATAAGGTAGTAAAACAAAAAAGAGAGTTAAACACAGCAGGAGAGAGTTTGAGAGTAGTGTAAATTCATAAGGTAGTAAAACACGTTACCACCTATTAAAGTTTTTAGAACAGTTTGAGAGTAGTGTAAATTCATAAGGTAGTAAAACTATATCAAGCATAATATAATCTTTTTCAGAGTTTGAGAGTAGTGTAAATTCATAAGGTAGTAAAACTACGACTTATACGCAACGCCTGTGTTCTGTGTTTGAGAGTAGTGTAAATTCATAAGGTAGTAAAACTTTCATCTTTGAGTTCATCTTTCTTTTGGAGTTTGAGAGTAGTGTAAATTCATAAGGTAGTAAAACAAAGTGCCAATGAGGCTTTTCAAGTTCACCGTTTGAGAGTAGTGTAAATTCATAAGGTAGTAAAACAGTAAAAGCAACACCACCAAGAGAAGAAGTTGGTTTGAGAGTAGTGTAAATTCATAAGGTAGTAAAACTTTGACATTGCGTATGTACTACGACTATAGTTTGAGAGTAGTGTAAATTCATAAGGTAGTAAAACATTAGTCCACTTATTAAAAGCACGAGCATGGTTTGAGAGTAGTGTAAATTCATAAGGTAGTAAAACAAGCAGAAATTGCAAAAATACTAAACATGAGTTTGAGAGTAGGATACAGCATTCTTACCAAACTCAGTTTGAGAGTAGTGTAAATTCATAAGGTAGTAAAACAATTCTTAGAATCGTACAAATCCAAAGTGAGTTTGAGAGTAGTGTAAATTCATAAGGTAGTAAAACTACTCAAAAGCAGACTACAACAAAAAAAGAGTTTGAGAGTAGTGTAAATTCATAAGGAGTTAAAAGGTACAAGCGGTTCACAACACTACTTGTTAATGATTTCGTTTCAAAATATAAATTATCGAAATAGATCATATGATGAATGCGCCAAATTGACTTGTTATATTTGTACAGGATATCGGTATTAAAAAGAGGGTATCGTTTTGATACCCTCTTTTAGTTACAAATCTTCTGTTTTGAATGTTGTGTAGCCCTCGTAATAATAGCTGTGGTCTATACCTTTCATATAGACTTCTCGACTGTTTATGTCGCTTGTTAAAGCATTTTTGAGCAGGTATTTGATTTCTATATCTTTAATAGGGCTGCGCTCCATAGCGAGCAGATAATCCTCTTTATCCACCTTGCTCCAGTCTACGACCTTGCCAATTTCCTTTTTTAATATACAATCAAGCCATATTCTTGTACTGCGCCCGTTTCCTTCTCTAAACGGGTGGGCAACATTCATTTCTACATATTTTTCAATTATCTCATCAAAGTTTGACTGTGGCATTTTGTCTATATTATCAAGAGCTGCCTGCAGGTACATAACAGGAGCAAATCGGAAATTTCCCTTGGCGATATTGACAGTTCTTATCTTACCGGCGAAATCGTATATCTCGTCAAAAAGGTATTTGTGTATTGCCTGCAAAGAGGAAAATTTGCCTGCTTCGAGCTTATCAAGAATACCTTTTTCAAAAAGTCCCACAGCTTTTTTCTTGCTGATTTGCTCCTCCATTCGGGCAAGGTCGGCGGAATCGGTTATTCCAAGCTTATTTTCAAGCACAATATTAACCTCCTTTTCGTCTTAGTTATGGTAATATTTTATCACAAAACACCCAGAAAAACAATTAATATACTAATTCTTTTACTCATTAAAACAAGTTAAGAACTTAAAACATAAGTTATAAATATAGATGTTTATTTGAAATTCACTCTGTTACTCAAGCCAAAACTTAATCAAAAAAGGACGAAAAACATTGATCTAAGTACCTATTTTGAATAAGATATCTATGTGAACAGTTTCAGGCTGATGTCATTTATAAATTTAAAGCGAAATTGATAATAAAACTATTTTAATTTTTATGTTATTGATTAAATTCTTTCTTTTTGTTAATATATGATCAATACATTAGTGTTTATATAAATTAATTTTACAAAATAGGAAATTATAATTAGATAATACTTTGACGGAAAGTATTAACAAAGCTGGAGGGAATGCAAATATGGCAACTTATAAACAAATTCAGGAGTATGTAAAATATAATTATGGATTTGTTCCTAAAACTTGCTGGATTGCTCATATGAAAGAAGTTTGTGGTATTTATGTTAAAAAAGCCCCTAATAGGATTTCTCCTGACAAACGCAAAAAGCCGTGCCCAATTGATAAGCAAAAATATATTAAAAAAGCGTTTGAACATTTTAATATGATTTAAAATGTTAGTAGATTTGATTATGTTGCTTATATAATTTTGGTACTTATATTTGAAAATTGATAATGACATATAAACGGTGGTAAGGATTTTCCCTGCCACCGCTTTTTATTCTATATTAATATTTTTATATTTCAAAAGATACATTGTAAATAAGAAATTATGTTAATTCTACTAATACGTTTAATTTCTAACAAAAATTTATTGCTTTTTGATTAAAAAAATACGCAATATTATCTATAAAATAACATTAGCTTTTGCTACTCAACTTCATCAATTTTATGTAGGTTAAGTTTTACTATATTTATATTAATACTCAGTTATTATTAGAATTAATCTGTTGAGGTATATAACTGCCAATCTCCATTGCCAATTTATATATCGGCATTGTCTGTACAAAAACTCTTCCGGGACCCAATACCGTTGTATTGAAAAGGCCTTCACCGCCGAAAAGAATATTCTTAGCTCCTGTGATTTTGCTTACCGACATATGACAGGTCCCATCCATCATAGCAAGATGACCTGTGCTAAGAAAGAGTTGTTCTCCTGCTGCGAGATTATATTCCATTATAGAGCCGTCTAACTCTACAAATAAAAGCCCTTTACCTTCAAACTTTTGAAATACAAAACCTTCACCGCCAAATAGACCTATCTTAATTCCGGGATTGAGATAAACAGACATATTTACGCCGAGTATGGACGCAAGAAAAGAACTCTTTTGACAGATGACAGATTGACCAGGCTTTATTTCTATTGCTTTGATATTACCGGGTAAACGAGAAGCAAAGGCGATCATTCCGGGGCCGCCGCGAGCTGTGTATATATTTTGAAACATGGATTCTCTAGAAATAAATCTTCCAAACATTTTTCCTATTCCGCCGTTTGATGTTGTTTCTAATATCATATTTGGTGACATCCAACTCATGGCTCCGTTCTGGCACAAAATCTTTTCATCTTGTTCAAGGTCGCAAATAACAACGGGGAAGGGTGTTCCTTTTATTGAATACTTCATTACTATACCTCCTGTTTCCAAATAATAATTCTAATATCCCGAATATATTCTATCATATATAAACAATATAGTAAATCATAAAACAGTCGGTAGTTTATATAAATGCTGCTGCGGGTCAGATGCGTAAATCATACGGGACCCAATATTCAAAAAAATACCTGTTTACACCTCTTTATTTAGGTGTAAAACAGCCTTTTTTTGGCATAAAAATCTTTACAGGCTTTGATTGCTTTTTGCACTCATCGATTACAAATTTGGTGCCTCTTGATTTCCCGTCCCAAAATGCCAAAACAAGGTCTGCATAATTAATTATCAACAAATTTCTCTTGATCGGGGCGGCGCGACCGTATTTTTCGTATATTAGCAGAAATTCTGTCAGTTTAATATCATTAGAAACCGCATATTCTCTCGCACATGTATCTATACCTTTCGCGCCGCCAGAAACGATTTCTGTAATGTTTGAGAGCAATGACTGATTGTGACCACCTTCTAAAAAAATATGTTATAATTAATATATAGGTTAATTTAGATATCTATAAATATTTTAAGAACTTTGGTTCTAACATAATTGATAATAAAATATGATATAATTACTATATAGGTTATTTTATTTATCAATGAAGTTTTTAATTACTTTATAGATAAGATTATTAAGGACAGTTTAGTTATTTTAATTAAACTGTCTTTTTTTATTTTAACCCAATATTATTTTTAACAGAAAGAGGTTTACATTATGACTAAAAGAACTGTAGAAATGGATGACAAATTTGCTGTAGTGACTGTTTTCAGGGAAGACTTTTTAAACCGTGAATACGAATTTAACTCACCGGCGTGTATTGTTTACAATGACAAGTATTTTAAGGTTAGACAAAAGGTGTTCAGCTTTTTATATAGGAACAACTTTTTCAACCCAAAACTTAGCTATGTGTACTTAGTAGACGAAGACGACTTTATGTGCACAAAGGTTGTTGTAAATATGTCTCAGATGTTCAGAGAAAAAGGTATACTTTATGCACTGCTTGAAAGAACGTTTAAAGATAACGACTGTCAAGTGTTTAACGATATTTTTGGACAATATGCACCTTATTCAACACTTAGTTAAGTAAATTAAAACGAAAAGCAATGAAGGATTAATTCATTGCTTTTTCTTGGTATAAACCAATAAACCACCTGCTATGCAGGTGGAGCCAAAAATCTTTAGATAAAAGCAAAAAAAGAAAGCCTCCGTGATATAATGAATGTGGTTTGCCGACCGCACAAAAATATCAAGGAGGTGTCCGCAGTGGACAAAAACAGTTTATCACATACAACATGGGAAAGCAAATATCATTTGGTATTTGCACCAAAATACAGAAGACAAGTGATATACGGAAAAATCAGGGATGATGTAGGAAAAATATTACGAGAACTATGCGATAGAAAGGGAATAGAAATAATAGAAGCGGAATGTTGCAAAGATCATGTGCATATGTTAGTGAGAATACCACCAAAATACAGTGTGGCAGAAATAATGGGATATCTCAAAGGGAAAAGTAGTTTGATGATATTTGACAGACACGCAAATCTAAAATACAAATATGGAAATAGACATTTTTGGTGTAGGGGATACTATGTAGATACAGTGGGAAAGAACAGTAAAAAGATAAAAGAGCACATAAAAAATCAGCTACAAGAGGATCTTGTAGCTGATCAACTGTCGCTCAAAGAATATATAGACCCGTTTACGGGTGAGACGGTACAAAAGAGCAAGAAAAAATAACGCTTTAGCGTAAGCGAGAAAAAGAAATGCGGTTGGCAAACCGCTTCAGCGCCACCTCAGTGGCGGCCAGTAACAGCCCCTTATAGGGGCAGAGCAAACCACCGGCTGAGCCGGTGGTTATGATTTTTAATTATGAAATATCAAAAGATTACTCAAGTGTTTTAACATCATGCTTGTAATTTATAAATTCTCTGTCTTCAGGATTTATCATCAACACATAATTTATTTTGCCGCACAGGTGGTTTATATAGCTTTGCTTTGTGTATTGACTATTAATATTACAATGTTCCAAGTGACTTTCCACACCGAATTTTTTGCAATAATATATTTCTTTTCGTATCTCTTTTCTGTAGCTTTCAGGAACCTGTATTTTTTCATTGACCATTACTCCTGTAACAATCTGCCGTTTGTTTTTCGGAATAACTATGGTCTTTTTTTCGTTAGGGTATAAATTCATTGAGTTAAGAAGTTTTGTAACTTTACTGATAACAAGATCCTTGCTGAAATCTCCAGAGAAAGTCATATCATCACAGTATCTGGTGTAAACTATATTCTTGTCAGAGCACCATTTACCTATAGCTTCATCAAATTTTTTCATAATAATGTTTGCTATAGCAGGAGCAGTAGGAGTTCCTTGTACAAGTGAACCTTTATAGCAGCATAGAGAAGCCAGAAGCTTTCCGACACGTTGTGAAAAATAGTTTTTATTAAATGCGTTGAGATACACACTGTCCTCTGAAATACTGCCGAAAAAATCCGATATATCCATTTTTAGGATAATTTTTTTGTTCAAATGAGGAATAGCGTTAGAAGTTAATTTTGCTCCTTTGTGATATGCAGTTGCATAAAACGATATAGGTATATTTTCAAGGTGCTTTTTGAGTATTGCTCTTTGGATGTTTTTAAGATTGCCGTCAGGTACAAGTATTTTTCTTATACCTCCGTTTTTTTTGGCAATTTCTTTTTTCCTGTAATGAAATTTTCTTGTTCTGTTAATGTAATACAAATATTGAATTGTATACCTATCATCAAAAAGTTCAATAAGTTTTTGATAATCTTCACATTCAATATATGGAATATCTTTTTTTCCGTTTTCGTATTTCATAATTTCACCGTGGGCAGAGGCACAATAAAATCTGTATTCTTTTAGCTTTATGGTATTGCAAACGAAGTTTGCTAAAATAAAGCGTTAAAAAGAATGCTGAGGAAGCTTTTATTAATATACAGTATGACTGCGACTCGCGGCCACTGCTTTCCTTGAAAGCAAAACGCTGCCTCTGCCCGTAAAGGGGAAGCCCCTATGTGGCTATTATAATCATAATTTATTCATTTTTCAATACTGCTGTTATTTACCATTCTAATCTTTTATGATAACGAATTATGAATGTAAATATATATTCATATAAATTCTTTTAATTTAATTTGCTTATTTAATTGCAATTTAAGCCCTGTAGTGATATTCTTATAGAAGTGCATTTTATCGTTAATTTACGAGTATTTATTTTATTGTGTGTTAGTATTAAATAGGAGTGGGAATGATGATAAGAACACTTATAAACGGATTTTGTATGGCGCTTGCTGACAGCGTGCCGGGTGTATCGGGCGGTACGATAGCGCTGATACTTGGTTTTTATGATAATTTTATAGGATCTATACATGATCTTATTTATGCCGGCAAAGAAAAAAAGAAAACGGCGATTATTTATCTTTTAAAGTTGTTTGCCGGCTGGGCAGTGGGAATGCTTCTTGCAATTCTTGCGCTTACTGCTTTTTTTGAAAAGAATATATATGCTGTATCATCCCTTTTTTTAGGTTTTGTGCTCTGTTCTATTCCGGTTATTATGCAGGAAGAATGGAAAAGTATAAAGGGAAAATGGTTTAATCTTATTTTTACGGCTATAGGCATAGCTTTGGTTGTATTACTTTCATATTTGAATACGTCTATTTCACAGAATGTCAGTGACCTTTCTCATTTTACTATTACAAGCGCTGTTTATATTTTTGTTGCAGGTGCTGTTGCTATATGTGCAATGTTTTTGCCGGGAATTTCAGGCTCTACGGTTCTCCTTATTTTCGGAGTATATATGCCCATTTTAAACAGCGTTAAGGAACTTTTACATCTTAAGTTTGAATATCTTCCTGCGGTAATCGTTTTCGGCGTGGGTGTTCTTTCAGGCGCTGTGCTGTCAGTAAAAGGTATTCAGACTTGTCTTGAAAAATTCAGAAGTCAAACGGTTTATATGATAGTAGGAATGTTGATCGGCTCACTTTATGCCATTGTTATGGGTCCAACTACATTAAGTACTGCAAACCAGCCGCTTCTTCCCAATCATTTCAATATACTTTGGTTTATTATAGGAATTGCTATCATAGGAGCAATTCAGCTCATAAAGTATCTTAGTGAGAAGAATAAAAAAGAAAAGTCAGAATGATATTTTAATTTTATATTGTAATTTTGCCGCCCGATTTTAATCGGGCGGATTATATATCCGCATATTTTATAGTGAATAGGGGATACATTATGTGGATCATATCGGCGATTATGTCCGCCTTTTTTGCAGGTGTTACTGCTGTTCTTGCAAAATGCGGGATAAAAAATACGGATTCTGATGTGGCAACAGCTATACGAACTATTGTTGTTCTTTTGTTTTCAGTACTGATGACCTTTATTACCGGCTCATACCGGGATTTAGCTTCAATAGGTATCAGATCATTTGTTTTTTTAATTCTTTCCGGAATTGCTACCGGTGCTTCATGGATTTGTTATTTCAAAGCTCTTTCTATGGGCGATGTAAATAAAGTGGTGCCTATTGATAAATCAAGTACTGTCATTTCCGTGCTGCTCGCTATCATTATATTTAATGAAACAAATTATATTTGGATAAAACTTGCGGGTACTGCTCTGCTTGCTGCAGGCATATTTCTTATGGTAGAAAAGAAGAAAACAGCTGATGTGCAGGAGAAAAGGCAATGGATAGTTTATGCGGTGTTATCCGCTGTATTTGCGGCGCTTACTTCAATCCTTGCTAAAATAGGCATAGAGAATGTAGAATCGAATCTGGCAACAGCAATTCGTACTTTTGTTGTTCTTCTTATGGCATGGATAATTGTGTTTGCAAAAGGAAAACAGAGGCAGGTAATAGTTATTGATAAAAAAGAACTTGCCTTTATATGCCTTTCGGGTGTGGCAACAGGAGCTTCGTGGCTTTGCTATTATTACGCTATACAAATAGGTGTTGTAAGCGTTGTTGTTCCGATAGATAAACTTAGCATAGTTGTATCTATAATTTTTTCATACATAGTTTTCAAAGAAAAGTTGACTGAAAAGGCATTTGCAGGTCTTTGTCTTATGCTCTTTGCAACATTGCTGATGACAATTTTTGCCTGAATTAAGATAGGGAACAGTAAACAAAAAAGTGCTCATGGATAACTCCATGGGCACTTTTTTTAAAGAATAATTACTTGTCAATAAAATGTGTTTGTATGGCAGATTTTATAAATATAAAAAAGCGGCAGACTAATCTGCCGCTTTATGTGGCGGAGAGGATGGGATTCGAACCCATGTGGCTTTTGGCCAAACGGTTTTCAAGACCGCCTCGTTATGACCGCTTCGATACCTCTCCATATCGACTGGAATATAATATCACAGCTTTTTGCGGTTGTCAAGAGTTAATTATATAAAGTGTTTAAGTTTCTTCTGAAGTTGATATGCGTCGGAGTATCTTTTTGAAATTTGGATAGATGTAGTTTTTTCAATTATTTTTCCGAGTTTACCGGGCGGAATGGTAATTGAGGGGTGAACACCTGTAATCATTTTATTAAGAACTATTCCAAGTGCATAAATATCGGTTGAACGGTTTGACTGAACTATGCCGAATTGCTCAGGCGCAGCGTATCCTACTGTTCCGAGAGATTCAGTATCAGAATCGGCTTCTGAGTTCTGCATTCTTGCAATGCTGAGATCAATTAGACAAGCTTCTCCGTCGTTCCCTATAATTATATTTGACGGCTTTATATCCCTGTGAATAACTTTTCTTTCGTGGAGTTCAATAAGGGCATTACAGAGCTGATAAGCGTACGTACAGGCGGTTTTAACGTCAATTATACCGTCTGCTATGATGTTTTCCAAACACTCACCGTCTATGTATTCCTCAAGAGTAACAACATAATCCTCGGCAGAACAAACTTCCAGTATGTTTGCTAAATTCGGAATATTCCTGTTTTTTAGGCATCTGAAAACTTCATCGTTTCTGTTTGCCGATGTGCGCTTTACTATTTTTTTTCCGCTTTCTTTATGTGTGTAAATACAGATTGAACTTTTATCTGTTTCTTTTATTACCGCAGTTTTTTCAAAAGATTTTTCAAGGGAATTGTTTATATATTCAAGCAATTCATTTCGCTCTTCAGTCATTTAAGCATTTCCTCTCCGTGCTCCAGAAGCAGATCGTTTGTCTGATATATGGAATATCTTTTGTTGATAGCATAGATAAGAATGCTGTCTCGCTTAATACGTGGGTAAAGTGCGGATTTACCGGAAATTCTAAGAGCTTCCTGACAGTCGTCAAGGCTAAGATTCATAGCAAGTACGATTCTTATTATCTTATCTTTGCTGGGGATTTTTCTTCCGTTAATAACATCATAAAAATAGCAGTAGCTCATATCTGCCTTATTTATAATGTCTGATTTTGTTTTGCTTGATGTATCAACAGCGTTTTTCCAAAATTCCTTTATATCAACATTTATAAATGATGTTGGATTTTCCTCAAAATATCTGTCAAGATCTGTGTCTTGACCGCTGAGTTCTTCCATAAGATCATTAGTTCTTTTTGCCATAAATCCTCCTAATATTCAACAACATTCACTAATTTATCTAAAGTGTTTTTATATGAGTTAAATTTTGAATGACCCTTTTCCATTTTTATTGTCTTTAGATTAGGGTAGTATTTCAATATATCTTCAAGGGTGCTTGAAGATATAATTGATGATGCGGGCAGAACAATAGTTTCAATTTTGTCGAACAATCCTTTTTTCATTCCGTAACAGTTAATTGTGCAGTTTTCTGGCACATTATAGGTTTTGTCATTCTTTCCTGCTGGATAAATTTTCAATTTCAGAGAGGAACCGCTTTTATCATAAAGTACTCCGTTTATACTCTCATAATACGAATTATCTGTTGCAACATTTATATTTTCCAGATAACGGTATTCATAGTAATTCCATTGCTTTGAAATTGAATAACAATTTTCATGAATGTTTATAGTCTTTAGATATTTGTTGTTCGAAATGTTTGTGCTTGCATAACTTGTAAATGTACACCAGGAAGGCACGTCGTATGTTGAAGCGGTATATCCTTCGCAGTATTCTATAAGAGACCAGGTGCTTCCGTTGCTGCTGTAAAGAGCGCCATTTACAAATCGGTATTGCCAGAAATCTATCTCAATGTCAAAAAGTTTCGGGCAGTTAAGAGCAAATTCGCTGGATATTCCAAGATTTGTGTTTTTTGGGAAAGTAACTTTTTTCAATGATGAACAATTGTTGAATACAGACCTGCTGATTGTCATAGCGTGATATTCTTCACTGTCTTTAAAAGTAACAGTCTCAAGTGTGCTGTTATCCTTAAAAGTTTCTTTTGAAATTTTGTATAGATTTGCTCCGTCAAACTTATCAGGAACAATAATATTTTTATCATTTCCCGTATATTTAGTTACTGTTACTTTAGAATCACTTATCGTATATTCCCAGTCGTCATAATTAAGCACGGGTTCTGAATTTGTATCTGATGCACCGGAATTTTCAGATTCTCCGGAATTGCCGGCGTTAGTTGTATTATCCGAGCCGGAATTGCTTGTTGAGCCTAAATTGCTTGACGAGCCGCTTCCGTTTGTGGTTGAATTTGCAGTTCCATCTGTATTGCTTTCTAACATTGAAGATGAAGTTGATGTGCCTGCTTCAGGGTTAGTGATGTTATCTGATGCGTCCGCTTGTTCCGAAGAAGAGCTTTTAGTTTCATTACTTTCGGTTATTCCAAGCACTTCATCAAAAAAAGACTCAATTCTTGAAACCGGTTTTTCCTGTACTGCTTCACTTCCGGAAAGAGAGGCTGTATTTTCAGTAGCATTAACAGGAGAAAGCAAATAAGCGCTTAAAGGTATGAGCATAATAAGCAATACAAGAGTTGTTAATATTGCTGCTTTATGTTTTTTAGGAAGGGAAGACAGCTTGGCAGCAATATCTGTTATATATACACGAATACGTTCTTTAACAGACATATCTGTGTTGATTAACTTGATGCTGTCATTTTCCTGCCTTTCAACAGGTGTCATACAGTTAAGGCATATACTTGCTTCATCGGGCAATTCGGCGTTGCATTTTTTACAATTAATTGACAAAATATAGCTCCTTTGCTCAAATTTTGTATACAATTTATTTTAATATTATTACATAAAAAAGTAAAGAGTTATATATTATTTTCAAAAATATATTCTTATATACTCTGACGGCATATAGATTTGATTATGAAAATATATTATCATTATACAGAACAGTTTAACTGTTTTAACTAACCCTTTTTGGTGCTGGATACAGAGTTGAATAACACCTCCGTGAAAACGGAACCCTCTACAAACATAAGTCTGTATGAAGCATCGGGCGCTAAGTATCCTGATTCGCAACCCGGGAAAACTTGGCGCTTCTCAAAAAGAAAACTCCCGTTCATTATGAACGGGAGTTTTTGCGTGTAGGATTATTGTGCCTGTGCAGATGTTGATTCAGCTGAAGTGCTTTCTTCGGAAACGGAAGCACGGTAATCATCAATCATATCCTGAATGGATTTTTGGTTAAGCGAATCTACTCTGTCAAATTTGTTAGGCTCGCGGTCCTCCATAACTGTACCGTTAGAATCGGTCATGGTAAGCGTAAGAGTATCGCCAACAATTTTGTATTTGTAAATTACGCTCTGATTAGAGTTCGGATTTTTAAGAATAAGATCGTCACCCTTTACTTCATATTCGCCGTCAAATGAGTATGTGGATAAATATGACGTGTAGGTGCCGTCCTCAAAAAATTCATAAGCCGTAAGTCCCGGAGCACTCTGGCTTTGCCATTTGTTTACAAGTTTATCCTTGCTCATTTCACCTGCAACATATGAAACAGGGTTTACATCAGCAACAGAGCAAATTACAATGGTGCCAATTGCAAGTACGGCTACAACGGCTAATACAACTAAAAGAACTACCTGTTTAGTTGAGAAAACACGCTTTGGGCCTCTTGCTCTTTTTTTCTTTTTATCAGTTTCTTCAGGAACATCGGAAACCGTATCATCTTCTGCCGAAAGTTCATTTGTCTTTTCGGCGTTGTCAAAATTAAGCGCATCCAGATCTTTCATTAAATCTTTTTCGTCAAAATCTTTGTTGCTCATATCAATCATTCCTTTATAAGATTTGCTAACTATGTTCTATTTAGTAAAATATAGCAGAAATTCATATTATTAGCCGTTTAAGTATATAAACGGTATAAAAGTTAATTTGTGATCATCAGTATGCTACTGAGCCTTTTTCCTTTTATCTTTATTAAATATAAAATTGCGTAAATCATTATTGAAGCCGCAATAGAAAATAAAGTACATAATGTGTAATTATATTGTTCACTGCCGTGAGATATACCTACAATGAAAATAGCTACAAAATACATATGTAAAACGTATATTCCTGTGCTGATATTTCTCAAATTAATACTTAATGAATCTGATATTGCTCCCGATTTTACGGATAACGCAAAGCAGAATATAAAAGCAGTGAATACAGGTGTCAATAATGCTGTTAATGAATCATTATTTACAGTAGCCATTACTGTAAAAACAGCCGCGCCAAAAATGATGGAGTAAATTGGTTTTGTGATTTTCCCTGATTTTGATATGCTGATGCCTATTATCAGGTAAAATAAACCTTTAAAGAAACCGTTTTTTGTATTCATAAATACGGCATAGTAAATGTTGAGCAAAAAAATGTTGTGGCCTGTATCGTGAAGGTAGTCAAGAAAAATTCCTATTAAAAACAGAATAACGGCAAAAACAGTAATGTAGCGGAACCTAATTTTAAGCTTCATAAAGATTAACAGAAGAGCTAAGGCAACTGTAAATGCCAGAAGATACCATAATTGATAGGAATAAAAATTTTGACCTGCAAAAAATAATCCGCGAAATATTTTCACCGCTGATTTTATTAGTCCGTTTTCATAATAAATTTCACCAAAAATGCTAAGCGGTAAATATACAGCGCACCAAATGAAATACATTTTTGCAATCTTGAAGAAACTTGATTTTACATTTCTAAAGCTGTTTTCTGTATAGCATCTGTTTTCATATTTAAAATATGAACCGATAAAATAGCCTGAAGCAATAAAAAAGTATATTACCGCAGCGCCGAACAAAATATCAAGCACATTTTTTAAATATCCGTGTGTTGTAAGACTAAACTGTGAATGGATGGCTACCACAAAGATAGACATAATGAATTTTATTATGTCTATTCCATGAAAACGGGTTTCATTTGGAATTCTATTTAATATTTTTAAATCAGTCATTATTTAAATAATCTCATTATTTAAGCCCTTTTTTTCTTAAAAGAGCATCAATCTTGCCTGAGCAGTCAAGGAGGGAAGATACAGAAAGGTCATGGTTGAGAGTGTCAAGGAAGTATGCAACATACTTTGAAAGCTCAACTGACTGATACCATTCTCTCTTCAGAAGTTCGGGCGTCTGATATACACCGTTGGTAGTAAATACTTTTTCAAAAACTCCGTTTTTGTAAGCTTCGTCAAATACATCAAGGCCGTTTGCAAAAAGACCGAAAGTTGTGCATACGAAAATTCTTGAAGCACCGAGATCCTTGAGCTTTTTTGCTACCTCAAGCATCGATTCGCCTGATGAAATCATGTCATCAACAATTATGATATCTTTTCCTTTTACTGAATCACCGAGATACTGATGCTCAACTATAGGATTTCTTCCGTTTACAACTCTTGTGTAATCTCTTCTCTTATAGAACATTCCCAGGTTTACGCCAAGCTGAGTAGCAAAATAGATACATCTGTTCATTGCGCCTTCATCGGGGGAAATTACCATAAGGTGGTCTTTATCAACGTTCAAATCGCTGATGGTGTTTACGATTGCTTTGATCATCTGATATGTAGGCATAACATTTTCAAATGATTTGTGCGGTATCGCATTCTGAACTCTCTGATCGTGAGCGTCAAAAGTGATTATGTTTTCAACGCCGAGATTTACGAGTTCCTGAAGAGCCATTGCACAGTCAAGTGATTCTCTGCTTGAACGCTTGTGCTGACGGCCTTCATATAACATTGGCATGATAACAGAAATTCTTTTAGCCTTTGATGACGCTGCCGAAATAACTCTTTTAAGGTCAGAATAATGATCATCTGGTGATTTCGGTACAGTCATTCCGTACATGTTGTATGTAACGCTGTAATTGAAGCAGTCGGTTACAATATAAAGATCGTAGCCGCGCACTGTTTCGTTTATTACAGCTTTTCCTTCACCGCTGCCGAAACGCGGATTGGAAATGTTTATTTTGTATGTTTCTCTCTGATATCCGTAAAACGCTATAGAACCCTGATGTTCAAGAGCCTGTGTTTTACGCCATTCCACAAGGTATTTATCCACCTTGTCCGCAAATGCCTCACAACCTGGCATCGCTATAATTCCGAGCGGGCCGTAAGGTATAGTTTCTACGTTCTGAGCTGTTAATCTTGCCATTTTGCTTCTCCTTCTTTTCCGTTTGAAGCGAGCGGCAACAGTTAAAAGTCTGTGCCGCTGAGCTTTACGGTGGTATTTTACAACATAATCAATATGATGTAAACACAGAATTTTAACTTTTTACTAATTTGTCATTAATTGCTTTTTCTTTTTGGAATTTTTTATTTTAAATACTGAAAACGCAGCAGTGCATAGAAGGGTGACGGCACTGATTCCGGCACCTGCCGAAAGCATCTTTGGTCTGTAAGCATATTCAACAGTGTGTTCACCGGGTTTTATCATAACTCCAAGCTGACATTCTCCTATTTTGAATGTTTCAGTTTTTTCACCGTCAATATATACGCTCCAGCCCTCGTCATACGGAATTGACGAATAAAGAATACAGTTTTCTTCTGCATTTACAGTGCCTGAAAGTTCAGTATCCGTATGTTTAGTAACCTGCATTGCCCCCTTTCCGAGCTTTGCGTATCCTGCATCAAGTACTTCTTTATCTACGCTGTATGCGTAAAATCCTACATTCTCATCTCCGATATCAAGTGACGCGCAGTCAAGAGAAACCGTAAGATATTCACCGGCTTCATAGTAGCCGAGATCAATTATATAAGGAGTTTCAATATTGAATGAATTTGATTCGTTTCCGTGAATTACGCTGATATCTGTTATTTCGTTTGCAGAAACATAAAGATATAGATTTCCCTCTGTTGCAGTAGAAATAGTAACAGCGGTTTCCGAGTATGACGAACTGTCTGTTTTTTCTATCCAGTGAAGACCTTCTTCGTCAAAGTTTTCACCGCTCATTCCAGTGAAGGTGGTCTGTTCATAGTTTACGGGTACGAAAACATTAGAATAGCCTGTTGCAAGATCAAAGAAATTTTCCTGAACTTCAAAAGGATTACCCTCTGCAGTATACCAGCTTTCAACATTCTGATTTACGCAGAATACTTTCGGAAGGGTATAGTCATTCTGATATACTGTTACAGCTCCGTCCTCGCTCTCGTAATACTTCGTGTAGTATTCTGTTGATGGTCTTGTCTTTTCATCCCTGTAAATTAGATATTTGATGTTATACATCATGTTGTATACGGGCGTCTGTGTGTTATAGGTATAACTGTTTATTCTGTTTCCGTACATACCAAGGCTGTACTGAAGTCCCGAATAGTTTTCATAAGCCATTGAGGAGAATATGCTCATTCCGTTATAACCGTAAAGGCAGGAATCCATTCTTGTATTAAGCGAGCAAAGTTCTGTTCTGTAATCAGAATCGTCATTGCTTTCTATATAGTTTACGGCATCTGTATATGACGCGTAGTTTGCCGTGTATGCGCTTTGTGTTTGGTTGAAAGAGAAAGCATTTGGATCAGAAATAACTACTTCACAGAAAGCAAGTGCTGTTACCAGCATGCCTGCAATAAGCTTTGAAACGCTGTGTCTGCGTAAAATGGCAAGCAGTCCTGTATACAATACAACAAAAGCAAGAGTTACATATATTGTTACGTCACTCATTTTTTGAGTCTGCATTTCACTTGTCACTGCGATGAATAATACCCAAATAATTCCCGTTGCAAAGATTTCTTTTGCCTTTATACCTTTCAGATTAATAAGTCCTTTAAATGCTATTGTAAGCAGTATAAAGGAATACATAAATGAAAATCTGTAAGGCAGGTCGTTCGGAAAATGGAATGCGTGCCAGAAAAAGTTAGCAAAATTGTTGTTGAAAGAAATAAAGAATAGCACTATCAGTATTGAATATACTGCTTTTTCCCTTATTTTTATTTTTGAATTTATCATATAAAGGGGTACAAGCAATACAGTCAGTACCGAAGTGTAAACATTTGGCAGTACGTCGCTTCCGCTTGAGCGGATAGTTGTTTCAAGCGCCGCAAAATGTGATTCTATAAAATCAAGAACGGAAAAATATGATTCTACCGTATCGGGGGTGCTGTCTGAGGTGGCACTGCAACCTGTAAGAATTGAGTAAACGGGCAACAGGAAAAATGCACATAACAGTCCTGCAAAAACAGAATAAAATGCAAATTTCAGACCCCGGTCAATAAATCTGATATGAAGAATATTTTTTATACTTTTTTTGGGAGTCGGGATGTATCCTTTGGAATATTTGCCCTGATAATCAGAAATAAAGAAGTAAGCAAGGAAATATATTACCGAAAAGATACAGCACATATATCCAATATAGTATGAAGAATAAATGATGTAAATAAGAGAGCAGAGGTATAGTTTTCCTTTGCCTTTGTTAATTATATTTTCAATTCCGAGAATAAGAAGGGGGAGCGCTACCATTCCGTCAAGCCACATAACATTCCAGAAGTATGCAAGAAAATATGCTGAAAAAGCGTAAAATACTCCGAATACTGCTGAAGCGGGTGAATGTCTGTTAAGGCTTTTTTTAATATAGAATGAAAAAGTGCCTGCGCTCAGAACGCATTTTACTGATACTATTGTTGTGATTGCAAGAGGCATTTCATCCCTGTCAAACAGGAAAATGATAGCAGAAAACGGGCTGGAAAGATAGTTGAAGTAATTGCCCAAAAAGCTTGAACCGCCGCCTGAAGTCCAGCTGTATAAAAAGCTTTCTCCTCCGGTTACTCTGTCAAATAATTCTACGAAAAGAGGGCCGTACTGATGATACAGATCCATTCTCAGAACAGTTGTATCGCCGAAAGGAAAGCAATTAAATATTAGAAGAATAAACAGCATCAGTATCAAAGCTGTTGCCATTGAAAGAAATACAAATCGGTTTCTGAAAAAGAGTTTATATATTCTGCCGTTTTTAAAATCAGATGCGGGTTTTGCGCAGTCAAATATCAATATTCTTGATACAGGATAATCAAGTATGAGAATAAATATAAACACAGCAAACCATGCAGTGTAATCATAAAGGCCCAGAGTCCTCATAAGAGTAAGTATTCCTGCATAGATACCCAGATATGCTGCCGCATTTATTAATGAATAAAGAATCTGAAATAATGTTGAGTTCAGCGAATTGTTTTTGTAAACGAAAAACTTTTGCGTCAAAAACAGCACGATTTCAGCCGCCGCAAATCCCACAGAGCAAGATACGGAAGTATCAAGCCCTAAAAAAGTTTTTAAAAACTGCTTTACCGCAATAAGAACAAAAAAAGAAAAAGAGAAGGACAAAACATAATTAACGGTTTCGCCGTTCATGAATGAATTTGTGTATCTCTTTTTCGTGCTTAAAGTTATATCCATAAAATTCCTCCCGCTTATACCTATAATATATCATATGAAAAGCATTTCTTCAATAAAATAAATCGTAATAATTCAAAACAGCCTGTCATATATCTTAACTGAGGTGAGATAATGTCGCTAAATACTCTTATCCCGTGCTTGTCCGACGGCATAAATGCAGCCCTTTCTGAGTTAAACGCAGCTGCGCTCAATTCCATTACAGAAATAAGGCTAAGAAAGAATTTGCCGCTCGTGCTTTGCGCCGGTAAAAATGTATATTTCATAACCCCTAAAGGCAAACTCCTCAATCACTGCAGTGAATATGCATATAGAGTTGATGAGGAAGAGTTCAATGTTGTGTTCAGAAGACTCTGTAATTATTCCGTTCACTGTGAGATAGATAATCTTGTAAACGGATATATAACAGTTAAAGGCGGCAACAGAGTAGGTGTGTGCTCAACTGCCGTCAGAACAAACGGTACGGTTACCGCTGTCAAAGAAATAACTTCTCTTAACATTAGAATTGCAAAAGAGATAAGAGACTGCGCAAAGCCGATTTTGAACCTGCTTTATGTTAATGATTTTCCAAGCATAATTGTTGCTTCTCCGCCGTCAGGAGGTAAAACAACATTTCTAAGGGATTTCACAAGATTGATTTCGGGCGGTTTCAATAATAAATACATAAAGACTGCCGTTATTGACGAAAGAAACGAAATTGCCTGCAAGGATGACGGGAATATTACTGCCGATTTGGGTGTAAATACAGATGTTATAACAGGCTTTTCCAAAGCCGCCGGCATAGAGATTGCAGTAAGAACTCTTGCGCCTCAGATGATAATCTGTGATGAAATATCATCGCTAAAAGAAATTGAGGCAATGAAAAACGGATTTCTTTCCGGAGCCGCATTTGCCGTTTCTGTGCATGCCAAGTCAAAAGAACAGCTTATGAACAAACACATTGTAAGAAACCTTATTGCAACAAGGGAATTTAGTTATATAGTTTTGCTGAAAGATTACACAAATGAATTTGAAATAATGGAAGTAAGCTGAGTGCGTTGAAAATTATAGGAATTCTGCTGATAAATATCGTCTGTACGGTAACCGGAATATATTTTGCTTACAAAACAAAAGAACGCTGTGAAACAGCGCGTCAATTGCTCCAGATGGCGGATATGATGGCGGTCGAGTTATCGTTTTCCGCAGATAATTCACGCAAAATAGTAAATCGTCTGCGGAAAGAAAAATCTCTTTCCAGGCTGTCATTTCTGAATGATATTGATTTTGAAAACATAAATATTAAAACGGGACTTGATCCGGCGGATGATGAAAAAGTAAATATGCTTTTTAAAAATTTAGGCAGTACTGACGTTCAGTCTATGCTTAAAATAATAAACACGTTTAAAGAAAGCATTTCGGCAAGCCTTTGCGGCTATACGGATTACAGTAAGAGCCACAGCCGGCTTTTTACGGCATTCGGTGTTCTGGGCGGACTTGCCGTTTCAATAATGCTTATATAGGAGTATCCCGATGGATGTAAATTTTATTTTTAAAATAGCCGCTATAGGAATTATAATCTCGGTTCTAAATACCGTACTTGTCAGAAGCGGCAGGGAAGATCAGGCAATGCTGACTACTCTTGCGGGTATTGTTGTGGTCCTTATGATGCTGATTCCTCAGATAAGCGACCTCTTTTCAACCGTAAGAACTCTTTTTGACCTATGATACATATAATAGGAATTTCTGCCGTGGCTCTTATTTTCGGGCTTTTTCTGCGGCAGCATAACAAAACTGTATCTTTGATACTGATAATATTTGCCTGTATTGCAGTATTTCTTGAAAGTGTTTCATATCTTACAGATATTATTGACACGCTCAGCGGTATGGTGAGCGGTTTAGAAGAAACATCCGCCTATTTAAAAATAATGTTCAAGGTGCTGGGTATAGCGCTTATTACACAGATTATCTCCGATCTGTGCAGAGATTGCGGCGAAAGCGCTCTAGCTGGGCAGACGGAAGTTGCAGCGAAAATATTTATTGTTGCATTGATTTTGCCGCTTTTACAGGCAGTTGTTAAAGTTATTACGGGACTTGCATCATGAAATTGAATTATAAAAGTTATTTAGCAGTGTTTTTTGTTTCCTTGCTTTTGTTTTGTGCCTCTTTTCCCGTTTACGCTATGGGACAGGACGAGCTGACGCAGGAGGACTACAACAGAATTTTGGAGCAGTATGACCTCTCCGCTTTTGATGTACTTGATAACAGCAGTAAAGAATTGCTTGATGAACTTGGGCTTACAGATTTTGATTACAGCACTATTGTTGATTTCTCCATATCTGATTTTTTATCTGCTCTGAAAGACACATTTATCGGAAGTGCGCAGACACCGCTTGAGGCTACAGCTCTGATACTTATAATTATTTTGTTATCCGCGCTGTTTCACAGTTTCAAAGAAACAGTTAACGATTCGGGAATGGCGTCTGTTTTATCAACTGTAAGCGCAGTAACAATAGCTCTTATACTTATATCAAAGATTAAGATAACACTTTCGTCTGCTTGTGCTGCTATATCTGTTTCAGCGGATTTTGTTTACGCGTTTATACCGGCGTTCTGCATAATTGTTGCCGCATCGGGAAATACGGTGGCGGCGTTTTCAACAAATTCACTCTTATTATCTTTGTCTCAAATCCTGAATTTTATATCAAAAAATATTTTTATTCCTCTGTCAAACTGCTTTTTGGCACTCGGAATTTGTTCAGGTATCAGAAATGAGCTTAATTTGGGTGCGTTTATAAATAATTGCAAGAAATATCTGATAACGGCAGTTTCAGTTTGTGCCACAGCTTTTGTTTCCATACTCTCTCTCAAAACGGCGGTAGCGTCAAAAGCTGATGTAATAGGGCTGCGTTCAGTAAGATTTGCAATAAACTCCGTTGTGCCCGTTATAGGCGGCGCTATAAGTGAAGGACTTTTGTCTATTCAGGCTTATTCATCGTTAATTAAAAGCAGTGTCGGTGTAGTAGGCATTGTTGCCGTTGCACTTGTTTTTCTGCCGTCAATACTTGAAGTAACATTCTGGAGGCTCTTTTTGAGCCTTTGCTCAACTGTTTCTCAGATGTTTTCGGATTCTTCTGTATCAAGTGTACTAAAGGCATTTACTGATGCGCTCCTGATAATGAACGTGATTTTAATACTTTCAATGGTAACAACAATTATTTCAATAGGAATTTTAATTGCCGCTAAAGGAAGTGCATAATGGATTTTATCAAAAGCTGGACAGTCAGTGTATGCCTTACGCTTATAATATCCGCGGTGTTTTCTGTTATATCTCCAAAAGGGAGTATGGGCAGATTTTATAAAGTAATAATCGCCGTGTTTATTTTTGTTTCTCTACTGTATCCGTTTTCAGATTTCGATTTTAATGAATTCAAATCTGACTTCAATTTTCAAAGTGAGCTTGAGTCTACGCAGGAGAGCCTTGCTTCTGAACAGGTTGAAAATGTCATAAAGAATGTGCTTTCTGCAAGAGAGATTGAGGGTGCGGAAGTTGAGTGTGTTGTTTTTCAGACTTCGGATGAGATAAGCATTGAAAACGTAACCGTAAGAATAGCCAATACATATGATCCTGATGAAGTTGAAAATATCATACTTGAAGAAACAGACATCGCTGTGGATGTAGTAGTTAAATAGCAGGAAAAGAACACGTTTACTAAAGTGCCAAATCAACAGACGGAAGGCAGAAAATATGGTAGCAAAAATTAAAGAAAAAGTTATTAACATTTTTCAAAAAAAAGATTCAAGAAATAAAATTCTTATTGTTGCGGCAGTGCTGGGTGTAGTTCTTATACTTCTTTCGGAACTTGATTTTTCAACTCCGAAAGCCGAAGAAAGCGTTCAGACGGGTGATTATGCGCAGTATGTAAGCACACTTAATGATGAACTCACAAACGTGATTTCAAGCATTGACGGTGTAGGAGACTGCAAGGTAATGATAACTCTAAAAAATACAAAAGAGAATGTTTACGCAGAAAACAGCGAAACTTCTTCTTCAGACAGTTCTAATTCTAAAAATAATGAATATGTTATTTATAACAGTGAAAACGGAGATTCTCCGCTTTTGCTAAAAGAAGAAATGCCGCAGGTCGCAGGAGTTGCGGTTGTATGCTCAGGCGGAGACAGTGAAGCAGTGAGGGAAAGAATAATAGACTGCGTTTGTGCTCTGTTCGATATTTCCTCTAGTCATGTTTCCGTTTCAAAACTTAATACAAAGGGTGGTAACTGATGGAAGAACTCAACGAAAAAAATAACGCTAACGGTATAGAGATAAAAGGTCTTACAAGTGATGAGCAGGTAAAGAAGCGCAAATCAAGGAAAAGAAAACTGCTTGTTTCTGTATTTGTACTTTTGCTTGCTCTCGGCATAGGTGGCAACTGGTATTGGGAAAACAGTGATATTTCAGCCAAGATAAGTTCTATAGCAACTTCAGCAAAAACACTCGGTGAGGCTACTTTCGTAGATGCCACTACTGAGGTGACAACAACAGCCGAAAGCGAATATTTCTCATCTGCAAGGGTAGAACGTCAGACCGCAAGGGACGAAGCCCTTGAAAAGCTGCAGGCGGTGATTGACGCGCCTGAGGAAAGTGAGGACGCTCATAAACTGGCTGCCGAAAAGATTGCCGCAATTTCATCATATATTGATATTGAAAATAAAATCGAAACGCTTGTTGAAGCTAAGGGCGTTTCAAACTGTTTGGCTGTTATAAGCGAGGACGGCACCAGAGTTGATGTAATTATAGACAGTGAAGAACTTTCAGATGAACTTGCGCTTCAGATAAAGGAAATAGCAACTACTCAGCTTAAATGCGGCTTTGAGAATGTGACCATAATTCAGTCAGCTTCTTAATTTACTGTGTATAATATTTTAACATTTTATTTAATGCTTGTATAAATTTGCAAGTTGTGTTAAAATACTAAAAGCAAGGAGGCGTCAAATTATGGAAATTACAAAATATTCCGCAGAAGGCGGAGTTATTATATCTGAAGAGGCAATTTCCTCTATTGCAACAAATGCCGCAAAAGATGTAAACGGTGTTGTGGGTTTTTCAAATAAGCCTGACGATGTTGTTTCCACAATAAAAAAAGGAAGTCTCAAGGTTATGAGCCCCGTCAGGGTTTTTCAGGACGGAGATAATCTTGATATAAGCATATATATTTGTATTGCAAGCGGTAAAAAAATACAGCCGGTTGCCGAGGAAGTTCAGAAAGTTGTTAAGGAAGCTGTTCAGAATATGACAGGCAGACTTGTTTCAAAAGTCAATGTCATAATTGCTTCCGTTGAATTACAGCAGCCTGAAGAAAACAGTGAACCTTGTGAAACTGAAGAGTAATTAAAATCCGGCTGAAAGTTATTATTTTCAGCCGTTTTTTTATATATTTGAATTATGCAGGATTTTATAACGCCGTTGGCGGAAAGGTTTGTATATGAACAGAAGTAAAATGAGGGAGCAGGCTTTCCTACTGCTTTTTGAAAAAGAATTTTTTAAGGACATGCCGTGCAGCGAAATTGAGGAGATTTTTGACGAGAATGTTGCTCCTCTCAGTGAATATTCAAAAAACGCATTTGAAAACACAGTTTCACATTTAAGCGAGATAGATACAATTATTTCGGAATATCTTAAAGGCTGGAAAATTGCCCGACTTCCGAAGGTTAATATATCTGTACTCAGACTTGCGTTTTATGAGATAATGTTTGAAGAATCAGTTCCGTCCGCTGCTGCTGTCAATGAAGCGGTGGAACTTGCCAAAAAGTATTCCGCAAGCGAAGATGCGTCATTTATAAACGGCGTGCTTCGCAGCTATTTAAGGAAGACTGAAGAATGACAGCAGGCTTTGATACAAGTAATTACACTACTTCAGCCGCTGTTATGAAAGACGGTGCGATAAAAAATTATAAACAGCTGCTTACAGTAGCTGAGCATCAGCGTGGATTAAGGCAGAGTGACGCGGTTTTTCAGCATACTGTAAACATGCCTCGTCTTGTTGCGGAAATGTCAAATGATTTTGATTTAAGCAAAGTCAGAGCAGTAGGAGTAAGCGCAAGGCCGAGAAACATTGAGGGAAGTTATATGCCTTGCTTTCTTGTCGGAATAAACACTGCAAGGGCTGCGACTGAATTCTGCGGGTGCAGATGTTATGAAACTTCACACCAGATAGGTCACATTCTGGCTGCTCTTTATTCAGCAGACAAGCTTGAACTTATAAATAAAAAATTCATAGCTTTTCATGTTTCGGGCGGCACAACTGAGGCGGTTCTTGTAACTCCTGATAAAGAAAACATAATAAATGCAGAAATCATAGCAGAAAGCACTGACTTAAAGGCAGGACAGGCTATAGACAGAACCGGAGTTTTGCTTGGCATGCGTTTTCCGTGCGGTGCCGAACTCGAAAAAGAAGCCTCTAAAAGTGAAAAAGAATTCAAAATACACGCATCTATGAAAGGGTGTAACTGCTCTTTCTCGGGTATTGAAAATAAAGTGAAAAATATGATAGCCGCAGGTGAAAAGAAGTGTGATATTGCGAAATTTGCGCTTCAAAGCGTTTGCGTTTCTCTCGATGCTATGGCTCAGGCGGTAGTTAAAGAATACGGCAGTTTGCCGCTTGTTTTTGCCGGCGGTGTATCTTCAAATAAAAAAATTAAAACAACTATGAGCGAAAAATACGGTGCCTGCCTTGCCGAGCCTCAGTTCAGCGCGGACAATGCCGCCGGTACGGCTGTTTTCGCTGCTTTGAAATCATTATGAACACGTTAAAAGTATCTCAGGTAAATACTTATATAAAGGCTCTGATTGATGCAAGTGAGCCGCTGAGAAGTATCTATGTTGAGGGTGAGATCTCAAATTTTAAACATCATCAGCCATCAGGGCATATGTATTTCACTCTTAAAGATGATAAATCTCAGTTAAAAGCAGTTATTTTTGCATCAAGTGCTTATAGGCTTAGGTTCAGACCTGAAAACGGTATGAGCGTTATTTGCCGCGGCAGAATAACTGTTTACGAAAAAAGCGGAGAATATCAGCTTTATGCAGAAGATATGCAGCCTGTTGGCCTCGGAGCGCTTAATCTTGCTTTTGAACAGCTTAAAGAAAAGCTGTTTAAAGAGGGTGTATGTGACTCTTCTTTGAAAAAGCCGTTGCCGTCATATCCTCAGAAAATAGGCGTTGTCACATCAGGTATCGGCGCCGCAGTTCAGGATATTAAGAATATTACAGCTCGCCGCTACCCGCTTGCAGAACTTGTTATTGTGCCCACTGCTGTGCAGGGTGATAAAGCCGCGCCGGATATAGTAAGCTCTATTCAGCTGCTTGACAGCAGAGGAGATATTGATGTAATAATTGTTGGCCGCGGCGGCGGATCAATTGAAGATCTGTGGGCATTTAATACCGAAGAAGTTGCAAGGGCTGTTATTGCGTGCAAAACTCCGGTTGTTTCTGCAGTAGGTCACGAAAGTGATTTTACCATATGTGATTTTGTTGCGGATCTCAGAGCGCCTACACCAAGTGCGGCCGCCGAACTTGTGTGCCCTGATATTAATGTTCAGTTAAACAGAATCCGATCACTTCAATATACGGCTGAGCTTTATATTAAATCATTTATTGACGAGAATTCTCAGCGCCTTAGCGAGATATGCGATTTTTCACCGCTTGCGGACGGAGATGCGTTTGTTAAACCGTTTTCGGACAGACTTTCTGAACTTGAAAATAAATTGAATATGTTTTTCACTCAGAAATCAGAGGTTGAATTTCACAAGTTTTCCGCCCTTGCTGGAAAGCTTAACGCACTTAGTCCGCTTGCTGTTCTTGAAAGAGGCTTCGCTGTTGCTAAGCAGAACGGCAATGTAATATCTTCGGTTGCTGATGCAGATAGAAAGAAAAAGCTTACCGTTGCTTTATCGGACGGTGAACTTATGTGCGATATATCAGAGGTAATTAAATATGAGCAGTAAAGATATGACTTATGAGCAGGCAATAAAAAGACTTGAGGAAATTGTTGCTTGCCTTGAGAAAAAGGATACTCCGCTTGAGGAGAGCATGAAGCTTTTTGAAGAGGGAACAAAGCTTGCCGCATTTTGCGGAGAAAAGCTTACTTCGGCAAAACAAAAAATTACCGAACTTACAAAAGGTGATGAATAAAAAGCTTTAGTTAAAGAAAGGTTATTTGGTTATGACTCAGCTTGAATTTGAAAATATAATGAAAAATGATATTTCGTTGGTTGAATCACGCCTTACCGATCTTCTGCCTAAGTGCGCTAACGGTCAGGATGAAGTTGTTGAAGCAATGAAATACTCACTTATAAACGGCGGGAAAAGATTAAGACCCGTTCTCTGCCTTGAATTTGCAAAGGCTTGCGGAGGAGACAGATTTGACGCGCTTGATTTTGCGTGCGCTGTTGAATATATACACACATACAGCCTTATTCACGATGATCTGCCGTGCATGGACGACGACGATATGCGCCGCGGAAAACCAAGCTGTCACAAGCAATTCGGAGAAGCAACAGCGCTTCTTGCCGGAGATGCTCTTCTGACTCATGCTTTTCAGATAGTTGCGGGCGCAGAACTTGATGATTCAAAAATTGCGCTTGCCTGCGGTCTGCTTGCTCAAAATGCAGGTGTTCAGGGTATGGTTGGCGGTCAGGTCATAGACCTTAAATATGAAAGCGAATCACCTGATCTCAGGCAGCTGCTTTCAGTGCATCGCCTAAAGACCGGCGCACTCATTTCTGCGGCGTGCCTGCTCGGATGTATCGCTGCGGGGGCAGATGATAAAAAAATAGCCGCAGCATCTGCTTATGCATATGATTTGGGCGTTGCTTTTCAAATTAAAGATGACATTCTGGATGTTACGGGCAGCAGTGAGGAACTTGGCAAGCCTGTAGGTTCAGATGAAGATAATAATAAAACAACTTACGTTTCTCTCAGAGGAATTGAAAACGCACAGAAGGATGTTGAAAAGCTGACTTCTGCTGCTATTTCCAGATTATCAGAATTTCAGAATACGGAATTTCTTGAAGCACTTTCCCGCTATCTTGTAAATCGTAACAAGTAACTTAAATCCATAAAAGTTGAATTTTTGCTTTCTAAGTGCTATTATTTCACTGAAAAGAGTTGATTAAGTGTCAGTTTTAGATAAAGTTAATTCCCCAAAGGATTTAAAACAGCTTTCTGATGGGGAATTGGACGAACTTTGTGCTGAAATACGTGAACTTTTGATAACTACGGTTTCAAAAACAGGTGGCCATCTTGCTTCAAATCTCGGTGTGGTTGAGCTTACCGTTGCAATTCATAAAGTATTCAGCAGTCCTGTTGATCAGATCGTTTTTGACGTTGGTCATCAGTGCTATACACATAAAATCCTCACAGGCAGAAAAGAACAATTCTGCACACTGCGAACTGAAAACGGAATAAGCGGTTTTACAAGACCGAATGAGAGTGAGCACGATATTTTTTCAAGCGGTCATTCCAGTGTTTCTGTCAGTCAGGCGATAGGCCTTGCAAAAGCAAAGCAGATAAAAAATGAAAAGGGTAAAGTTGTTGCAATTATCGGCGACGGTGCTCTTACGGGCGGTCTTGCATACGAGGCGCTCAACAATTGCGCGAGCGATAATCACAGCAATCTTATCGTAATACTTAATGATAATAAAATGTCTATCAGCCAGAATGTAGGCAGTATGGCAAAGCATCTGACAAATGTAAGAACATCAAAGCGCTATTCCACATTCAAATCCCGTGTCAGAAAAGCGATTTTTCATTTGCCTAAAATAGGAAACCAGATAAACAGATGTCTTACCGCCATTAACGGAGCTTTAAGACGTAAAATATATCATAACGCCACCTTCTTTGAAGATCTTGGCTTCAGATATTACGGGCCTATTGACGGCCATGATATTAATGCACTTGTTGCCGCGCTTGAAACGGCAAAGGCGCACAATCACTCTGTGCTTGTTCATGTTAATACCGTTAAAGGAAAGGGCTATAATCCAGCCGAAAAAAATCCTACACAGTTTCATGGTATAGGTCAGTTTGATATAGAAACAGGAGAGCCTAAGTCAAGCGGAGAAACTTTTTCTTCTTCTTTCGGAAAGATAGTCTGTGATCTTGCTTCTCATGATTCAAGAATTTGCTGTATTACAGCCGCTATGACTGAGGGAACGGGTCTTTCGCAGTTTAGAAAAGAATACCCGAAAAGATTTTTTGATGTTGGTATTGCGGAACAGCATGCTGTTACCTTTGCAAGCGGACTTGCACGAAACGGCATGATACCTGTATTTGCGGTATATTCAACATTTCTGCAGCGTTCTTACGATCAGCTTATTCATGATGTTGCAATGCAGGGTCTTAAAGTGGTTTTCGGAATAGATCGTGCAGGTTTTGTAGGTGAGGACGGAGAATCTCATCAGGGTGTTTTTGATACGGCGTATCTTAACAGTGTGCCTGGTTTAACTGTATATGCCCCGTCAGATTATGAGGAAATGGCGCTGATGTTTGTAAAAGGTATATACCATGATAAAGGCGCCGTAGCTGTAAGGTATCCAAGAGGTAAAGCCGGTAAGATGCCTGAAGATTATACTTATGATAAGCAGGATGCCGCAGTATTCGGTGATACTTCTGCTAAAAACTGTATCGTTTCTTATGGCAGAGAGTTCAGTAAGTGTTATGAAGCTTATGAACAGCTTGACGATACATTTATAATTAAACTTAATAAAATAAAGCCTATAAGCGATGAAGCGGTTTTACTTGCAAAAGACGCTGAAAATGTATTTTTCTTTGAGGAAAGCATAAAAACAGGCGGAGTGGGCGAATCTTTTGCTTCTCGTCTTGAAGAAAATGGCTTTAATGTTAATTTCCGACATATAGCGGTTGAAGATGAATTTATAAAACAGGCGTCAGTTGATTCACAGTTTGAAAAATACAAGCTTGATACTAACGGCGTTTTGGAAGTGATAAGAAATGAGCAAGAAAACAAGGCTTGATATTGCCGTATTTGAGCAAGGCTATGCCCCCAGCAGGGAAAAGGCAAAAGCTATCATAATGGCGGGTCAGGTTTATGTTAATAATCAAAAGGTTGATAAAGCGGGGTTTGAACTAAAAGACGGAGACACGCTTGAAGTTCGGGGCAATACGCTCAAATATGTAAGCCGCGGCGGGTTAAAACTCGAAAAGGCAATGAAGAGTTTTCCTATCGACCTTAACGGTAAAATATGTATGGATGTCGGGGCGTCCACAGGAGGTTTTACCGACTGTATGCTGATGAACGGAGCAACAAAGGTATATTCAATTGATGTGGGCTATGGTCAGCTTGCGTGGAAACTCAGATGTGATGAAAGAGTTGTAAATCTGGAGCGTACGAATTTCCGTTATGTTGATGAAACCTTAATTACAGACGCTATTGATTTTGCAAGTGTTGATGTTTCTTTTATTTCTCTAAAACTTATTTTTCCGAATCTTCATAAATTGCTTAAACCAGGTGCATACGCCGTTTGCTTGATAAAGCCGCAGTTTGAAGCGGGCAAGGAAAAGGTAGGCAAAAAAGGCGTTGTAAGGGATATGGCAGTACATCTTGAAGTTGTGGACAAAGTTATGCATGAAGCGGTTGAGGCAGGATTTTCAGTAATGGGACTTGATTTTTCACCTGTAAAAGGACCGGAGGGGAATATTGAGTATCTTATGTGGATTTCTTCCAGTGAAGATCCTGCTATTTCAGAGGAAATAAATGCTGCCGGAATTGTTGATAGATCGCACGAGGAACTGCAATGATATTTTCTGTTTTTGCTAATTTCGATAAAAGTGATATACGCGCTATGGCAGACGGTGTCATAAAAGTTCTGTCAGGCCCTCAAAACAGGGTTGCGTTTCACGAAAAATACAGCTCTCTTTTAAAAGATTATGACTGTGATTTTCTGCCTGAGACAGAACTTTACAGCGTGTGTGATATAGCCGTTGTATTGGGCGGAGACGGCACTACTATGAAAGTGGCTAAGAAAGCCGCTATAAACGGCAAACCCGCTCTCGGAATAAACGGAGGCAGACTCGGCTTTTTGAGCGCTGTTGAGCGCAATGAACTTTCATTGCTTGAAAAAGTATTAAAAGGCGAATATACAGTCAATGAAAGGATAATGCTCAAAGCCGATGTAATTAAGAATGGAGAAATAATAAGCCATAATCACTGCCTTAATGACGCCGTGCTTTCCAGAGGAGATTTCGCAAGGCTTATTGATATAGATATTAAGTCTGACAAAACTGATATGCTCAGTGTCAGGGCAGACGGCGTTATAATTTCTACTCCTACCGGCTCAACGGCATACTCTTTGGCCGCAGGCGGCCCTATTTTAAGTCCGGATCTTAACTGTTTCGTTATTACTTCAATCTGCCCCCATTCGCTTATGGACAGAAGTATTGTTGTCAATTCAAAATTTGCACTCAATATATCTGTCAGAAGTGATGTTTATAATAATGCCATACTTACTTGCGACGGAGAGTCACCGTTTGAAGTTGACAGTGACTGCACGGTGTCCGTATCGCTTTCTAATTACAAAGCAAAACTTATTAAGGTTAAACCCGATAATTTTTATCAGACTGTTAAAAAGAAAATTATCGAGAGAGGCTCGTAGCTTATGAAAAAAAGAAGACTTGCAAAAATAATTGAACTTATAAATAAATATAAAATAGAAACACAGGAAGAACTGCAGGCATATCTTAAAGAAAGCGGTTTTGATGTAACGCAGGCAACAATTTCAAGGGATATTAAGGAATTAAGGCTTGTAAAGGAACTTTCAGATGAAAGCCGCTATATTTATTCAACCGGTGTTAAGGACTCACGTTCTGATTCCGATTTCAGAATGAGCGGAATTTTCAGCGAGTCCATAATCAGTGTTGATTACGCTGCAAATACGGTATGCATAAAATGCTGTTCGGGTACTGCGGGCGCTGTTTGCACTGCTATAGATTCATCAAGGTGGACCGGCGTGCTTGGTACTATTGCGGGTGATGACACTATTTTCGTGCTTTGCAGAAATGAAAAGGCAGCACGCGTTTTTACTTCAAATTTGGAGAAAGTTATAAATGTTAAAAACTCTTGATATTGAAAATATTGCGGTAATAGAAAAAGCGCAAATAGAATTTTCAGCTGGTTTTAACGTACTTACAGGTGAAACGGGCGCAGGTAAATCAATTGTTGTTGACTCTATAAATGCTATTTTAGGCGAGCGTACTTCAAGGGAGCTTGTAAGAAACGGAGCGGATTTTGCGTTTGTTTCTGCTCTTTTTACGAATATCAACAAAACTGTAAAGGACAAGCTTTCTGAGCTTGGATATATACCTGAAGACGATAATTCTCTTTTACTTACAAGGCGGATAAGCAGTGACGGTAAATCCGCCTGTAAAATAAACGGCAGACCTGCAACTGTTTCTGTGCTGCGTGAAGTAGGGGATACACTCGTAAATATTCACGGCCAGCATGACAGTCAGTCGCTTCTCAATCCCGATTGTCATTATAAATTTATTGATATGCTTTCAGGCGGCAGTGAGCTTATAGAAAATTATAAAAGTGCTTTTTCCGAGTTCATTCATATACGGCGCCGTTTAAAGCAGCTTACTGCACAGGCGGAAAAGAATGACAACAATACGGAACTACTTGATTTTCAAATCAATGAACTTGAAAACGCAGATATTAAAGCCGGTGAAACAGAAAAACTTACGGCGCGAAAAAAAATTCTTGATAATGCAGACGGAGCTCTTGAGGCTTATAATGCAGTTCTTTCCACGCTCAGCGGAGATGATGAAAACGCCGGTGTAAAGCTGTCTCTTGCAAGCGTTGCTAATGAAATAGAAAAGTATTCTGATGTTTCAGATGATACCGCAAAGGCATATTCGCTTTTGCAGAATATAGATGATGAGCTTGAAACTGTAAAAAGCCTTGTAGAAAATGCTGCACAGTCGCTTGATTATGACCCCGATGAAAAAGAAAAAATAGAGGAAAGACTTGATCAGCTTTACAGGCTTGGCAAAAAATACGGCGGCACTGAAGAAGCAATGCTTGAAAATCTTGAGAAATTCAAAACCCAAAGAGCCGCTATCAATACTGATGAAGAGGAACTTGAAAAGCTCACTGAAGAATATGACAGCTCCTTTGATAAGGTTCAAAAGCTTGCCGCCGAGCTTTCCGATTTAAGGAAACAGACTGCTCTTAAATTTGAAAATGATGTAAAGGCTCAGCTTGAATTTCTTGATATGCCGAAAATCAGTTTCAAAGTCAATTTTGAGAAAGGTATTCTTTCATCAGCCGGCATAGATAAGATTGAGTTCCTTATTTCAACTAATCCGGGTGAACCGCCTAAGCCTCTTGCAAAGATAGCATCAGGCGGTGAACTTTCAAGAATTATGCTTGCAATAAAAAATATTTTAGCCTATAATGATACGGTCGATACTTTAATTTTTGATGAAATCGATACGGGCGTATCCGGCAGGGCAAGCGTTAAGATAGGAATGAAACTGAAATCTGTTTCCAAAAATACGCAGGTTATAACAGTTACACATTCGGCACAGATTGCTGCTTTTGCTGACACACACTTTCTTATTCAGAAAGATTATGAAAACGAAAGAACTTATACAAAAGTTACAGCGCTTGATTTTGAAAACAGAAAGTATGAGCTTGCCAGAATAATGGGCGGGCTTCAGATAACCGATGCTCTGCTTGAGGGAGCAGAGGAAATGTTGAAAAATGCTGAGGAGGACAGTTAAATGGGAATTTACGAGGAACTGCGTGAACGCGGATTAATTGCGCAGATAACCGATGAGGAAAGAGTCAGAGATCTTGTGAATAACGGCAAAGCGGTTTTCTATATTGGTTTTGATCCAACCGCAGATTCACTTCATGTAGGTCATTTTATGGCTTTAACTCTTATGAAAAGACTTCAGGAAGCCGGAAATAAGCCGATTGCTCTTATCGGCGGCGGTACCGGTATGATAGGTGATCCGAGCGGAAGAACCGATATGAGACAGATGCTTACTGTTGAAACTATTCAGCACAACTGCGATTGCTTTAAAAAGCAGATGTCAAAATTTATTGATTTTTCTGACGGCAAAGCACTTATGGTAAATAATGCAGACTGGCTGCTCGGACTTAACTATATTGAACTTTTAAGAGAAGTAGGCGCATGCTTCTCTGTTAACCGCATGCTTTCTTTTGAATGCTACAAGCAGAGAATGGAGCGCGGCCTTTCGTTCCTTGAGTTCAACTATATGATAATGCAGAGCTACGATTTCTATGCTCTTTATCAGAAGTACGGCTGTAATCTTCAGTTCGGCGGAGATGATCAATGGTCTAATATGATTGGCGGCATGGAGCTTATCAGAAGAAAGCTCAACGGCTGTGCTGATGCTATGACTATAACTCTGCTTACAAATTCCGAAGGCAAAAAAATGGGCAAAACTCAGAAAGGCGCCGTTTGGCTTGATCCTGAAAAGACTTCGCCATACGAGTTTTATCAGTATTGGCGCAATGTGGATGATGCTGATGTTATCAAGTGCATGAAACTTCTTACATTTATGCCTCTTGATGAAATTGCAGAATATGAAAAGCTTGAGGGTGCTCAGCTTAACTCTGCTAAGGAAAAACTTGCGTTTGAACTCACTAAACTTGTTCACAGCGAGGATGAAGCAGTTAAGGCTCAGAATGCCGCTAAGGCGCTTTTCGGCGGCGGAGCAGATAATTCAGATATGCCGTCAACGATTGTTGAGGATGCTGATTTTGACGAAAATTCAAATGTGGCAGTTCTTGATCTTATGCTTAAAGCCGGCATGATAAAGTCTAAAGGTGAAGGCAGAAGACTAGTTCAGCAGGGCGGTGTAACTGTCAATGATGAAAAGATGACTGATCCGTATATGACTGTTTCAAAAGAAGACCTTGAAAAAGAAGTTATTATAAGAAAAGGCAAAAAGGTATACAGAAAATTTACTGTATAATATAAGGCGGGATATTCCCGCCTTTTTATTATGTTTATTGTATAATAATTCGTAAATATTATATTGAAGACGGCGTGTGCTTTTGATATAATATTTGGTGGTGATTTTATGCCTGACATTCAAAAAAAAATAGAAGATTTAAGAAAAACTCTGCGCTATCACAGCGACAGGTATTATAACGATGACGCTCCTGAAATTGAGGACTACGAATATGATATGATGATGCGTGAGCTGCAGGAGCTTGAGCAGAAATATCCTGAGTATGACAGTCCCGATTCTCCGACTAAAAGGGTGGGAGGCAAGGCGGACAACAGTTTTGAGAGTGTTGTTCACACCGTCAGAATGGAATCTTTGCAGGACGCGTTTTCTAAAGAAGAAATAAAAGACTTTGAAAAACGCGTTACTGACGTTGTTTCAAATCCGCATTATTGTGTTGAACCCAAAATTGACGGTCTTTCTGTGTCTCTCGAATACCGAAACGGTGTGTTTGTAAGAGGCTCAACTCGGGGCGACGGCAATATAGGCGAAGATGTAAGCGGCAATTTACGTGTTATTCACAACATACCGCTTAAACTGAAAAAAGAAATTCCCTATATAGAAGTTCGCGGCGAAGTCTATATGCCGAAAAAGAGTTTTGAAAAGGTTGTTGACCGCCAGCTCATAAACGGAGAGAAACCTTTTAAAAATCCAAGGAATGCAGCCGCAGGCTCTCTTAGGCAGAAAGACAGTAAAGTGGCCGCAACACGCGGACTTGATATATTTGTTTTTAATGTTCAGCAGGTAGAGGGTGTTACGCTTACTTCTCACAAGCAAAGCCTTGATTTTCTTAAAGAACTCGGATTTAATACCATTCCGGGATATAGTGTTGTTGATAATATTGATGATGCGCTTGATATCATTGATAAAATAGGCGAAAGCAGAGGCAGTCTTGAATACGATATAGACGGAGCTGTTGTAAAAGTTGATGATTTTGCAATGCGTGAACAGCTTGGTTCAACTGCAAAATTCCCCAAATGGGCAGTTGCTTTTAAATATCCACCCGAGGAGAAACAGACAAAAATTATCGATATTGAGGTTGCAGTCGGCAGAACGGGAGTTCTTACTCCTACAGCAGTACTCGAGCCTGTTCATCTTGCCGGTACAACTGTTTCAAGGGCAACACTTCATAACCAGGACTTTATAGCCGAAAAAGGTATTGCTATAGGTGATATCGTAACTGTGCGCAAAGCCGGGGAAATAATTCCTGAGGTGTTATGTGTTAATGAGCATAATTCCGAAGGGTATTTTGAACTTCCTAAGATATGCCCCAGCTGCTCAAGCACTGTAATAAGAGAAGAAGGCGAAGCCGCAGTTAGGTGTATCAATCCGGACTGCCCAGCTCAGCTACTTAGAAATATTATCCATTTCTGCTCACGTGATGCTATGGATATAGAAGGCTTGGGACCGGCAATTATAGAAGTGTTTGTGAATAACGGACTTATAGAAAAAACAGAGGATATCTACTATCTTACTTTTGATAAAATAAATTCCGCATCTCTTGAAGGATTTAAAGATAAGAGCATTAATAATATAATCACTTCAATTGAGAATTCAAAGAAAAATGATCTTTCAAAACTTATTTTTGCCCTTGGTATTCGCCATGTAGGTGCAAAGGCCGCAAAGCTCCTTTCAGATCATTTCAGTGAAATGGATAAAATCATTGAAGCGTCTGTTGAAGATATTCTTCAAATTGACGGCTTCGGAGAGATTATGGCGGAAAGCGTCTGTGAATATTTCAAAAATGAAAAAACACGGAGTTTTGTAGAAAGTCTTAAAAATGCGGGAGTTAATATGAAATCTCTGTCAGTTATCACCGACACAAGATTTGAAGGAAAGACTTTTGTTCTTACGGGAACTTTAACTCAGTTTACAAGGGCGAAAGCCTCAAAAATCATTGAGGAATTCGGCGGCAAAACCTCATCTTCCGTTTCCAAAAAAACAAGTTTTGTTCTTGCAGGTGAAGCTGCAGGAAGCAAATTGGATAAAGCTAATGCTCTCGGTATAGAGATAATCAGTGAAGAACAATTTAAAGAGATGATCAAATGAAAGAAATAAGAAAAAAACAAAAAAGATTATATACGGCAATGAAAATAATCGTTGCCGTAACGCTTGTATACATCGTTGTGTATATAGGAATTCAACCGTATACTGCTGAGTGGGGAAACACCGTTTCCGTCATTCTCAGCTATCTCAGTGACGGTTTGATTGTAGTCAGCCTTGCAATAGCACTTATATATTATTCGAGGTACGGAAAAACAAACGCTTTCCTTACTCGCATTGAGCATGAAATAAAGGATTGCGGGTATTATATGATAAATGCGGATTCTTCAAATCAGGAGGCGTGCCTCAATTCTCTTTTTGACAAGCTAAAAAATGACGGCTATGCTATTGAAAGCAACGTTGATTATGACGGGCTGGAGTTTACTTATGTTGCAGTGAAAAGAAAAGAGTTCTTTTACGTATGTGATATTGACGATCTTTCAAAAGATGATGTGCTTGCTTATCTTGACAGCACGGTAAATGATCTAACCGTTCGCCGTCTTAAAAGAGCGGGCAACTGCGTTATAGTATTTATAACCGATAAAGCTCAGGACGGAGCCGTTGCGCTTTCAAAAATGATATGTACTTTCGGTAAAAAGGATCAGCTTAAAATAGCAATCGCGATTGCGGAGCCTGAAACACGTAAATGCTATTTCCTGGGAAATATGCAGACAAAAACTCAGGCAATGACTGCTGAATATATTATGAACACCCGTGTGCCTATACCTGATGAACTCAAGCATAAAGAAGTTCTTGAATTTCAGAAAGAGCTTGAAAAGCACATGGAAGAATTTACTATAAAAAGTTATCTTGATGGTACTTTTTATGCTCATTAAGAGGTGTTATAATGACTGACAAAGTTAAAGAATACTTAGATTCATTAAAAGATAAAAAGGTTGCGTTTGTAGGCATGGGAGTTGCAAATGTGCCGTGTGCCGAGTGGCTTGCTGAGCACGGAGTTGAAGTTTATGCCTGCGATAAGAGAGACAGAGAATATATTGGAACTGATATCTGTTCAAGACTTGATGCCCTCGGAGTGAAATTCAGCCTTGGTGAGAATTATCTTGACATTCTGCCTGAAATGGATATTGTTTTCCGATCACATGGCATACTTCCGTTTCAGAATAAATGGATAGGCGAATGTATTGAAAGAGGGCAGAAAGTTACTACTGAAATGGAAGTGTTTTTCAGATTATGCCCTGCAAAAATAATAGGCGTAACGGGTTCAAACGGTAAAACAACCACAACTACTATAATTTCGAAAATGCTCGAAGCAGAGGGTATAAAGGTTTATCTGGGTGGTAATATAGGCAAGGCGCTTATGCCTGAGCTTGAAAATATCACTCCGGATGATATTGCGGTTGTTGAATTGTCGTCTTTCCAGCTTCTTACCATGGGGAACATGGTAAACAAGCCTGATATTTCGGTTGTTACAAATATTGAGATAACACATCAGGATCACCATGTTAATCTTGATGAGTATGTTGATGCTAAGAGAAATATTCTCATTTATCAGTCTGCAGATTCTAAAACAGTTTTGAATGCGGACTGCGATTATTCTATCGGCTCTCGTGTTTATCATGATATGCGTTATGACGTCCGCGGTAAGCTGTATGAGTTTTCAATCAGTCATCCTGTTGAAAACGGAGCTTTTCTTGATGAAAACGGTGATATAGTTTTCAGTGAAAACGGTGTTCATACTGTTTTGTTTAATAAAGATATAATCAAAATTCCCGGTATGCATAATATTGAAAACTACTGCACCGCCATCGCCGCAGTTTGGGGTCTTGTTTCGGTTGAAAACATTAAAAAAATTGCCGAAACTTTCGGTGGTGTTGAACACCGAATCGAATTTGTTCGTGAATTTAAAGGTGTTAAATATTATAACGATTCAATTGCCACTTCGCCGTCACGCGTTATCAGTGGACTCAAAGCCTTTAATCAAAAAATCATTATGATATGCGGCGGTTCGGACAAAGGCAACGATATGAGCCAAATGGTACCTCTGATTCTTGAAAAAGTTAAACTCATTGTTTTGAATGGTGCAACAGCAGATAAAATTTATGATGCCATTGTTTCAGACGATAATTATAAAAACAGCGGACTTAAGATTGAAAAGACAGATACAATGGAACATGCCCTTATGATTGCAAAAGATTTTGCCGTAAGCGGTGATATTGTATCGCTTTGCCCGGCGTGCCCGGCATTTGACCAGTTCAAAACTTTCGAATACAGGGGCAGAAGATTTAAAGAACTTGTGAATGGATTTACAGAATGATGGATACTTTTCAACTTTTAAAAAAATTAACCGAAAACTATGCTCTTTCGGGCTGTGAAGATAATAATTACAGTGTTCTTGCCGAGTTGCTTTCAGATTACGGTGAAGTGCGTATTGACAGTATGAATAATGTTTTCTGCACTTTCGGAGAAGGCAGGCATTTTCTGCTTGATGCTCATACTGATGAAATAGGACTTATTGTTACTTCAATTACAGATGATGGATTTTTGAAGTTTTCTGCAAGCGGCGGAGTTGACAGACGTTTTTTGCCTGCAAGCGAAGTGACTGTACTCGGTAAAAAAAATCTGCGTGGCGTAATATGTGCCGTTCCTCCTCATCTTCGCGCGGATAAGGATAAAAAAGTTAACGATATATCCGAACTTGCTGTTGATATCGGATACGGCAAATCTGAGGCCGAAGAGCTTGTTTCACCCGGTGACAGAATCGTTTTTATCCGCAGTTTTGAAAAACTGTGCGGAAGTACGGTTGTTTCAAATTGTCTTGATGACAGGTGCGGAGTAGCTTCTCTTATTCTTGCACTCAGCAGATTAAAGAAACTCCCTGTTAAAATTACGGTTATGCTTTCTTCTCAGGAAGAGGTAGGAACGCGCGGAGCAAAAGCTGGTGCTTTTTGCGTTGATGCTGATGAAGCAATAAGCGTTGATGTTTCTTTCGGCTTTTCACCGCAATGCAGCAAAGATGACTGCGGAATGCTTTCTAAAGGGCCTATGATTGGATTTTCACCCGTACTTGATAAAAACATTTCGGATAAGCTTGTTAAATGTGCTGAAAAGAATAATATTCCGTATCAGAAAGAGATAATGAACGGCAGGACAAGCACAAACGCAGATGTTATTTCCGTATCAAAAGGCGGAGTGAAATGCGTGCTTATTTCAATCCCGCTCAGATATATGCATACACCTTGTGAGGTTATTGATATTAAAGATGTTGAGGCAACAGCAGATCTTATTGTTGCCTATATTTCCAAAAGGGCAGGTGAATGCGATGCTTAAAGAACTGTGCAGTTTAAACGGAACTTCCGGAGATGAAAAAGAAGTCAGAAACTTTATTATTGAAAATATCAAGAATAAATGTGATTACAAGGTAGATGCCCTCGGGTCTGTTATAGCCTTTAAAAAAGGCAAAAAGAAACCTGATAAAAAAGTTATGCTTTGTGCTCATATGGACGAGGTAGGATTTATTATCACTCATATAACCGACGACGGATATTTGAAATTTGCACCTGTCGGCGGTATTGAGCCTGAAGCTGTTCTTACACGCCGACTGAGTGTAAACGGCAGAATCGGCGTAGCGGGTTCAAAAGCCGTTCACCTTATGAGTAAGTCTGAAAAAGACAGCGCTCCTGAGTTCAGCGATTTTCTTCTTGATATAGGTGCTTCAGATAAAAAAGAGGCAGAACAGTATGTATCAGAGGGCGACTTTGCATATTTTGTTTCTGATTACTGTGAATTCGGTAATGGCTTTATCAAAGCAAAAGCTCTTGATGACCGTATAGGCTGTATGCTTTTGATCGAGCTTATTAACAGCGAGCTTGAGTATGATACCTATTTCTGTTTTAATGTTCAGGAAGAAGTGGGTCTAAGAGGTGCAACCTGTACCGCTTTCACTGTTCAGCCTGATATTGCTGTTGTTCTTGAGTCCACAACAGCCGCTGATATTGACGGCGTTTCCGGTGCTGAACGCTGCTGTTTGCTTGGAAACGGCCCTGTGGTCTCATATATGGACGGCAGAACTGTTTATGACAGAGAACTCTATTCCAAAGCGTTTCAGATTGCGAAAGAAAACGGTATTTCTATACAGACAAAAACTAAGATTGCGGGCGGTAATGATGCCGGTGCAATTCAAAATTCTGCCGGAGGATGCCGTGTTTGTGCCGTATCGCTGCCATGCAGATATATTCACACAGGCTCAAGTGTTGTTAAAAAGAGCGATATTATTGAAACTCAGAAATTTTTAAAGGTATTTATCAATTCTCTTTATGATTGAAAAAATCGATTCATTTCAAAAGCTTGATGCGTTCAAAGATAAAAATATTTTTACAGTTCGCATAAAATCTCTTGCTCATGTTTACGGCTTCGGCTTTTCGTTCGCCTCGTTTTACAGGCAGATAATAAATAATGAAACTGCCGCGGTTTTCAGTGTGCTTGATTCAGATATTACGCTTGCGGTTGATGCCAATTGCGCAGACTTTGATGAACTTGCTGAATTCTTTATGCTGCGCGGCTTTACTTCACTTATGTGCAGTGATGATTTTATTATTGACGGTGAATATGATCACGGTCAAATTATGGAATGCCGCTGTAAATTTGATTTGACTGACTTTCAAGAAGCTGTCGGCATTTCAACTTTTGAGCAGCTTAGCGGTTTATATGAATTTTTGGATTACGGCGGCAGTTTTGACGCATGGTATGCCGATATCAGAAGGCGTTTAAATCTTTCCTCGGCCAAGGCTTGCGGGATATACAGAAACGAAAAAATCGTTACAAGCGCAGTGCTTTCATCAATATATAAGTCGGATGCCGTTTTAACCGGGGTAAAAACTGATGAAAAATACCGTAGACAGGGATTTGCTGGTGAAGCGGTAAAATACCTTTGCAACTGCGTTCCCGGCAGTGTATACCTTATGCGGGAAGACGGTAAAAATGAAAATTTTTATTCTGAAATAGGATTTAAAAATATTGAAAGGTGGAGAATGTATAGGTGACCCCTTTTTTTGATATAGACAGCAAAATTTTAAAGGCGTCTGAAAAGGCAATTAAAAAGACAGAAAAAGAGTTCAAAAAAATAGATGAAATAACGGATTTTAACCAGCAGAAAGTTATAAGCGCTTTTATAAAACACGGAGTTTCCGAAAGCCATTTTGCATCCACAACGGGCTACGGATACGGAGACAGAGGCAGAGAAACACTTGATAAGATTTGGGCAGATGTTTTTGGGGCGGAGGATGCACTTGTTCGCCATAATTTTACATGCGGCACACATACGCTTGCCACAGCTCTTTTCGGTGTGTTAAGACCCGGTGATAAAATGCTTTGTGTTACCGGAACACCATATGACACCATTCACGGTGTTATTGGTATTTCTGGAGAGGGAATGGGATCTTTAAAGGATTTCGGCGTTCTTTATGATGAAGTACCGCTGAAAAATGACAGGCTTGATTATGACGCAATTAAAGAAGCCGTTGATGACAGCGTAACAATGGTATATATACAAAGAAGCCGCGGTTATGAACTCAGACCAAGCCTGTTAATAAGCGAGATAGAAAAGGTTGTTCAGATAGCAAAATCAAAAAATCCTGATGTTATTGTTATGGTTGATAACTGTTACGGTGAATTTGTTCAGAAACAGGAGCCATGTGATGTCGGCGCTGATCTTATTGCAGGTTCGCTTATAAAAAACGCAGGCGGCGGTATGGCAAGAACAGGCGGATACATAGCCGGTAGAAAAGACCTTGTTGAGAAATGTGCTTACAGACTTACGACACCGGGTCTCGGCAAAGAGGTCGGCGCTACTATCGGAATGAACAGAGAGTTGTATATGGGGCTGTTTTACGCGCCTCACACCGTTGGCGAAGCGCTTAAAAGCGCAGTATATATTGCGGCTCTTTTCAGCGGATTTGGCTTTGATACTACGCCCGCATTTGATGCTGAAAGGGGAGACATCGTTCAGTCGCTCGGTCTCGGCAACGAAAAGCGTCTTGTTGCTTTCTGCCAGGGAATTCAGAGCGGCAGTCCTATAGACAGTTATCTTTCTCCCGAGCCTTGGGATATGCCCGGATATGACAGCAAAGTAGTTATGGCGGCAGGGGCATTTACAATGGGCTCGTCAATAGAGCTTTCCGCTGACGCTCCCATTAGAGAACCATACTACGCATGGATACAGGGAGGACTTACTTTCCATTCAGCAAAATTATGCGCTTTGCTTGCGGCTCAGAAAATGCTTGACGGAGGTTTGCTTGATGTATAATTACAGCGGCATAAAGCCTGAAATTATTGAATTGCTTTCTGTTAACAGATTTAATGATTCAAAAGCATTTTATGAGGAGCATAAAGAAGAATTAAAGCAAGGCGCAACTGTTCCGATGAGGCAGATGGTACTTGATTTATCCGATGTCCTTTGTGATCTTGATCCGCTTATGGATACAAATCCAACATATATTGTTTCCCGTATCAGACGTGATACAAGGCGCACAAAGAGCAAACTTTTGTATAGGGAAAATCTTTGGGTAATGTTCAGGCGCAATAAGTTTGAATATCCGTTTGCACCTTTTTACTGGTTTGAATTTAAACCCGAAGGGTACGCCTACGGGCTCGGTATGTGGACGGGCAAACCTTCACAGTTTGATGAAGTAAGAAAGCTTATAGTAAGTGAGCCGGAAAGATGGCTTGCCGCCGTTGACAGCACAAAAAAAGCCGGTCTGAAATACACTACTGATGAATTTTATAAAAAAGATAAAGTGCCCGGTGCGCCGGAAGAACTAAGAAAATATTTAAACGCAAAACATTTAGTGTTTTGCGTGTGGAAAAACGATATTGAAAGAATAGCTACAACAAAGATTATTGATGATCTTAGAAAAATGATTAAGAAATCTGCGCCGATGTATCAATTTTTGATAGAGGCGTATGATAAAGCTTTTAACGAGGGTATTATAAATGCAGACTATTACAAAAGATGAATTACTTAAACTCAAAAGCGGCAGTGATATCAGAGGTGCTGCTGTAGAAACAGAAACCGAAAAAGTGCAGCTTACTGACGAAGTTGTTAAATCAGTTTGTACCGCATTTGTAAGGTGGTATAAAGAAAAGTTTAACTGCGCTGGTTTCACTATTGCAGTTGGGCACGATTCAAGAATTTCAGCAAATAGGATAAAAAATGCGGCTGTTTCGGCTTTCTGCTCTGAGGGCGCTCTTGTTTATGACTGCGGACTCTGCGCAACTCCTGCAATGTTCATGGCGGTAGTATCTGATATAAAAGCCTGCGCATCGCTTGAAATAACTGCTTCTCATCATCCGTATCAGAAAAACGGGCTTAAATTCTTTACGCCTAACGGAGGGCTTGAAGGATATGAAGTTGAGGAAATATTAAACCTTGCTTTTGATATTGACTATGGCTGTGAAAAAGGCGAGGTAAAAGAGTATGATTTTATGAGCGTTTATTCAGCGCATCTCAGAAATATAATAATTAACGCTGTAAATGACGGAGAGAAGCCTTTATCCGGTCTTAAAATATCTGTGGATTCAGGTAACGGTGCAGGCGGTTTTTATTCAAAAAATGTACTTGAACCGCTGGGAGCAGATGTTTCGGCAAGTCAGTTTTCAGAGCCGGACGGAATGTTCCCAAATCACATTCCAAATCCTGAAAATCCCGAAGCAATGGAAAGCGCTCAGAAAATGGTGCTTGAAAGTAATTCCGATTTCGGTGTCATTTTTGATACTGATGTTGACAGAATGGGATGCGTTTCTTCTGACGGCAAGGAGATCAACAGAAACCGTCTTGTTGCACTTGCAAGCGCAATCGCTCTTCAGAATAATGAGGGCGGAACAATAGTTACTGACAGCTTAACTTCTGACGGACTTCGCGAGTTTATTGAGAAAAAACTTGGCGGAAAACAACTGAGATATAAACGCGGATATAAAAATGTTATCGATAAAGCCCTTGAACTTAATGAAGACGGCGTTAACTGCCCGCTTGCAATTGAAACGAGCGGTCACGCAGCTTTAAGAGAAAACTATTTTCTTGACGACGGAGCATATCTTGCCGCGAAGATAATATCTCTTGCTGCGCTTCTTAAAAAACAGGGAAAGGATATCAACTCTCTGATAAGCGAGCTTAAAGAACCTGCTGAAAGCGTTGAAATCAGAATTCCAATTAAAGAAAATGATTTTAAAACCTATGGGCAGAATGTTATAGATGCTCTTGCATTATTTGCTCAGGAAAATCCAGCATGGGAAATTGAAAAGGAAAACTATGAGGGTATAAGAGTTAATTTCAGCGGCGGCTGGTTCCTTCTTCGCCTTTCGGTGCATGATCCTATTCTCCCTCTGAATATTGAATGTGAAGAAAAAGGACTTTCTGCAAAAGTGGCTTCTCAGATAAAAGCTTTTGCGCAAAAATTTGAAAAACTTGATTTAAGTAATTTTGATAAGGTACTGTAATGCTTAATCTTATTTTGGGCCGTGCCGGATACGGCAAAACAGATTATTGTTTCAACAAAATAACATCGCTTGCAAAAGGCGGAAATAAAGATATACTGCTCCTCACACCGGAGCAGTATAATTTTACTGCTGAAAAAAAACTTCTCTATGCTCTTGGAGAAAGCAGAATTAATAATGTTCAGAATCTGTCTTTTACACGCCTTTCCAATGAGTTAAAAAGACTTTACGGCGGCGACCCTTTGCCTGTTTTATCTAAAGGCGCAAAGGCGGTATTGATGAAAAAAGCGATGGAATCTGTTAAAGATGATCTTCATGTCTTCGCCAAAAAAACCGAAATAATGTCTTTCATTACATCTATGGTTGATATTTATGACGAGATGAAGTCATGCTCAAAATCGTGGCAGGAAATAAAGGCGGCGTCAGAAAGCATAGATAAAAAGCTTCTTTCAGGCAAATTAGGCGATATTTCAAAGATAATCGAAAAGTATGAACAGATGATTGATGGGAAATATTATGATGCCGCAGATGAGTTTTCCCGCCTTTACGTAAAACTTTATGATACATCATATCTTAAAGGCAAAACCGTGTTTATTGACGGCTTTAACGGATTTGTTGCCAATGAGATAAAAATACTTGAACTGATTATTAGGGATTCTGTTGACGTATATATTACTCTTGCTACAGATTCGTTTGGAAATAATGATGATTATGATTTGTTTGCCTACATAAACAAAACCGCAGCATCTATTATAAAGATTGCTGAAAATAACGGTGTCCCGTACAGAATAGTAGATCTAACTGAAAATCACAGAACTGATAATAAATATCTTTTGACTTGTGAAAAAGAAGTGTTTTCCCAAAACGGAGTATCAGTATCCGAAAAGCCTGATTCAATAAGCATTTATAAGGCAAGAAGTATTTCTGACGAGTGTGATTATACAGCGCTTATGATTAGAAAACTTCTCAGAAACGGATACAGAGCACGCGAAATTGCTGTTATTTGCAGAGATGCGGAGAAATACAGCAACGAACTTGCCTATGCTTTCAGAAAATACGAAATACCGTTTTTTGATGATGAAAGGCAGAGTATCAGTGCTCAGCCCGTTATTGCTTTTGTGCGTTTTATTTTGAGAACAGTTGCCTATTCTTTTAGATCTGAAGATATACTGAGTCTTGCCAAAACCGGCCTTACAGCGCTTGACCCAAAAGAAGTTAATTCGCTTGAAAACTATATTTATATGTGGGGAATTAGCGGTATCAGAAAATGGGGAAATCCATTTGTAAATTCAGCAAAAGGCTTTTCTTCCGAGCTTTCAGATCACGATAAAGCAGTTTTAGATAAGTTAAATAAATCACGTGAATATTTATTTTCACGCCTGAATAACTTCAAAAAAGCAGTTTCAGAAGCCGATGCACCTCAAATAAGTGCCGCAATATACAATGCACTGCTTGCTTTTGGTGCAAATAAAAAGATTAAGACACTCGCAAATGATCTTAATGATTACGGTAAGAATGCTCTTGCTGATGAGCAGAAACGCGTTTGGGATCTTTTGATGGAAATTCTGAATGATCTTGCCGTTGTTTCTGAAAACGATGCAATTTCTGTGAAAGATTATTCAGGGCTGTTTTCAATAATGGTGAATTCAGAAGATCTTGGAGTTTTGCCCCAGGGAATAGACTGCGTTCAGTTTGGTCAGGCGGACAGAATGAGAGCTGATAATCCGAAAGCGGTGTTTGTTTTAGGCGCCAACGAGGGAGATTTCCCGAGATCCGTTTTCAGCGGAGGACTGCTTACCGAGAGCGACAGAGTAATATTAAGCGAAAATGATTTTGCCATTTATTCTTTCGGAGAAACATTAACTTTTCAGGAGAGATATTTTGCCTATATGGCTCTCAGCGCAGCTTCTGAAAAGCTTTATGTATCTTATGAGGGGAATGTTAAAAATGACGCTCCGTCATCAATAATCACTTCTCTTGTATCACTTTTCCCAAGCGTTGAAATCCTGAAAAAAGAAGATATCCCTGAAACGGAACTTGTTGAAAGCCGTACTTCAGCTTTTGATCTTATGACTGAGAAATTCGGGGATAATACTGCATTCTCGGAATCTCTGAAAAAATATTTTGAAAATGACGGCAGATACGAAGCTGTAAAACTTCTGTTTGAAAATGATGAGATTTCAATAAAAAATAAAAATAATGCAAAAGTACTTTTCGGAAAAGATATGTATCTTTCCGCTTCAAGACTTGAGGATTATTTTAACTGCCGTTTCAGATATTTTTGCAAGTTCGGACTTATGGCAAGGCCTCTTCAAAAAGCACAGATGAATGCAATGCAGACAGGTACCGTAATTCACTATGTGCTTGAAAATGTGTTGAATGACATAGGTACAAAACAGCTTGCAAAAGAAAGCGAAGCTCATATAAGAATTATCGTAAATAAATATCTCAATACATATTTTGAAACTCAGCTTGGTAATACGGATGAGTTTAACAAGCGCTTCCGCTATCAGTTCATGAGGCTTTCAAAAATGCTTTACAGTGTAGTAATGCGCCTTGCCGATGAATTTTCTCATTCATCATTTTCCGCCGAGGCTTTTGAACTTACTATTGACAATGACGGCGATGTTAAGCCGGCTGTAATTCTGCTTGAAGACGGCTCGGTGCGTATAAGAGGAGCTGTTGATCGCGTTGATGTATTTGAAAAAGACGGTGAGAAGTATATTCGTGTTGTAGATTATAAATCGGGAAATAAGAAATTCAAACTTTCCGATGTGCTTTACGGTCTTAATCTGCAGATGTTTGTTTATCTGTTTACCATATGCGCTGATAAAGAGAGCAAATTCAGCGGCATACCTGCCGGTGTGCTTTATATGCATGCGTCAAAATCAGTGGTTTCACTTGATACTCAAAACACAGAAGAAGAACTGCGCAAAAATGCCGATTCGGAATATAAGATGAAAGGTATAGTCCTTTATGATGAAAAACATGATATTCTGAATGATATGGAAGAGGGCGTTAAAGGCCGATTTATACCCGTAACGTACGATTCAAAAGGCGATGTCAAGGGATGTTTTGCTTCTCTTGAGGGGCTGGGCAGAATTGCCCGTAAGATCAGCAGTCTTGTTGCTGAAATGGGAAACGGACTTCATAACGGACAAATAGGGCAGAATCCCATAAACGGCAAGGATCATGACAAAACATGTGAATACTGCGATTACAGTGATGTTTGTGCAAACAGAAAGTATATTGATTACCGTGAAATGGATACGCTGAAGGATACAGAAGTTATTTCAGTGCTTGAGGAGGTGCAGAACGGTGAGAAAGTGGACTGAACCGCAAAAGGACGCCATAAATGCTAATGGCGGAAATATCATTGTTTCTGCAGCTGCTGGGTCAGGTAAAACAGCGGTGCTTGTTGAACGTGTGGTCAGACTAATTACAGATGAAAAAAATCCCGTAGATATTGATAAGCTACTTATAGTAACTTTTACAATTCCTGCCGCAGCTGAAATGAAAGCAAGAATTTCGGCAAGACTGGAAGAGATATTGAAAGAAAATCCGCATAACAGACGCGTTATGCGCCAGCTTACGCTTATTCCTTCCGCAAAAATATGCACTATTGATGCATTTTGCCTTAATCTTGTAAGGGAGAATTTTTTTGAACTTTCTGTAAGTCAGGATTTTACTATTCTTGATAATTCTGAAGCGGGAATTCTCTCTGATAATGCTCTTAATTCAGTGCTTGATGAGTTTTATGAGGAAAATGATCCCGATTTTATAAAATTGGTGGAATCTTTGTCATCGCCAAAAGATGAAACGGGGCTAATTTCTGCTGTAAAGGATACATATAACTATATTTCAGCTCAGCCGCTGCCGCTCAAATGGCTCTCAGAAGTTATTGAGTCATACAGACCGGGTGTAGAATTTAAGAACAGCGTGTGGTATAAAAGCGCAATAGATTACGCGTATGATATGCTGAGCTACGCACTTAAATTATCCGATGAATGCATTGAATTTATAAACGAAGCAGACAGTTGCGCTGATTACTATGGTGAGTTTCTCGGCGCGGAAAACAATATGTGCCGTGCTCTTGTAGATTCTGTTTCTTGCGGATGGGATAACCTTATTGATGAGCTTTCAAAAGTAAAATTCAACAGATTTTATTCCTCTAAAAAGAGTTTCGAAACTCCTGATTATAAAGATGAAGTTGTTTCGCGCAGAAATTTATATAAAGATATAATTGTTTCTGTTAAAGAAGAAGCAACAATTCCGTCAGAGAAATATAAGGAAGATAATGAAGCGCTGTATCCTGTTTTAAGAATACTTTATAAAGTGGTAGAGCGATTTTCTGAAGAGTATCTTAAACTTAAAAACGAACGCAATGCTTACACTTTTTCAGACATAGAGCATTTTGCTCTTAATTTGCTGATGGATACTGATGAAAACGGCAATATAATCAAATCTGCCGTTGCAAATGATCTGCAGTCATCGTTCAGCGAGATACTTGTTGATGAATATCAGGATACTAATGAGGCTCAGGACACTCTTTTCGCACTTTTGTCTGACGGGTCAAACAGATTTATGGTCGGAGATGTAAAGCAAAGTATTTATAAATTCCGACTTGCAATGCCATATATATTTAACAGCAAAAAAGAAACTTATAAAGATTATGATAGGGATAATCCGTCAGGAGATGCACGTATAATTCTTGATAAGAATTTCCGCTCAAGAAAGGATATATGCGAGTTTACCAACTTTTTGTTTTCTGCTTTCATGAGTGAAAAAGCAGGCGAGCTAGATTATAATGAGCGTGAGTATCTTAACTGCGGTGCTTCATACCCTGACAGAACTAAACCGTGTATTTATCTAAAAATTACTGATGGGTGCAAATCCGCAGATATGGACGAGAGCGAAGCCGCTCAGATAGCACAAATCATCAAGGAAAAAATCGAATCAAATGAAACCGTTTTTGACGGCGGTAAAGAGAGAAAGATAACTTACGGCGATTTTGCCATACTTTTAAGAAACAGAAAAAAGCATATTGAAAATTATGAAAGAGTGCTTACGTCCTGCGGTATACCGACGGTCAGTGAAAGCAATTCTGATCTGTTAGAATGTGCTGAAATTAAAATGCTTCTTTCGCTGCTAAGAGTTGTAGATAATCCGTCCAGAGATATTCCTCTGCTTGCGGTAATGATGTCCCCGCTATACGGGTTTACTGCTGATGAACTTACTGAAATAAAGCTTGAAAACGGAGGTGCAAAACGCAGTCTTTATTCAAGTGTTGTCAGTTCATCATCACCTAAATGTATTAAGTTTATAAATGAAATTCAGATGTTTTCAGAAACTGCTGTAACGATGAGCATATCTTCGTTTATACGCTTTATATGTGAATATAAGAGCGTGTACGCTTTTGTAAACGCTCTTGGAAACGGCGGGCAGAGAAGCGCAAATATAAATACTTTCATAGCCTTTGCTCAAAACTTTGATTCATCATCAGGTATCGGGCTGAGTTCGTTCCTGCGTCTTATTGACGGAATTGCCGAAAGCGGCGAAGGTATAAAGGCGGCTGAGCTGAGCGCCAGCAGTGAAAATGCTGTAAAGATAATGAGTATTCACCATTCGAAAGGTCTTGAATTTCCCATTGTTATTCTTGCCGGAACATCAAGGGGATATAATTACCGTGATCTTAACAACAGCCTTATATTTAATGAAAAATACGGTATTTCACTTAAAAGACACAACGAAGAAAAGCTGTACAGAACAGAAACGCTTCAAAATAAAATAATGAAGAATATTAATAAGACTGCGGGTCTTAGTGAAAATCTGCGTGTCCTTTATGTTGCCGTTACAAGAGCAAAAGAACAATTTATAGCTATGATTTCACTAAGCAGTCTTCAAAACAGAATTGACAGTGATGCAGTTAAAATAATGTCCGGCTCGATTGAGCCGTGTATCTGCCGGGGAATAAGTAATGACGCTGATTTTCTGCTCTGCGCCGCTCTTATGCATAAAGACGGGATAAAACTCAGAAATATGTCTCCTGTAGATATCAATACGCACACTTCGGAATTTGATATGGATGTGGATATTGCCGATTTTGAAAAAGAGAATACGGAAATGACTTCTGAGCAATCTGCTTTGCCTGATGATAATATAGTTCAATTGATTGATGAACGTGTCAATTACAAATATAGGGGCTTGGCGGATAAACATATAACTGCAAAACTCAATGCTTCGGAACTTGATAAAAACGAATCCGACACAGAGTTTTTTGCACTTTCAAAACCTGCTTTTATGAATGAAGGCGGGCTTACTCCCGGTCAGAAGGGCACCGCGATGCACACTTTTATGCAGTTTTGTGATTACAACGCCGCACGAGATGACCTTGAAAATGAAATTGCACGAATGTGTTCACTCGGATATATAAACGATATTCAGGCTGAATCTCTTAACCGAAAAGAACTTGCAGACTTTTTCAGCGGTGAATTTGCTAAGCGTATGTTTTCCTCTGATAATATTTACAGGGAGATAAAGATTTCATCATTCGTGAGCGCTAATGAATTGTTTGACACTGATTCTGAAGAACAGGTGCTTGTGCGCGGAATTTCCGACTGCGTTTTTGAGGAAAACGGCGAACTTGTGCTTGTAGATTATAAAACAGACAGGGTAAAGAGCGAAGAAGAACTTCTTGAAAGATACAAAAATCAAATAGCGTTTTACAGGAAAGTAATAGAAAAAACATTACAAAAACCGGTAAAAAAAGCTGTGTTGTATTCATTTTATCTTTCAAAAGTATGCGAATACAGATAAAATGCAAAAAAACACTTGCATTTTGCCGCTACTTGTGGTATTATTCTTTAGCATTAGAAGATTTTTATTAAAGAGGTGAAAACAATGAAAGACGGAATTCATCCCAACTATGATACATGTACTGTAAAGTGCGCTTGCGGCGCAACTTATGAAACCAAGAGCACAAAGAGCGAGCTCAAGGTAGATATCTGCTCCAAATGTCATCCTTTCTACACCGGCAAACAGAAGCTTGTAGATACAGGCGGACGTGTAGACAGATTTAATAAGAGATACGGAAAAAAGGCGTAATTTCAAATTAAGGCAGCGTTCTTCGTTGCCTTTTTTCTTTGGAGAAATCAATGCTTGAATATAAAACGGTCGAAAAAGAGTCGGTTGCTGAATTTACAGAAAAAAAGTCAAGATTTATAGGTTATGTGCGTCCCGTTAAAACTGCTGAGGAAGCTCAGAATTTTATTGCTCAGGTGCGAAGCAAAAACAGAGAGGCAACTCATAATGTTCCGGCATATGCCTTGTTGGAGAATAATATTCAGCGGTGCAGCGATGACGGCGAACCGTCCGGAACTGCGGGAGTGCCTGTGCTTGACGTTATTCTTAAAAGCGAGGTAAAGGATGTCTGCGTTGTTGTTACACGTTACTTTGGAGGTATCCTTTTAGGTGCAGGGGGGCTGGTAAGAGCCTATTCCCATGCTTCAAAAATCGCGCTTGACGCCGGCGGAATTATCACCATGGCGCCATGCGTCGTGCTTCAGGTAGAGGCCGATTATTCTTTGTATGAAAGAATCCGTATAATGCTTGAGGAGAATTCAGCCAATATTGAAGACTGTGTTTTTTCTGACAACGTTAAAATCGTTTTCTCTATAAGAGATACTCGTATTGATGATATTTCCAAAAAGCTTACAGAACTCAGCAACGGCAGATATACTTTTGTTAAAATCGGAGAAAAATACGCTAAAGTATAATTAAAAAATCCCGTGCAGTAAAGCACGGGATTACTTCATTTATATAATATCTGAATTTTAATCAAATTTATCTTCTTCAAGATAGATCACGTTTATTTCGGGATGATTGAAAAGCCTGAGAGGAAATTCGGCATTCCCAAGCCCGCGGCTGACTATAAGCTGAGGTCTCTGGCCGAAAGAGCCGCGGGCATATTTAGGAAACATTCCCTGACCGGGGCTGTATATCGGGCCGAGAAAAGGCAGTATAAATTGCCCGCCGTGAGCGTGGCCGGAGAGCTGAAGGTCAAAATCATACTGCATATAATTGTTTTCTTTTACCTTTTCAAAATTTTCCGGGAAATGGCTTAAAACAATTTTAAAACCTTTAAGTTTATCAAGCTCAGCAAAGTAAGGGCTCATGTCCTTGTATTTAAAAGTTCCTTTTTTCCTTGCTTTATAATCCTTGAAATCTGCTTGGTTTTCATCAAGACCCAGAAAGTTTATCCTGTTGGAATTTATCATTATTTGCGCAGATTCGTTTAACAGAACTATAAATCCAAGGTCTGAAAGCTCTTTCATCAATTCTTCAAAATTATCAAGTCTGCGCTCATGATTACCGGTAATGTAAAACACAGGTGCAATTTTAAGCAGTTCTTTGCCGAACTCAAACATTTTTTCCTTGTTTTTGCATTTGTCGTTTATATAGTCGCCGGTGATAGCAATAATATCCGGATTGATTTCATTAAGCTCTTTAAGAACTTTTTTAAACGGCTTTGAGTGTAAATCAGACAGTTGTGCTATGCTGACTGAGCCTTTTATTTTATCGCTTAAAATAATGTATTCGGTTTTATCTATCGTGTTGTTCTGAAAATAACAGAAGATGCCGAAAAGTACTATCAATACAATAGCAATTAGTATATAAATCATAATTTTAACCTCATTTTGATAATAAACTGTTAATTATAATAAGTCAAGAGAAATAATTTTGAATAAAAAAGGGTTTATAG
>PPYE01482853.1_pt1 | contig 53677 bp, 55 predicted proteins | sample 1559881 | NCBI WGS metagenome assembly PPYE01 (sample SAMN08240022, study PRJNA423297) | Human gut metagenome, whole genome shotgun sequencing project.
TTTCTGACCGCAAAGAAACGAATTCTATCTGGAAATTCCTATGAATGAGCGCTTTTTATTATTTTAAATGGATTTTGAAGGCTAAGCCACCGGAAAAGTATTTGCAACGGTTCAGTTCTACTATGGCGTTGATGTAGTCTTTCCAGAAGCTGTACTCAAAGCCAACATTACAAGTTCTCGCATCATATTCGGCCATAAGATTTAATCCATTCAAAGCATTTATCAGAAATTCGTGACTAGACAATTCAAATTTAAAATTCACACCTACCGCAGGTTTCTTGTAATGTTCAAACAACATAGCATTACCAATGACAAAAGCAGCATGTACTCCCAATGTACCAATTTTCCTAAATTCAAAATGCTTAGTAGCAGCCAACCAATAACGGGTCAAAAAATTATTATTTCCCTGTTCACCACCTGTCGAAATACTTCCACCACCATAACTATCATGACTACCCGGATCATTAGTACCTATTACAACTTGTGGTGTCCAATCTTTCCACCATCCTTCCTTCCATAAGCGTAACCGAAAATGAAAAGAGCGATCCTGATTATTAAAGTAATTATGACGCCCATCCTTATTCCAAGGATAATCTCCTACAGAAAAAGCATCCAAAGTACAAAGATAACCAACTTCTAACCATGGGAAAATAGTTATATTCAGATAATAATTCCACGTATCATAAGGCCAATTACCTCCCCATGTACCTTTTTTCAAATAATTACCTCCTATCTTAAATGTTTTATCTCTTTCCATATCTGCCGTTGGCATGTGTAATAGACCTGTTGTTCCCCATATTTGAGCATTAATAGCCAAAGACCAGCAAATACCAAACAAAAAGAAAGCGATTCTAAACCACTGAATATACCTTTTCTGAAAGAAGTTTACGGAGTTTTTACTTCTATACCCTATATCATTTTTCTGCATATTGAAATATGAATCTACAATTTATACTTACTCACCATATCCATAGCGGCTCCCATTGCAATATCCATATTATAATATTCCCAATCGGCAAAACGACCGGTAAAATAGAAATCATAATGAGCAAGATATTCTTTTAATGACTGAATCATTTCACGAGTATGAGTATCCTGTATCGGATAAGTATATTGATGATACTCATGATCCAAATATTTAGGATGAAGTGGAATACGAGTCAAATTATCAAGAATATTTTCTTTTGACATCTCATCTGTAAATTCTATTGTAGCTGTCATTTTATTATCAACATTATTAGATGGAGCAAAATTACCGGTACATATTATTCGATGGCTTTCATGTTGACGGCTCGGCAAATAAATCCAGCTATAAGGATTCTTGTCTATTTCACAGAACACAGAAGTTGTACCATGATATTCCAAACTTTCGATCTGACGTATATAGGGTGACATATCAATTCCTTGAATGAATACAGGCATCTGTTTTATATTTCCACAAAAAATTATCTTGTCAAAGTCCTCTCCCTCAACATGCCATACACCACCAGCTTTACTTCCTACATTTATATTCGAATTATAACGGATATCCAACCCCTCCGAAAATCTATCAGCAATATATTGTGAGCCGTCCATTTTTTCATACCAAAAGGTAGCATGAACAAATGACTTCTCTTCAACATGATTCATATTATTGTATATCATCTCTGCAACCGTAGGCATAGGCAATTTACCCTCAAGCCAAGACAAAGGAACTTGTGACAAATCCCTACGCCAAACTTTTTTATTATATGGTTGGAAATATAATTGATAAAGTGTCTCTCCAAATTGCCCACGCAGAAATTCTTCAAAATTTTGAGCTTCATATCCTTTATTCTCTGCCATGTATATTAGATTATCAATAAAGGCTTTCTGAATATCTGAATCAAAAAGATACATGTGATTTTCTATTGGATAAGGAATCTTTTTCCCATTTTCCATAAATACGACAGAATTTCTATCAGCTCTAGTAAATTCTTCACTGCGCTCAAATTTACTCCAAAACCAATCAAGTACATCCTCACGTTTACTATTAAACACATGTCCACCACAGATATGGAACAAATTTCCATTAACTCTACGGCAACGAATAAGCCCCCCAGGAGTTGCTTCTTTTTCAAAGACAACTACTTCATGGCGTTTTTTTAACAATTGTGCAACCGTAAGTCCTGAAATACCTGCTCCAATAATTGCTATTCTACTCATCTTTATCTATATATTAAATCATTATAAATTTCCAATAGTTGTTCACAATTATTCCGAATATCATATCCTGCCTCAGTTATCATATTATGAGTTTCAATATGTCCTAAAGAAATGGTTTCTTTAATGATAAATTTTGCCCATCCTTCATCTGTATCATTTAAAGAATGGTATGTAAAATTATCAACTATTTTTGCCATTGGAGACACTGTATCAGACACAATGCATTTTACCCCCAAAGCCTGTGCCTCTATGAGAAATAAAGGCAATCCTTCAAACAAAGATGGAAAAACAATAACATCCATTACATGTAACCACTTTTCTACTTCTGTAGTAGTTCCCATCAATCGAATATCTGCATTTATATCTAATATCATTTGCTGTATATCATCCTTTAATTCACCTTCACCCCACATTAAAAGAGCTGTATTTTTCCTCCTCTCATGTAACATCTTAAAAATGTGAATTAATTTCTGATGATTTTTTTGTTTACTGAATCTACCCACATGCCCCACTACTAATTTGTTTTCCACTCCCAGTTCTTTGCGCAAATGCAAACGTAACGAAGCATTAAATTTAAACCGATTTAGATCTATGCCATTATTTATTACTCTAAATTCCCCTTTTTTAAAAAGCCACATTCCAGCCTCTTCAGCGCATGCAAATCCATCTGTCACATTCATACGAAAAAAAGGTTTTAACATCCTGTTTATCACAGTATGATTACATTTGGTATTATGGCTATGCGCCACTCTCACCTTTACCCCTCCCAATCGTGCAGCTACCAAATCCACAAACATAGTATTACTATTTCCATGAATATGTACGAGATCATATTTATTCTGCCGACATAATACAGCCACCGATTTCACATATCCTATAGGATTCTTATTTCGTTGATTCATAATAAAATGAGAATCACCATTCTTCTCTATTTCAACCTTTAATCTTATAGGAATATCATTTATAGTCAACAGATCCATTTTAATCCGAGTATGATCTTGATATATATAATAATTAGTAGCCACATTACTAATACCGTCAAATCCAAAATGAGAAGTCACAATAACTAACACCTTTATCATATCTTCTTTCTTGTCTTTAATAATTCTCTCAAAAATATAGGTACAATTTTCATATCATGCACAAAATAACGTTTCCATAATCTTTGAGGATCCTGCCATACACGATAAAGCCATTCTAAACCACATTCTATCATCCACCTCGGTGCACGTTTCACATTACCAGCAATAAAATCTAAAGCAGCCCCCATTGAAAATGATACTGGAATTTGGTAGTCTTGCATGTTTTCATAAATGAAGATATCCTGTTTTGGTGAACCCATACCCACAAAAAGCATATCTGCTTTTGATTCACGTAACATGTGAACTATTTTAACCATTTCATTTTTATCCTTTTGAAAGCCAAAAGGAGGAGAATAGCTACCCACAACATTGATTCCCGGATATTTTGCTTCTAAAATCTCTCCACATTTTTTTGCTACTCCTGGAGCAGCCCCAAGCAAGTATATTTTATAGCCATACCTTGCTCCTTTTTTACAAAGCAGTTCCATTAGATCCGGACCGGTAATGCGTTGTCTTATTTTATAGCCAAGTAATTTAGCCATTAGCATAATAGGCTTTCCATCTATAAAAACTAATGCCGCCTCATTAAAAATTCTTCTTGAGTATTCATTTTTCCTCGTCAGCAAATATTGGTCTACATTAACTCCTACAACTTGAGAAGTATTTTTTGATTTTACCATTTCAAATATGCTGTCAATAATCTCATCAATCGTTAGATTATCTATACTTATACCCATAAATGGTATTTTCTCTTTTTCCATAGAATCTTTATATTAACTATTATCTTTTAATAAATCGTTCCGTAACATCCCGAGAATAAGAAAAAATAATACACCACGATTAGATAAAATCATAGTGTCGGCAACACTCTCAAATAGAATAGTTATAAGCACAATTAAACCAAGTATATATCTATCCACATTTTTTAATCGTGTAATCTCATTGTATCTTTTGTACAGGAAATAAAAAAACAAAAGCACACCCACAATCCCAAATTGCGCTAAATTGGGATAAAAAGCATCTGCTACAAAATCCGGATAAGCAGGCGTACATCCCCACACTTGCCATAAATCATATTTATAATACAAAGGAGAATAAAATATTCCTGAAGCATTATTTGCAAACGATGCTAAGCCACTACCAAAAGGGAAGTAATCGATAAGTATTTTAAAAGATGTTATATAAAAAAGTGGTCTAGCTACCCCACTGTCCTCTTCAGTCCCTTGAATGAAATACAGATTAAATTTATCCCAGATAACATAATTAATTAAAATAAAAATGAGAATGCCTGACATCACTAATATTCTAATATTGAAAAGTTTGATTCTTTTATGTAAAGAAAATAGGAGTATACTAAATGCGTATGTGACGAAGAACTTTGCCCTCATGGAAAAAAGACCTAAAGATAGAATAGAAACTGGTAGTAAACTTCTTCTCTGATTTAGATAATATAATATACAAAAAAGAGCCATTGTCAAAGAAGCTAATGAAGTTATGTGACCTCCCATAAAACTTATTGACACAACTGTTTGCGGTATTACGCATATTGTAATAGATGCCGACAGACCGGGAAACGGACAGGCTGGTGTTCTTCATGCTGCGGGAGTACAGCCCCAAGCAGCGGAGGCAAATCATCAACCATGCGCTTTCCGCCGACTCGGAAATAGGCTTTGTCGTGATAGACGGCATCCGCGACCTGATGTACGACATCAACAGCCCGAGCGAGTCGGTGGATTTGATAAACGACTTGATGCGCTGGTCGAGTATGCACGACCTGCACATCCACACCGTGCTGCACTTGAACAAGGGCGATGACAACACGCGGGGGCATATCGGCACGGAACTGAACAACAAGGCGGAAACCATCCTGCAAGTGACCAAGAGCCAGTTTGACGGCAACATCAGCGAGGTCAAGGCCATGCACATCCGGGAACGGGAGTTCCAGCCGTTCGCTTTCCGCATCAACCGGGAGGCGTTGCCGGAACTGGTGGAGGACTATGCCTTCACACAGGAGCGCAAGCCCACCACCGAGGCCATCACGGATGCCCAACACGCCCAGGCATTGGAAATCGCATTTGGGAATGGCCCTATCGTAGGATACGGACTCCTCATCAAGTCTTTGCGGCAAGGGTATGCGGAAATCGGTTTCAAGCGGGGACGAAACATCTGCATCGAGCTGAACAAATACCTGATGGGCAGAGGGGTAATCATCAAGAAAGACAAGGCTTACGCTTACCTGCCGGAAGCATTGAACAACGGGAACGATACTGCCCCTAAAGAGGTTTAGTTTAACGGGAGGGTATATATATGACAAACTTGGAGTACTTCAATCACAGCATAACCCGATATGGAAAATCGGGAGCGGACAGGTTTAGTTTAACACAGGGCGTATATATATGACAAACAAAGCAGACCTACATTCCTTTGCCTGCGATTAAAGATTGGCAAGTGAAAGAGGTTTAGTTTACGCTGGGCGTATATATATGGTAAACTTGGTTTAACCCGCAACAATAATTCATCCAAAATTAAAGAAGAACAATATGAACATCATGCAAATCAAACAGATATCCATTGTGGACTTCCTATTGGCCATCGGAATCCGACCGACCAAAGAAACCACAGCGTCCGCATGGTATCATGCGCCTTACCGGGAGGACGAAGACCCGTCTTTCAAGGTGAACAAGAACCGCAATATATGGTATGACTTCGCTACGGCCAACAGCGGAGACATCATCGACCTTGCGGTGCTGGTGTACCGCACACAAAACATCTCCAAAGTACTGAAGATGATAGAACAGGCCACTCCTGCCGTGCCGTTGAAGGCACGGACATTCATGCCGCATTCGAGCTCATCCTCATCCGAGGGCATACGACCACAGGTGTCTGCCTTCCAAAACCTGCGGATACAAGCGTTGGCATCCATGCCTTTGTTATCGTATTTGTCCAAGCGAGGCATTTACCTTGACATCGCCAAAGAAGAATGCAGGGAAGCGCATTACACCTGCCATGGGAAAAACTACTATGCCATCGCATTTCCCAATGAGGCGGGCGGCTATGAGATACGTAATCCTTATTATAAAGGGTGTATCGCCCCGAAAGCGGTGTCATTGATTTCCCAAGGACAAACAGACAGTATTTGCCTGTTCGAGGGGTTTATGGATTACCTATCTTTTCTGACCTTGCACAAACAGGAGCGGTTGACCGTTCCCTGTTATGGCGCAGATCTGCTGGTGCTGAACTCGGTGAACAACCTATCCAAGGCATTGCCACGGCTGAAATGCTACAAGCACATCCATTGCTATCTCGACAACGACGATGCCGGGCGGCGCGTGGTGGACATGCTTCGAGAACTCAAGGGCGATGCCGTACATGACATGATGGAAGCCTATCCGCTCTACAAAGACCTCAATGACATCCTTGTCGGGAAGAAAAAGATGCCGTAGCCATGCCATGACCAAAGCATAAAAACAGGGAGGAAATTCCTGTGATATTTGGTGTTATGATTGTAATTTAGTAATTTTGCATCGTTTTAATAGGTAATTAAATTGATGCAAAAACAAGAAATTGACATTACGATTACAGGAAGAACAATTCGGCTGCGAATGCGGGGCAAGGAACAGTTGAAAGGTGTAGCCATTGGTGACACCCTCGCCTATCGATTTTATGATGGCGAATACCATGGCATGCCTTTGCTGTTTGCCGAGCCAAAGGGTCCGGTGGCATCACCACGCAACCTTGCCTTGACAGCCGATAAAATCTCTGCCTCGCTCGGACTTCCTGTCGTTTATCTGTTGCCATCCGCCCCGGCCTATCAGAGACAACGGCTGATTGACAGGGAGGTCTATTTCGTCGTGTCAGCCAAATACGCCCATTTGCCCATGTTGGTGGCCAATGAACGTGTCCGACACAAGAAAGCGGCCAAAGCCCTGTCTCCCGTGGCACAGTACATTCTTCTCTATCACTTGCAGGTGGAAAGCCTTGAAGGATTGGCGGCCAATGATGTCAAAGGAAAGTTGCCCTATTCATACGCGAGCATAACCCTTGGCATGACCTGTCTTGAAGACCTGGGCTTATGCGAGAGAATCGCTGACGGCTCTAAGAGGAAGATGCTCCACTTCCATCGTAAGGGGATTGAACTGTGGGAGCAGGCAGGGTCGGTGCTTGCCAGCCCTGTCGAACAAAAAGTTTATTGCGACGGTCTTGACACGCAAGAGGTTTATCCTGTTTGCGGCATCAATGCCCTTGCCCATTATACACGCCTCAATCCCGACCCGGAGCGCATGGTCATGATGGAAGCAAGACGGTTCCGGTCATTGTCTGAGGCAGGAACCATAAAGAACCTGAACGACTATGACGGCGACATCGTCATAGAAGTCTGGAAATACCCGCCGGTCACAAGTCATGAGGCAAATCCCCGGTTTGTTGACAGGCTATCGTTGGCTCTCTCACTGCGTGACAACACCGACGCGCGGGTAGAGGGCGAAGTAGAACAATTAATCAATAAAATGGAATGGAAGGATTAGAAAAATTCCGGGAAGCTTTTGAGGCTTATTCCGACAACTATGTCATCATTGGCGGCACGGCCTGCGAAATGGTCATGTCAGGCACTGTGGTGCGGCCACGCGCCACCCATGACATCGACATGATAGTAATCGTGGAGAATATGTCCGCAGCCTTTGCCGAAAGATTCTGGCAATTTATCCGGGAAGGCGGCTATCGTCCTGAGAAAAGAAAACCTAAAGAAGGGGAAACGCCACGATACGAGCTATACAGGTTCGTGAATGGCAAGCCCGGTTATCCGGCAATGATTGAGCTTCTTTCCCGACACCCCGATACCCTTGGGGCTCCGAAAGGTCTTGTCATAGAACCATTGCCCATGGATGCCGAAGCGTCGAGTCTCAGTGCCATCATCATGGACGATGATTATTACCACTTCACCGTTGAGCACAGCATATTGACGGACGGCATCCGCCATGCCTCCCCGGAAGCCTTGATAGCCTTGAAAGCCCGTGCATACTTGAACTTGTTGCAAGACAAGGCTGACGGCCGGCATGTCAACAGCAAGGACATCAAGAAGCACCGTTCTGACGTGTTGAAAAATGTGGTCATCATGGAAGATGCGCCAGTGCCCGCTCCCGATGCCATAGTGTCTTGTGTAAAGTCTTTCGTGGCCACAGTTAGGAACGAGTGGGAAACATTGGCGGAGCCTCTTGCCAAGTCCCTTGGGCAGGATGCTGCATTTGTGGAAGGGTTGTTGGACGTGTTGGACGGACTATTTATTGCTGAAGAGCCATGAAGATACAATATGCGTCCGACCTCCATCTGGAGTTTGCCGACAACTGGCGGTACCTCAAAGCGAATCCGCTTGAGGTGGTCGGGGATGTACTTGTCCTCGCCGGGGACATAGGCTATCTCGGTGATGATAACTATTCGATGCATCCGTTTTGGGACTGGGCATCTGACAACTACAAGCAGGTGATAGCCTGTATGGGCAATCACGAATTCTATAAGTATTACGACATAGGCACGTTGGCTGACGGCTTATGCCTTGAAATACGTCCCAATGTACACAGCCATTACAATGGGATAATCCGTATCGGTGACATCGACATCATCGTTTCGACATTATGGAGCAAGATTCCTTTGGAAGAGGCATACTTCACGGAGCAGGTGGTAAGTGATTTCCGCCGTATCTTGTATAAGGGGGAAACTCTTACATTCGCCGATTTCAACCATGAACACGAACGGTGTATGTCCTTCATCAAGGAAGCAATCCGGTCAAGTACCGCCCGCAAAATGGTGGTCGTGACCCACCATGTACCCTCGTTCAGGATGCAATGCCCCAAGTTTGCCGGCAGTAAGGCAAACGGAGCGTTCATGGTAGAACTGGAAGATTACATCAAGGGATGCGGAGTGGACTACTGGATTTACGGCCATTCCCATTACAATGTAGATGTGCAGATTGGCGAAACATGGTGCGTCAGCAACCAACTGGGATATGTATTTCATGACGAACATCTGACCTTTAATCCGGGCAAGACTATTGAGGTATAAGAGGTAGGCTTAGGATGCCCGTAAGGCAACAACCCAATGAAATAAGAAGGACAACCGTTCCAGCCACACAGGTAGGAACGGCTGTCCTTTCTTGTTTCCAGTCCTTTACGCTGTCTTTCTTCTTCTGACTTTCCAGCCGTAGATATTGGCCACGTAGGGATAGAGTGAGCGTGTGAGCTTGCGGAAACCTTTCTCGTCAATTTCAAGGTTGTAAATCTTGTCGGCTATCCGTTCGGCATCCTCCCGGCTTTTCGCCACCCGGTAAAGCACATGGTTCGTGCCATCGTGGTGAGCCATTTTCCCACGTATGTTATAGCTGTCGCCGTACCATTCGCAATCCTCGCAGGAACTATGCAAGATGTTTGCGATGTTGCTGCCCAAAATCTGATACCCCTGTCTGCGTCCACGCCACAATCCCAAGTCGCCAAAGGCGATAATCACGCCGTCCACCTCCTTGTCAAGGTTGAACCGTTCATCGTCCAGCCAGCTGTTGACCTCCTCGCCCCATTCCTCGTCACTGACCGTGTAGTCTTCATCTTCCAAATACTCACGTTGGCTTTCTTGGTAATACTCCCTTGCCTCGTCGTCTATCCGACTGTCATTTGACCAAATAATCTGTTTCATCGTTTTGAGAATTTAATGTTAAACTTCTTGTTCCTTCCCTGCCGTCGGGCTTGCACCCGTCCACAGGGATTTGTTTTCATGTGCAGGGTTAAGGCGGAAAGGCGGGAACGAATGCAAGGAGGAAGCTGACCGCCCACATAGGACTGCGCCTTGCAGCTTCCCGACCGCCTTACCTTCGCACGAAGAAAACAACGACCGGAGGATGCGCACCGGGGATAGCTTTCCTATCCGATTGAGAAAAGGGAAACGAAAGTCTGGATAAAGGGTTATACGTCTTTTAGAAGTATGATTGATAGTATGATTTTCTCTTCCGAAGAAAATTCACGTTAAAACCGGGCGTTATTTGGGAACGGTCTTTTCCACATTGTCATTTCCGCTATTCTTTTGCAGGCAAAACGAGATTGTAAACCCATAAACCAGATAAAGCAATGAGTCCATTTATGATATTCGCCTTGGTGCTGACAATAGCTTACGCCATCTATTATGCGGTGATCATCGCCAAGGACTTGCAGGGCAAGAAAGGCCGCACCAACTCCACAGAGGAGGTGTTTGACTTGGAAGACATGGAGGATGAGGAGTCCGTGGAGGTGAGCGAAACAGGCGACAGCTTCCATGTGGGAAATCCCGGAGAAAAACGGATGGAACCGTCCGAATCCCCAGCGGATGACCCTGTAGAAGAATCGGAAACGACCCCACGGAATGCCGCAGAGGAAAAAGCGGAACAACTCAAGTCCAACTTGCTGGAGGCCGACATTGCGAGCGAGGACGGCGTGACCGCCCCCGAACTCCATGAATTGCTGGAGGGCAAACGGGAGACCCTGTTCAAAATCCCCATGAAGATTACGATAAATGAAATTTAAGGTGCGCAGGTTGACGGGAGTGTTGCTTGGCGCGTGTGCGGTCTTGCCCGCCTCCGCCAAATGCGGCGGCGTGGACTACAGCTGGGGTGCAGAGGCGCTGGCACTTATGCACGACTATGTAGTGACCATGATGCTGTATGTCCTCTACCTGCTCTATGCCATTGCCGCCATCGTCGCCATCTACGCCAGCCTGCAGATTTACGTCAAGATGAATACGAGGGAGGAAGGCATCACACGTGAGATAATGATGGTGGTCGGCGCCTGCCTGTTCATCATCGGCGCGTCCATCGTGTTCCCGGCGTTTTTCGGCTACCGGGTATGACAGGAAGAAACGAGACAATTCACATAGTGTTTAATTTTTAAGGTAAAAAGAATGTTTAAGGAAAAACTCATCAAGTGCATGAAGGGTCTTCGCCCTTCCGGGAGGCTGAAGATGCTCTCCCTGATGCTGCTGGTCGGGACGACCGCAGCACTCGCCCAGAACGCCGCAGGTGATTACACGGCGGGCACGACAGCCTTGGGCACGGTAACGACCGAAATCGCCAAATACGTGCCTTACGTGGTGAAGCTGTGCTACGCCATCGCCGGTGTCGTGGCCATCGTGGGAGCCATCAGCGTGTACATCAAGATGAACAACGAGGAGCAGGATGTCAAGAATATCTTAGTCCTCCAAAATTGGTTGGAAAGGATAAGAAAGGAAGTGACAAATAAAGTGCTTAGTATCAAGCGAATAAGCGATTTTTTGATTTTTCCGATTCTTGCTCAACCGACTCTTAAAAAGATATAATAAAATGATTTTTGTTTCTGATTTGTTTCTCATATATGGCTTGATTTTCATATCTTTGCACATGCTTTCAAAGGCATAATCACGATGCAGAAACGATATATCAGCATCCGAAAAGCCCAACCCTCGCAGACCCTCTGCAAAATTCATTTTCCCTTCTTTCGGGAGTAAATTACCAAAATAAAATATAAACAAGCATGGCAAGACCAAAGAAACAAGTCAAACTGAAGGAGCCGATTAAGATTCGTCTCAAACCTCTCGCAGATGGCAACAAGAGTATCTATCTTGACATCTACTGGAAGGGAGTCAGAAAGTATGAGTATCTGAAACTCTATATCATTCCTGAGGTCAATCCACTCTGCAAGGAGCAGAACAAGGAAACGATGGCACTCGCAGAACGTATCAAGGCAGAGCGCATCAAGGCTCTCCATGGTCACGGAGTGCAAGACTGGGAAACCGTCAAGCAGGGTTCACAACTCTTGACAGGATGGATCAAGAAGTATTGTGAAGGTGGAGTCAGCACCAAGAAGTCAACCCTCCATTGTCGTGTTGAAATGCTTCACACCGTGGAGAAATATCTTGAAGAGTCCAATCAGACCTTCATCACCCTTGAAGAGGTCAATGCTGATTTCTGCCGTGGGTATGTGAAGTTCCTTCGCACCTTCCCAAACTCACACTGCAAGTACATTGAGCCAAGACCTATCAGCCAGAACACGGCAAGCCGTTACCTCGGCATGTTCTCGACTACTCTCAACAATGCTGTCCGTCAAGGTATTATCCGAAACAATCCAATGAAGGAACTGGATGCCAAGGAGCGCATTCAGCCAAAGGATGGCAAGAAGGAATACCTTACCATTGAGGAACTTAAAGCCCTCATGGCAACCGACAGTTACCGCCCAGAGGTCAAGCAAGCCTTCATCTTTGCTTGTTTCACTGGATTGCGACTCAGTGATATGTACAAACTTGCACCGATTCACATTTTCAAGACTCCTGACGGCAAGGGCGAGTATATTGACATGGAAATGCAGAAGACGGAGAAGCCTGTCATCATCCCACTCTCTGAAGAGGCAAAGCGTTGGTTACCAAAACCAAAGGGAATAACAACTCCCTTCTTTGATATACCAACTACTCAGACCGTCATAGGCAGAGCCCTTCGCAAATGGGCAGAGGCAGCAGGTGTAGAGAAGCACATCAGTTTCCACTGTTCACGTCACACCTTCGGCACAATGATGCTGACACTTGGCGCAGACCTGTTCACCACAAGCAAGTTGATGGGTCACACCAACATTCAGACCACTGAAATCTATGCGAAAATCGTAGATAAGAAGAAGGAGGAAGCCATCAACCTCATTGATGGAATGTTCAAGTAAAGGATGTACTTTGAAAGTACCCCCCCCTTCAAAGAGTTAAGGGAGGTGACTTGAAATCACCCCCTTTGATAAACCAGGGTGGTGTTTCACACCAGTGGTATAACCAATTATAACAATCATTGATATGACCATCACACTTCGACAAAAAGACCTTGAAAACGACAACAAGAGCCTGTATCTTGACATCTATGAGAATGGCAAGCGCAAGTTTGAGTTCCTTTCCCTCTACCTAATCCCTGAGATTAACCAAGAGACAAAGGAACGCAACGAGGCTACCTTGAAACGTGCGCAGGAGATTCGTGCCGAGCGCGTCCTTCATCCCGAGACCATTCCCGAGAAAGGTCACTTGATGGTTGTACCCGACATTCCCAACGATGACTCACCCGAAGTCATTGACTGGATCCAGACTTACATGGAGTGGATGGACGGCAATCCCGAATATTCCAAGAGGACTGTCGAGCAGACTCAATACCTTCAAGAACGCATGAAGGAGTTTCTGAAAGCCAAACGCAGACCGCACATCACTCTGATGAAGTTCGATAAGACATGGTTCAAGGCATTCTTTCTTTGGCTGAAGAATGACTATGTACCTCAGAAGTATGTGAGAGTCAAGGCAAAGCCGTTGAGTAATGCCAGTTTGCGGAACATGCAGCAACGCATTGTCGCAGTATTCAACAAGGCAGTCAAGACTGGCAAGTTGAAGGCAAACCCCTTCTATCAGTTGGAGAAGGAAGACACAATCTCCAAGCCAAAGTCTGGTCACAAGCTGTACCTTACACCCGATGAACTCAAACTCTTCATGGCATCCGAAGAGACTAACGGAGTCAGGGAAACCCAGTTGGCATTTGGCTTCGCTTGCCTTACAGGACTACGCATCAGCGACATAAGGGCTTTGCGATGGTCAAACATCATGAGGAACGAGGTAACGAACACACTTGTAATCGTCCAGAAGAAGACCAAGGAACTCAATGCCGTCCCAATCTGCTCAACCGCAGAAGCATGGATGCCACCCAAGAAGGATGACAAGGTTTTCCACCTTCCTGCCCATGCCAATGTGGATGCAGCTCTCAAACGAATAGCCAAGAAGGTAGGTATCACGAAGACAATCTCCTTCCATACCTCCCGACATACCTTTGGCACATTGATCCAAGCGGCTACTGGTGACATCGAGACCACCAAGAAACTCATGGGTCACAAGTCGCTCAAATCAACCGCAGTCTATGCAGACGTGCTGACTGAGGAAAAGGTCAAGGCTATCTCCAATACCAAGACGGTATTCAGGAGTCGCAAGCCACACACCGAGAACAAGAAGATTCCACGAACCAAGCGAACGGCAGCGACCAACACGCACCCTCGCAAGGTCATAGATATACAGGATAACGAATAACGGCTAACGAGCCGATTCAGGATAACAACCAGTTTCATTTCATCAAAAGCAGTGCCCTGATTCAAGGTAGTGGTTTCCGCTACCCTTAGGGGCTTGCTATCTCAAAACCAAGCATTCAGGATAACGTAAACAACTAAATATCAAGATTATGAATAAGACTATTGACAACGAGACTCTTCTTTTGAAGGTAGAGTCATTTGAGCATCGCATCGAGGTTCTGGAGAACACTCTCAGCGCAGCCAAGGAGGTATTGACACTTGAAGAAGCAGCCCTTTTCATGGGTATATCAAAGAGCAGTCTCTACAAGATGACCCATCGTCATGAGCTTCCTTTCTTCCGTCCAAACGGCAAACTCATCTACTTTGAGAAGGCTGAACTTCTGAAGTGGATGCGTCAGAACCGCAGCATGTCTGAGGCTGAGACCAAGGAGGCAGCAGCCCAGAAGCTGAATGAACTTGCCAACCACTAATCAATGAGTATTATGAATCAGGATTTCAATCAACAGCAGTACAACGACAAACTGGCTCAGGTAGCCAGCCTTGCCGTTACCTATGCCAAGGATGGCACAGGCTATCACAGTATGAAGGATGCCTTCAATGAACTGTGCGAGATTTCACATGCCAACAAGGGCATTGACCAAGAAAACACTATCGGCAGACGAACCCTGCTTGTGCAGAGTGTCTGCATCAAGGCTATCCATGCGCTCACTCCATACCAGAACGAGCGACTTGAACAGCAGCTGAAGGACATTGCTTCGGACTATCCCGAGCATCGTCACCTGCATTTCCGCAGATAGTTTCTTCTTTCCCTTTTGTCATATCATAGACATATCAATGAGAGTTACCGCTTACATACGTCAGAAAGATACATCGAAGAACGACCTTGACAGCCGTGCTTCGGTGTACTTCCGTGTCCGTGACAAAGGGCTTGATGTCAAGTGCGCAAGCGAACTTCAGATCAATCCCAATCACTGGAGCCAAGAACGACAGGGCTACAAGAGCCGTGTCAATCTTGTGGATGACGATACCAGAAACCTCTTTGACTCACAGGTCAAGGAGATTACAGGTATCATAACCAGGGAATACTATATCGGAGCAAACTCCGACTGGCTAAGACGACTGATATTTGCCTATCACCACCCCAATGCCTATTGCATGGGCAGTGGCATGGCGGTAAGCAAATCCTTTGTCATCTGGGCAGAGAGGTACCTTCAGAACAAGCATTTCGGCAAGCATCAGGAGTGTAACACCCGATGCCTGATTGACAAGGTTACTCGTTTTGAGGATGAACACAAACACCCGATGAACATTGACAGCATGACTGCCGATGATCTTCGTGTGTTTGCGGATTTCCTGTCTTCTGACTATGACATATCTATGAATACCATCGTCACTAACATGACCTTGATGCGTACCGTCTGCAACTGGGTACGAAAGCAGGGAGTCACAAACAATGACCCCTTCTTTGGCTATGACATGCCCAAGGCACTCTATGGCACTCCATATTTCCTGACCATTCAGGAGCGTGACCAAGTTCTGGATGCAGACCTAACGGATGATGCAGAACTTGCTGAGTATCGTGATATGTTCGTGTTTCAGTGTATGGTCGGATGCTGTCATAGTGATCTTGTGACCTTCACCCCCAAGAACATTATTGACGGTGTTCTGGAATATATCCCCATCAAGACCAAGGGCAAGTTAGGTGACGTTGTAAGGGTTCCTCTTATCCCCAAGGCTATGGCTATCCTTGATGGCCATGACCATGGTGATGATGAACCAATCTTCCCCAAGCATTATAACTTCAAGTTCAACGATGCTATCCGTAGAATCTTGAAGCGTGCCAAGGTAAATCGTGTTGTCACTGTGATTAACCCTAAGACACGGCTTGAAGAGAAGAAGCCAATCTCAGATGTGGCTACCTCTCATCTTGCACGAAGGACTTTTATCGGTAATCTTTACCGCATGGTCAAAGACCCTGATTTGGTTGCTTCTATGTCTGGTCATGCCAAAGGCAGCGTTGCTTTTGCCCGATACCGAGTCATTGATGATGACATGAAGAAATCCCTGGTTGAACTTATCCAGTGATTCTCTTCTTTTTGATGGCATATTCCTTTTCCCTTTATTCGGTTACATTTCAATAATATCATAGACTATGGACGATAAAAAATTACATCGTTGCTTCACTTTCTCTGAAGAGCAGTTGAAGCATCTTCGAAGCAAGAAGTACAAGATTGACCGTATGGAATGCTTCATGTCGCTTGTGGATCTTGCCGAGCCAGTTCCAAAACTTGTGCAAATCAGCAAGACCAAGCAAGTAGAAATCTTGGCAGGTCAAGTTATGGTTGACAATACCCAACTTGCCAAACTCTGGGACAAAGACCGCAAGACGGTTCCAAAGCTGTTGGATGCTATGGAGGCTGTGGGCATTTTCTCTTCTCAGGAAGTGGAAGATAACCGCATCTACACCCTTCATTGTCTCTCAGGCTGGTATGTTGATGCCAAGTTCGTGTCGAATGCCTTTGCCTTAAAGCGCAATAACGACAGTACGGCAATCATCCATGCGGAAGTTCCTGCCTCCAAGGTCATCATCACTGAGGATCCTGATGACAAGAAGAAGGACAAGGAAGGTTCTGCTTCTGCCGATGACAAATCCAATGACTCTGCCGAGGGCAACAATCCTCAGACAACTGGCAATGTGTCGCACCAATCACCACAATCTAATGATAGTGGCAATGTGGGTAAGTCTGGAGCAGATGGCAACAAGTCACCATCACCTCCTGAAAACAATTCCCCGCAGTCTGCTGACAGCCCTTCTCCCCAAGGTGAAGCCGATGGCAAGCAGAATGAAGGGAAGCAGCATGAGCAGATACCTTCTCAGCAAGGAGGACAGCAGCCACAACAGCCTAACGGCAATCAAAGACCGCCTTTCAACGGCTATCAGAAGCCTAACGGCTACTACAACCAGAACGGCAACAAATAGCCGTCTGAGGACTCAGGAATGCGACCTGCACCGCCAAACCATCCCAAAGGACGTTTACCGATACAGGACAACACGGCAAGCCGAAACGACTTTCTAAGCCCTGACGGGAACTTAGCAGGTAAAAGGACCGATTTTTAAGAGGTACTTTTCGAGAAATCCTTTTGTACTACATTATTTGTGACCAAATTTATGCAGTCCTAAAAGTTTCTCGGGCTACTCGCAGGCTCGCAGACCTATGTCCTTCTTTTTTACTGATTTATATTCATCCCTTTAATCATATTCAAAGATATGGCTAAGAAAAAGAAGATTATCAAGAAGACACCCACAAGGGTGCATTCCTTCCGCTGTACCGATAAGGACTGGAAGGAACTGAAAAAACTCGCTAAGGAATGTGGTATGAGCATAGGCAAGTATCTCGTTGAGACTGGCAAGAAGCATCACCCACGTCAGCGACTCACTCCAGAGGAAAGCAAAGCCCTGAACTCTCTGACTGAGGCACGTACCGACTTGATAAAAGTCCGCAGTAAGTTGCACGATGCTTCACCCGAGGAAAAGCAGAAGATGTTCAGATCTCCAAAGTTCATGAAGTGGTGGATTGAAGCCGTTGAACGACTCATCAAACACTGGTATAGCATTGAAGACAACCTTACTTCTCCTGTACTGACCAAAGTTCAAGAAGACGAATGATTATACTCGCAAGACCAGTAGCCTATGGCGGCAATGCCGCAAGGTACGCAATGGAGAAGGAAGATGCAACCGTGGTCAAGGTGAACCACATGCCTGACTATCTCGATGCCACCGAAATCTGGTATCGGATGAAGCATCACTGCCAGTTGCATCAACAGGACAGGACTGTTGGGCGAAAGTTGGAACGCTTCATGACCACGTTTGTACTCTCCCCATCCAAGGAAGAGTCAGAGAACTATACCTTGGATGACTGGGCAAACCTCGCTGATGAAGGATTGGAAGCTTTGGATTCAGTCGGACTTTTACCCAAAGGCTTTAAGGAGAAGGTCAAGACCAATTTCCGCAATTCTATGAGTGTTGCTGCCTTGCATCGGGATTCCAAGTCTGGAACCCTTCACCTGCATCTTGACTGTTGCCGTGTGGATAATGACGGCAAGACCAACGATGTTCACGATGTTCACATCAGAGCAATAAGGGCTGCGGAAATTATCAACGCAAGGCATGGTTGGGAGCAACCTCAGGAGGTTCGTGAAATGCGCCAACAAGATATAGCGGAGTTTTGCGAATATACCCTTCAGAAGATGGATAGTTTCGACATTGACCGTTACTTTGATATGCTTCGCATGAGAGGCTATGAGGTCAATCCAAGGTATGACACTACTAACTGCAAACTTGTGGGCTACACCATCGGCAAGAATGCCTCAGTGTTCAAGGCTTCTGCCATCGGTCGAAAGTTCATGGTATCACAGCTTGAAGCCACATGGAAGAAGATGCATCCTAAGCCTACTCAGGTCAAGATGCGACCTGCTTCACCTTCCGTTTCACCGGCTCGCCCTGCTCGCCATGTTGCTCAGACAACGAAACCTACCCAGTCCAATTCTAAGCCATTGCCAGTTGCTACCAAGACTGCCTTCAATGTCAATGTTAGCGGTGAAATGAAGAGAATCTATATTCCGAACACGGTCAAGGACATCTTCCTCAATGAGGTTCAGGTTCCTGATTCTGATATGACTGCATCAAGAGAGGACATTTCTCATGTAGGTATGCTTCTCTTCCTTGATATGATTGATGCAGCAACAACCGTGTCCGAATCTTGTGGCGGTGGTGGTTCTGCTCCTTCCTCTGGTTGGGGTAAGGATGATGACGAAGACGAGCGTGAGCGGGCTCGCCGTTGCCTCCAGATGGCTCATGCCATGTGCAAGCCACCGCAGAAAAGACGTTCATTCCACCGTTAGACAAATCCTACATATCAATGAGAAGAACAAAACATGTAGAAGAACTCATCGAAGATGACGAGCAGAAGCCTGACTTCGATGACATGATGAACGAAGTCCAGGAAGAGATTGAAGAGCATGATGCCGAGGATGCTGTTGTCAGTCGTGCGCCTGAACTCAGGCAGTTGAGTGAGAACATTGACAAAGCGACCAACACTTGGATCAATGCAACTCTTCAACTGGAGTCTGCCATCCGTAAGTACAATTCAGCTCAGACTGCTCTTGGCAATGCCGTTGACACTATCAGTGGTAAGGTTGACACCATCAATACCCACATTGACAATGTTCTGAAGGATGCCCCAACCAAGTTGAAGGTTTCAGTCAGAGTCGATGATGTTGACTGGAAGAAGATTCAGGACATGTTCGACAAACAACATGAATGGATGACCACTCAGATGCAGAAGCATATCCGTGAGGTCAATCAAATGTTTTATGAAGAACGTAGAAGGGTTCAGGAAAGGTACAAGGAGTACGACGGAACCTACCTCGGACACTATGTGCAGTATTTCTTCTGGTTCTTCTTTGTCCTTGGACTCGTTATTTTCGGCTTGGCTATCTTCCTGATGCTCGACAGTCACTACCACTGGACGAAGTAATCTAATGTTTATACCCTCCAAAATCCCTACGAAACTTGGCATAGTCTAAGTTTGTAGGGATATTTTTTTTCTTGAAAACGTCATTTTCTTGAAAATGTGCACTATTGCCCGTTGTGGGAGCCAGATAGCATGAGTAACTTTGCACCGTCAAAATAAACGAGTGTAAACCTAATTGTTATAAAGTAAGCATTCCGTAAACCACGTATAGATGGTTATGGAATACTTTTTATATAGTCCGCTAAATGGGAATTTACAATTCTGATATACTTCAGATGTAGGTTGCCGTTTCTAAAGCAATATAAAGTTTGTTTAAACTATGGTTGGCATTGTTCAAGCCTTTGGCTTCATATCCATTTGTATCCAAAATGTCACCTGTTTCAAAAAAAGCATACAACTTCAAATTGTAGAAGTCGCACACAGATTGAACTCCAGCCAATTCCATTTCTACAGCGATGCACCCTTCTTCCATACGTTTGCGTACAAGTCCTTTTGTTTCTCTGATCATCGAATCTGTCGTCCATATTTTACCTGTAATATATGGTACAGATAATTTGTCGAAAATTATGGAAAGTTCCTTGCTTGCGGCTATATCAATATAGTCGGATGGTGCTGCAAAATAATATGAACACCCGTCCCCTCTGTAACTTTGTGTCGGTATGATAAATCTACCTTGTGTGGTTGTACGGTCAAGACTGCCACAGGAACCGAACATAATGAACTTTGATGCTCCAGTTAGCCAGCTTGCAAGATGACATTGAGAGGATGCTACTGCTGAACCTATTCCTGACAGGTAGAAAGTTATCGTAACTCCTTTATAAGTTGTTTTATAGATATGCGTATCGCCATTGCAAGCCGGCATAGTTGCAATAATTTCAGATTCGTAGGAATCAAGTAAATGCCGATGAATCTCCTTCGAGAATATTATCAGGCATATATCTGCAAAATCTCCACGTCTGCCGTAGAAATCAAACAGATTGATCATTGGTTCAGTTTCAATATCATAACTATCAGTAATCATAGCATATTGAATCAGATGTGAGTTTTATATTGCTCCGGTATCTCAAGATTGAAAGTTCTGCATAATAACAGGACGTCGTGGACATCATTTTCATCGTATTCATATCCAAGATGGAACTGTACCTGTGCCTCCGGGTTTATGCATGTTACCTCAATATTCCCGATATTTCCTTTACCTGAGAAAGTTTCGCTTGGGAAAGTGTATCCGTCATATAGAATTCCATCTTCGACATATTCGAAACAATGCAGATCGATTATTCTTCCGTTGTCATCTTTCCAGACAGTATGGCTATCGGTCGTATAGTCCATTACAACTTCTCTGTATCCCTTCCAGGTAATCACGGATATGGCCTTACCATAGTCTTTCTTCTCTACGAACAGATCGATGTCGTTATGTATTCTTGTTTCTCTGCCTATAAGTGCATCGACACCCCAACCGCCGTCCAGAAACACCTTTACAGATGCTTCAGACAGCATTTCAAGAATCTCACATGCATCAAAATAAGTGACCATAAAATTGCAATTAAAATAAACTTTGGTGCAAAGTTAATAAAATTCCGTGAGACTAAAGAGACTTATACGTAGAAAGTTAAACATACAACTGTATTTTCGCAGAAAATACTATAAAATGCCACCTGAAAAGCCCACTTTTCGTGCACATTTTTCCAACTAAAGCCATTTTTTCAACCTGATTGCTGAAACGACAATAAGGTTCACAATACCTGATTTTGCACCTTCAGGAACGCAGCACAAAATGATAGAAAATGAAAATTTCCGTTCATTTCCGTGTTAAGATATGTTAAGCAGATGTTTTCATTTTGGGGTTTTTGAAATTTTTGTTTCCAGTTTGTTTCTTTTGGTACTTTTTGCTTTTTGGGAGTGTTGATATTCAGCACTTTACAATTCGGAAGCAGATTCTCAAGAAGTCCATCATGATGATTGTGGGCGCCTGCATCTTCCTGGTCGCCGCTGCACAGGCGCTCCCGTTGTTCTTCGGCATCAGCAGCTAAGCCATGCCCGGAATGCACGGTGACACCCGGCCATTGGAATATCCCATGTTCAAGGGGCTGCAACGGCCTCTTGAATTCATGGGAATCCAAGGCAGGTACATCTACTGGGCGGCAGGAGCCATCGGTGGTGCCATTGTCGGCTTCATCGTGGCTTACTGCCTCTCCGGTTTCCTTGCCGGGCTGGTAGTCTTGGTAGCTGCACTCGGCGGGGGTGCTGTACTTATCCTGCTCAAACAGCGCAAGGGGCTTCACAGCAAGAAGAACGACAAAGGCGTGTTCGTCTATGCCCGCTCCAAAGGGCTGTAGATACCCCACTCAAGCTCAGGTCGGACATGAGATAGGCTCAGTACGGAACTTAGTTCAGCCGCCATTTTCATTCATTAAAAACGATGATACGACAATGATTAAAGAACCATACAAAACGACGAACGGATGCAAGCCTTTCTGATGATATGTATTGGGCTGCTGCTCGCCTCCTGCGGCGGGGAGAAACAGCCCAAATCCACGGTCGCAGCCATCGAATCGGGCGAGAAGACCCGCATGGAATGGCAGAAGGCCCGCAAGCCTGTTGAGATCCACGTTGAGGGCATGGAGGGTACAACCCCTGCATGGCCCCGGCTTGGCGTATATATGGATGTAAACGCCACCACGCCCGAAGAAAGGCAGGCGTTTGCAGGGGCGGCGTTCACAAGGAAAGGTGACGTGTATGTGTCGGCAGACCGTAACGCGGTCACTTCCGACACAACGGCAACCATCAGCGTTTGCTATCCTTATCGAAAAGAATTGGGGGCAAATGACACTCTCCGCCTGACCGCCCCGTTTGGCGAGAACCTCTACGGTGTGGAATGCCATCGCAATATAGGTAACGCCATCGAACCGATATTCAGGCTGCAAAGTTCCATGGCAATGCTCCGCATCGTCTGTGGAAGCGATGACCTGCGCGACCGGCTGGACGGCATCACCCTCATTGGGGATGACATCTATACGGAAGGTTGCTACCAGCCCTACACGGGCAGGTGGCTTGACAAGAAAGCCATTGGCGGCATACAAGCTGAAAATACAGATTGCCTGTTGAACAACGGCAGGAAGCATGACCTCTACCTGATTCCGACCGGAACGGCTTGCTCTACCACCATCATTATTCGCATCAACGGCAAAGACCATGCGCTACGCACCATGTTGCCACCCCTGACGGCAGGGAGTATGACGCACCTCTCCATTCGCAAGGACAGCGAGGGCGTGGCCATCAACGGCAGTTGGGTGGAAACGGAACACAACTTAGCGTATGAACACCGGATGATGCCGGTGGATTCCGTGCAAACAGGCCATTACCTGCAAAGGGACGGTACGGTACAGGCGGAGCGCGACACGCTTTCCATCGCCGTGGTCGTGGAAACGGACGGCAAGCACGGCAAGGCGGTAGCCTTGTCTGATTGTCAGGGGTTATTCGTGTTTGCAAACAGCCACATTACAAGCGGCAAGCAGTTCCAGACCATTGACGGGAAACGAAAAGAAGGCATTATCAATCCGACCATAAGCATCAGCGAAGATGACAAGATTATCTACAAGCCCGGTATGCCCTACCCGAATGACTGTGCCTTAGGTTATTCGGACGGGGCAAGCCTCACGCAAGGATTGTTGGAAGCCAACATCCAAAACAGGCAAGGTTCTTCTTTTGGCAGGCAAGCCATGCTGCAAGAAGCGGCACGGCATCCCGGTGGTTATGTGCCCTCGTTGGGGGAGTTGGCCAAACTTTATTACCTGCTGGAATGTGACAAGTCATCCTTATTGAAAGGCTTGATAGACCCGCTTCAAGGCGAATATCTTACCAGCTCCGAAAGCGGCAAAGACACTTTCTATATGATGGACTTTACCAACGGCATCGTGACAGGAGGCCTATCCAAGCGGTATGCCAAAGCTAAACTGCGGCTTTTTTATCTATTCTAAAATGAAGACGACCCTATGACACTATATGTACTACTGACATTCACGGCACTCTTGGCGGGCATGGCCATCTCCGTCCGGGCGTTCGGCACGGGAGCCAAGCGCAAGCGCATGTTCCGCGAAATCTACTTCTCCATCGAGGACGTGGAGGGCATCGGCATCCTCTACACCAAGACCGGGGAATACTCCGCCATCCTGCGCATCGAGAACCCTGTGCAGAAGTTCTCCGCCGACATCGACAGCTACTACGAATACACCCGTCTGTTCACCGCCCTTGCCCAGACACTCGGAGAGGGCTATGCCCTGCACAAGCAGGACATCTTCACGAGGCAGGGCTTCGAGAATCCCAATACGGACAGGCACGAGTTCCTGAGCGAAGCCTACTTCCGTTACTTCAAGGGCAGGCAGTACACGAACAGCCGCACCTACCTGACCGTGACGCAGGAGAACCGCAAGGGCAACCTGTTCTCCTACGATGAAAAGCGGTGGAAAGACTTCTTGGTGAAGATACGCAAGGTGAAGGACCAGCTGCGCGATGCAGGCATCCGTGCCTCGTTCCTCGGCAAGGCGGAGGCGAATGCCTACGTTGACCATTACTTCACGATGGATTTCTCGGATAAACCTGTGGCGATGGACAGCTTCAAAGCGGGCGAGGAATGCGTGGAGATGGGCGGAAGGAAGTGCAAGGTGTTCTCCATCGTTGATGTGGACAGTGCGGGTCTGCCCTCTTTGGTACGTCCGTTCACCAACATAGAGGTGAACAACACCGAGATGCCGGTGGACTTGGTATCAATGATAGACAGCATCCCCGATGCAAGGACGGTTGTTTACAACCAAATGATCTTCATGCCCGGCCAGAAGAAGGAGTTTGCCTCACTGGAAAAGAAGAAAAACCGCCATGCCAGCATCCCCAACCCGTCGAACCTGATGGCCGTGGAGGACATCAAGCGAGTGCAGGACACCGTGGCGAGGGAAAGCAAACAGCTTGTCTATATGCACTACAACCTCATGGTGTGCTGCGACAAGGGCACAGACCTGCAAAAGCCCACCAACTACTTGGAGAACAGCTTCGGACGATTGGGCATCCACATCAGCAAGCGGGCGTACAACCAACTCGAATTGTTCGTTAACTCCTTTCCTGGCAACTGCTATGGCATGAGCGTGGACTACGACCGCTTCCTGACCTTGGGTGATGCGGCCGCCTGCCTGATGTACAAGGAACGTATTCAACATAGCGAGGACACTCCTTTGAAGATATACTATACCGACCGCCAAGGCGTGCCCGTGGCCATCGACATCACCGGCAAGGAAGGACGTAACAAGCTGACAGACAATTCCAATTTCTTCTGTTTGGGGCCTTCGGGAAGCGGCAAATCGTTCCACATGAACAGCGTAGTGCGACAGCTGCATGAACAAGGGACGGACGTGGTGATGGTCGATACGGGTAACTCTTACGAGGGCTTATGCGAGTATCTGAACGGGAAATACATCAGCTATACGGAGGAGAAGCCGATTACCATGAATCCTTTCCGCATCAACCGCCAGGAACTGAACGTGGAGAAGACCGGCTTCTTGAAGAACCTCGTGCTGCTGATATGGAAAGGCTCACAAGGCACGGTCAGCAAGACCGAGGACAGGCTCATCGACCAAGTGATCACCGAATACTACGATGTCTATTTCAACGGCTTTGACGGTTTCACTCCTCCCCAACGGGAAGACCTGCGCAAGAGCCTGCTGGTGGACGACCGAAACAATGCCCGTGACGGCAGGGAAACGGAAGAGGAACGGTTGCAACGGATTGAAAGGGAGATTGACGAGATTGAAAGCCGCCGCAAGGAACTGAAAGTGGAGAGCTTGTCGTTCAACACTTTCTATGAATACTCCGTGCAGCGCATCCCCGACATCTGTCACGAGAACAGCCTAAAAGGAATCGACCTTTCCACTTACCGCTACATGATGAAAGACTTCTACCGGGGCGGCAACCACGACAAGACGCTGAACGAGGAAATGGACGGGACATTGTTCGATGAGACGTTCATCGTCTTCGAAATCGACGCAATAAAAGATGACCCGCTGCTTTTCCCCATCGTGACGCTCATCATCATGGACGTATTCCTGCAAAAAATGCGCTTGAAAAAGAACCGCAAGGTCTTGGTCATCGAGGAAGCGTGGAAGGCCATTGCAAGCCCATTGATGGCCGAGTACATCAAGTTCATGTACAAGACTGCCCGTAAGTTTTGGGCCAGCGTGGGCGTGGTGACGCAGGAGATTCAGGACATCATCGGCAGCGAGATTGTGAAAGAGGCCATCATTAACAACTCAGACGTGGTGATGCTGCTTGACCAGAGCAAGTTCCGGGAACGTTTCGACGGCATCAAGGCGATACTCGGACTGACCGATGTGGAATGCAAGAAGATATTCACCATCAACCGTTTGGAAAACAAGGAAGGACGTTCGTTCTTCCGGGAGGTGTTTATCCGTCGTGGCACGGCCAACGAGGTGTATGGCGTGGAAGAGCCGAGGGAATGCTACATGACCTACACCACCGAACGGGCGGAAAAGGAAGCTCTCAAACTTTACAAGCGGGAGCTGGGTTGCAGCCACCAAGCAGCCATTGAAGCCTATTGCAGGGATTGGCACCTGTCCGGCATCGGCAAGTCCTTGGCTTTTGCCCAGGAAGTGAACAAGGCCGGCAAGGTGCTGCATCTTGACCGCAAGAAGAAAAGTGACAACTTAGCAATCAACCAATAACATTCAAACATTATGGAAGCAGAAAAATTCATCCGCGACTTTTGGAAAGCCAACGAGATCAGCAACTTCTCGAAAGAGGCCACCGTGTTGTTCTTTTATTTGATTTATATCTGGGAGAGCGAGAAGAAGCCCGAAGTATTCTATGTGCATCCGGCAAGCCTGCTGTGCAAGGTAAGGGGCTTCTCCGTGAAAGACGTACTGGCTGCCAGCGAGGAGTTGCAGCAACGTGGCTACATTGTTTACAAGGCACCCGAACAGCAATGGTGTTCCGGGCAGTATTCGCTGTGCCTGGACCGTGAGGCGAAGACAGGGAAGTTTGAGAATCAAATCAATACCAACAACCAAACTGCCAAGCCTTGACAAACCAATGAAAAAACTTCTTGTCCTGTTGGTATGCGCGTGCGCTTCCGTCCTTTCGGCGGAAGCCCAATACGTGCGCGTCAACTACGACAAGAAGACCGTGGCTGCGATGGCGGCAGCTTACGCCACCGAAACAGCCACGGAAGCCTACTACACCGAACAGGTGAAAGATATTCTCGATAAGTACAGCGCAGCGGAAGTGGCTGCGGCGGGCATATTCATGTCGAAGTTCCTCGATCGCAAGGCCCTGACCGAACTCGGCATCTGGGGCGATGGTACGGAAAATTACTATTACCGGCGCATTTACAATCTCGTAAGCGCTAAAATCATGCCAAAGATATGGACAGTGGCAGGCCAGATGCTCCATTCCCCGCAGACTGCCCTGTATTGGGGCAGTTACCTGATGAAAGTCTGCGCCGAGGTCAAGGAACTCTGTATGCAGTTCGAGTCGGTGGTGACGAACGGCACGTTGTCTTTCCGTGACGTGGCGTTCCTGGAACTTGACCCTCGTTTCGCACCCTTGTTCAAGTTGTCGGAGAGCGGCGACATCGACTGGCAGGCGTTCTTCGACGATATAGGCAATATTTCCCACAACTTCACCAAGGAGAACCTGAAAGCCGACATCGACAACCTGTATAACATGGGCGTGGGCTTGGCAAGTGCAGGAACCGGAAACTTAGTGAACGCCATTTTAGGTGAAAGCAGTTTCCATGACTTGCTGAACGGGAAGATAAGCGACATCGCACGGGTGGCCGGAAACGCCTACGACCTGTACGGGCAGATGGAGCAGTCCGTGGGTAACACATTGCTTTCGATGGTCGGCGGACCGGAGGGGGTAGCCAACCTCTTCCGGATAGACAGCTACAACCTTACCTCGTGGATAAGCGACTACCTGAAAGAGGTGGCGGGGCAATACTACACCCAGCGGTGGTACATCTTCCGCAGGGATGCAGGCACGGAAACCCTGTGCGACTACACGCCGCCCACGGACGACAACAGCATCGTTTACGGCGGCGAGTGGACGCGCTTCAACACCTCCGATGCCGGATTCTATCCCAGCAGCGCACAGACCGAGCAGATACTAAGCAACTCGGAACGGTATGCCGGATGGTCGAGGGCGAAAGTACAGCAGATGAACCAAGCGAATGACGGCTATACGTACCACATCAGCTATTACCGCTCCGCTTACAACATTAACCGTGGCGGCAAACAGATACAGAAGGCATACGCTTACAGCATAAAAGTGACCAGAAGCTGGAACCACGAGGAGGTGGTGTATGAGGACGTGTTCGATTCCTACAAGATGGATTTGAATACTTTTAAGGCACAACTGAATGCCCGATTGTCAGAATTCAACGACAACGAGGAGGGCTATGTGTACGTCATCGGCAGCGATGCCAAGCACTATTACCAAGCCACGGACGAAGCCAAGCTGCAAGGGTGCGAGAGCGTGATTGTCAGCGTGACCTGCCACGACGGGGTGACATTAGGCAGCGGAAGCACCCAATACAAATGCCGTGATTGCGGCGGCAGTCTGAACGCCCATTCCAAGGAGTGCGCCATGCGGACCACCGTATCGGGCGATGACGGGCTGGACTTGTCCGGCCTGGATGAACTGGAAACCGAATACAATGCGGAAGCTGCTGCCTTGCAGTCGCAGATAGATGCCTTGGAAGCCGAGAATGCAGAACTTGTGAAACAAATCGCGTCCGCCACGGTGGAGGAAGCGGCTTCCCTGCGTCAGCAGTACAACCGCAACAAGGATGAAATCAACCGGTTGGAAGCCGACCTGTCCGCTGTTCGCAAGAAGCAGGACGAACTGGCTCAGGCCAAGGAGGAAGCGGCGGCGGACAATGCCGTGCCCACCGATGACTACTACCGCATCCCCGCCCTCATGCAGGAGTGCAGGAACGCTTACAGCCTGACGTGGCAGGGTGACGGCTGGTGGAGTGGCTATAGCTACCTGCGGGAAGCCACCGCCCCGAACATCGACGGCATCATCACCTTCAAGGCGACCCTTTCCATCGCCCGAAAGCCCAAGTATTTTCTCGGAATCAAGATACACCGCGCCATCCTACAGATCAGTTGGGAACTGACGGCGGAGTATTCGGACACGGAAGTGGTGGATATCATCGAGCTTGACCCGGCCATGAGCGATGCGGAAAAGGCGGCGTTAGTCAATGACCGTCTGTCGGAGATTGCTAACCAATACCCCTCGTGCGAAATCACCACGGAGTACGTGAAGTCGGAGCCTGTGGAGGAAGACACGAGCACGGACACCTACCACCTGCTGTGGGCATCCGACCGGCTGGAGATTGCCCGGCAGGTGGAAACGAGGCTGACACAAATATATGCTGACCTTGTGTCACTGGAAAAGATGATGAACTATAAGCTCGGCATCATCGACGTGCTGAAGGACATCGCACCATTTGTCAACGATGAGCGGGGACGCAGACTAACACTTGTAGAAGAATGCCGCCGTAGATGGTTGCGAGGAGCGGCGAACAGCCTGCACTCGGTGGATTACAACGGGAAATACGAGGAAACGGACGAAAGCAGGGAGGAAACAGAATGAATAAGTCAATCAGACATATCAGCTATGCGGTCATCCTGATGATTGTGACTATATTCCCACAGGAAGTGTCGGCTCAATGGAACTTCGACATCGTTTCCGTGGAAGCCTACATCAACGACCACAAGCAACAGCGTAGCCTGTTGCTGGCGCGTTCCACATTGGAACTGAGCAATCAACTGCTGCACGAATACAGTAGCGAGGCGGCTGTGGACTTCAAGGAACTGAATGTGGACTTGGACAAATATACAAGGGCGTTCGATGTGATTGACATCCTATACCAGTCCTTGCGCACCTCGCTGAACGTGTATTCTACCTACAACACCGTGAGCGACCGCATCAGCGACTATAAGGACTTGCTGGATGACTACTATGCCAAGGTCGTGGAACGGAACAAAATGGAACTGATGGACACCCTTATTGTGGGTGTCAGCTTACGCTGTGTGCAGCGAATTACGGAGGACGGGCGACAACTGTACCGCTCGATGAGCGACTTGGTGCTGTACGCCACCGGTGCGGCGGCCTGCTCCACTTCTGATTTGCTGTTGGTACTGGAAAGTATCAACCAAGGTCTGGATAACATCGAACGACATTTGAACAAAGCCTACTTCGAGACCTGGCGGTACATCCAACTCCGCATGGGCTATTGGAAAGAAAGCATCTACCTCGCCAAGGACAAGTCGCAGATAGCGAACGAGGCGTTCCGAAGGTGGAGGGATTCGGGATTGAACCCATACAACCGATAAACGACAAGGATATGACAATGAAACGGACTATATATATAATAGGTATGGTGGCACTGGTGGGCATGGCATCGGAGGCATCCGCCCAAAGCGTGACCTACAGCCACGATGATGCGAAGATGAACCAGATAACCGTGGCGGAAATCGGATCCGGCTCGCTGACACCGGAGTTTTACTACTGGCTGCTGCATAATTCTTACCGCAAGAGTGCCGCAGCCAAAAACAAGATGACGTTCCGCACGACGGCGGGCATCAACCTCTACAACCAGGTGGATGAAGCCGAGGCGTTGGACTCTGCCATGACACAACGGGCGAGGATAGAAGCCTTGAACGTGGCAGACCGCAGCGGAGGGGCATTGGATATGGCATGGCTGGCGGAGGGCGGGAAGGTTAACGCCGCCTTGGAGAATTTCAACCAAAATATCCGGAGAATAACGGAAGCCGGTGGCAGCAATTATGAGCAGGAGCATTGGCGTGAGCAATATAATGTGTTCCTCTGTGCCATCAAGTCGGTGCAGGAAGCCTATATGCCCAATTCCCAACGCAAGAAACAATACCTGCGCATCCACGCCGACATCATCCGAAAGAATGAGATATTAGTGCGCTACCTCGTGCGGCTGGCCAATTCCACCAAGGTGGCGGAACTGCTGGATGCTTCTGTCATCATTGAAGACCGCCGGGCACAAATCGCTATGGCGGCGATGAACAGATGGCGCGAGGCTGGTTGGCGGGCAACAGAGGATTAAGTCGAAGGTAGGGAAAAGATGATTCAATAACCAATACATATAAAACAATGAGCAAGGATCACACAATTCAGGTGTTCAGTCATCCGCAGTTCGGAAGCATCAACACCGTAGAAACGGAGAATGGGAAAGTGTTGTTCAAGGCAACTGATGTGGCAGAAGCATTAGGCTATTCTAATCCGCAAAGAGCCATCAGAGTCCACTGTAAAGGGGTGACCAATTTGGTCACCCCCTATGAAAATCAGCTTGGTACGGTTATTATGCAACCGACTAACTACATTTCAGAGGCTGACATTTACCGTTTGGTGATGCGCAGTAAACTGTCCGAAGCGGAGAAGTTTCAGGATTGGGTATGCGAGGAAGTTTTGCCGAGCATCCGCAAGCATGGAGGCTATCTGACCGATGCCGCCTTGCAACGTGTGGTAACAGAACCGGACTTCCTGATAGGTTTGGCCAATGCCATCAAGGAGGAACGGAAGAACCGGTTGGAAGTGGAAGCAAAGTGTGAGGAACAAAAGATGCTTATCGGCAGGCAGCAAGAACAAATCGAGGAATTGGGCAAGCGCACCAGCTATGTGGACTTGGTGTTGCAATGCAAGGGATTGCTCGACATCACGCAAATTGCACAGGATTATGGGATGTCAGGAAGGAAGATGAATGCCGTGTTGCACGAGAAAGGCATCCAGTACAAGGACAACAAGCAATGGATCCTGTATGCCGCTTACAAGGACAAGGGCTATGTACATAGTGCCACCTTATCCTTAGAGAACGGGAAATCGGTGATGCGTACCCAGTGGACGCAGAAAGGACGAATGTTCATCTACGAGAAGCTGAAGGCGGACGGTATTCTGCCCGTGATGGAACGGGAACAATCCCCAGTGAATAATCAAACAACAGCATAACGATATGGGAGACGACATACTTTCGGATTTCGGCATTCATTTGCTGGAAGAAGAGATCGACGATGTGATATTCCAGACCAACGAGTTCCTCTGTGATGCCACGTTTACGGGCACACAAGGCCCATTTTGGTGGATCTTGCAGATGTGCATGGCATTGGCCGCCCTGTTTGCCATCATCATGGCAGCGGGCATGGCTTATAAGATGATGGTGAAGAAAGAGCCACTGGACGTGATGAAACTGTTCAAGCCGTTGGCAGTGGCCATTATCATGTCATGGTGGTATCCGCCCGCCGATACGGGCATTACCAATAGCGGCAGCAGTTGGTGCGTGTTGGACTTCCTTTCCTACATACCGAATGCCATCGGTTCGTACACCCACGACCTTTACCAGGCCGAAGCCTTGCAGATTACGGACAAGTTTGAGGAGGTGCAACAACTTATCTACGTGCGCGATACGATGTACACCAGCTTGCAGGCACAAGCCGACATTGCCCGCAGCGGAACGATGGATCCGGTCTTGGTGGAATCGACGATGGAACAGACCGGCGTGGACGAAGTGACGGAAATGGAGAAAGATGCCAGCCGTCTGTGGTTCACCTCCTTGGTGAGCGGGGCGACCGTCTGTTTGGATAAAATCGTGATGGTCATTGCCTTGATTGTATATAGAATCGGTTGGTGGGCGACGATTTATTGTCAGCAAATCTTACTTGGAATGCTGACGATATTCGGTCCTATCCAATGGGCTTTTAGCCTCCTGCCCAAATGGGAAGGAGCTTGGGCGAAGTGGATGACAAGGTATCTGACCGTTCATTTCTATGGAGCGATGCTGTACTTCGTTGGCTTCTATGTACTGCTCCTGTTCGATATCGTGCTGTGCATCCAGGTGGAGAACCTGACGGCGATAACCGCCAGTGAGCAGACAATGGCCGCCTACCTGCAGAACTCGTTCTTCTCGGCGGGCTACCTGATGGCGGCGAGCATCGTGGCGTTGAAGTGTTTGAACCTTGTGCCAGACTTAGCGGCGTGGATGATACCGGAGGGCGATACCGCTTTCTCAACCCGTAATTTCGGCGAAGGAGTGGCGCAACAGGCGAAGATGTCAGCCACAGGAGCGATGCACAGCCTATTAAAGTAAAAATGATCAATAGCGACCAACGTATGATACATTTAGAACTTTTTTCAGGCATAGGTGGATTTAGCAAAGGGCTGGAAGCTGCCGGATACGCCTTCGACACTGTGTACTATTCAGAGATAGACAAACATGCAATCGCTAATTTCAAATACAATTATCCAAATGCAACATATATCGGCTCGGTTACGGACATTTATGGAGCAGACATTGAACGTCCCAACCTCATCACTTTCGGAAGCCCTTGCCAGAATTTTAGCCCAATCGGAGACGGGAAAGGGCTTATGGGACGAGAAAGCGGGCTTGTCAGCCATGCCATTGAAGCTGTCAGACGGTTCAGACCTGACGTTTTTATCTGGGAAAATGTTAAAGGAGTCCTCTTCGCAAAACATCGCTCAGATTTTTGGGAAATCATCAAAGCTTTTGCCGACATTGGGGGTTATCGACTCGAATGGCAACTGTTTAATACGTCATGGTTTCTACCCCAAAACAGGGAACGAATATACCTTGTCGGACGTCTTGCAGAAAGATGTGCCGCAGGCATATTTCCTCTCTTGCCGCAAGGGTGCTTCGATAACAAGGGGCGGAATTGCCCACTTCATACCCGTCCATTATTCGGAGCAGTAATGAGGGGATATTACAAGCAACCCAATACGGGGAATTATCTTCCGTGCTTGCTGCCCGGTGAGGAATATGGTAAAAAGCCTACGGAAAACATGTATGGGCGCATCCGAATGCTCACAGAAATAGAATGCGAAAGGTTGCAAGGTTTTCCGGATGACTATACACGGTATGGCATCTACGGTGATGAACAGAAAGAAATCCGTAAGTGCCACCGATATGCCTTACTTGGTAATGCGGTGAGCGTACCTGTGGTGGCAGCAATTACAAAAAGGATAAAAGAAACTACTCATTTATAGAATTATGGTCATAAAAAACTTGGAGAACAAAATCAAATTGGTGGGGATTGTCTGCGTGGCGGTCATTGTGGGATGCGTGGTCATCAGCTTGTCGAGCATTTGGACGGCAAGGGGTATGGTGGCCGACGCACAGCAGAAAATCTATGTGTTGGACGGGAATGTACCGATACTGGTGCAGCGCACATCCATGGAGGAAACGCTCGATGTAGAAGCGAGGAGCCATGTCGAAATGTTCCACCACTACTTTTTTACATTGGCTCCCGATGACAAGTACATCCAATATACGATGGAGAAAGCGATGTACTTGGTGGACGAAACAGGATTGGCGCAGTACAACACGCTGAAAGAAAAAGGATTCTACAACAACATCATGGGTACGAGTGCGGTGTTCAGCATCTTTTGTGACAGCATCAAATTCGATAAGGAAAAGATGGAGTTCACCTACTATGGACGGCAACGCATCGAGCGGCGCACCTCCATACTGATGCGTGAACTGGTTACTGCCGGGCAACTGAAACGGGTGCCACGGACAGATAACAACCCGCACGGACTGCTGATCACGAATTGGCGCACCCTGCTGAACAAAGACATCGAGCAGCGAACGAAGAACAACTATTAAATTAAAAATGAAGAATTGAGAATTAAGAATGAATAATGAAGAGTTAAACCAACAATCAAATAAGCTGACATTATGGGATGGAAGAAACTGATTTTCGGGGAGAAGATGCCTGACAGGGATGACCCGAAGTATGAGAAACGGTACCAGAAAGAAGTAGAGGCAGGAAAGAAAGCCGCCCGTTTCCTGCGGATAGACAAGATGGCCGGGTGTGCGCAACGGTTTGCCTGCAAGCATCCGAGGTGGTTTCTCGGCATTGTGTTCGGCATCGTGTTGGGATGCCTCGCGCTCAATGTGTGCCGCGTGGTGTCGGTATGCACCATGCCTGAGAGCGGGAAACGGACAACCGCCACAGAGCGGCAGGAGATTCTTTTGAAACAAAAACAACCCACGCATGATGATGACGGACAAAATTAATTTCAGACAGCCCAAGTACATGCTTCCGGCCATCCTCTACCCTTTACTGTTGGTAACGGGGTATTTGGTGATGGACATCTTCGATACGGAAGTGGTGGAAACGCCCTCCAAGTTGCAGACCACCGAGTTCCTGAACCCGGAACTGCCCGAGGCTCAGATGCGCGATGACGGCATCGGCGGCAAGTATGAGAGCATGGTAAAGTCCTACGGCCGGATACAGGATTATTCCGCCGTGGAAAACATTGAACGGAACAACAATGAAACAGAGAAAGAAGATTACGATTCCCGCTACACCGATGAAGACCTCGCCCTGCTCGATTCGGAAGCAGCCGCAAGGTCGGAGGAACTGGAACGCCTGCGTGAGATGCAGGAACAGTTGCGGCAGAGTGCCGAAAGAGGCGAAGCGATGGTGGCGGATTCCGCCGAAATGCAACCGTTGAGCGAGGAGGAACGCATCGCCCGAAGTGAGCAACGGCGCAAGGAAGCCCTTGCCGAGTTAGACAAAGCGTTGGCAGAAGCCAGGGCGCAAGGGCAAAAGGGCTTGCAAGATGCGGACAGTACCGAAACGGAGAGTCTTGCCCCTACCGGCAGTGTCGCCATAGGCGGCAAGGTGGAAATCAACGAAAATGCCGTGAACGAACTGGCCGAAAATGCCGAGAGCGAACAAGTGGTGAAAAAGGTAAAGACCTCTTCGGACTACTTCAACACCTTGGCCGAGAACGAGCCGGAACCCCGCCTGATAAAAGCCATCATTGACGAGGACATCAAGGCCGTGGAAGGCTCGCGGGTGCGCCTGCGGCTGTTGGACGACATCGAAATTGACGGGAAAGTGGTGGAAAAAGGAACCTACCTCTATGCCACGATGAGCGGTTTCGGCAGCCAACGGGTAAAAGGCAGCATCAAGAGTCTGTTGGTGGATGATGAATTAGTCAAAGTGAACCTCTCCCTCTACGATACGGACGGGCTGGAAGGACTTTATGTGCCGAGCAGTTCATTCCGGGAGACCACGCAAGACGTGGCCTCGAATGCGTTGGGAAGTACGATGAGTTTCAACAACGGCTCGACCGGGAACACCTTTGCCCAATGGGGTATGCAAGCCATCCAAAACGCCTACCAACGCACGAGCAACGCCCTATCAAAGGCAGTGCGCAAGAACAAGGCGAAGCTGAAATACGGCACGTTCGTCTATCTGGTGAACGGCAGGGAAAAGAGGAACAATTAAGCATGATGTAACAAAAGACAAAATCGTAGAAAATGAAACTGATAGCAAAAGGAATAGTGGCTTTGGCCGTCCTATTGACTGGAACAGCAGCCAAGGCGCAACAGACCTACAACGAAATGGAACAGCTGACGGTGAACGAGCAGGTGACTACCGTCATCACCGCCACTGAACCTATCCGCTTCGTGGATATCTCCACGGACAAGATAGCGGGAGACCAGCCCATCAACAACACCATCCGCCTGAAACCCAAAGATGCCGGACACGAGGACGGCGAGGTGCTGGCCATCGTCACCATTGTGACGGAACGCTACCGCACCCAATACGCCTTGCTCTATACGACAAGGATGCAGGAGGCCGTGACGGACAAGGAGGTGCAGCCGTTGGAAATGACCGCCTACCACAATCCGGCGGTATCGCTCTCCACCGAGGACATGTACCGCTTTGCCCGGCAGGTGTGGCTGTCACCGGCCCGTTACCGTAATGTGAGCCGCAGGGAGCACCGCATGACCATGCGGCTGAACAACATTTACGCCGTGGGCGACTACTTCTTTATCGACTTCTCCATTGAGAACCGTACCAACATCCGTTTTGACATCGATGAGATTCGTGTCAAGTTAGTAGACAAGAAAGTGTCGAAAGCCACCAATTCACAGGTCATCGAACTGTTGCCGGAAATGGAGCTGGAACAGAAAAATTCATTCCTGCACGGCTACCGCAACGTGCTGGTCATAAAGAAGATGACCTTTCCCAACGACAAGGTACTGACCATCGAAGTGAGCGAGAAGCAGATTTCGGGTCGCACCATCGCGTTGAACATAGACTATGAGGATGTGCTTTGTGCGGACAGTTTCAATGACGCTTTATTACAGGAGGAGTGAGGGAAATGAAAAATGAAGAATTAAAAATGAAGAATTGGGCTGTGCAAAAGGGCTTGGCAGTATTGGTTTTCCTGTTTATGGCCGCCTTGCCCGGCTTTGCCGATGACCGGCACGGCAGAATCCAAATTGGAACGGGATTGCTGTATGAAAGGGGTATGGACTTGACCATTGGCTATGAGTACGAAACGAACTACCATCATGCGTGGGAGTTCTTCGGGAATGTCTATCTGAAATGGGACGAATGTGCGGACTGCAAGCATGTCTGCCCGGAATCGTTCTGGAACAATTATAACACGTGGGGCGTGGGTGCAGCTTACAAGCCATGCGTGTTCCGCAGCCGTAACCATCACGGCAACCTGCGCTTGGGTGGGTCGCTGGGGTCAGACCGTGACCGAGTGTTGGGCGGAATCCACGTGGGCTATGAGCACAGCTATGCGTTGCGCAAGGGGTGGATGCTGTTTTGGCAGGCCAAGTGCGATTTGATGATAAAAGGGGAAGATTTGTTCCGGACAGGAATTGTCATCGGCGTGAAGATACCTACGAAATAAGGCTTTTGCACACAGATGACACAGATAGAACAGATTTTCCCAGATTGGAGTATTTACTTATATATAATATAAGGTATGCAAACGAAAACAATAAAAACAAGAATAGGGGGTATGGCAATCATGACCATGCTGACATTCGGATTGATTGGTTGCGACGGGCATCACGACCCATTGGACACCTCGACGAAAGTAGGTCATATCCTTTGCACGGATGGCAAGACACGAAGCTACGAAGATTATGCGGCTTCCGGCAAGGAGGCGATAGCCGTGGTGTTTCATGTAAACCTAAACGAAGAGGAGGTGGGGACGGGGTATGCAGTCTATCTGCACGACCTTGCCCCGGAAGCCTTTGCGGACAGCATCGGTGTGTCGCAGGGAACATCGGCCGACTTGACGGCTTACGATGGAAACGAGAATACCTTTGCGCTGTATGATACAGATGATGTTTCCTCACCGATGGCCATGCGGGTGTTTGACTTGTGGCGGTACGGGCAAAGTGCCTACGTGCCATCGGTGGCGCAGATGGGGTTGCTCTATGCAGCCAAGGAATTTGTTAATCCCTACATCGTGGCTTGCGGAGGCGACCCATTGCCCAATGAAGCCGATGAATGTTGGTATTGGACGAGTACCGAAGTGGAAGGACAGGAAACCGCCAAGGCGTGGCTCTATTCGATGGGCAGCGGGACCATACAGGAAACGCCCAAGCTGCAAACGCATAAAGTAAGGGCGATAGTCACTTTGTATAATGAAGAACGATGAATGAAGAATTATTGCGTGTTTGTTAATCGAACCAAAATATAGGAAGGAAACATGGAAGAAAGCAAGGAACTGCAAGGGGCTTATAAGATATTTCGGACGGTGGTGTACGTGTCGGTGTTGGTGGAGTTCTTCATGTACGCCATCGACCCAGCGGTGCTGGACCACTGGAACGGCATCGTGTGCGACGTGCACGACCGCATGAAGTCGTGGCTCATTTACCATGACGGCAACCTGATATACAGCAAGGTGGCGACCGTCCTGCTGATTTGCATCACTTGTGTGGGAACGCGCAACAAGAAACATTTGGAGTTCAACGCCCGGAGGCAGGTGCTCTACCCGTTGGTGAGTGGCATCGGCTTCCTCGTGCTGGCCGTCTGGCTTTACAATCACCCGATGGAGATACGTGTTTATTCCCTGCGTTTGAACGTCATCTTCTATATGGCGGCATCCGTGCTGGGTACTATCCTTGTCCATGTGGCACTGGATAATATCTCGAAGTTCCTGAAAGAGGGATTATTGAAAGACCGATTCAACTTGGAGAACGAGAGCTTCGAGCAATGCACGGAGTTGGTGGAGAACAAGTATTCGGTCAACGTGCCCATGCGCTACTATTACAAAGGGAAGTTCCGCAAGGGATGGGTGAACATCAGCAACCCGTTCCGAGGAACTTGGGTAGTCGGTACACCCGGTTCAGGTAAGACCTTTTCCATCATTGAGCCTTTCATCCGCCAGCATTCCGCCAAGGGATTCGCGATGGTGGTCTATGACTACAAGTTTCCCACTTTGGCAACCAAACTCTATTACCATTACAAGAGAAACCAGAAGTTAGGGAAACTGCCCAAAGGATGCAAGTTCAACATCATCAATTTTGTCAATGTGGAATACAGCCGGAGGGTGAACCCGATACAGGCAAAGTACATCCCCAACCTTGCCGCCGCCAGTGAAACGGCGGAAACTTTGCTGGAGTCTTTGCAGAAAGGCAAGAAAGAAGGAGGCGGAGGAAGCGACCAGTTCTTCCAGACATCAGCTGTGAATTTCCTTGCCGCCTGCATCTACTTCTTCGTGAACTACGAACGTGAGCCTTACGACAAGGACGGGAACAGACTGTATGCGGAAAAGGTGCAGGACAAGGAAACGAAATTTTGGAAACCTACTGGCGTGGTGCGTGACCGTAAGGGCGGCAACATCGTGGAACCGGCCTACTGGTTGGGGAAGTATTCTGACATGCCGCACATCCTGTCGTTTCTGAACGAGAGCTACCAGACCATCTTCGAGGTGTTGCAGACCGACAACGAGGTGGCACCGCTGCTCGGTCCGTTCCAAACGGCGTTCCAGAACAAAGCTATGGAACAGTTGGAAGGCATGATAGGCACGCTGCGCGTCTATACCTCCCGATTGGCCACCAAGGAGAGCTACTGGATATTCCATAAGGACGGCGATGATTTTGACCTGAAAGTATCCGATCCGAAAAATCCCAGTTACTTATTGATAGCCAACGACCCGGAAATGGAAAGCATCATAGGTGCGCTGAATGCCTTGATATTGAACCGCCTGGTGACCCGTGTGAATACCGGGCAGGGCAAGAACATCCCCGTGAGCATCATCGTGGACGAGCTGCCCACCTTGTACTTCCACAAGATAGACCGACTGATAGGCACGGCGCGAAGCAACAAGGTGAGCGTGGCATTGGGGTTTCAGGAACTGCCACAGTTGGAAGCAGACTACGGCAAGGTGGGTATGCAGAAGATTATCACCACTGTTGGTAACGTAGTGTCAGGCTCTGCCCGCTCGAAAGAAACGCTTGAATGGCTGAGCAACGACATTTTCGGCAAGGTAGTACAGCTGAAGAAAGGCGTGACCATCGACCGCGACAAGACCAGCATCAACCTGAACGAGAATATGGACAACCTTGTGCCTGCTTCGAAGATAAGCGACTTGCCTACAGGATGGATATGCGGACAGGTAGCCCGTGACTTCGTGAAGACCAAGACCGGACGGGGCGGCAGCATGAACATACAGGAAGCCGAAGAGTTCAAAACCTCGAAATTCCTCTGCAAGACCGACTTCGATATGGGGGAAATCAAACGGGAGGAAGCAGGGTATGTACCTTTGCCCAAGTTCTACACGTTCCCATCCAAAGAAGAAAGGGAACGCATCCTGTACAGGAACTTCGTGCAGGTGGGTATGGATGTGAAGGAAATGATAAAGGATGTGGTGAACCGACGAGGGGCCAAATGATTTTTAACTCCTAAAATATCAACGTTATGACAACATCTGTAAAAGCTAAATTCAGACCCTCGCGGGTAAAAGGGAAAGCAGGAGCCATATACTTCCGGGTAATTCACGACCGAGTAGCCCGGCAAATCGGCACAGGTTGTAAGCTTTACCCCGAAGAATGGAAGAACGGAGAGGTGGTGCTTCCCGAACATGACACGGAACGCGGTAGCTACCTTGCGAAAGTTGCGCTGAACCTGCAAACGATGAAGAAACAGGTGGAAGCTGCCATCCGGTGTTTAGACGAGGCAGGCAAGCCCTATACCGCCGATGACGTGGTGGCGGCATACCTGTTGCCCCATGACGATGGACACAGCCTTCGTGCATTTTCCTACAAATTGGCCGAGCATCTGAAACGCACTGGGCAGCATCGACTGGCAGAAACCTACACTTCGTCCGTGAACAGCTTCTTGCGCTTCCGTGGGGAGCAAGGCGACATCCGTTTGGACGAGATTGATGAAGACCTGATCAAAGAGTACGAGTATTACCTCCTTGAAGAGTGCAAGCTGTGCCGGAACACCTCCTCGTTCTACAACCGCAACTTACGGGCCATTTACAACCGGGCCGTGAAAAAGAAGCTGACCATAGACCGTCACCCCTTCTCGGAAGTCTATACCGGCGTGGACAAAACCGCCAAGCGAGCCCTCCCCATCCAAACCGTGAAAGACATTAAGGACTTGGATTTCGGAGAGGATACCGAAATGGCCTTTATCCGAGACCTTTATCTGATGAGTTTTGACCTGCGCGGCATTTCGTTCGTGGACTTGGCCATGCTGGAAACCGACCAGTTGAAGGACGGCTACTTGACGTACTACCGTCAGAAGACCCGTCAGAAACTCGAAATCAAGTGGGAAAAACAGATGCAGGAGATAGTGGAGCGATACCACGTGGAAGGCTCCCGCTATCTGTTGCCCATCCTCAGCGAAGATGGTGGCGACTTGAGGCGGCAATACCTGAACGCCCTACACCGAATGAACCTCCAACTGAAGAAGATAGGCAAATTGGTAAACTGCCCTATCCCGCTGACAACTTATACGGCGAGGCATTGTTGGGCCAGCGCAGCCTATCGGCTGAACATACCCACCTCGTCCATCAGTCAGGCATTGGGGCATGATTCGGAAAAGACCACACGCATCTACTTAAACTCCTTGGACAACCGGGTGATTGATGATGCGAATATGACGGTCATTCGTGCGGTGTATGCTTGATGGCATCCAAATTAAACGGCTTGGTTAGATAGGAGGAATTTGTCCTATCTGCCTATCGGACAGCTGATTTTGCGAAAGTTCTTCTTCGCGCACCCACAGGCTAATTATGTTTGGTGGATGCGCCGGACTGTTATTACCTGCCTTAAACGGCAAAATGGGAAAGAAGGATGGAAAAAGCGGTGGTTTCTTCTATCAAGACATAATAAGCAGAATTTCTGCTATATGCCATATAAATAAGGAGAAGATTTTGCGGGAAAGTAACGGATTTTTGTTGAGTAAAATAAGCTATCTCTCTTTAAGAGATGGATTTATGCGTTGCAAAGATACAAAAAATGCCATGAAATCCATAATATGCCAAATAAAATGTGTTCGAACGAACTCTATTTTTATGTTTTTGCTTGGCAAATGCAAGCGATTCGTTGAACAATATCAGTTTTTTTCAAATTGCAAATAACTGATATTCAATGATACTATCCCTTTGATACATCTCTTAAAGAGAGATGTACCGATTTCGGTATCATGAATGGGTTCCAAAGCTTCAGGTCAAAGCATATTCATCCGAGAACGGAATGACCTGTAGGCAAGAAACCAATTGTGGTATAAACTATCGGAAGATTGGGCTTAATTAAACTAAGGGGTTATAAAAACCTTGAATTGTTGAGCAAATCTAACTATCTCTTAGCAAGAGATATATGCAGGCACAAAGGTATAAAAAATATCAAATAAAACAGTAAGAATGAGCAAAAAAGATTCGCTTGATACCTATTTTTATGTTTGACAGAATTTGTTTTTGTTTGACAGATGTTGAGCGATGGACTATTGAGGATTTCTTTTCTGTATTGATTTACAATACCTTAATGCTTGCGATTATGAAGGTTTCATCTCTTGCTAAGAGATGTACCGTAATTGGTAGTGTTTTCGCAACGTTATACGTGCGAAGTAAAGCAATGCCGAAAAAGGAAATGATAGTATGTAAAATGAACGGGGTATTCCCCGAACTTTTTGGCAAATGTGATGTAACTTCTTGTATTTCAGGATATATGAAATGCTTGAAGGAGTCAGAAAAGTGTCTTTTACGCAATTGACAATCACTTTTTCATTCTATGGACGAAACGCAATTTTCACAAGAAAGTTTGCAATGGTTTGCCATGCGTGACCTCAAACGCAGACATGCCAAGTTGCCGGCCTACAAGCTATTTGAGAACTTGAAGGTACGGTATTTCACGCCCATGGTGCATCGATTGGTTGTTGTCAATGGCAAACGGGTAGATCAAGAAGTGCCTTTCATGCAGGATTTACTCTTTGTGAAAGACACAAGAGCACACCTCGACTTCATTGTAGAGAGCAACCCGAAACTGCAATATCGATACAAAATCGGTGTGCAACACACGCCCATCATTGTACCGACTGCAGATATGGAACGTTTCATCTATGCCGTTGAATCCAGTGAAAATCCCAAATTTTACGCCTTGAATGAGGTGACATCCGATATGGTAAACCGCAAAATCCGTATTATTGGAGGGAAACTGGATGGTTATACAGGCACATTAGTGACTACACGCGGATCAAAGAACAAAAGACTGTTGGTGGAACTCCCCACTTTATTGGCTGCTTCCATAGAGGTGGAAGCGGAATATATTCAACTCGTAAAATAAAGTAAAATCATTGATTATGTATGATATAACCTTATCTATTGTATTCATTGTGGCTGTTATGCTATTTACATGGGCGATAATCTTGCATCTTAAACATTCCCAACGAGGTGAAGATCCTAATGATGATAAAAATCGAAAGCCTTTTCTTGACAGTAAAGGTAATCATTGTTACTACGACCGGAAATTGATGCAATAAGAAACGAAATTGGAAATAAGCACGAATGAACAGGTTTGGAATAGAATTAGGCAAGTTGATGGAGGATTACTTGTCAGACATACTTTTCAACGAAAGTTTAAATAAAGACTATATTCATTTATATCAAGTAAGCGATTGTTGGGTGGCATTTGAACGTTCAGCGTTCAATCTTTGCCTCTGCTACTCAAAAGCGGTAGTCAACGCTATGAAAGTGTTTATTGCACCTTTTCCTATTGTTTTGGTCAGTGTAGAGGACAGGGAAATGCCATTAGCAGTGGGTGATTTGGAGTGTACGAAAAGGACTCTTGTAGAAAGGATATACAAGGCAGGGGAATCATCAGATTCCAAGTCATTCCAAAAATGGCATCATCGGAATACATTGGCATTTCAAGGCTTTTAATTATATTATAGCTATCTGGTTGCAAGAAAAAAACAAACGTATGAATATATATAAAGTATTTTACATCTTGCTCATAGCAGCAAGCGTGGTGACATTGAATTCATGTGGTTCATCCAAGGAAGTGGTTTATTTCCAAGACTTAAAGCCAGGAGAAACAGAAATCAAGTTGCCTGAGGTGAAAGCCATCACCGTTCGTCCAGAGGACAAAATTTCAATCATTGTAAACAGTCGTGACCCACAGTTGACGGACTTGTTCAACCTGCCTTACGTATCCAGACAGTTGGGGCAATCCCTAAGAACTAATGGCGTTACGGTTTCAAACAATCAAGGTGTTTCCGCTTATACAGTTGATACCCATGGAGAAATAGACTTTCCTGTACTCGGTAAGATGTACGTCGCTGGGATGAAACGGGAAGAAATAGCTGAATATATCAAAAATGAATTGATAAAGGAAAATTTGGTAAAGGATCCTGTTGTGACTGTTGAGTTTGCCAATCTCTGCATATCCGTGTTGGGCGAGGTGAACAGTCCGGGACGTTTCAGTATTGACCGGGACAGGCTAACCATACTTGACGCACTCAGCATGGCAGGAGACCTGACCATTTACGGAAACCGTTCAAAGGTGATGGTGTTACGGCAAGAAGGGGATGTGCAACGGGTATATGGGTTGAACCTCACTCGCGGTGAGCATATCTACACTTCGCCCGCCTATTATCTTCAACAAAATGACGTGGTTTATGTGGAGCCCAATGCGGTGAAGGCCCGTCAATCCACCGTCAATGGCAATAACGTGCGCTCCACCTCATTCTGGATTTCACTGGCATCATTATTGACATCAGTAGCTATCCTTATTTTTAATTAAATCACTTCAATCTAAATATCGTATATCGTGGCAATTCAAAACAATATATCCAAACCGAAGCAGGCGGATGACTTTATCCGCATACAAGATTTATTCTATCTCTGTGTCAACAAGTGGTATTGGTTCGTCATTTCATTGGTTATAACCATCGGGATAGCCATTATTTATCTTTTGACCACTCCGCCGGTATATACCCGTTCCGCCTCTCTCCTCATCAAGGAAGACTCAAAAGGGAACTCTTTGGGCGATGCGGCAGGCTTGATGGGAGATTTTGACCTTTTTCAAACTAATACAAACGTAAACAATGAAATACAATCGTTGCAATCGCCTGCTGTGATGCTTGATGTAGTGAAACGCCTTCATTTGGATATTAATTATCACACAGATGGAGGTTTTTACAAGAAAGTTTTGTATGGACAAGATTGTCCCTATACGGTAAATTTCAACGATTTGAAAGACAATGAGAGTGTCGCCTTTACAATTAATTCCAGTCAAGATGGCCAAATACTTCTGACTGATTTTTTACGCGAAGGTGAAGATGTGGAAGGAGAGTTGACAGTTGCTCTGAATGAAACTGTTGATACTCCTATCGGTAAACTTGTTGTGAAGACTGCGAATGATACTGCCATCTATAATGCCCCTATTTATGTTTCGCGTAGAGGATATCAAGATGCCACAGATGACTACGCTTCCAATCTTTCAGTTACTCTGAGTGATGAGAAATCTACTGTGATTAATCTTTCATTCAAAGACGTGTGCATCCAACGGGCGGAAGATGTACTAAACACAGTGATAGCTGTTTATAATGAAAATTGGATAAAGGATAAAAACCAAATAGCCGTCAGCACCTCGGCTTTCATCAGCGACCGTCTTGGCGTGATTGAGCAAGAACTTGGCAATGTGGATGAAAACATTTCTTCCTACAAGAGCGAACACCTGTTGCCCGATGTACAGGCTGCAGCAAGTATGTATATGGCTCAAAGCAGCGAAACCAACGCTCAAATCTTAGCATTGAACACACAACTTTCCATGGCTCGGTATATTCGCAACTACCTGACCAATGCAACCAGCAAGAACCAGTTGCTCCCTGCCAACTCTGGCATCGAAAGCCCCGGCATCGAGCAGCAGATTGCCAATTATAACACGGCTCAACTTCGGCGTAATGACCTTGTGGCAAACAGTAGCGAAAAGAACCCGTTGGTAGTGGATATGGACCAGTCTTTGGAGAATATGCGCCGTGCCATCATCACCTCCATAGACAACCATATCACGACCTTGAACACCCAACTGCGTTCCTTGCGACAGAGCGAACAACAGACCACGGCAAGAATAGCCGCCAACCCTACACAAGGCAAATACCTGTTGTCTGTGGAACGTCAACAGAAAGTCAAGGAAGCCTTGTACCTGTTCCTGCTACAGAAACGTGAAGAAAATGAACTTTCCCAAGCTTTCACGGCCTATAATACCCGCGTTATCACGCCACCGTCGGGCAGCATGATACCGACAGCACCCGTGAAAAAGAATATTGCTTTGGTTGCATTCGCTTTGGGTATTCTTATCCCGGTGGTGATTATCTTCATCCGAGAGAACATAAACACCAAGGTGCGTGGCCGCAAGGACTTGGAGTCACTCTCCGTGCCGTTTGTCGGAGAAATTCCACAGGCAGAAAGTGGCAAGAAGAAAAAGACTACGCACGCCACCAAAGAGATTGTCATCCGCCAAGGCAAACGAGATATCGTTAATGAAGCGTTCCGCGTTTTGCGTACCAATTTGGAATTTATCCTCGATGTCAAGGAGGACAAGGACAGGGCAAGTGTCACCTTGATTACCTCGTTCAACCCAGGTAGCGGCAAGACGTTCTTGACCATGAATACCGCTGCAACCTTTGCCATGAAAGGGAAACGGGTTCTGGTAGTGGATGGAGACCTGCGCCATGGTTCGGCATCAGCCTACGTTGGCTCTCCGAAGAAGGGCCTAAGCGACTATCTCGGCAAGCGTGAGAACAACTGTGAAGATTTAGTAGTGGAAAAGGAAAACTATCCCGGTTTGTTTGTCCTCCCAGTAGGTACTATCCCTCCCAACCCTACCGAGTTGTTGGCTGAACCACGCTTGGCTGAACTGATGGAAAAGATGCGTAGCCGTTTCGACTATATCCTCATTGACTGTCCTCCTGTAGATATTGTGGCAGACACGCAAATCATAGAGAAACTTGCCGACCGCACTGTTTTCATTGTCCGCGCAGGCTTGTTGGAACGTGATATGCTACCCAAATTGCAAAGTGATTACGAGGCTAAGCGATTCAAGAACATGGCACTCGTGCTGAACGGTACGATAGGTGGCAGCAACCGTTACGGATACAAGTATGGTTATCGTTATGGATACAAGTACGGCTATCAGTACGGTTATGGTGGTAAGAATTATTATAGCAGTAAGTGATAATATTGCTGGGAAAGTCTGTTGTGTAAGGGAATAGCGGTCCATTAATTCTCTAACATATAGACTTTCCCGTTTCTATAGACCATACATTGCCCCTATCCTATGTGGCCATTTCGTAAAAAGCAGACATTGGAAGAAAGTGGTTTTTTCCGTGGCTTTACTGACTGGCATTGTCATATTCTACCCGGAGTAGATGATGGCGTACAGTCCATGGAAGAATCCCTGCAAATACTTGCCGAATATGAACGGTTGGGAGTAAAAGAAGTGTGGCTCACTCCACACATTATGGAGGACATTCCCAATATCACTGAAAAGTTGAGAAACAGATTTGTGGAACTGAAAGCTGCATACCAAGGCACTGTGATGCTTCATCTTGCTTCGGAGAACATGCTTGACAATCTATTTGAAGAACGATTAGAGAAGAATGACCTCTTGCCTATAGGCAAAGATGGCAAGCATTTGTTGGTAGAAACAAGTTATTTCAATCCTCCAATGGGCTTGAACAATATTTTGCTTCGCATTAAGTCTAAGGGCTATTATCCGATATTGGCACATCCAGAACGCTATATGTATATGAGCGAGGCAGATTACAGACAGCTAAAATCCATGAACATTAAGTTTCAGCTTAATCAATTCTCGCTCTTTGGCCTATATGGGATAAATGTACAAAAACGTTCTAAGGAACTACAAAAGTGGGAAATGTATGATTTCATAGGAAGCGATTTGCATACAATGAAAGTATTAAACAATATCTTACAAATTAAGATTTAACGAATATTATGTTTCCATATCTAACTGCCTTGAAGGCAACCCGAATATGGGAGAAAGCAAAAAAAGTAGAGGGATATAATCCCAATATCTGGCGTAAAGATTTTGCCGGGGCTTGGATTCGAAAACTCGATTATGGGCAGCGTACTATGTATGGCTGGAGTATAGATACAATCTGTCCATTATCTTGTGGAGGCAAAATAGATATTGATAATCTAATACCTATACATTGGAGGAACAATATTTGCAAAGCTGACAATTATCCATCCTTTAAAACTTGTATTACGTCAAGCGACCGTAAAAATATATTCTTTATTCAAGAATGGCAAATCAAATAGAACTACTAAAAGAAAATAATGATCATAAATCATCAAAGTTATTTCGCACATACGAAATATGGATTTGCATTGTTTTCTTTGTCAGCATCATTTCTTGTGTTGTTCTGTTTTCATGGAAAGGGCCAGAGTTTTCGACACAAGTTCCTATTGATGCAGAACGTTGGGGACAATTAGGGGATTTTATTGGCGGATTGTTGGGTACTGGTCTATCTTTGTTCAGTGTCTTTTTATTGTATAGAGCATTTGAAGCCCAACGTGAAGCTAATTCCATAACAATAAAAGCCAATAAGGCAATGGATGATGATTATCTTCGACATATAGATTGGGAGAAATCAAGACAGTTTGATGGAAACTTTAACTCACTCCTTGCACTATATAGAGAGGCTATTCAGGGTTATAAGTGCGAGGGTGCTGAATCAGGGAAACATTCTCTTAATCAATTAGTAAGTCGTTCTTTAGACAACTGTGCCTTTAACAATAATGAAACTTTCAAGAAAAGAGTTGATGCTGCTTGCCGTGAATTATTTACCGATTTGAATGATTGTCGTCATTTAGTGAATACACATATGCGATTATTATATCAATTATTGTTTTTACTCAATATCAGTAATATCAATGAGGAAGAAAAAAGAATATATGCAAAGTCGCTTCGTAGCCAGTTATCAGAAATGGAGCTTGTGCTAATCAGATATAATTGTTGGAGAAAGGTTGGTGAAAATTTGCGGCCATTGATTGCTCAATATAACATGATGAAGCATCTGCCTATATTGAGTCTTTTAGAATTCAAAAGATACACTCAAAAAGGAGGTGGAAGAATCCCTACCGATAGTGTGGAACTTATTAATGATGAATTTATTTTGTGGCGAAGAGAAATATGTCATTTGTTTGAGATGGCTACTACTGATATGCAAGATAAATCAAGTGAACGAAATTATGGGAGTATAATGCGAATAAGATTTCATGTCAGTGGTAACTGTACAAACTATTCTTTCGAACTAATACAAATTAAGAAAGAGATGACAGGTGTGAGAGATAAATTCGTTAAAACGATTTCAAATATACCTGATGAAACTTTGAAAAATCTTTTAAGTGAGTATCATAGAGAAATAATTGAGTTATCTAATTTTAATCTTTGGAATAAAGGCCATAGACCTACTTATAACTCAATTTCCATCAATTATCATGAAAATGACCCTAATGAGTATAAACATCTAACATTTGAAATAACATCTACGGAGCCTATTATTGTTTCATTTAATCAAATAAGAGAACCTCGTAGGAATAATGCTTAAAACTCGGTGAATACTATAAATTTTGATTCTTAACTTAGATTCCAGTTGGTTATGGCCAATATAATGAACAAACAATTTTTGATGGATGTTGTGCTAATACGATTAGCACTCATAGTCCTGCTTGTTATATTTCATGCTTTCGCCATTCACACGGGAGGGTGGCTTCCGCCCTATAATACATTCAAGTCAATTCCTGCTTATGATTGGTTTGGGATGTTTACTCACATATTCCAGTTGGAGGCCATGACTTTCATTAGTGGATTACTAATGGGGTATCAAAGTTTAAGAAAGCCCGACTCCATTCAGTCATCTTCGTTCATTACAAAGAAAATCAAACGGATACTTTTACCTTGTCTGATTTTCGGCATTGCATATTACGCATTGTTTGGCGATTTATCCGCATCACCACTATCGATATTATATAATCTGATTAATGGATGTGGTCACTTGTGGTTTTTGCCTATGATATTTTGGTGTTTCCTGTTCACATATATTATCGTTAACAAATTACCCCCCCCTAAATATAAATATATGTTAATCATTTCCTTGCTTTGGTTGATCTTCAACCCAATAGCTATGCTTCCATTCGGATTGGGAGTGCTTGGAAGATACTTCTTTTATTTTTATTTAGGATTTTGCTTAAAACAAGGACTGGTGAGATTCCCTGCAATTAATAAGAAAAATCTGGCAGTAGCTTTGCTGTTGCTCATAATATTCTTTGTGTCGTGGAAATTGATGAGAGGCTATTGGCAAGGCGGTATGGGGTTTCTCGAACGAATGATGCGTTTTATTGTATCCAACTGTTTGAATATAGTCACTGTTACATCTGCAGTTTTCTTATTGTATGGAATCGCAAACAAGAGTAAAGTAATTGAATTTGTTCAGCACAAGGCGATATTGATCGCATTGAGTGGCTATTGTTATGGCGTTTACATATATCAAGAATTTATATTGAGGTTGATATATTATAAAACTTCTATGCCTACTTGCATCAATGAGTATTTGTTACCATGGATGGCGGCGGGTATCACTTTGATAGCTTCTTTGTTGCTCTGCCACATAACATTGCGGTTTAGGTTTGGAAAATTTTTAATTAGATAATCATTTTACGAAAATTGCAAAGCCTAATGAAAAATTTTTTTAGAATACTTCTTGCAATTTATGGGTTTGGATCGAACCTGATAACGTATATAACAGGTGCTAAAGCGGTTGCACAATTTTTAAAGGAATATATGCATCCGTTATTCGCTGATTTTATAGTTATTATATTGAATCCCTTACTGTTAGGTCTGTTATCATTATACGCATTTTTCTTGTTATTGATATATGTAACAAAGCCATACAGAAAGCAAATCGGCACACATGGTATAGAATGTAAACTTATGCGGATGTTCGGATACAAGTTAGGAATAAAAAAAGGAAAAGTTATTCGCATTATACACAAAAAATTATATCACGAATCTTATATCATAAAAACAAAAATCCGGAAAGACAGAAGTTTAAGTTACGATACTTGTAAGCAACATGTTGCAGATTATATTAAAACAGTCAATCATAGTATTAGACAGATTTTCGGTATAGATCTTAACTTAAACGTTAAACAACTTGCATACAATTCTAATAATGAATTTATTCTTACGCCATACGCCCATTATCGCAATGATTATGCTGCATCTTCTGTGAATGAAAGGTACTTCCATTATAAATACATCATTTCAACAGAGGAACAACCCAGTTTAGAAGCCTATGCAAATTTGTCAAAACATTATAATGACACACATGGAGGAAGGCTATATAAAACTAATAGTATCTTTAACTACTTAATAAATGGGAAGAAAGCATTTTGGATGACTAATGATTTAACCATAGATCAGCAAAACAATATTTTTTACACTTCAAGTGACAATTACCCAGGGAATTATAAGTCATTAGCTGTATTCAAAATTATCCCTCCAGAAAAAGATGTGTTGCCTGAAGGATTTATAATTTTTGACTCAGAAAAATGCGGATTGTTTTCTGAGGAAATTTGTGCTCAGATTATGGGGCTTGTAGCCCATTTTCTTTATGAAATCTTTTTTGAAATCAATGAATATGAAAAGAAAAATGTACAACAAGAAAGGAAAGCACCTCTATCGCCTCTGGTCAAAAGAGAAAGAAGACGGAGTAAAAAATAGAGTGGAAGCTTCTTCAGTCGTGGGGTATGATCTACATGAGTTATCAGGCGTACATTCTTTACACGGTAGGGTACTAAATGTGACAAGCATTAAGTCTATTGAAACAAAGCGTACGCAGTTAGCAAGGCATTCAAGGAATAATATTGGAATAAATATTATATCTACATTACTTAAAAATTCTGGCATCCAGAGTTTAATGGATTTGGGAAATGAGTTTATTATTAAATAAAGGTCTAATTGAAAGATCTTAATTATAGTTTCCATTTATTTGTCTTATATCTACAATGTTAATATCCGCTGATTTACTGATAACTCAAATCCACATGGAATTAATAGTTTGTATTAAGTAAACATGAGTAACAAATCAAATACAATACAGGCTCTTTGGGTTGGTCTTGGCTATTTAGGAACTTTCCTTGTAGCATTGGGTAGTGCTATGGTTCTATCACGCTATTTAAGCAAAGAAGAATATGGCACTTATCGACAGATTATTTATATATACACGTTGCTGCAAGGTGTGTTCGCAGCAGGACTGCCATCGGCATACTCATATTTCCTGCCTAAATTGGACCTTAACCAAGGGAAGCAACTTTCAAGGTTGTTACTGCTATTCTTTGTAATACTTGGAGCATTATTGTCGATAGTCTTCTATTTTGGTGCCCCATTATTAGCATCAGCTTTGGACAATCCGGCCTTGACCAACAATTTAAGGTTATTTTCTCCTATTCCTTTTTTTCTCATTCCGACGTTAGGAATCGAAGGATTGTTCACTGCGGTGAGAAAGACGGAGCAGCTTTTAGTATATAATATCACTACAAAATTCTTCATGTTCTTTTGCTTGATTTCACCAGTGATGTTTTGGAAACCAAGCATTGACAAAATTATATATGGGTGGATAGTGTCTGCTGTGTTCTCTTTTGTAATGGCTCTTGTATTTAAGAACAAACCTTTCAGGACAGTCAAAAGTTCGAAGTTGCCTTTCAAAATATCTTCCATTTTTAGATATACCATACCTATCATGCTGACAAGCTATATAACCGTGCTACAAAAATCTGCAGACCAATTTTTTATCAGTCGGTATTATGGAGAGTCAACCTTTGCAGAATATAGTAACGGCTTTTTTGAGATTCCGTTTGTAGGCATGATTGTAGGCGCAGTTTCAGCTGTAATGATTCCCATATTTGCCGGTGCGGGGAGTGACTCTATGAAACTTCAAAAAGCGGTTACGTCTTGGCGCAATGCATTGGAGAAATGTATCTATTTGATATATCCCCTATTGTGCGTATGCTTTGTATTTGCAGCCGAAGTGATAGTCCTAATATACGGAGAAAAATATGAATCATCGGTAGCGTATTTTAAATTGGCATTATTTCTGAACTTCTTTAATATCGTTTTGATAAATCCCATTATCATAGCTTTAGGAAAGACTAAGTTTTATCTTTCTTACAATATTGTTTGTGCAATATTGATATGGGTAACAAAATACTTGACTGTGTTGTTAATTGACTCGCCATATGCCGTGGCGATAGTGTCGGTCGCCAATAGTATTCTGTTGATTATAATACCCTATGTGTATATAAATAAATTATTAAACACACGATTAATCTCTAAAAGTCAAGTTGTTAATATTATTAAGATTATAACTGCTGCAGTATTTTGTGC